>Ga0111539_10000675_pt1 | contig 44135 bp, 57 predicted proteins | sample RhiMethybrSRZTD1_FD_79667 | JGI IMG/M metagenome (GOLD analysis project Ga0111539, IMG submission 79667) | Populus rhizosphere microbial communities from Tennessee, USA - Rhizosphere MetaG P. TD hybrid SRZTD1 (version 2) (version 2) | ecosystem: Host-associated > Plants > Roots > Rhizosphere >... | reverse complement strand
CGGGCGGCGATGCCCGACGGGCTCGCGGCGCCGGCGCGGCTGGCGTGGCTCGTGGCGGCGGCAGCGCTCGCGGTCGTCGCGGCACTGGCCGCGGCGCCGACGGTGCGGCGCCGGATGGTCGCGGCCGTCCGGCCGGCCTGAGGGCGATGAGCGTCAGCTGCCGCGTCTCGATCGGCATGCCGGCGTACAACCGTGCGCCCACGCTCGCGCGCGCGATCGAGTCCGTTCTGGGCCAGACGCTCACCGATCTCGAGCTCATCATCTCCGACAACGCCTCCACCGATGACACCGAGGCGATCTGTCGCCGGTATGCCGAGGCCGACTCGAGAATCCGCTACACACGGCACCGCGGACCCATCGGCGGCTTCCCGAATTTTCGCTTCGTGCTCGACGCCGCCCGCGCGCCCTACTTCATGTGGCTGCCGCCCGACGACTACGCGCTGCCCCGCCTGCTCGAGCGCGCGGTGGCGGTGCTCGACGCCCGCGCCGACGTCGCGTGCTGCGTGCCGCAGATCGAGTTCCTCGGCGACGACGGCCGCCGCTGGCCGGCCGAAGGCACCTTCCCCCTCGTCGGCACGCTGACCGAGAATCTCCATCGCTTCCTCTACGACCCCCGAGACAACTCGCGCTTCTACGGTCTCTACCGTCGTGAGGTACTGTGCCGGATCCTGCCGCCCTCCGGCTATCACGCCTTCGACTGGACCGTCTCGGTGGGAACGCTGCTGGCCGGCAAGCACTGGGAGCTCGACGAGGTCCTGCTCGTGCGCGAGGCCAGCGACCCCACGCGCTACACGCGGATGATCGACCTGTCGTTCGACAATCGCCTGGCACGCCTGGTGCCCCTGCTGCCGTTCACGCGCGCCGTGCTGTTCGGGCTCCGCGTGCCGCCGCGGCCCTCCACGCTGGCCCGGCTGTTCCGGCTGAACCTCGTCTACCACGTCATGTACTGCCAGTATCGCTATCCGCGCTACGGCCAGCTCGCCTACAACGTCGCGGCGAATGTCGAGCGTGCGATGGGCACGCTCTGGCGCGGCCTGCGCGGCGCCCGGGGCCCCCGGCCCGCATGACGCGGCCGCGCGACGTGCGCCTGCTGTGTGTGGCGCCCGACACGGTGGTGCCGCCCGTCAGCGGATCCGCCGCGCGCACCTACGGGCTGGCGGCCGCGGTCCGGCCGCATCTCGGCAGCGTCGAGCTCCGCTGCTTCTCGAGCGCGCCGGCGCCGGCCGCGACGACCGGCGGCCTCGAGGTCGTCCACATTCCACGCCCGAGCACCAGAGTGGCCCGCGCGCGCTATCTGACCACCGCGCTGCTCGGCCCCCTGCTCGGCTACCGGTTTCCGACGTCGCTCGCGGGGGATCGGCTCGTGCAGCTGGCCTCGCCGCTGCTCTACGAGGGCGCGCGGCGCGCCGGCCTCGGCCGCTTCGTGCTCGACGCGCACAACGTCTACCAGGACATGACCGGGTTTCCCCAGGCCTCGCTGCGCGACCGCGTGTTCTACCGTTTGACGCGACGCCGCCAGGCCCGCATGGAAGCCGCGTGCTGGGCGGCGGCCGCGCACGTGATCTTCTGCTCGACCGTCGACCGCGATCGGGCCGAGCGCCTGGCGCCGGGCATCGCCGCGCGCTCCACCATCGTGCCGAACTGCGTCGACACGCGTGAGTTCGCGCCCCGCCCGGCGGCGGCGTTCGCCCGCGGAGGCCCGGTGATCTTCGTCGGCACCACGCGTTATCCGCCGAACTTCTTCGCCGTCCAGGAGATCTGTCACGACCTCGCCCCCGCGCTGCCCCACCTCGAGTTCTTGATCGTCGGCGAGGCGCCGTACCGCCCCGCCCGGGTCCCCGGCAACGTGCGCTTCCTGGGCCGGGTCGAGACGACCGCGGCCCCGCTCGCGGCGGCCCGGGTAGCGCTGGCCCCGGTGCGCCACGGCAGCGGGACCCGGTTGAAGCTCCTCGAGTACTTCGCCGCCGGGCTGCCCGTCGTCAGCACGGCCAAGGCGGCCGAGGGGCTGGAAGTCGAGGACGGCGCCCACCTGCGGCTGGCCGAGAGCCCGGCTGCCCTTGTCGCCGCCATCCGGGACCTCCACGCGGACGCCCGGGCCAGTGCGGCGCTGGGAGCCTCGGCGCGGGCCCTGGCGGAGAGCCGGTACGACTGGCGGGCATGGGTGCCGGGACTGCTCCAGGTCTACGTGGCCCAGGCCCCCACCTGCTAGAGTGGGAACACGGCCCCCGAGGCCACCGCGATGGACGAGATCGAGCGGTTTTCAAGCGAGGTCCGCGCCAACGTCGACCGCCTCCTGGGCGATGCCGACATGCAGGCGCTGTCGCGCGCCTGGCTCCTGGAGGTCACGCGCCGGCGCTACACGTACAACTTCAGCTGGCTCGGCCGGCCCGTCATCCAGCTGCCGCAAGACCTCCTCGCCGTCCAGGAGCTCATCTGGCAGGTGCGTCCTGACCTCATCGTCGAGACCGGCATCGCGCACGGCGGCTCGCTGATCCACTCGGCGTCCCTGCTCGAGATCCTCGGCGGCGACGGTCTCGTGGTGGGGGTGGACGTCGACATCCGGAGCCACAACCGCCGCGAGATCGAGCGACACCCGTTGGCCCGGCGAATCACGCTGATCGAGGGATCGTCGATCGACGAGGCGGTGGCAACGGCGGTGCGCCAGCACGCGCGCGGCCGACGCGCGGTGATGGTTATTCTCGACTCCAATCACACGCACGATCACGTGCTGAAGGAGCTGGCGCTCTACGCGCCGCTGGTGACGCGTGGGAGCTATTTGGTCGTTTTCGATACGCTGATCGAGGACCTGCCGGAGGAGCTGTTCGCGGGGCGGCCCTGGGGCAAGGGCAACAATCCCAAGACCGCGGTGTGGGAATTCTTGAAGACCACCGACCGCTTCGAGATCGACGCCCGCATCCACGGCAAGCTGCTGCTCACGTGCGCGCCCGACGGCTATCTGCGGTGCACCGGTGACTGAGCCCACCCTGCCGCCGATCCCCGTCTTCCAGCCCCACATCGGCGTGGACACCATCAAGTCGGTGGTCGACGCGCTGCACGTCGGCTGGCTCGGCATGGGCGCGATCACCCAGGCCTTCGAGCAGGGGATCGCGCGATACCTCGGGCTGAACGACCGTCACGTGCTCGCCACCAACACTGGGACCTCCGCGCTCCACCTGGGATTGCTGGCGGCCGGCGTGGGGCCCGGGGACGAGGTGATCACGCCGGCCTTCAACTTCGTGGCCGATCACCAGGCGATCGTGGCCACCGGCGCCGCACCGGTGCTGTGCGACGTCGAGGACGCCACGCTGGGACTCGACCCCGACAAGGTCGAGGCCCTCGTCGGCCCGCGCACGAAGGCGATCGTCCCACTGCACTTCGGCGGCGTGGCCGGGCGCGTGAAGGATCTGTACGCGCTGGCCGAGCGGCGCCGCCTGCGGATCGTGGAAGACGCCACCCACGCCTTCGGCACCCGGGTCGACGGCCGGCCTATCGGCAGCTTCGGCGACGTGACGTGCTTTTCCTTCGATCCGGTCAAGGTCATCACCTCGATCGACGGCGGGGCGGTCATCGTCGGCGACCAGGGCGCCCTCGAGCGGCTGCGCCACTGGCGCTTTCTCGGCATCGACCGCGAGACGCTGGCGCGCTATCAGAACAGCCGGGCGTGGGAGTACGACGTCGTCTCCCAGGGGTTCCGCTATCACCTGACGAACATCAACGCCGCGGTCGGTGTCTCGCAGCTGGCCCGGGTCGACGAGTTCATCGCCAGCCGCCGCCGCGCCTGCCGCCTGTACAGCGCGCGGCTGGCCGGTGTGGACGGGGTGCGCGGCCCGGCCACCGACTTCGAGGACGTCTCCCCGTTCATCTACACCGTGCGCGTGCCGGCGGCGCGGCGTGAACCGCTCATCGATCACCTGCGCAGCCGCGGGATCGCCACCGGCATCCATTTCCTGCCTGCCCAGGATTTCTCGTTCCTCAAGGCCTGCCGGCGCGGCGATCTGAGTGTCACCGAGCGCGTCACGCGCGAGATCATCACCCTGCCGCTGCACACCCTGATGCCGTCGGAGACGGTCGAGCGGGTGGCCGCGGCCATCCGCGAGTTCTTCGGGGTGAAGTGAGCGACGCGATCGCGCGCTTCGCGGTCGAGGCGGACTGGGACGCCGAGTGTCCGCTGTCCGACGCTGCGCGCACCGCGTACGCCGCGCACGGTACGCTCCTGCTGCGTCGCTTCGCTCCGCCCGAGCTCCTCGCGCGCTTCCGGGAGGAAGCCGCCACCATGATCGGGCTGACGCTGGGCGAGCTCGGACTCGACGACGGCGCCTCGCGCCTCGATCGCTTCGACCGCGGCCTCGATCTTCTGCTGGCCGCCGACCGGGCCCGGGTCGGACGGCTCTACCAGGCCGTCCGCAAGCTGCCGAGCGTCTACGCGCTGATCACGGCGCCGCGGGTGTGGGCGGTGATGCGCCAGCTGATGGGCACACGGCTGCCCGGGATCTATCCCAACGGCACCGGCGTGCGCATGGACCATCCGGGCGAGGACACCTATCTCTCACCGTGGCACCAGGAGTATCCGTACAACCTGACCAGCGACAACGCCGTCACGCTGTGGCTACCGCTCGTCGACGTCGACCTGGCCAACGGCTGTCTCCTGCTGGCGCCCGGCTCGCACGGCCTCGGCGCCCTGCCGGTGCGCGTGCGCGACGCCATGAACGACCGGCGCAACGCCAACGAGGCCCTGGAGATCGACCACCTCGACCGTTTCCTGGCGCGTCACCCGGCGCTGCCCGTGCCGGCGGCGGCAGGCGACGCGCTCGTGTTCCACACGTTTCTGCTGCATCGCTCCCAGCCCAATCGCAGCGCGGCCACGCGCTGGACCCTGCAGGCGCGCTACTTCGACTTTCTCAATCCGACCGCCATCCGCCATGACTGGGTGGGCGGCATGAACGAGGGCGTGGACTTCCGGCGCTACCATCCCGAGCTGGTCGCCGGTCCACCCGACGCCTGAGCGTCATGCTGGCTGCCTGCCGCGCGTGCGCGCGCCCTGGCCCCGAGCTGTTGCACGCCTCACCGCTCGAGCAGACGCTCACCTCCGAGTCGAAGCTCCGTCCCGGCCGGCTGAAGATCCACCTGTGCCCGGCCTGCGCCCACGTGATGAGCGACCAGGGCGGCCTCGGCGACGTCTCCGTCTTCTACGGACAGGAGTACGACTCATTGCTGGAGTCCGCCGAGGCCGACGACCTGTACGACCTCGGCCCCGACGGTCAGCCCGTCTATCGCTCGCAGGTCCAGCTGGAGAACCTGAGCCGCCTGGCCAACCTGCCGGCCAAGGGTCGTCTCCTCGACTTCGGCTGCGGCAAGGGCGGATTTCTCGCGCGCTTCCACCGACAGCATCCGGGGTGGGAGCTCGCGGGCTGTGACGTCTCCGAACGCTACCGTGCGTTCGTCGAGCCGCTCACCGGTCCCGCGCGCTTTCGCGTGACGGCGCTCGACCGGGCCGAGCCACCGGCCGGGCCCTACGATCTGATCACCATATTCTTCGTGGCCGAGCACCTCACCGAGCCCGCGACGACGCTGGCCCGGCTGGCCACGCTCCTGGCGCCGGGTGGCCTGCTCTATCTCACCGTCCCCAACGTGATCGTCAACACGATCGACGCGTTCCTGGCCGATCACCTCTCGCACTTCTCCACGCCGAGCCTGACCGTGCTCCTGCACCGCTGCGGTCTCCGGCCGGTCGTCGTCTCCGAGCATCACCAGCTCGGCCAGATCACGCTGATGGCCGAGCGCGAGCCGGCCTTCGCCGACCACTCGCTCGATCGCCTGGGCGGCGACCTCGTGCTCGCCTATGCCGACCTGATCCGGGCCGGCGTCGCGCGGTGGGTCGACTGCGGGGCGCGGCTGGCGGCGTTTCTCGACGCGCGTCCGGCCTCGCGCGGCGCGCTGGCCGTCTATGGGGCCGGCGTCTTCGGCAGCTTTCTCACGCTGCAGGCCGGGGCCGAGCGCGATGCGGTGGCCTGCTATCTCGACCAGAATCCCTTCAAGGCCGGCCAGTCGCACCTCGGCCGGCCGATTTTGCATCCTCGCGACTTGCCCCGCGACGTCACCGATCTCCTGGTCGGCCTCAACCCCGGGCGCGCCCGGACGATCCTGGCGCAGGCCGGCCTCAGCGAGCGGTCGGGGCTCCGGTTCTTCTTCCCGTGATCGCCCGGCCGCGCGTGCGTCCGATCGTCGGCGATCAGATTCGGCTCCGCCCGTTCCGGGGCGGAGATCTCAGGCGCGTCATCACCTGGCGGCGTGACGCGGAGCTTCGACGCGGGGCGCTGTGGGGCGACGGCGTGTTCGGCCCTCGCGAGGCCCGGCGCTGGCTGCGCGCGGTCACCGACGCGGCCGACTCCGGTCGCCTGACGCTGGCGGTGGAGCTGCGCACCAGCGGGCGGCTGGTCGGCCTCACCAATCTCATCCGTATCGATCGTGCCTCCGGCACCGCCTACTTCGGCGTGGTCATCGGCGAGAAGGACTGCTGGGGTCGCGGAGTGGGCGGCGAGACGCTGCGCCTCATGCTCCAGCGCGCCGAGGCGCTGGGGCTCCGCAAGGTACTGCTGGAGGTGGCCGCTGACAATCCGCGCGCCATCGAGCTCTATCGGCGCGTCGGCTTTCAGACCGAAGGCGTCCTGCGTCGTCAACTGGTCCGGCCAGAAGGGCCCGTCGACGTGCTGGTGATGGCGTTCTTCCTCGAGGACCGATGATCGTCGCGATCAACCAGCCCTGCTACCTGCCGTGGCGTGGCTTCTTCGCGCTGATGAAGGCCGCCGACGTCTTCGTGTTCTACGACGACGTGCAGTTCACCTCCAACACGAGCCGCAGCTTCTTTGCCCGCGTGCAGCTGAAGACCGCAGGCGGCCGACGCTGGCTGACGGTGCCGGTGCGAAAGAGCGGACGTTTCGGCCAGCGGATCGACGAGACAGAGATCGCGGACGATGGATGGGCCACGCGTCACTGCGCGGCCATCCGGACGGCGTTGCAGAGTGCGCCCTTCGCCGCGCGGCTCGAGCCGCTGCTGGCCACGCTGGCCGGACGACCCTGGGAGCGACTGGCGGATCTGACCGTGGCGACGACACTGCAGATGGCCGAGCTGTTCGGCCTCACGCGCCGGACACTCCGCGCCTCGGCGATGGACATCGGTGGGAGCGGGACGGATCGTGTGCTCGCCATCTGCCGATCGCTGGGCGCGACCGGCTACGTCACCGGCCACGGGGCGCTCGACTACCTCGAGCACGAGGCGTTCGACGCCGCCGGCATCGCCGTGCAGTACATGGACTACGACCTCTCCCCGTACCCCCAGCTCCACGGGGCCTTCGAGCCCTACGTCACGGCGCTCGACGTCCTGGCCAACACGGGGCCGGAGGCGCTAGCCCACGTCAACGCGGTGACCGTGCCCTGGCAGGCAATGGTCGCGCGCGCCGCGGCGGCGGGGGCCGCTCGCCGATGAAGCCGCTGATCCTCATCCCGGCCTTCAACGAAGCCGGCCGCATCGGCCGCGTGGTGGCCGGCGTGCGCGCTGCGGTGCCGGACGTCCCGGTACTGGTGGTGGACGACGGCTCCACCGACGACACGGTGGCGGTGGCGCGCCGGGCTGGCGCCCGGGTCATCCAGCTGCCCTTCAACCTGGGTGCGGGGGTCGCCGCCCAGACGGGCTACAAGCTCGCGGTGCGCGAGGGTTACGACTGCGTGGCCCAGCTCGACGGCGACGGCCAGCACGAGCCGGCCGACCTCCCGGAGCTCCTGGCGATCATCGCGCAGCGCAAGGCCGACGTGGCCATCGGCTCGCGCTTCCTCGGCGTTGGCGACTACCAGCCGGGATTCGTGCGGCGCATCGGCATGGGACTGTTCGGTCTGCTGGCGTGGCTGGTGACGGGCATGCGGTTCTCGGACGTGACGTCGGGATTCCGGGCGCTGAGCGGCGACGTCGTGCGCTTCGTCGCGACCGAGTGGTACCCCACCGACTACGCCGACGCCGACGTCCTCATCACGCTGCGCCGCGCCGGCTTCCGCCTCGTCGAGGTCCCCGTGCGCATGTACCCGCGGGCGGGCGGCCGCTCAATGCATGCCGGCCTGGCCCCCGTGTACTACGTGTTCAAGATGCTGCTGTCGGTCTCGCTGGCCCCGCTCCGACGGGAAGCCTCCGCGCGGAAAGGATCCTGAGATGGACGGATTGACACTGCACCAGACGATCTTCGCGCTGCTCATCTCGCTCGTCAGCTTCGGCCTGATCCTGGAGCTGGTCCGTCGGCGGCGCCTTCGCGAGGAGTACTCGTGGTTGTGGCTGCTGACCGCGGCCATCATGGTGGTCCTGGTCGTGTGGTTCCCGCTGCTGAAGGTGATCACCGTGGTGATCGGCGCGGCCACCCCCATCAACACGCTGCTGCTCTTCGCCGTCCTCTTCCTCTTCGCGATTGCCGTGCACTACTCGGTGATCATCTCGCGCCTGACGAGCCAGGTGAAGAATCTCGCCCAGGAGCTGGCGCTGGTCTCCGATCGCGTCGACGACCGCGCGCGGAGCTAGGGCCGCTACCCGCCGGGCACCGAGCGCAGCGCGGCCTCGAACAGCTCCAGCGCGGCGCGGGCGAACGCGCGCATGTTGGCTTCGCGGTCGTCGCTCCGAGTCTCCAACGTGATCACGCGCTCGACGGGACCGGCGACGGCCATGCAGGCGTGACCGGCCGCATCGCCGTAACGGTTACCCGTGGGGCCGGTCGCGCCGGTCTCGGACAATCCCCACGTCGCGCCGAGCAGCTCCCGGATGCGCCGAGCTTTCAGCTGGGCGTACGGCTCGCTGCTCGAGCGGATGCCGGTCATGGCCGTGTCGGCGACGCCGAGCAGCGCACGCCGCGCCGCTTGCGTGTAGATGACGCCGCCGCCCAGGAAGTAGGCGGAGGCGCCGGGGATGGCGAGCAGCGCGGCGGAGATCAGCCCGCCGGCGGAAGATTCCGAGACGGCCACCGTCTCCTTGCGCTGGCGCAGCAGGGACGCGATAGCGGCGGCGTTCATCGACAGCTCGGTCGGTCGTGACTGGCTCATGGCCGCTACTGTACCCGATGGACGCGGCCCGCGACGGCGCGCACGTGGCGTGGGGCGGCCAGCCAGATGGCCACCGCCGAGAGCGCACTCGAACCGATCGCGAGCACGAACGCCACGTCGTAGCTGCCGGTGGCATCGTGCAGGACCCCGGTCACCCACGGGCCCAGCGCGCCGCCCCCGATCGCGGCGAGCATCAGCACGCCGAAGATGCTGCCGTAGTGCCGCCCCTGGAAGATCTCGGCCGGGATGGCGCCGACGACGGAGGTCAGTCCGTAGCCGAGCATGCCCTGCGTGACCACCATGAAATAGAGCAGCGCCGGCGTGGGCACGCGCCCCAGCAGCAGCAACGCCGCAAAGCAGAGCGCGAATCCCGCGCAGCCGATCGTCCACACCCACTCGCGTCCGATCCGGTCCGAGAGCTGACCGAGCGCGATCTGACCGGGGATACCGGTCAAGCTCACGAGGCCCAGCGCCCAGGCCGCATGCGCCGGGCTGAAGCCGACCTCGACCAGATACTTGGTCTGGTGGATCTGCACCGCGTACCACGCGAAGAGTCCGGAGAGATAGCCCACGGCGATCCACCAGAAGCGCGCGGTCCGCATCGCACGCGCCAGCGTCCACTCCACCGCGACCCAGGCGGGGTCCACCACGTTCGCCGGTCGCCCGCCGGGGGTGATGCGCGATTCGGGGTCGCCGTCGGGCTGAAGACCGAGATCCTCGGGACGGTGCCGCACCAGCAGATTGAGCGGCGCCAGCAGCACGAGCACGAGGAGGCCGAGCATCCAGCAGGCGGTGCGCCAGCCGGCGCTCATGATGACGGTCTGCACCCACGGAAACAGGATGATCGAGCCCACGCCGACGCCGGAGAACGCCAGGCTCATCGCCAGGCCGCGGCGGCGCACGAACCAGTTCGGCAGGTAGAGCGACTGCCCCGTGTAGGACAGGCACACGCTGCCGCCGCCGACCATCACCCCGAGGGTGGCGTAGAGCTGCCAGGGTTGGTGCACCAGCGGGGCCAGCAAGAGGCCGGCCGCAACCAGAGCGACACCCCCTTCCATCACGACCCGCGGTCCGCGACGATCCATGAACCGGCCGAGAGCCGGGCTGAGGACCGCGGAGACGAGGAAGCCGAAGGAAAAGGCGCCCGCCGTGACGCCACGCTCCCAGCCGAACTCGTCGAGGATCGGCGGGAAGAGCAGCGAGAATGCGGTCCGCGCGTTGACCCCCACCGCAGTGGTCACGAAGGCGACGGCAACCACGATCCAGCCGTAAAAGAAGGGCAGACGCACGCGACACGACTCTAGCGCAGGGACGACCTCTACGCCGAGGGTGAGATCAGGTTGAGCGGCGGCTCGCTCCGGGCGGTCCGGTGGACGTTCTCCGCGATCACTTTCGCGCGGGCCGCCAGCATTCCCTCCGTCCAGCCGGACACGTGCGGCGTCATGAGCACGTTCGGCAGCTCGTGAAACGGATACCGGCTGGGCGGCGTGGGGCCCGCCCCGGTCGGGTACCGGTACCAGACGTCCAGCGCCGCGGCCCCGAGCTTCCCCTCGGCCAGCGCTCGATACAACGCGCCCTCGTCGACGATGTCCGCGCGCGCCACGTTGATCAGCACCGCGGTCGGCTTCAGCCGGCTCAGCTCGCGCTCGCCGAGCCATCCCCGGGTGGCCTCGGTGAGCGCCAGCGTGATCGCCAGATAGTCGGACCGTCGCAAGACCTCGTCGAGCGCGTCGGGTCCACCGAGAAATGCCAGACCGTCGCGGTCCGATCTCGCCGGATGCTGCCGAATGGCCCACACGTCCATGTCGAAGGCCCGGGCGCGGCGGGCCAGAGCCTGTCCAATCCGGCCGTAGCCGAGAATGCCGAGCGTTGTGCCCGCGAGCTCCGGCCAGGTCGGCGGCGGCGGGATCGTCGGATCCCACTGGCTGGCCCACACACCCCGGCGCAGGCTCGCGTCGAGCCGAGCGAAGCCCCGGGACAGTGCCAGTATCGCGCCGATCACGAACTCGGCGATGCCCACGTCGTGACCGTACGCGTTGGCCAGCAGGGCGCCGGTCGGCAACGACGGGCGGTGGATGCGATCGAGGCCGGCGCCCGGGACCTGCACCAGCTTCAGTTGCCGGCAGGCGGCACCCATCTCCGCGCTGAACGCCATGGTCACCAGGACGTCCACGTCGGCGAGCCTGGGGACGATACCCTGCTCGTCGTCGACGACGATGTCGAACGGCAGGGTCAAGAGATCGCACACCGGCGCCTCGAGGCGCGCGGCGAAGGCTCCGGCGAAGGCAATCCGAAGCCGTGGCGTGGACTCCATGAAGGGCTCCCTCCTGGGCGCATCCTCCGCGTGACGCTGCGGGGATGCAATTACCCCCGAGGTCATCTGGCCGCCGCCAGTTCCTCCTTGGCCCGCCAGGCCTCGTAGGTACGGGGCGCCAGCTTCACGAAGGCGGCCAGGTGCACGCGCGCAACGCGCGCGTCACCGCGGGCCCGTGCGATCTGGGCCAGGGCCCAGTGCGCCCGGGCATAGCCAGGATCCGCGGCCAGGGCGTCCTGCTGCGCCTGCGTCGCCTCGTCGAGCCGCCGCTCGGCCATGCGCACGTAGCCCTGGGCACTCAGCGCGGCGGCGCTGCGCGGATCGAGTCGGAGCGCGGCGGCCACCTCGCCGTCCGCCTCGGCCGTCCGCCCGGCCGACATCAGGCGTAGCGCGGCCGCGACGTGCTGCTCCAGCTTCGCGCGCGTCGCGGCGGCCAGGAACGCGGGCCCGAGATCGGCGGCACCCGCCTCGTCGCCGAGCCGCCGGTAAGCCTCGACGAGCGCCGGATAGACGGGCGCCAGATTCGGGTCGGCGCGCTGAGCGCGGCGAAGATAGCGGATCGCGCCCCGATCGTCGCCCGCGTGCGCGCGGACCAGGCCGGCGTTGTAGAGGATCGTCACTGCCGGCTCGAGGTCGAGCGCGCGGTCGAACGCCGCGGTCGCGCGCGCGAAGTCCTTCCGGCGCCAGTACGCGGTGGCGATGCCCTGCTCGGCCTCGAAGCGACGCCCGGGATCGCGCACCCGCTCGAACGCGGCGATGGCCGCATCGGAATCGGGCGCCGCGTACCCCGACAGCAGCCAGCCCAGCGACGAGCCGGTCTCCTGCACGTTGCGCGCGAGCTCGGCCCCCACCGCCGCCGCGCGACTCGGATCCTCCATCAGCCGCGCGATACCCGCCGCACCGTTGGCCGGCTTCACCAGCCGATACTCGTCGCGCACGATGGTTGCCGCGTGACGTCCGCGGCGGGGCAGATAGACCAGCGCGATGTCGTCCCAGTAGACCAGCGCCCAGTCTGGTGAGGCCAGCGCCGCATCGGCATCCGGACCGAGCACGTCTTCCGCCCGAGCGCCCGAGTACGACGGATAGTCCATCACGGCCGCGTCGAGCCCGTACCGCTCGCGCAGCCGCTCGAGATGCTGCGGATAGACGCGGGCGAAGTGGATCTCCTCGAGCAGCCCGCCGTGGGCGTGCCCGCGTCCATCCACGATGGGCGCTCGTCGGGGGAAATCGCGCCACTCGATATAGCCCCCGAAGTGAAAGGCGTTGAACAACCGCCCCTCGACGCCGCGCGCATCGAGGTAGCGCAACGCGCCCTCGGGCGCCCAGCGCGTGTTGACGCCGACGCCGGCGGCCTTGCGCGTGTCGGCCAGCGGACCCACGCCCGCCGCCGTCGTCACGACGGTCAGGACCGCGAGCGCCGCGGCGGCCGTGGCGCCGCCGAGCACGAGGCGGGGGGCGAGCCGGCCGGGCACGCGCGCGACCAGGCTGGCGAGATTGCGCGCCAGGATGGGACCGCCGACCAGCTCCAGAAGAAACACGAAGCGCACGGCCGAGAGACCGAGGCGCACGAACGGCAGCACGAGCAGCGCGGGGATCAGGGGCGCCTGGGGGACGGTCGCGACGAAGCTCAGCAGGAGAAGCCCCGTGAGCACGAAGGGCCCCGGCCATGCGCCGAATCGCGGTGGCTGCAGCTCGAGGATCTCCTGCCGGAACCACGGTTGATCGGCGAGTGTGAACGGCAGCGTGAGCGGGTCGAGGCGGTAGGGATTGAGGAGCGAGGCGGCGAGCACGCCGACCAGGACCGCGGCCACGACGCCGAGGCGTCGCCACGATGGGATCGCCGCGGCCGGCAGGCGCCACCACCGCGCGAGGATCCGTCCACCGACCTGCAGGCCAACGCCGCCGCCCAGCACGGCGATGAAGGGCACCAGCCCGACGATGATGCTGGGGTGCGTATTCGCCCAGAGTATTTGGACGAGGGGAAGCCAGAAGATGAAGCGTCGGCCTGAGCGAATCCACGCGTTGAGCGCGTAGATCGTGAACGTCAGGAACACCATCAACGCGATGTCGGGACGCTCCACGAAGCGGTGGTGCATCATGACGACGACCACCGCGAGCACGGCCGACCGCACGAGGCGACCGGGCGCCGAATCGGTCTGGGAGCCATCTCCCGGCCTGGAGTCCAGCCAGACGATCCACGCCACGAGAGCGACGATGGCCGACTTCAGCACGATCACGCCGGCGGTGCCGCCGATGAGATAGGCCAGGTAGAACACGACGTCGAAGAGCCACTCCGAGTTGTAGTAGGGCAGGTCGAGACTGCCGAACGAGAACGGCTCGTGGGCGGGGAAACCACGCTGCTGCACCAGGTCGCGGCCGAGCGCCAGGTGGGTGAACGCGTCGGGATCGTCGATGCGGGTCAGCGCCAGCAGGAACGCCGAGGCCACCGGGATCGCCGGCGCGAGCCATGAAAACCAGGGGCGCGGCGGGGGGCTGGTGTCGCTGACCACGGGGTCGTCCACACTCGAGTCTAGGTGGCCGGCCGGCGCCGCCCCCAAGGAAAACGCACGGTTGGACGCGACGCTCGCCACCGGGACCGGACCCCTGACGGATCCCGGGTCGCCGGCCTAGGCGGGAAAATAGAACGGGGGGAGCGGCATGCGCTCCCCCGGATTGAATCCGCTCGTGACTTCGGACTAGCTCTTGGGGCTATCGCCCAGCGCGACGACCAGGAGCTCGCCTGGCGCATCGGTGGGCTGCACACCCCGACCGTACGCAGCGACCCGACTCGCGAGCCAGCCCACGCAGGGCGTCCGCTCGTCGAGCTCGGTCCGCATGGCCGCCCACTCCGATGCCGCGGCCGAGCCGAGCATCTGGTAGCGAGCCGCACTCTCGACCACGACCACCACCCGCGGCGGCCGGCCCTCGAGCCGCTTGACCGCGGTCAGCATCGCATCGGCGGCGCCGTGCACCATCGTCTCCGGCGACGGAGTCACCCCGTCGACGGACGCGGCGTCCGTGTAGCCGATCCCCGAGGCGTAGGGCGCCTCGACGGAGGCGACGCTGGCGAGCGGCGGATTGTCCGCCCGCCCGTACACCACCGGTCCATCCAGAACCGAACAGAGCGTGCGCATCTTAGGCCCCATGAAGTCGCGCCAGGCGGTGAGAAACGTCTGCGCTGGGTTGTCGCCGACCGGACGCGCGAAGGCGAAGGCCAGACCGCGCGGATACCGTGCGCGGAAGGGCCAACCAGCCAGGATGAGGCGAGCGGCCGCCTGTCCTGCGTCGCAGAGGTTACGACCAGCCGTGGCGGCCACGCCGCTGGCCGCACCGTCGGCGTTTGCAACGCCGACGACCAGTGCGCCTTCCCTCAGAGGGCCGTGATCTGTCAACAGAGCGGCGGCGGCTCCACCCGCCACCGAGATATGACCAAGCACATCGCGCAGGCTACCGACCGCGTTGCGAGCCGGAGCGCCTGCAGTGATGACCATCGCAAAATCAGGAAGTGCCGCCCCGAGGCGCCGTCCGGCGATACCCGCCGCCTCGGCAATGGCCTTGTCGGGATCGGACTGTGTGCTGAGACCTACCGCAACTTCGAGCTTCGCTGCCGCCGCTTGAGAGAACGCCGTTTCCAGCATGGGGCGGCTTGATTGCGTCCATCGTGCCAAGCTCAAAACCGCGAAAACAATGGGCTTTCTGGGTCGTGCCGGGAAGGCCTCCGTGCCGGTCCGGCACCGGCGCTGACGGCTTTCGGCAGTGCGCAATCGCTTCGTGTCGGGAAATGTCGGAGGGCGGACGAGAACGGGACGCTACAGAGCCGACAGCGTGTTACAGGACACCGTACTCCTTCAAGCGTCGATAGATGGTCCGTCGGGAGATGCCGAGCGCCCGCGCGGCGGCTTCCTTGTCGTCCTTGTGGACCGCCAGCGCCTTGAGAATCAGCTCACGCTCGACGTCGGCGAGCGTCGGCACCGACTGCGGACCGGCCGCCACCGAGGAGGGCGTCGCGATCGGGGCCCGTCCCAGTGAAGGCAGGTCAGCGAGGGTGATCTGTTCGCGGGCCCCCATCGCGTACGCGCGCTCGATGAGGTTCTCCAGCTCACGGACGTTGCCCGGGAACGTGTAGGCGGTCAGCACCGCCAGCGCGTCGGGAGCGATGCCGGTCACCTCGCGGTGGAACCGCCGGTTGAACCGGCGCAGGAAATGGGTGACCAGTACCTGGATGTCGTCCCGCCGGTCGCGCAGCGGCGGCAGCGTGATCCGCACCACGTTCAGCCGATAGAAGAGATCCTGTCGGAACGAGCCCTCGGTCATCGCGCGCTCGAGGTCGCGGTTGGTGGCGGCGATGACGCGGACGTCGACGGGAAACGCCTTGGTCGAACCCACCGGACGGACCTGCATCTCCTGGAGCACGCGCAGCAGCTTGACCTGCAGCGCGGGCGAGAGCTCGGCGATCTCGTCCAGGAAGATGGTGCCTTCATCGGCCCCGCGGAACAGGCCGAGTGCGTCGGCGACCGCGCCCGAGAAGGCGCCGCGGACGTGACCGAAGAACTCGGACTCCAGCAGGTCCGGCGGGATGGCGCTGCAGTTCACGGGGATGAACGGCCGCTTCGCCCGGGCCGACATGCGGTGGATGGCGGCGGCCACCAGCTCCTTGCCGGTGCCGCTCTCGCCCTCGACCAGCACCGGAGAGTCCGTGACCGCGACCTTGCCGATGATCTCCTTGACCTTCTGCATGACGCCGGAGGAGCCGACCATGTCGCTGACCGCGAGCTCTTCACCCAGCCGGACCCGGAGCGTGTTGACCTCCCCCCGGAGGAAACGACGCTCCATCAGCCGCGCCATCAGGTGACGCAGCTCGTCCAGGATCAGGGGCTTGGAGAGGTAGTCGTAAGCCCCCTCCTTCAGCGCCTGCACGGCCGAGGCGATCGTCGGGTAGCCGGTCATCATGACCACTTCGATCGACTCGTCCTGCTTGCGGATCTCCCGCAGGAGGTCCAGGCCGCTCATGTCCGGCATCCGGACGTCGCTGAGGAGGGCGTCGAAGAGCCCATTCTTGAGCAGGTCGAGCGCTTCGGCGGCCGAGGAGGCGCACGTCACCTGGTACCCCCACTGGGTGAGGGCCTCCTTGAGGAGCAGGAGGATGGACTTCTCGTCGTCTACGACTAGGATCTTTGCCGGTTCCATAGGGTATTTCCCACTCTAGCAGTGATGCTTGCCACATTGACAAGGGTTTCCTTGGGCAGGAAGTTGCGCGGGTGCGTCGTCAATGTTAGCGTAGGCGTTGACTTTTTAGCTGAGGAGACGACCCCGCATGGCTGACTCGACGACCGTCCAATTGACCGAGGAAAACTTCGATCAGACCCTCAAGCAGCACGCCGGGGTGATGATGGTGGACTTCTGGGCCGAGTGGTGCGGCCCCTGTAAGGCCATCGCTCCGGTGCTGGAGGACCTGGCGCGCGAGTCGGCGGGGAAGGTCACGCTGGCGAAGGTCAACGTCGACGAGAACCACGGACTCGCGGGCCGCTACGGGATCCGCTCGATCCCGACGATCCTGTTCGTCAAGGCCGGCAAGGTCGTCGACCAGGTGATCGGCGCCGTGCCCAAGGCCAAGCTCAAGGAAAAGCTGGACGCGCTGGCTTAGCAGCGCGTAGTGCTGGGCATCGCATCAGCGCCGCCGGCCTAGGCATCCCGCCGCTTTCCCCGAACCGGGAGGAGTTTCGCTCCCTCGCCGGCCAGGGGAACCTCGTGCCCGTCTTCGCGGAGCTCCCAGCGGATCTCGATACGCCACTCTCCGCCTATCTGAGGCTCAGGCCGGGCCCCTACTCCTTCCTCCTGGAGTCGGTCGAGGGTGGTGAGGTCTGGGCGCGCTACTCGTTCCTGGGCACGGACCCGCTGATGGTCCTCACGGCGAAGGACGGTCGCGTCAGCCTCCGTCGCGGCAACGCCAAGCCCCAGCGCCTGCCGGACGGCGACCCGCTCGAAGCGCTGCGGGGACTGCTCGGAGAGTTCCGGCCCGTCGCGGTGCCCGGGCTGCCACGCTTCCAGGGCGGGGCTGTCGGCTACCTGGCCTACGATATGGTGCGGCACATGGAGCGGTTGCCGCGCACGACGCACGACGACCTCGGCCTCCCCGACGCAGTCTTCATGCTGAGCGACACGCTGCTGGTCTTCGACAACCTGCGCCACCGGCTCCTCGTCATCGCCAACGCGCACGTGGACAAGCGAGACCCGGCGTCGCTGGACCGGGCCTACGATCGGGCCGCGGTCCGGATCGGGATGACGCTGGCGAAGCTGGCCCGGCCGGCCCGCGCGGCGGCCGCCCTGACGTTGACCGCACCGGGGCCGCTGCTCGCGCTCGGCGAAGAGGGCTTCACCTCGACGATGGACGAGGGTCAGTACTCGGACGCGGTACGGCGGGCGAAGGAGTACATCGCGGCGGGCGACGCCTACCAGATCGTGCTGTCGCGCCGGCTCGACTGCCGGCTCGAGGCCGATCCGTTCACGGTGTACCGGGCGCTCAGGACCATCAACCCGTCGCCGTACCTCTTCTACCTCCGCCTGGGAAAGACGACGATCGTCGGCTCCTCGCCCGAGGTGCTGGTGCGTGTGGAGGGCAATCGCGTGGAGGAGCGGCCGATCGCCGGCACGCATCCCCGGGGCGCCACCGAGGCGCAGGATCTGGCGATCGAAGAGACGATGAAGAGCGATCCCAAGGAGCGGGCCGAGCACGTCATGCTCGTGGATCTCGGCCGCAACGACGTCGGCCGGGTGGCCGAGCTGGGCTCGGTGAAGGTGACCGAGTTCATGAGCACCGAGCGCTACTCGCACGTCATGCACCTGGTGAGTCACGTGATCGGCACGCTCAAGCCGGGGTGCGACGCCTTCGACGTGCTGCGCGCGTGCTTCCCGGCCGGGACGGTCAGCGGGGCGCCGAAGATTCGCGCGATGGAGATCATCGACGAGATCGAGCCCACCCAGCGCGGGCCCTACGCCGGCGCGGTGGGCTACGTCTCGTACTCGGGCAACCTCGACTCGTGCATCACCATCCGGACCATCGTCTGCCACGGCAAGCGCGCCTCGATCCAGGTCGGCGCCGGCATCGTGGCCGATTCCGATCCCAAGACCGAGTGGCTGGAGACGGGTTCCAAGGCTCGTGGCCTGGTCCTGGCGATCCGGATGGCCACCGCGAAGCACCGATCATGATCCTCGTCATCGACAACTACGATTCGTTCACCTACAACCTCGTGCAGTATCTCGGCGAGCTGGGCGCCGACATGGAGGTCGTGCGCAACGACGCGCACGACGTGGACGCGATCGTCCGCATGGCGCCCGAGCGGATCGTCATCTCGCCCGGGCCCGGCAACCCCGACCAGGCGGGCGTATCCCTGGACGTCATCCGCCGGCTCGGTCCGTCCACGCCCCTGCTCGGCGTGTGTCTCGGGCATCAGTCGATCGGACAGGCGTTCGGGGCGACCGTGGCGCGCGCCAACGTGCAGATGCACGGCAAGACATCGCAGATCAGCCACGACGGCCGCGGCGTCTTCGCCCGGCTCTCGAACCCGTTCGTGGCCACCCGCTACCATTCGCTGGTCGTGCTGCCCGACACCGTGCCGCCCGACCTCGAGGTCTCGGCGCGGGCGGAGGACGGTACGGTGATGGGGCTTCGCCACCGTCGCTTCCCCATCGAAGGCGTCCAGTTCCACCCGGAGTCCATCCTGACCGTGGAGGGCAAGCGACTGCTCGCGAACTTCCTCGGCGTCAAGGCGCCGGCCACGGTCGGCTCGTGAGCGACGGCCGAAGTACCGAGGACGCGCTCGTCCGGCGGATCCGTGAGCTGACCGCCCGTACCCTAGGGTCGGGCGTGCGAGTAGGCATCGGCGATGACTGCGCGGTTTTGCAGACGCAACCCGGCACCACCCTGCTCGCAACGACCGATCTGCTCATCGAAGGCGTCCACTTTCGCCGCCGCTGGGCCGAGCCCGCCGACCTCGGCTGGAAGGCGATGGCGGTGAACCTCTCCGACATCGCCGCGATGGGCGGTCGGCCGCGCTGGGCCCTGGTGGCGTTTGCCGGCACCGAGGGCACCACGGCCGAGGAGATCGAGGCCTTCTACGCGGGCGCGCTCGAGCTGGCCTCCGCGCACGACACGGTCATCGTCGGCGGCGATACCTCGGCCTCGCCCTCCGGCTGGACGATCAACGTCACCCTGCTCGGCGAGGCGACGGCGCCGCTGCTGCGCTCGACGGCTCGCCCCGGTGACACGCTCGCCGTCACCGGCAGTCTCGGCCGATCGGCGGCCGGGCTGGCAGTGCTCGAGCGCGAGCACGCGCCCGGCGGTGTCGAGGCGGCGCATCTGGCCGCCGTGACCGCCGCGCATCTGCGGCCGCATCCGCGCGTGCGCGAGGGCATGTGGCTGGCCGCCGCCGGCGGCGTGACCGCGATGATGGACCTGTCGGACGGCGTCGGGATCGATCTGGCGCGCCTCGTTGATGAAAGCCACGGGGGCGCCGTGATCGACGTCGAGCGCCTGCCGCTCGACGAGGCCACCCGCGCGGTGGCCGCCGCCCTCGGCGCCGATCCGCTGGCGTGGGCCACGGGGGGCGGCGAAGACTACGAGCTGCTGGTGGCGTGCGACCCGGCGGCGCTGCCCCGGCTGCAGCGGGGCCTGGCCGACGCGTTCAGGATCCCCCTCACGCCGATCGGCGAGGTCACGGCCGGGGCCACCGGCGTGGGCTGGCGCTCGCGAGGGCGCGAGGTCACGGTGGCGCGCGGCTTCGAGCACTTTGCCGCGCGGCCGGCAGCGAGCGGAGCGGGCGCGTGATCGAGAGCGTCCTCCTCCAGCTCCTCGCGCTGCTGGCCCTGGTCATCTGCTCGGCGCTGCTGACCGGCGCCGAGGCCGCCTACTTCTCTCTGGGCCGGGCCCGCCTCAAGCGCATGGCGGGCCAGCGCACTGAGAGCGGCGGCTCGCCGCCCCTCATCGAGCGGCCCCACGATCTCCTGGTAACGCTGGTCGTCGGCATCACGCTGATCAACATCGGGGGCGCGGCGCTGGCGGCCCACCTCGCCGACCAGCTGGTGGGCGCCCGCTTCGGCCTGGTCCTCGAGATGCTGGGCATGGTCATCGTGCTGACGACGTTCGGCGAGGTCCTGCCGATGACCCTGGCGGTGAAGTATCCCGAGCAGTTCCTGGCCGTGGCCGGCCGCCCGGTCGCGTGGCTGGGGTGGGCACTGACCCCGGTGCGCGCCGCACTCGCCAGCCTCTCCGCGCTGACGGTGCAGCTCGTGGGGCGTGAGAGCACCATCCAGCCCGAGCTGACCGAGGAGGAGCTGCGAACGCTGGTGGACGTGGGCGCCAGCGAGGGCGTCGTCGAGCGCGAAGAGCGCGAGATGATCCACAAGGTGTTCGAGCTGGAGGACACGCTGGTGCGCTCGGTGATGGTGCCGCGCACTGACATGTTCTGCCTCGACATCGAGACCCCACGCGAGGAGATCCTGCCCGCGCTGCGCGAGAACCTTCACTCGCGGGTGCCGATGTTCGAGGGCTCGATCGACGTCATCGTCGGCATTCTCTACACCAAGGATCTCCTGCCCTACGTGGCCAGCGGGCTGCCGCCCGACTTCGATCTGCGCGCCCACCTGCATCCCCCGTACTTCGTGCCGGAGTCCAAGCGCGCCGACGCGCTGCTGCAGGAGTTCCAGGCCAAGAAGCTCCACCTCGCGATCGTGGTCGACGAGTACGGCGGCACCGCCGGGCTGGTGGCGCTGGAGGACTTGCTGGAGGAGCTGGTCGGCGAGATCGCCGACGAGTACGACGAGCCCGAGCGCCTGATCCAGCGCCTCGACGCCTCCACCTTCCGGGTGTCGGGCAAGCTGCCGGTGGCCGATCTCAACGCGGCGGCCGGGCTCAGCATCTCCAACGAGGCGTACGACACGGTGGGCGGCTGGGTGCTGGACCTGTTCGGACGCGTGCCGCGCAAGTCGGAGCGGCGGGAGACACCCGAGCTGGTGGTCACCGTGGAGAAGGTCGAGCGGACCCGCGTGGTGGAGGTGCTCATCGCGTTGCACAAGCCGGTCTCGACGGAGGCGGCGGCGTGAGCGCCCAGCTGCTGTGGCTCGCGTTCGTGTGCCTGCTGGCCACGATGTTCTTCTCGGCGGCCGAGATGGCGTTCATCGCCGCCAACCGGCTGCGGCTGCGTCACATGGCCGCCGAGGGCAACGTGGTGGCGGCCCAGTACCTCGAATCGTTCCGCCAGCCGGAACGCCTGCTGTCCACCGCGATGATGGGCGTGACCATCGCCCACATCGTGGCGGCCTCGGCGGTGACGTTCGCGCTGCTGCCGGTGCTGGGCGGCATCGCCCCGCTGATCGTGACGCTGACGCTGACGCCGGTGATGCTGGTGTTCGGCGAGATCATCCCCAAAGCGGTGGCGCGGGAATGGGCCACCAGCCTGATCCTGCGCCTCTACCGGCCGCTCGCCTGGACCTCGAAGGGGCTCGTGCCGTTCGTCGCCCTGGCCAACACGCTGGTGACCCTGGCCCTGCACGCCGTCGGCGGCCCGGCCGCCGACACGCGGCAGTTCGTCTCGCGCGAGGAGCTGAAGGCGCTGCTGGCGCTGGAGCCCGGCGAGGCCTCGGTGAGCACGCAGGAAGCCGAGATGATCGACAAGATCTTCGACCTCGGCGACACCACCGTGCGCGAGGTGATGGTGCCGCTGGTCGACGTGGTGATGCTGCCGGCCGACGCCAGCTCGCGCGACGCAATCGCGCTGATCCAGCAGCGCGGCTTCTCCCGGATCCCGATCTACGGGGCGCGGGAGACCGACGTGGTCGGCGTGGTCACCGCGATGGATCTCCTCAACCGGGGCGCCCAGGTCCGCACGGTGACCGAGCTGATGCGCCAGCCGAACTTCGTGCCGGAGACCAAGCGCATCGACGACCTGTTGCGCGAGATGCAGAAGGGCCGCAACCCGCTGGCCATCGTGGTGGACGAGTACGGCAGCGCCACCGGCATCGTGACGCTGGAAGACATCGTCGAGCAGATCGTCGGCGAGATCCAGGACGAGCACGACCGCACGCCGGCCACCGTCGAGCCGCTGCCCGACGGCAGCTACTGGGTGGCGGCGCGCACGCACATCGACGAGCTGAACGAGGCCCTCGACTGGAGTCTGCCCAAGCACGACTACGAGACCGTGGCCGGCCTGGTCCTGGCCACGCTCCACCGCATCCCCAGGATGGGCGAGGTTCTGCAAGTCCCCGGGTATACCATCACGGTGCTCGAGGCCGATGCCCGCCGGGTCGCGGCGGTGAAGATCGCGCCCACGGCCACGCCGCCCGGCGGCGCGGCCTAGCGTCAACCCCAGCGGTCAGGAGGAACACGACGATGCCCGGCAAGATGGTCGATTTCCAATCGAACGGCGGCACCACCCAGGGCTATCTCGCCACGCCCGCAGGCGGCAAGGGCCCCGGGCTGCTCGTCATCCAGGAGTGGTGGGGCCTGGTTGGCCACATCAAGAAGGTGTGCGACCGCTTCGCCGCCGAGGGCTTCTCGGCGCTGGCGCCCGACATGTACCACGGCCAGACGGCCAGCGAGCCCGACGGCGCCGGCAAGCTCTTCATGGCGTTGAACATCGCCCAGGCCGAGAAGGACCTGCGCGGTGCGGCGGCCGCCCTGGCACCGCACTCGTCGACGGCGAAGATCGGCGCGGTCGGCTTCTGCATGGGCGGCCAGCTCGCCCTGTTTGCCGCCACGCTCAACCCGAGCGTGGGCGCCACCGTGAACTTCTACGGCATCCATCCCAACGTGAAACCCGACTACAGCAAGCTCTCGGGCCCGGTGCTGGGACTCTTCGCCGAGAAGGACGGGTTCGTGACGCCCCAGGTGGCCAAGGACACCGACGCGGCGATCAAGAAGGCCGGCAAGCAGTCGGAGATCCACATCTACCCGAACGTGGATCATGCTTTCTTCAACGACGAGAACACGGGCGCCTACAACAAGGCGGCGGCCGACGACGCCTGGCGCCGCACGCTCGGCCACTTCCGCCAGCATCTGAAGTAAACTCGCTCCGGGCCGGCGGGACGCCTCTGGGGGCGCCGCCGGCCCCACGCATCACCGGGAGGCCTGAAACCATGCGCTACGAACGGATCTCCGCCGATTGCCACGTCGACCTCTGCTGGCTCCCCCCCGACCTCTTCACCACCAATGCCGCGCCGGCGCTGCGGGACCGGATGCCCTACGTCACCGACGGTCCCAAGGGACGCGTGTGGACGACGAAGGCCGGGGCCAGCCTCGGCATGATGAACGGCATGGGCTCGGCTGGACGCCAGTACATCCCGGGCAAGATCCACCGCGCCGACCGCATGGCGGCCACCGGCCTCTACGATGACGGCCTGCGCGGGATCCGGCGCCTGACCGACCCGCATCTGCGCGTCAAGGATCAGGATCGTGACGGCGTGCAGGCCGAGGTGCTGTACGGCGTGCTCGGCGCCAGCAGCCGTCTCAACGATCCCGAGGCCGCCGTCGAGGTCATGCGCGTCTACAACGAGTGGCTGGCCGACTTCTGTGCGGCGCAGCCTGGGCGCTTTGCCGGGCTGGCGTCGATTCCGAACAATCCCATCGACGCCGCCATCGCCGAGGTCGAGCGGGTGGCCAAGCGCGGGGCGTGCCGCGGTCTCGACATCGCCAACTCCCCCGACCTGAAGCCGCTGTGGGATCCCTACTGGGATCCGCTCTGGGAGGTCGTGAACGCCTCGGGGCTGCCGCTGCACTTCCACACCGTCGGCGGCTACGTGCCCGACCACATCCGCAAGGTGATCCTGATCGGCTCCGATCCCACGCGGGCCAGCGCCCCGGACGCGCCGAAGGTCGAGCTGCCGGTGGCGCGTGCGGCGTTCGCGGTCAACATCACGGCGTTCCAGATCAACATGGCCAACGTGCTCACCTCGTTCATCTTCAGCGGCGTGCTGGAGCGCTTCCCGCGCATCCGGCTGGTGCTGGGCGAGTCGGGCATCGGCTGGATCCCGTACATCATCTGGCGGATGGACGCCGAGTGGGAGGATCAGTTCAAGGATCTGTCGCTGAAGATGGCGCCCAGCGAGTACTGGAAGCGGCAGTGCTGGGCCACGTACCAGACCGATCCCATCGGCATCAAGCTGCTCGACGAGCTGGGCGCCGACAAGATCATGTGGGGCTCGGACTTCCCGCATCCCGACGGGGTGTGGCCCGACTCGAGCGAGTACATCGAGCGGGAGCTCGGGCATCTGCCCGCCGCCGTGCAGCGGAAGATCGTCTGCGAGAACGCTGCGCACCTCTACGGATTTTCGCTGGCCTGAGCACGTCGATCGAGGGTCACCGCGACGGCGACGGGCGCCCACGGTGACCTTCTTCGTTCTGCTGATCGTGGAGGGGGCGCTGGCCGGCATGGTCTACGCCCTCGTCGCGCTGGCCTTCGTCCTCGTGTACAAGGCCTCGCGCATGATCAACTTCGCCCTCGGCGAGTGGGTGGTGCTCGGGGCGCGACTCGTGGCCACCGGCGCGCAGGTGCTCGGCCTGTCCCTCGGTGCAGCCGTGGGCCTGGGGATCGCCGGCATGGTCGCCTTCGCCGTGACGTTCAATCGCTGGGTGGTCCGGCCCCTGGTGGCGCGGCCTCTGATCAGCCTGCTCATGGTCACGATCGGCCTCGGGATCCTGATCCGCGGCGGGGTCACGCTGATCTTCGCGGGGGTACCGTCCCAGATCCCGCTCCCCGTCCTGGATTCACCGACCATCCTCGGCGTCAGCATCGCCCCCGAGAAGATCATGGCCGCCGTCGTCGCCGTGCTGTGCATGATCGCGGTGACCTGGTTCTTCCGCTCCACGCGGACCGGACTCGCGCTCCGCGCCATCGCCGACGATCAGCAGACGGCGCTCGCCGTCGGCATCGACGTCCACCACCACCTCGGCATCACCTGGGCGATGGCGGGCGCCCTGGCCGCGCTGGCCGGGACGCTGTGGAGCGTGGCCTCGGGCGGTGGCTTCAGCCTGGTGCTCCTGGGTCTGAAGGTCTTTCCCATCGTGGTCATCGGCGGGCTGGACAGCATCCCCGGCACGATCGTCAGCGCGGTCGCGATGGGCGTCCTGGAAAGCCTCACCGTGGGCTACCTCGATCCGATCCTCGGCGGCGGCTTCAGCACCGTCCTGTCCTACCTGGTGCTCCTCACCGTACTGCTGGTTCGCCCCTACGGATTGTTCGGCCGCCCCGCTGTGGAGCGGATCTAGAGGAGGGTCGCCCGGAGCGCCTTCATCGTGCTGTGCGGCACGGCGCGGATCACTTCCTCGAGCGTGATGCGGCCGTCCCGGAGCTTGCCCAGCACGTCGTCGGCCATGGCGATCGTGCTCTTGCTCGCCGACTCCTGGATCGCGTCGAAGGAGGCGCCGTCGTTGATCAGCATCACGTCCCTCTCGCTCGGCGTCCACAGCTCGGAGATGAGAAGCCGTCCCTTGTAGCCGCTGTGGTGGCACTCGTCGCAGCCGGCGCCCCGATGCCAGGCGAAGCCCGTCGGCAGAACGTCGAAGACCGACTCCAGCAGCTGGCGCGGCGGCTCGTACTGCTGCTTGCAGTTCCAGCAGATCTGCCGGACCAGGCGCTGGGCCATCACCCCGAGCAGGGACGAGGTGCACACGTTGGCGTCGACCCCCAGATCCTTCAGCCGGTTGACCGCGCCCACGGAGTCGTTGGTGTGCAGCGTGCTGATGACGAAGTGGCCGGTCTGGGCCGCCCGGAACGCCAGCTCGGCGGTCTCGGAATCCCGGATCTCGCCGATCATGATGACCTCGGGGTCGTGGCGGAGGAACGAGCGCAGATACTGGGCGAACGAGTTGCCCACCCGCGTATCCACCTCGTGCTGGGAGAAGTCGTTGCACACGTACTCGATAGGGTCCTCGGCGGTGACGACCTTGAGCTCCGGCCGGTAGACGGTCTTGAGCATGCCGTAGAGCGTGGTGCTCTTGCCCGAGCCGGTGGGACCCGTCACCAGCAGGATGCCGGCGGTCGACCGGATCAGCGGCTGCAAGCGTCCCGTGATGGCCGGCGCCAGGCCCAGCGCCTCGATCGACTCGGGTGCGCTGCGCGGATCGAGAATGCGGATGACGGCGTTCTCGCCGTAGTAGCCCGGAATGACCGAGATCCGGAAGTCCATGGCCACGATGCGGGGCCCACAGTGCACGCGCGCCCGGAAGCTGCCGTCCTGCGGGCGGCGGCGCTCGGCGATGTCGAGACCGCCCAGGATCTTGATCCGCGACAGCACCTCGGGCCGCTGGCGAACGAGATCTTCGGCCAGGTCGCCGAGGTTGAAGTGCTGCAGCAGGCCGTCGATCCGGAAGCGCACCCGCAGGCGTCGCTCGATCGTCTCCAGGTGGATGTCGGAGGCGCCGCGATCGATGGCCACGCGCAGGAGCTTGCGGACGATCTCGTCGGCGCTGTCCATGCGTCGGTTCAGCGGACTGCGATCGATCGGCTCCTGCTCGGCGATCACGTCGACGTCCTCACCGACGTCGAGGCGTGGGAGGGCCTCGGTCTGGTACAGGCGTTCGAGCGCGCGGGTGATGGCGCCGGCCGTGGAGGTGATCACCTCGATGCGCAGACCGGTGCTGCGGTGCAGGTCGTCCACCACCCGCGTCATCGTGGGGTCGTCCATGGCGGCCACCAGCGTGTTGGACACGCGGGCCAGGGGCACCACACGGTACTTCAGCGCGAACCGCTCGTTGACGAGCCCGCGCAGTGTCGGATCGATGATGATCGCGTCGAGGTTGAAGAACCGGATGTGGAGCTGGCGGCAGAGCGCCAGGCGCAGTCGCTCCTCGGTGACCATGTTCAGGCGCATCAGCGTGGCGCCGAGCGGCTGGCCGGCCCGCCGCTGCTCGGCGAGCGCGGTCTCGAGCTGCTCCTGGCTGATCTCGCCGCTCTTGACGAGCAGATCCCCCAGTCGGGTACTGCGGCGATGGCGCTCGAGGACGGCCACGAGCTGGTCGCGGCTGATCAGCCGCTGAGCGATGAGGACGTGCCCCAGCGGAACGTAGCGATCCAGGTTCGCCTGCATCCTCAAGGCTTCGTCGATCTGAGGCCGCGTGACGAGCCCCTCCTTCACCAGCAACTCGCCAAGGCGAAGGCCACGTGCCGGTCGGGGAGTGTCGGTCGATGCAGACGGCTCTGGTACGGCTAGCGCTGCTCCACCCATGCCAGGGCCTCCAGGGTCCAATCCACCCACGAAGTCGGAGACAGTCGCAAGACGGGTGCCGCAGCTGAGGTGGCGGGGCCCTGGTCCATTTGGCTGTAATTACTATTGATTATTGATAGCAACCCTGAACGTGAAGCCCAGGCTGTGGCTAGGATGTATCCGGGTGGTGAGAAACCCGCCAGGGCCGGGATGGGCCTGGCGGGGGGACCGCGAGTCTAAGCGGATGCGGCGGCGGCCCTGTCGCGCTTCTTGCGCTTGCCGCCGGCGCCCGCTTCACCCTGCTCGCCGCGCGGCGCCTTTTCCTTCTTCTCGCCCTTCTTGTCGCCGTCCTTGGGCACTTCGGGACGATCGACCAGCTCGAGGAAGACGACCGGCGCCGCATCCCCGCGCCGCACGCCGGCCTTGATGATCCGGGTGTAGCCGCCGTGGCGCTCGGCGAAGCGCGCGGCGATGGTGTCGAAGATCCGCCCGACGACCTCGTGGTCGGGGACGAGCGAGAGCACCTGCCGGCGCGCGTGGAGATTTTCCCGCTTGGCCAGCGTGATGACGTGGTCGGCCAGTCCGCGCATGGCCTTGGCCTTGGCCTCGGTCGTCTCGATGCGCTCGTGGCGGAACAGACCCACCAGGAGATTGCGGAACATCGCCCACCGGTGCTGGGTCAGTCGGCCGAGCTTGTAACCGTCAACGCGATGCCTCATCGAACTCCTCCGGTACCGCCTCGCCCGAGCGCCCCGAGCACGTTGGGATCGATGCGCATGCCGAGGGAGAGTCCCAGCGCGGCCAGCGCGGTCTTGATCTCGTCGATCGACTTCTCGCCCAGGTTCTTGACGTCGGCCAGGTCGGCCTCGGTCTTCTGCACCAAGTCGGCGACCAGGTTCAGCTCGGCGCCCTTGAGCGCGTTGATGGCCCGGGCCGGCAGGGCCAGCTCCTCCAGCGTCTTGCCGAGCGCGTCGCGCAGGAAGGCTTCCCCGGCACCGGTCTCGGTCTCCTCGTCCTCGTCGGGGCCCGTCGTGGCCAGCGGCGAGAAGTGATCGCGCAGGAACGTGGAGGCCCGGGTGAGGGCGTCGTCGGGACTCACCGCGCCGTTGGTCCACACTTCCAGGACCAGCTTCTCGTAGTCGGTGATCTTGCCGAGCCGCGACATCTCCACGTTGTAGGCGACGCGGGTGATGGGCGAGTAGGCGGCATCGACCGAGATCGCGCCGGGCGGCGTGACACCGCCAGGCTCGTCGGCGGCCTGATAGCGCCGGCCCACGCCGACACCGAGCTCCATCACCACGCGGGCGCCCGCCCCCAAGGCGAACAGGTGGACCTCGGGATTGAGGATCTCGGCGCCCGTCTCCGGCACGTCCTCGCCCTTCACGTCACGAGGGCCGCTGACCTCCATCCGGAGCACCCGCGGCTCGTCCGAGGGTACCTGGATCGCCAGCTTCTTGAGGTTCAGCAACACGTCGGTCAGGGTCTCGGTCACGCCCGGGATGCGCGCGTCGCCGGCCTTGACGCCCTCGATCCGCACCCAGGCCACCGCGGCCCCGGGCACGATCGACAGCAGCGTGCGACGCAGCGAGTTGCCGACCGTCAGGGCGTAGCCCTTTTCGAAGGGCTCGGCCACCAGCCGGCCGTACCGGTCGCTCAGAATCTCCCACTCGACCTTCTTCGGCTTCTGGAACGGAATCCGTGGCATGCGCTCCCGGTCTCCTTACTTGCTGTACAGCTCGACGATGAGCTGTTCGGACACGGGAATCTGGATGTCCTCGCGGAGCGGCAAGCTCCGGATGACACCGCGCTTGGCGTTGACGTCGAGATCGAGCCACTGCGGCAGCTGGCCGCGACCGGCGTTGGCGTTGTCGTCGATGCGCGGCCCCATCTTGGACGTGGGCCGCAGCTGGACGACGTCACCCACCTTGGCCAGGAACGAGGGCACGGTCACCTTGCGGCCGTTCACCTGGAAGTGCCCGTGGGCCACCATCTGGCGAGACTCCCGTCGGGAGGCCGCGAAGCCGAGACGGAACACCACGTTGTCCAGGCGCAGCTCCAGCAGGCGGAGCAGATTCTCGCCGGTGACGCCCTTCTGGCTCTCGGCCCACTGGAAGTACTTGCGGAACTGGCTCTCCAGCACGCCGTAGATCCGCTTGGCCTTCTGCTTCTCGCGCAGCTGCACGCCGTAGGGCGTCAGCTTGCCGCGCTGCAGACCGTGCATCCCGGGCGGATAGTTGCGCCGCTCGATCGCACACTTGTCGGTGAAGCACCGCGCACCCTTCAGGAAGAGCTTCATCCCCTCGCGGCGGCACAGCCGGCACTTGGCGTCACGATATCGCGCCATCCCGGCCTCCTATACCCGCCGCCGCTTGGGCGGGCGGCAGCCGTCGTGCGGAATGGGGGTGACATCGCGGATGGCGGTGATCTCGAGTCCCACCGCCTGCAGCGACCGGATGGCGGCCTCGCGCCCGGCGCCCGGGCCCCGCACGAAGACCTCGATCTGCTTGAGCCCGATTTCCATCGCCTTGCGGGCCGCGATCTCGGCCGCCGTCTGGGCGGCGAACGGCGTGCTCTTGCGCGAGCCCTTGAAGCCGGCGCTGCCCGCGCTCGACCACGACACGACGTTGCCCATCTTATCGGTGAGCGTGACGATCGTGTTGTTGAACGTGGCCTGGACGTGAGCGATGCCGGTGCGGACCTCGCGGCGCTCGCGCTTCTTGCTGCCTTTCTTCCGGGGAGCGGGCTTCGGCGCCTCAGCCATCCGTTATGCTCCTGCCTTCTTGGGCGCGGCCGCCGCGGCCGGCGCGGACGCCGATGCCGTCGGCTTCTTCTTCACCATGACGCCCTTGCGCGGGCCCTTGCGTGTCCGCGAGTTGGTATGCGTGCGCTGCCCACGCACGGGCAGACCGCGGCGATGCCGGATACCGCGGTAGCTGCCGATGTCCATGAGGCGCTTGACGTTCATCGAGATCTCGCGCCGCAGGTCACCCTCGACCTTCAGCTCGCGCTCGATGATGTCGCGAACGCGCGCGGTCTCCTCGTCGCTCCACGCCTTCACCTTCTTGGCCGGATCCACGCTGGCCTTGGTCAGGATGTGGGTGGCGATGGACCGCCCGATGCCGTAGATGTACGTGACCGCCACTTCACCGCGCTTCTCTCTCGGCAGATCGACTCCCGCCACTCGCGCCATACTCGTCTCCTAACCCTGGCGTTGCTTGTGTCGCGGATTCTTGCAGATGATGCGGGTGACACCCTCCCGCTTGATGATCTTGCAGTGCTCGCACCGCGTCTTGACCGATGGTCGGACTTTCATGGCTCTCCTACTTGAACCGGTAGGTGATCCGGCCCCGCGTCAGGTCGTAGGGCGACAGCTCGACCTTCACCCGATCGCCCGGCAGGATCCGGATGAAGTTCATCCGCATCTTGCCGCTGACGTGCGCCAGCACCCGGTGGCCGCTCTCCAGCTCAACGCGAAACATCGCGTTCGGCAGCGGCTCCACCACCGTTCCCTCCACTTCGATCGCGTCTTCTTTTGGCATCCCTCGCGCTCTCAGGCCGCCCCGTGGGCGGCGCCGCCGTTCTTACCGGTGAGCACCTCGGGCCCCGTCTCGGTGATGGCGATCGTGTGCTCAAAGTGGGCGGCCAGGCTCCCGTCCTTGGTCACAGCTGTCCAGCCGTCCTCCAGGATGCGAACCTCCCAGCTCCCCATCGTCACCATCGGCTCCAGCGCCAGCACCATCCCCGGCCGCAGCTGCGGCCCCCGGCCCGGATCCCCGAAGTTCGGCACCTGAGGCTCCTCGTGCAGGGCCCGCCCGATGCCGTGGCCGACGAAGGCGCGCACGACCGAGAAGCGATGGCGCTCGACGTGCTGCTGGATGGCGTGCGAGACGTCGGAGAGGCGGCGGCCGGGCCGGCACTCCTTGATACCGAGCTCGAGGCTCTCCCGGGTGACGTCGAGCAGCTGCTGAACCCGCGGCGGCACCTCACCGATCGCCAGCGTGAACGCACAATCGGCGTAGTACCCATCCACGATACACCCCAGGTCCAGACCAACGATGTCGCCCTCCTTGACGCGCCGCTGAGCCGACGGGATCCCGTGCACCACTTCCTCGTTGATCGAGATGCACACGGTGGCGGGAAAGCCGCGATATCCCTTGAAGGCCGGCTTGGCCCCGCGCTGCCGGATGAAGCCCTCCACGTCCTCATCGATCTCCAGCGTGGAGATACCGGACTTGACGCTGGCCCGTAGCCGGTCCATGACGTCGGCCAGGATATGGCCGGCCTGCCGCATGAGCCCCACCTCGCGCGCGGACTTGAGCTCGATCATCGAGCCTCCGCCGCGCGCCGGATGTCGGCCCGGATGTCGTCGATCGATCCTTCGCCCTTGACCGTCGCCAGCAGGTTGCGATTGCGGTAGTGCTCACGCAGCGGCGAGGTCTGCCGCTCGTACACCTGCAGCCGATGGCGCACGGTCGCCTCGCCGTCGTCCTCACGCTGGTAGAGCTCGCCCCCGCACCGATCACAGACTCCCGCGCGCCGGGGCGGAGCGGACACGAGGTGAAACGCCGTCTGGCACTGACGGCACAGCCGGCGGCCGGTGAGCCGACGCACGAGCTCGGGCTCGCTGACGTCGAAGTAGACAACCCCGTCGAGCTTCTGACCGAGCTCCTTCAGCAGACGATCCAGGGCCTCGGCCTGGGCAATCGTCCGCGGGAAGCCGTCGAGGATGAAGCCGCCCGCGGCGTCGGGCTGGCGCAGGCGCTCGGCGATGAGGCCGATCATCACGTCGTCGGGGACCAGCGCGCCGGTGTCCATGATGCGCTTGGCCTCGCGACCCAGCGGCGTGCCGGCCGCGACCGCCTCGCGCAGCATCTCGCCGGTGGCGATCTGCGGCACATGCCACTCGCCGGCCAGCTCACGCGCCTGCGTCCCCTTGCCGGCGCCCGGAGGGCCGAGGAAGATCAGCCGCACGCGCTCAGCTCCTCCGGGCAAAGGCGCCCGAGCGCGACTTGGAGCGCTTGAGGAAGCCTTCGTAGTTGCGCATGAGCAGGTGCGACTCCATCTGCCGCACGGTGTCCAGGGCCACGCCGACCACGATCAGCAGGCTGGTGCCGCCGAAATAGAACGGCACGTTGAACCAGCGAATGAGCAGATCGGGGAGCACCGAGATCAAGGCCAGGAACAGGGCGCCCGGCAGCGTGATGCGTGTCAGCACATGATCGATGTACTCGGCCGTCTTCTTGCCCGGACGCACGCCGGGGATGAACCCGCCGTACTTCTTCATGTTGTCGGCGAGGTCGATGGGGTTGAAGACGATGGCCGTGTAGAAATAGGCGAAGAAGACGATCAGGCCCATGTAGAGCACGGTGTAGGTGAGCCGGCCGGGCGACAGCGCGTCGGCCACCGACTGCATCCAGCCGTAGGGCATGAACCGGGTCAGCGTGGCGGGGAACAGGATCAGCGAGGAGGCGAAGATCACCGGGATGACGCCCGCGGTGTTGATCCGCAGCGGAATGTGAGTGGACTGCCCACCGTAGACGCGCCGGCCCACCACCCGCTTGGCGTACTGCACCGGGATCTTGCGCTGCCCCTCCTGCATGAGGACGACCGCCGCGGTCACCGCCACCATCACCGCCACGATGGCGCCGAACACGAAGAGCTTCAGCTCACCCGTGGTGATCAGGGTGTAGGAGGCGGTGATCGCCGAGGGCAGGCGCACCACGATGCCGGCGAAGATGATCAGCGAGATGCCGTTGCCGATGCCCTTCTCGGAGATCTGTTCGCCCAGCCACATGATCAACGCGGTGCCCGCGGTCAGCGTGATCATGGTCAGCAGCCGGAAGCCCCACCCCGGCGTCGGCACGATCGACAGCCCGGTCGGGCTGCGCATGCCCTCGAGGCCGTAGGCGATCCCGAGCGACTGGACGAGCGACAGAACGATGGTGCCGTACCGTGTGTACTGCGTGATCTTCTTACGTCCGGCCTCGCCCTCCTTGGCCAGCCGCTCCAGCGCGGGAATGACCACCGTCAGCAGCTGCAGGATGATGGAGGCCGAGATGTAGGGCATGATGCCCAGCGCGAAGATCGACAGCCGTCGCAGGTTGCCGCCCGAGAACAGGTCCACCATGCCCAGCAGCGTGCCCTGCACCTGGTCGAAGAACTGCGCCAGGGCGTGGCCGTCGATTCCCGGCGTCGGCACGTGGGCGCCGACCCGGTAGGCGAAGAGCAGGAGGAGGGTCATCAGGACCCGGCGCTTGAGCTCCGGGATCTTGAAGATGTTCTGGAACGACTGCAGGCTTTCGATCACGAAGCGGTCACCTTCTCCTTGATCGCCAGCACCTCGACGCGTCCGCCGTGTCCCTCCACCTTGGCCCGCGCCCCCGCGCTGATGGCGTGCACGCGCACCGTGAGGGTGTGGGCGATGTCACCGTCGCCCAGGATCTTCACGCGCCCGCGGTCGGAGCGCTTGATCAGCCCGGCCTGCGCGAGACCGTCGGGATCCACCACGCTGCCGGCCGTGAAGCCGCCCAGCGCCTTGAGGTTCACGACGGCGTACTCCGTCTTGCCGCCGAACGGCAGGAAGCCGCGCTTGGGAATGCGACGGTAGAGCGGCATCTGCCCGCCCTCGAACCCGCCGCCCTTGACGCCGCCCGAGCGAGCTCCCTGGCCCTTGGCGCCCTTGCCGGAGGTCTTGCCGTGGCCCGAGCCGGGCCCGCGACCGATACGCTTGCGCCGATGGACGGCGCCGGGCGCGGGTCGGAGATCGTCAAGCTTCATGGGTCACCGTCAGGACGTGCGGCGCCTTGGCGATCATGCCGCGGATCGTGGGCGTGTCGTCGTGGGTCACCTGGTGGCGCATCCTCCGCAGGCCCAGCGACTTGACGGTCGCTTCCTGGCGGGGGCTCAGGCCGATCATGCTCCGGGTCAGTGTGATCTTAAGCTTCTTGCTTGGCACCCGCGGTCTCCTCCACCAGGTTGCTGTCTCCGCCGCGCCGCCGCGCCGCGTGCAGGTCTTGCAGCCGCTTGATCCTCCGCAGCGCGTCGATGGTGGCCTTGAGCACGTTGTGGGGATTGTTGGTTCCCAGCGTCTTGGTCAGGATGTCCTGCACCCCGGCCGCCTCCAGCACCGGGCGCACGGCGCCGCCGGCGATGACGCCGGTGCCCTGCACCGCGGGCTTGAGGAACACCCGGCCGGCGCCGAAATGGCCGGTGATCTCGCAGGGAATCGTCGTGTCCTTGAGCGGGACGAAGATCAGATCCTTCTTGGCGTGCTCGACCGCCTTGCGGATCGCCTCCGGCACCTCGTGGGCCTTGCCCAGGCCGACGCCGACGTGACCGCGGCCGTCACCCACCACTACGAGCGCGGTGAACGAGAACCGCCGTCCGCCCTTGACGACCTTGGCCACACGGTTGATGGAGACCACGCGGTCATTCAACTCCAGCACGCTGGGATCGATCTTCGCTTCCGCCACTCAGTCTCTCCTTAGAACTCGAGGCCGCCGGCGCGCGCCGCGTCGGCCAGGGCTTTGACGCGCCCGTGGTACTTGAACCCGCCGCGGTCGAACACCACGCGGGCGACGCCCGCCGCCTTGGCCCGCTGGGCCAGCAGCGATCCGACCGCTTTGGCGGCGGCCACGTTGCCGCCCCTGGGCTGCCCGGCACGGAATTCCTTGCTCCGGCTGTCGGCCGCGACCAGCGTACGTCCCGTGTCGTCGTCGACGACCTGGGCGTAGATGTGATTGAGGCTGCGGAACACGGCGAGCCGCGGCCGGGCCGCCGTTCCCCGCACCCAACGCCGCAGCCGGTAGTGCCGCTTGTCCCGCGGCGCCCGACGATCCTTGGTGATCATTTCGCGCCCGCCTTCTTGCCGACCTTGCGCCGGATGACTTCGTTCGCGTACTTGATGCCCTTGCCCTTGTACGGATCGGGCTTGCGCAACGCCCGCAGCTTGGCCGCCGTCTGCCCCAGCACGGCCTTGTCGGCACCGCGCAGGGTGATCGCAACCTGCTTGTCGATCTCCGCCGTGACCCCGTCGGGCAGCGGGAAGATGATCGGGTGCGAGTACCCCAGCGCCAGCTGGATGTTCTTGCCCTGTATCTGCGCGCGATAACCGATGCCGACGATGTCCAGCTTGCGCTCGAAGCCGTCCTTGACGCCGGTGACCATGTTGGCCACCAGCGCGCGGGCCAGCCCGTGCAGCGCGCGCACCCGGCGGTCGTCGCCGGCGCGCTCGATGACGATGGTGCCGTCGGCCACGCGCGTCGTCAGTCCGGTCGGCACCGGCTGGCTCAGCTTGCCCTTGGGGCCCTCGGCCCGCACGGTCAGGCCCTCGATCTGGATCTTCACGCCCTGCGGAATCGGAATGGGTTGCTTGCCGATGCGCGACATAGAGGGCTCCCTACCACACGTAGGCGAGGACTTCGCCGCCGACCTTCTGCTTGCGGGCCTCGCGATCGGTGAACACGCCGCGGGAGGTCGAGAGCAGCGCCACCCCCATGCCGGCCAGGATCGAGGGGATCTTGTCGTGGGTCACGTAGACCCGCCGCCCCGGGGTGGAGACGCGCACCAGGCCCGAGATCATCTTCTCGTTGCTGGTGCCGTACTTGAGATAGACCCGCAGCGTCCCCTGCTTGGGGTCCTCCAGGACCCGGAAGTTCTTGATGAACCCCTCGTCCTTGAGCAGCTCGGCGATCCGCACCTTGAGCTTGGACGACGGGATATCGACCTTCTCGTGCTCGGCGTTGCTCGCGTTGCGGATGCGGGTGAGCAGGTCGGCGATCGGATCGGTTCGCATGGCTTACCAGCTCGCCTTCACGATGCCCGGCACCTCGCCCTTGAGCGCGTGCTCGCGGAAGCACAGACGGCACATCTGGAACTTGCGGAGGTAGCCGCGGGGCCGGCCGCAGAGCTTGCACCGGTGATAGGCCCGGGTGCTGAACTTCGGGGTCGCCTGCGACTTCATGATGAGCGAGGTCTTGGCCATGGTGCCTGTCACTCCCTGAACGGCATGCCCAGCCCTGCGAGGAGCGCGCGCGCCTCCTCGTCCGTCGGCGCCGTGGTCACGATGATGATGTCCATTCCCCGCACCTTGTCGATCTTGTCGTACACGATCTCGGGAAAGATCAGCTGCTCGCGCAGGCCGAGCGCGTAGTTGCCGCGCCCGTCGAACCCCTTGGGGGGCACGCCCTTGAAGTCCCGCACGCGGGGCAGCGCGATGCTGATGAGCCGATCGAGAAACTCGTACATCCGGGCGCTGCGCAGCGTGACCTTGGCCCCGATCGGCACGCCCTCGCGCAGCTTGAAGTTTGCGATCGACTTCTTGGCGCGGGTCACCACCGGCTTCTGGCCGGCGATCAGCTGCAGATCGGCGGTGGCGAAGTCCATCACCTTGGCGTTCTCGCGCCCCTCACCCACGCCCATGTTGATCACGATCTTGTTCAGCCGCGGCACCTGCCACACGTTGGTGTAGCCGCGCTCCTTCATCAGCGCCGGCACCACCGTGCGCGCGAAGTGATCCTTCAGCCGGGCCGGGACGTCCCCCGTGCCCTTGGCCTTGGTCTTCGGCGCGGTGTCGGGCGCCGCTCCCTTGTCGCGCCGAGGCTGCTGGGGCTTGCCTGGGGCCTTGGGGGCCTGCGCCTTCGGCGCGGGAGTTCCGCCTGCCTTTGCCATGGTCTCTAACCCTTATCGATCGACTCGCCGCACCGCTTGCAGACGCGGGACTTGCGGCCGTCGGCCAGCATCTTGACCCCGGTCCGGGACGGCTTGTCGCAGCGGCCGCAGATCGGCAGCACGTTGGACAGGGCCAGCGGCCCCTCGCGCTCGATGATCCCACCCTGCCGCAGCTTCTGCGTCGGCCGCTGGTGCTTCTTGAGCATGTTGACGTGCTCGATCACCACCCGGCCCTTGTCGGTCAGCACGCGCAGCACCTTGCCGCGCTTGCCGCGCTCGCGGCCGGCGATGACCCCGACCAGATCGCCTCGCTTCACGTGGAGCGTCTGCATCAGATGACCTCGGGCGCCAGGGAAATGATCTTGGTGAATTGCCGCTCACGCAGCTCGCGGGCCACCGGCCCGAAGATGCGGGTGCCGACCGGGTTCTCGTCGGGCTTGATCAGCACCACGGCGTTGCGGTCGAAGCGGATATAGGACCCGTCACGGCGGCGCACTTCCTTGACCGTGCGCACCACCACCGCCCGGGCCACCTCGCCCTTCTTGACCGTGCCGTCGGGCACGGCCTCTTTGATGGCGACGATGACGGTGTCGCCCAGCGAGGCATAGCGCTTGTTCGCGCCGCCCATGACCCGGATGCACTGCACCTTCTTGGCACCCGAGTTGTCGGCGACGTCGAGCATGGAGCGGTTCTGGATCATGCCGGGCTCACCCGGTGCAGGATCTCGCGGATCCGCCAGCGCTTGTCCTTGGACAGCGGCCGCGTCTCCTCGATGAGAACCCGATCGCCCACGTGGCTGGCGTTGGTCTCGTCGTGAGCCTTCAGCTTCTTGGACATGCGGATGACGCGCTGGTAGCGCGGATGGCGGTACACCCGCTCGATCCGGACCACCCGCGTCTTCAGCATGGCGTCGCTCACGACGACACCCTCTCGCGTCTTGCGCTCGCCCACGGTCTATCCCTTCGCTTTCTTCTTCGGCTTCTTCGCCGCCGCCGTCGCGGTCTTGGCCGCCCGCTTGGCCGGCTTCTTCGCCGCCTTGGGGGCCTTGGCCGCCGGCTTGGGCGCCTCGACGACCGGCGTGGGCGCCACCGCCGCGGGCGATCCGCCTCGCTCGCGGATGATGGTGTACGCGCGAGCGAGGTCGCGCCGGACTTCACCCACCCGCGACGGGTTCTTGGCCACCCCCATCGCCAGCTGGAAGCGAAGGTTGAAGACCTCCTCGGAGAGCTCGCGGACCTTCTGGGTCACTTCGTCTTCCGAGAGGTCACGCCACTTGGCCGCCTTCATGCTCGCTCCGTGATCATAGGGTGCGTGTGCGGGTGATGAACCGCGTGGCGATGCCGATCTTCTGCGCCGCCGTGCGGAACGACTCGCGGGCGATGTCCTCGGTCACGCCCTCCATCTCGTAGAGGATGCGTCCGGGCTTCACCACCGCCACCCACTCCTCGGGGTTGCCCTTGCCCTTGCCCATTCGCGTCTCGGCCGGCTTCTTGGTCACCGGCTTGTCCGGGAACACCCGGATCCACACCTTGCCGCCCCGCTTGAGACTGCGGGTGAGGGCCACGCGGGCCGCCTCGATCTGGCGATTGGTCACCCAGCCGGGCTCCAGCGCCTTCAGCCCGTACTCGCCGAAGGCCAGCGTCGAGCCGCGATGGGCCATGCCCCGCATCCGGCCCCGCTGGGCCTTGCGGTATTTGACGCGCTTGGGCATCAACATGGCTGGGCCTCTAGGCCTCCGCCGTGTTGGTCGGCCGCAGCACCTCGCCCTTGAAGATCCACACCTTCACGCCGATGGTCCCGTACGTGGTGTGGGCGGTGGCCTGCCCGTAGTCGATGTCGGCGCGGATCGTGTGAAGCGGCACCCGGCCATCGCGGTACCACTCGCGGCGCGCGATCTCACCGCCTCCCAGCCGGCCCGCGCAGGCGATACGGATGCCGTCGGCGCCCAGCCGCAGCGCGGAGGTGACCGCCTTCTTCATGGCCCGCCGGAACGCCACCCGCTTCTGCAGCTGCAGCGCCACGTTCTCGGACACCAGCTGCGCGTCCAGCTCGGGATGGATGACCTCCTCGATGTTGAGGTAGATCTCCTTGTTGGTGCGCACCTGCAGATCGTTCTTGAGCTTCTCGACCTCCGAGCCCTTGCGCCCGATGATGATGCCGGGCCGGGCGGTGAAGATCGTGATGCGCGCGCGGTTGGCCGAGCGCTCGATGTCGATCTTCGAGATGCCCGCGTGGTAGAGCTGATCCTTGATGAACCGTCGGATCTTGATGTCCTCGTGCAGCAGGTTCGCGTAGTTCTTCGTCGCGAACCAGCGCGACGACCACGTCCGCGTGGATCCGAGGCGGAAGCCGATCGGATGTGTTTTCTGGCCCATCGCCTATTCCTTCTCCTTGGCCCGGCCACGACGTCGGGCGGGGGTGGCCGGTCGGGAGCCCGCCGAGCGCCGGCGAGCCGGCGGGGCCGTCGCGGTCGCCGGAGCGGTGGCAGCCGGCGCCGGGCTCGGCCGCGGGGCGGCCGCGCCGCGCGGCACGCGTCCGACGGGGCCCATCACGGCGTTGGCCTCGTCGCTCACCGCGATCGTGAGATGGCTCATCCGATGCTTGATGAAGAACGCGCGGCCCATGGCCCGTGGCTGCACGCGCTTGAGGGAGGGCCCGCCGTCGGCCACCGCGTGGACGACGCGCAGGTCGTCCAGGTTGCGCACCTGGTGGTTGTGCTCGGCATTGGCCACCGCCGAACGCAGCACCTTCTCGATGAGCCGGGCCGCCGCCCGCGGCGTGTACGAGAGCGTGGCCAGCGCCTCGCTCACACCCTTGCCGCGGATCTGATCGAGGACCAGGCGAGCCTTGCGGGCCGACACCCGGACGAATCTGGCGTGTGCCGAGGTGCGCATCGCGCTAGGACTTTCCGGTCGGCGTGGCGGCGGCCTTCTCGGCCTGACCGTGGGCCTTGAAGGTGCGGGTCAGCGCGAACTCGCCGAGCTTGTGACCGACCATGTTTTCGGTGACATACACGGGAATGAACTTCTTGCCGTTGTGCACGGCCAGCGTGTGGCCGACGAACTCCGGCGGGATCGTGGTACGACGCGACCACGTCTTGAGCACCCGCTTCTGACGCGTGCGATTCAGCTCTTCGATGCGCCCGTAGAGCTTCTCGTCGATGAACGGGCCCTTTTTGAGCGAGCGTCCCATCCGCGGCTCCTATTTCTTCCGGCGCGTGATGATGTAGGCGTCGGTCGGGCGCGCGCCGCGCCGCGTCTTGTAGCCCTTGGTCGGCTTGCCCCACGGTGTCATGGGGTGGTTCCCCTTGCCCTTGCCCTCGCCGCCACCCATGGGGTGGTCGACCGGGTTCATCACGGTGCCGCGCACGGTCGGCCGGAATCCCTTCCAGCGCACGCGCCCGGCCTTGCCGACCGACACGTTCTCGTGATCCAGATTGCCGACCTGTCCGACGGTGGCCATGCACTCGATGGCCACCAGCCGCACTTCACCGGACGGCAGCTTGAGCGTGGCGCGCTCGCCTTCCTTGGCCAGCAGCTGGGCCTGGGCCCCCGCGCTCCGGCAGATCTGCGCGCCGCGCCCCGGATGCAGCTCGACGTTGTGCACGAGCGTGCCGAGCGGGATGTTGCGGATCGGTAGCGCATTGCCCGGCAGGATGTCCGCCTGCGGCCCCGACATCACCGTGTCACCGACCGTGAGGCCGTGGGGCGCGATGATGTAGCGCTTCTCGCCGTCGCGATAGAAGAGCAGCGCCAGCCGGGCCGACCGACCCGGGTCGTACTCGATCGCGGCGACCCGGGCGGGGATCCCGAGCTTGTCCCGGCGGAAGTCCACCTGCCGGAGCATCCGCTTGGCCCCGCCGCCCCGATGGCGCACCGTGATTCGGCCGGCGCCGTTGCGGCCATTGGTGCGCCGCTTGGGCAGGAGCAGGCTCTTCTCGGGCGTGTCCTTGGTGATGTCCTCGTTGGTGACGTACGTGAGGTAGCGCCGGGCCGCGGAGGTGGGCTTGACCGTGCGGATTCCCATGGCCTCAGGCCCCCTCGACGAGATCGATCTTGTGGCCGGCGGCCAGCGTCACGATCGCCTTCTTCCAGTCCGAGCGTCGGCCCTGGAAGCGCCCCATGCGCTTGAGCTTGCCTTCGTAGGACGCGGTGCGCACCGCGGTCACCTTGACGTTGAACACGCTCTCCACCGCGGTGCGGATCTCGACCTTGTTGGCGTCGGGCCGCACCTTGAAGGCCACGGTGTTCAGCTCTTCCTTCTGCCGCATGCTCTTCTCGGTCATGAGCGGACGGATCAGAACCTGACGTGGATCGCGACTCATGACGAGAGCGCCTCCTCCATGGCCTTCAGGGCGGCGCGCTCGAAGACGACCTGGCGCGCGTGCAGCAGCTGATAGACCGACACATGACCGGGTGTTTCCACCGTGAGCCACGGCACGTTGCGCGCGGACCGCAGCAGCCCGTCGCCCATCGTCGCCACCACCACGAGGGTGGGGAGCTCCTGGAGGCCGAGCTGACCGAGGCTGGTGACCAGCGTCTTGGTCTTGCGGTCGGCGGTGACGCTCTCGACGACCCGGAGCCCATCGCCCGCGATGACCGCGGCCACGGCCTCGCGCAGGGCCTCGCGCCGCATCTGCCGCGGCATCGCCTTGTCGTAGCCGTGCGGCGTCGGGCCGAAGGGCTTGCCGCCGCCCTTCCACTGGGTGGCGCGGATGGAGCCCTGACGGGCCCGGCCGGTACCCTTCTGCTTCCACGGCTTGCGGCCACCGCCAGACACCTCGCTGCGGCCCTTGGTGTCGTGGGTACCCACGCGACGATCGGCGAGCTCGCGCACCACCGCCTGATGCAGCAGCGGGCGCTTGATCTCGACGCCGAACACGTCCGGCGACAGCTCGAGGGTGCCGGCCTGCTTTCCCTTCGCGTCCAGGACCTGTACCGTCGGCATTATTTCTTGTCCGCCGTCTTCTGCTGCTGCTGCTTGGTGACCTTGATCGACTTGCGCAGCATCACCAGCGAGCCGTTGGCGCCCGGTACCGCGCCGTGCAGCAGCACGAGGTTCTGCTCCGCCATCACGCGGGCCACGGACACGTTGAGCACCGTGCGCTGCACCCCACCCATCCGCCCGGGCAGCTTGTGGCCGGGCCACACCCGGGAGGGGTCCGACGAGGCGCCGATCGAGCCCGGCGCCCGATGAAACATCGAACCGTGGGTCGCGTCGCCGCCGGACCAGCCGTGCCGCTTGACGCCGCCCTGGAAGCCCTTGCCCTTGGTGACACCGATGACGTCGACCAGCTCGCCCGCCGTGAAGAGACCCGCGGTCACGACCTGGCCCACCTGGTAGCCCTGCAGCATCTCGGACTTTTCCAGCCGGATCTCGCGCACGATGCGCATCGGATCCAGGTTCACCTTGCGGAAGACGCCGGCCTGGGGCTTGGGCATCTTCTTCCGGCCCGCCTCGAAGCCGAGCTGCAGCGCGTCGTAGCCGTGGCTGTCCCGCGTGCGGATCCCGACCACTGTGCAGGGACCGGCCTGGATCACCGTGACCGGGACGTGGTTGCCGTCGTCGCCGAACACCTGGGTCATGCCGACCTTGCGGCCGATCAGTCCTTCTTTTTTCGCCATTGTCCTTGGATCTCTAGAGCTTGATCTCGACGTCCACGCCCGCCGGCAGGTCCAGCTTCATGAGCGAGTCCACGGTCTGCGGGGTGGGGTCGACGATGTCGAGCAGGCGCTTGTGCGTGCGCATCTCGAACTGCTCGCGCGACGTCTTGTCGACGTGCGGCGAGCGGAGCACCGTCCACCGGTTGATGATGGTCGGCAGCAGCACGGGACCCGCCACGCGGGCCCCGGTGCGACGCACGGTCTCCACGATCTCCTTGACCGACCGATCCAGGAGGTGATGGTCGTACGCTTTCAGGCGGATGCGGATCTTCTGATCGGCGGCCAAAGTGACCATGTCTTACTCCGCGATCTCCGTGACGACGCCGGCTCCGACCGTCCGCCCGCCCTCCCGGATCGCAAACCGCAGCTCCTTCTCCATCGCGATCGGCATGATCAGCTCGATCGCCAGCGTCACGTTGTCCCCCGGCATTACCATCTCCACCCCGCTGGGCAACGTGCACACCCCCGTCACGTCCGTCGTCCGGAAGTAAAACTGCGGCCGGTACCCGTTGAAGTACGGCGTGTGCCGCCCGCCCTCTTCCTTCGTCAGCACGTACACCTCGGCCTTGAACTTCTTGTGCGGCTTGATCGAGCCGGGCTTGGCAAGGACTTGGCCGCGCTCGACCTCTTCCTTGTCGATCCCCCGCAGCAGCGCCCCAATATTGTCTCCCGCTTGCCCCTCGTCCAGCAGCTTGCGGAACATCTCCACGCCCGTCACCACCGACTTGCGCGTGTCGTTGATCCCCACGATCTCGATCTCTTCGCCCACCTTCACGATCCCCCGCTCCACCCGCCCCGTCACCACCGTCCCCCGCCCCGTGATCGAAAAGATGTCCTCGATCGGCATCAGAAACGGCTTGTCCACCGGCCGCGGCGGCGTCGGAATATAACTATCCACCGCCTCCATCAGCTTCCAGATCGCCTCCGACGCCTTCGGGTCCGTCGGGTTCTCGTTCGCTTGCAGCGCCGACCCCCGGATCACCGGCACGTCGTCGCCCGGGAAGTTGTATTTCTTCAGTAGCTCCCGCACCTCGAGCTCGACCAGATCCAAGATCTCGGGATCGTCGACCATGTCGACCTTGTTCATGAACACCACCAGGAACGGCACGTTCACCTGCCGCGCCAGCAGCACGTGCTCCCGCGTCTGCGGCATCGGCCCGTCGTTCGCCGCCACCACCAGGATGGCGCCGTCCATCTGCGCCGCCCCCGTGATCATGTTCTTG
>Ga0111539_10000674_pt1 | contig 44151 bp, 33 predicted proteins | sample RhiMethybrSRZTD1_FD_79667 | JGI IMG/M metagenome (GOLD analysis project Ga0111539, IMG submission 79667) | Populus rhizosphere microbial communities from Tennessee, USA - Rhizosphere MetaG P. TD hybrid SRZTD1 (version 2) (version 2) | ecosystem: Host-associated > Plants > Roots > Rhizosphere >... | reverse complement strand
TGCCCGAGCACCCGTTGCAGGCGATGGGCCACGCGGACTTCGTGCAGGCCGCGTCCGGCGCGTGGTGGGCGGTGATGCTCGGCATCCGCCCGGTCGCGCGGCATCACCACATCGGGCGCGAGACGATGCTGGCGCCGGTGACGTGGGTCGACGGATGGCCCGTGGTGAACGGCGGCAAGCCCGTCGAGGTGAGCATGACCTCCGCGGCCCTGCCTTCCCCGGCGCCGTGGCCGCGCGCGCCGGTGCGCGACGAGTTCGACGCTCGCCGCCTCGCGGTGCACTGGGTGCACCTGCGCACCGCGGCGGCGGGACTCTGGTCGCTCGAGGAGCGGCCCGGCGTGCTGCGATTGAAGGGTTCGGAGCGCACGCTCGAGGAGGTCGCCACGCCGGCGTTCGTGGGGCGCCGGCAGGAGCACTTTCGCGTGCGCGTCGCGGCCGAAGTCGAGTTCGCGCCGGCCGGCGAGGGCCAGGCGGCAGGTCTCGTGCTGCGGCAGAACGAGGACAACCACTACCTGCTGCGCATCGTGGGCGCGGGCTCCCGGCGCGCGGAGCTGGTCACGCGCGTGAAGGGCGAGACGAAGGTGGTGGCGGCGCAGCCGCTCGGGGGCGGTCCGGTCACGCTGCAGGTGGAGGCATTCCCGGACCGCTATGACTTCGGCGTGCGCTCGGGCAATGGAGCGCTGCGCGCGATCGGCTCGGCGCCGACGCAGCCACTCTCCACCGAGAAGGCCGGCGGCTTCACCGGCGTCTACTTCGGCATGTACGCGAGCGGGCCGCAGCCGATGCCGCCCGCCGACTTCGGATGGTTCGACTATGAGCCGCTGGAGTAGGGCGCTCGCGCTCCTCGCCATCGCTTGCGCGCCGCTTGCGCACGCGCTGGGCGAGAAGGCGTTCGTCGAGCACACCCGGTCCCGGGATGCGGCGCTCATTGCGGACGAAGGGCGGTTGGCCACGCTCGTCGTGGACAGCGGCGAGCATGCCGGCGTCGTGCGCGCGGCGGGCGACCTGCAGGCCGACATCGAGCGCGTGACCGGGTCGCGTCCCGTGCTGATGCGCGGCGCGAAGGCGTTCGGCCCGCATGCGATCGTGATCGGCACGCTCGGTGCGAGCGGCCTCGTCGATGGCCTGGTGCAGTCGGGACACCTGGACGTGAGCGGCATCCGGGGCGAGTGGGAGGGGTATGTCATCCAGGTCGTGCGCGGCGCGTGGTCCGGGAACAACGCGACGCTGGTCGTCGCCGGCAGCGACCGGCGCGGCACGATCTTCGGCGTCTACGCGCTCTCCGAGCAGATCGGCGTCTCGCCCTGGTACTGGTGGGCCGACGTGCCCGTCACGCCGGCGAAGCGGCTCTTCGTCCCGGCGCGGACGCGCGTGGCCGACAAGCCGGTGGTGAAGTACCGCGGCATCTTCCTCAACGACGAGGCGCCCGCGCTCACCAACTGGACGAAGGAGAAGTTCGGCGGCTACAACCACAAGTTCTACACCCGCGTCTTCGAGCTGATCCTGCGGCTGCGCGGCAACTACCTGTGGCCGGCGATGTGGCCGCCGACCGCCTTCTTCGACGACGATCCCGAGAACGGCCGGCTCGCCCACGAGTACGGCATCGTGATGGCCACCTCGCACCACGAGCCGCTCATGCGCGCGCACGCCGAATGGCACCGCGGGCCCGACAAGGGGCCGTGGAACTACGAGAAGAACGCGCAACGCCTGCAGGAGTTCTGGCGCGGGGGCTTGAGGAACACGCGCGACTACGAGAAGGTGATCACGCTCGGCATGCGCGGGGACGGCGACGAGCCGATGAGCGAGGGCGCCAACGTGGCGCTGCTCGAGCGCATCGTCGCCGACCAGCGCAGGATCATCGCGGAGGAGCTGGGCGACGCGGCGAGGAACCCGCAGGTGTGGGCGCTCTACAAGGAGGTCCAGGAGTACTACGAGCGCGGCATGCGCGTGCCCGACGACGTGCTGCTGCTCTGGTGCGACGACAACTGGGGCAACAACCGGCGCCTGCCCACGCCCGAGGAGCGCAAACGCCCCGGCGGCGCGGGCATCTACTACCACTTCGACTACGTCGGCAGCCCGCGCTCGTACAAGTGGATCAACGTGACCCCGCTTCCCAAGGTCTGGGAGCAGATGCACCTGGCGTGGAAGTACGACGCGACTCGCCTCTGGATCGTGAACGTGGGCGATCTGAAGCCCATGGAAGTGCCGATCGAGTTCTTCCTCCGGTACGCGTGGAACCCCTCGCGCTGGCCCTCCGACCGCCTGCAGGAATTCCTGCGCCTCTGGGCGGCGCGCGAGTTCGGCGCCGCGCACGCCACCGAGATCGCGGAGCTCGTCGCGAGGTACGCGAAGTTCAACGGCCGCCGCAAGCCCGAGCAGCTCGCGCCCGACACCTACAGCCTGCTGAACTACCGCGAGGCCGAGCGCATCGTGGCCGAGTACAACGCCACCGCCGCGCGTGCCGAGGCGATCGAGAAGGCGCTCCCGGCCCAGTACCGCGACGCGTACTACCAGCTCGTGCTGCACCCCGTCAGAGCAGTAGCGACGTTGAACGAGCTCTACGTCGCCGCGAACCGCAACCGCCTCTACGGGCTGCAGGGGCGCGCTTCGACCAACGACGAGGCCGAGCGCGTGCGGCGCCTCTTCTCGCTCGACGCCGAGCTCACGCGCCGGTTCCACGAGGACGTCGCGGGCGGCAAGTGGAACCACATGATGTCGCAGACGCACATCGGCTACACCTACTGGAACCAGCCGCCGCGCAACGCGATGCCCGCGGTGACGGAGGTGCAGGTGCCGCGTCCGGGCGAGATCGGCGTGGCGGTGGAGGGGAGCGAGCTCGCCTGGCCGGGGCGCGGCGCCAATCGCCTCGCGCTCCCTGCGCTCGACGCGCACGAGAAGGGCTCGCGTTACCTGGAGGTGTTCAACCGCGGCCAGGAGCCGTTCGCCTTCGAGATCGTGGCGAGCGAGCCCTGGGTGACGCTGTCGCAGTCCTCGGGCACGGTCACGCGCGAGACCCGTATCGAGGTCGGCGCGAGGTGGGAGGAAGTCCCCGCCGGCGCCAGGGGCGCGACGCTCACCGTGAGCGGACCCAACAATCGCCGCACGGTGATCGACGTGCCCGTGTTCAAGCCGGCTTCCGGCGCGCCCCCCGCGGGGGCCGGGTTCGTCGAGGCGCGCGGCATCGTCTCGATCGAGGCCGAGCACTTCACGCGCGCCGTGGCGCCCGCCGGCCGCGAGTGGCTGCGCATCGCCGACCACGGCCGCACGCTCTCGGGCGTGACGCCGCTGCCGGTGGACGTCGCCTCCACGACCGGCGCCGATGCGATGCGGCTCGAATACGGGATGCACCTCTTCACCGCGGGCAAGGTCACGGTCCACGCCACGCTCGCGCCCACGCAGAAATTCCAGCCCGGCCCCGGCCTGCGTTTCGCGATCTCGTTCGACGACGATCCGCCGCAGGTCGTGAACGTCCACGCCGACGAGTCGCGCGCCCACTGGAGCAAGACCGTCTCGGACGGCGTGACGGTGCTCACGACCGACCATGTCGTCGCCAAGGCCGGCGCGCACACGCTCAAGTACTGGGTGCTGGACCCGGGACTCGTGCTGCAGAAGCTCGTCGTCGACACCGGCGGCCTGCTGCCGAGCTACCTGGGGCCTCCGGAGAGTCCGCGGCTGTAGCTGGGGGTCGGTTGGATTTGTTGGAAAGCTGCCTCAGGCAACGAATGTCGCAGCCAAACTGCGTGGGTGAGACTGTCGGCCACCATTCGTTGCCTGAGGCAGCTTTCCAACAAATCCAACCGACCCCCAGCTACAGGCGCGTAGGCATCGCGCGCAATGCATCGGCAATCGCCGCCCGTAGCGGCGTGGGCTGCAGCTTCTCGTCGTACGGACAGCCGCGCACAGGTGTCTTGTCCGCGCGCGGAATCCATTCCTGCAGCCAGCTCGCAGGGTTCGCCATGCCCCAGAACATGAACTCCGTAAGCCGTGGGTACGACAGGGTGACGTCGAGGTATTCCTTCGCGATCGCGGCCACCTGCGCGTCGCGTTGGGCGATGTCGGTGGGTAGCCCCTTGTCGGAGACGTCGAACTCGGTGATCAGCAGCCCGAGGCCCATGCCGCTCACCTCGTCGAGGAAGCGGCGCCACTCACCCGGGCCGGCTTCTCCGTTGGGCTCGTTGTCGTCCCAGAAGCCGATGTGGCTCTGCAGCCCGAGCGCGTCGACGGGCGTTCCGCGAGCCCTGAGGTCTCGCAGGAGCTTCAGCACGCCCGCGCGGTGCTTGGCGCTACGCGCATCCCAGCGCATGTAGTCGTTGTAGACGAGCTGCGCGTGCGGCGCGTGCTCCTTCGCGAGCCGGAAGACGAGGTCGACCTGCTCGACCTTGCCCAGGCGCTGGTTCAACACGTTGTCGCGGTGCTCGCCGGTCTTCGGGTCGATCGCCTCGTTCACCACGTCCCAGCTGTGGATGTCGCGGCCGAAATGCCCGAGTACTTCCTTCACGTAGACCGAGATCAGCCGCTCGGCCTCCTGCCTCGGGTTTGCGCCGAAGTCGTGTTCGTTCACCCACCTGGGCAGCCACTTGGGCGTTTGCCAGACGAGCGTGTGGCCGCGGATCCCCATGCCTTCCTGCTTCGCCCAGGCAAACATCTCGTCGGCCGCCGCGAACCGGAACTCGCCAGGGCGCGGCTGGATCGCCTGCCACTTGGTCTCGTTCTCGGCGACGATGAGGCTGCACTCGCGCGCCATCAACGCGCGGTACGCGGGATCCTCGAAGCGCGTGTTCGCGCGCGGCCCGCTGGTTCCGCGGCCCATGGCGTTACCCACGCGCAGGCCCTTGCGTCGCGCCAGCGCATCGAGCGACCCGGTGCTCGCGGACGTGGCGGCGCAGGAGGGAAGGGCGCAAGCGACTGCAGCGCCGCCGAGTGACTTCAATGCATCGCGCCGTCCGATGTTCATGGCTTGACGATCTCCAACGTGGCGACCTTGACGTCCACCGAGCTCGGACCGGCGAGGATGTCCACCAGGCCGGGCTCGACGACTTCCTTCATCTGCGCGTCCCAGAGCGAGAAGGCGCCGGGAGCGAGCGCGATGCGCACCGTGCGCTTCTCGCCCGGGGCGAGCGCCACGCGTTCGAAGCCGCACAGGCGCTTGCCCGCGCGCGCGACCGAGGCCACGCGGCGGCTCGCATACACCTGCACCACCTCGTCGCCGGCGCGCGCGCCGGTGTTTCGCACGTCCACCTCGACGCTCACGCCGGCACCCGGGGCGATGCGCGCGGTGGAGAGCCGCGGTGCGCTCACCTCGAACGTCGTGTACGACAGGCCGAAGCCGAACGGGAAGAGGGGGCCCGGACCCGCGCTGGCGCGCGCCGTCGGGCGCCCGTCGTGGTACATCGGCACCTGCGAGACATCGCGCGCGACGGTCACGGGCAGCTTCGCGCCCGGGTTCACGTCGCCGAAGAGCGCCTCGGCCATGGCGGTGCCGCCTTCCTGGGCGAGGTACCAGCATTCGAGCAGCGCGCGCGCGCGGGCGGCGATGCCCGGATAGCTTGGCGGGCGGCCGTTGATCGCCACCACCACGAGCGGCTTGGCGGTGGCGTGCAACGCCTCGAAGAGCAGGTTCTGCTCGCCCACGAGGTCGAGGCTGGTGCGGTCGCCAAGGTGGTTCTTCGCATAGCCCTCGCGGCTCGTCTGCTCGGTGTCGCCGATCGCCAGGATCACGAGGTCGGCGGAGCGCGCGGCCATGACCGCCTCGTCGATGAGCGCGCGGTTGCGGGCCGGGTCGGCGAGCAGCACCTCGTTGGCCGACCGGTCCTCGCTTTGCGTGATGAAGACGCCTTGAGCGTGCACCACTTCGGCCTTGCCGGCGAGGCGCGACTTGACGCCGTCGAGGAGCGAGATCGCCTGGCGCGGCTCGCTCGAGTACCCGCCCAGGCGCGCGATCGCCGCGTTGGGCCCGATCACGGCGACACGCTTGTGGGCGCCTGCGGTGAGCGGCAGCAATCCGTCGTTCCTGAGCAGGCACACCGACCTGCGCGAGGCCTCCAGCGCCAGCGCGCGCGCCTCGGCATTGCCCGCCAGCGCCCGGGCCTCGGCGGCATCGGCGTAGGGATTCTCGAACAGCCCGGCGCGGAACTTGAGCGCGAGATTGCGCGCGCAAGCGGCGTCGATCGCGGATTCCGGGATCCGGCCCGCGCGCACGAGCTCGGGCAACGCGCGGAACGCGGCGCCGTCGGGATATTCCACGTCCACGCCCGCCTCGACCGCGCGGACAGCGGCGCCGTTCAAGTCAGACACCACGCGGTGCAGGGTTGCAAGCTGCTCGACCGCGTTGTAGTCGCTCACCACGACGCCGTCGAAGCGCCATTCGCCGCGCAGCACCTGGCCGAGCAGCCACTTGTTCACGTGCGAGGGGACGCCGTCGATCTCGTTGTACGAGGGCATCACGGAGTTGATGCCGGTGCGCCGCACCACCTCGCGGAAGGGCGGGAAGAAGCTCTCGCGCAGCTCGCGCGGCCCGATCGGGGCGGGACCCACGTTCTGGCCCGACTGCGGCTGTCCGTGGCCGGTCATGTGCTTGAGCGTGGCGAATACATGCCCGGGTGCGAGCATGCGGCCCTCGCCCTGCAGGCCCAGCACCGAGGCCACGCCCATCTCGGCGCAGAGGTAGGGGTCCTCGCCGAAGGTCTCCTCGATGCGGCCCCAGCGCGGATCGCGCGCGATGTCGACGACGGGCGAGAGTGCCAGGTGCGAGCCGTGCGCGCGCATCTCGCGCGCGATCACGCGGTTCACGCGCTGCACGAGATCGCGGTCGAAGGCGCCGGCGAGCGCGATCGGCACCGGGAACATCGTGGCGTCCGGCGCCATGTAGCCGTGCAGGCACTCCTCGTGGAAGAGCACCGGGATGCCCAGGCGCGTCTGCGTGAGCGCCCAGCGCTGCACGTCGTTCACCAGGCGCACCGTCTCCTCGCTCGTGCGCCAGCGCCGGCCCGGGACGTCGGGCGCGCCGCGGCGGTCGGAGGGACGGGTGACGTGGCCAAAGCCCGCGGGATAGGCGCGGCTCGCCTTGGCGGGCGAAAAGTCAGCCGTGCCTTCGGCGATGACGTCGGACTTCCTGAACCACAGCGCGACCATCTGCGCGACCTTCTCCTCCAGGGTCATGCGCCCGAGGAGGTCGCGCACCCGCTCCTCGACGCTCGCGGAGGGGTCCTTGTAGCGCGGACGCGCCTCCTGCGCCAGCGAAGGGAATGCCGTGCCCGCCGCCGCGTAGGCCGAGAGGCCCGCGAGCTGCTTGAGCGCCACGCGCCGGCCGATGTGGGTCATCGTCCCGCCATCACCGTGAGCGTGGCCGACTTGAGCCGCGCCGAATCGGCGCCCGCCATGATCTCGAACTCGCCGAGCTCGACCACGCGGCGCATGCCCTCGTTCCAGAGCGCGAACGCGCCCGGATCCAGCGTGAAGGTCAGGGTCCGGCTCTGCCCGGGGGCGAGGGTCACCCTGCGGAAGGCCTTGAGCGCCTTCACCGGCCGGGTGACCGAGGCGACCTTGTCGCGCACGTAGACCTGCACGGTCTCGTCGCCCGCGCGTGCGCCGGCATTACGCACGTCGATCGAGACCTGGACCGATTCCGCGGGGCCGATCGTGGCGCGCGACAGCCGCGGCGCGCCGACCTCGAAGGCCGAGTAGGTGAGGCCCCATCCGAACGGATACAGGGGCTCGGTCGTGTCGAAGAGGTAGCCGCGATCCCACGAGGGCTTGGCGTCGTAGGTCATGGGCCACTGGCCGGGGTTGCGCGAGAGCGTGAGCGGCAGCTTGCCGCCCGGGTTCACCTCGCCCAGCAGCACGTCGGCAATGGCGTCCCGGGCGAAATTCCCGAGCGACCAGGCCGCGACAAGCGCGTTGGCGCGCGCGGCAATCACCACGCTCGCCTGCGGACGCGAGCCCGCGAGCACGACGACGACCGGGGTGCCGGCGGGTCCCTGGGCCTCGAGCGCGCGCTCGACCTGCGCGAGATCGTCGCCCGCCACGAGCACGATGTGGGTGGCGTCGGAGGGCGCCCGCGCCGCCGGTTCCAGCGCGACCACCTCCAGGCGGCCCGCCGCCTTCGCGCGCAGGGTCGCGCCCAGCTGGGATCCCGCGAGGTCCACCACCGCGATCTTGCGTGGCGCTTGTCCCGCCGGCGCAAGCGCGAGCGGCAGGGCGCCGCGGTTGGCGAGCAGCGTGATCGAACGGCGCGCGACACGCTCCGCGAGGCCGGGCTCGTCGGCGGGAGGGGCGCCCCGCTTCGCCGCGGTGTCGAAGAGTCCCGCCTCGAACTTGAGCGCGAGGGTGCGTTCGACCGCGGTGTCGATGCGTGCCTGCGCGACGCCGTCCCGCGCGATCGCGGAGGGCGCTGCCGCTTCCAACGTGCCGTCGATGCCCGCCGCGAGCGCGAGCGCGGTGGCGTGGCCCTCGTCGGTGGCCACCCGGTAGGTCGCGCGCAGGTCGCCGATGCCGCCGCTGTCGGCGAGCACCGCACCGCCGTAGCGCCATTCGCCGCGCACGACGTCGCGCAGCAACCAGGGGTTGGCGTGCGAGGGCATGCCGTCGATCTCGTTGCGGGCCGCGACCAGCGCGCGCACGCGTCCGCGCCCGACCGCCTCCTCGAAGGGGGGCAGGTAGACCTCGCGCAGCTCGCGCTCGGCGATCGGCGCCGCCTGGACGTCGGTGCCCTCGAGCGGCGCGCGCGGGCCGGCCAACGGACCGGCGGCGGCGAGCACCTGGCTGCGCTCGCCCTGGATGCCGGCGATCGCGGCCACGCCCATCTCGGCCACGAGGTGCGGGTCCTCGCCGAAGGTGTGGTCGGCCCGCCCCAGGCGCGGGTCGCGCGCGAGCGCGAGCGGCACGCGAACGAGGTGAGCGCCGCGGGCGCGGTAACGCGCGGAGGCCGCCGCGGCGGTCTCGCGCACGAGCTCGGGATCCCAGGTCGCCGCGAGCGCGAGCGCACCGGGCAAGGTCGGGTCGAAGAGCTCCGCATGGAAGAGCAGCGGGATGGCGTGGGGCGAGCGGCCCTTCGCCTCGCGCTGCATGGCTTCCATGCGGTCGCGCCGCGGGGGGAGGGGCGCGATGCCGCCGGCCAGCTCGGCCCGCTTCTCCTCGGGGGTCATGCGCGCCACGAGGTCGGCGGCACGCGCGCCGGGTGGGGCTGCCGATTGGCGGAACAACGCGCGCTCGGGTGGCTCCAGCGCCCCCGCGGCGCAAGCGAGGCCGAAGGCCACGAACGCGAGCGGGGAACGCCTGAAAACACGGTGAGGAGCCATTTTTGGTAGCGTTACCATTCCGTGCCCCGGACTATACAACGATCGTGCCGGGACGACGCAAGCGCGAGGCCGGCGCCGCTCTAGCCGCCGGAGGCCGCCACGTCGAGCTCGTACCCGACCGCCTCCCACTCCTCCTTCTCGTGCTCGAGGGCCACGTCGATGAGCGAATGGGCGCGCAACCATGCCTCGTCGACCTCGAAGCGCCATTCGTGCTCGCGCCGGGTGAGCTTGAGCCGCGGCAGCTGCAGGGTACGGCGGCTGCGGTGGAAGATCACGCCCAGGCGCAGGCACAGGGCGAGCGCGGCGAGCCGGGGGTCGTCGTCGAACGCCGCCTGCATCTTCTCGAGCTTGCCGCGCTGCGCCAGCACGAGGTTGGACAGCCAACCCTGTTCCTGGCGCGAGAAGCCCGGCATGTCGGCGTTGGCGAGGATGTAGGCCGAGTGCTTGTGGTACGCGCCCTGGGCGATGGTCATGCCGATCTCGTGCAGCTTGGCCGCCCAGTCGAGGAACTCGGCGGAAGCGCCGAGGCGGGGATCTTCCGTGGCGAGTTGCGCGCGCAGCGCCTGCGCGAGGCTCGCCACGCGCTTGGCCTGGGGCCCGTCGACGTGATAGCGGCGCGCGAACTGCTCCACCGTCACCTCGCGGATGTCGCGGTGGTGCACGCGCCCCAGCAGGTCCCAGAGCACGCCGTCGCGCAGCGCCCCCTCGGCCACGGTCATGCGTTCCAGGTCGAGCTCGTCGAAGATGCCCGAAAGGACCGCCACGCCCCCGGCGATCACGTTGACGCGGTCCTCGCGCAGCCCCTCGATCGCGAGCTTCCTGAAGTCCCCGGTCTCGACCAGGTGCTCGCGCAGCCACTCCAGGCCCGCGGCCGTGATGCCGCTTTCCGACTGGCCGTTCTTCTGCAGGATCTCGGCGATGGAGCGCGCGGTGCCCGAGGAGCCCACGGTCTCCTTCCAGCCCACCTTCTCGAAGCGCGCCGCGTGCGGCTGCAGCTGCTCGCGCGCCGCAAGCTCCGCGCGCTTCATCGACTTCTTGTCCACGCGGTCGTCGGCGAAGAAGCGCCGCGTGTAGCTCACGCAGCCCATGTACAGGCTCTCCATGGTCTTCACGCGCAGCTTGTTGCCGATGATGACCTCGGTCGATCCGCCGCCGATGTCGATGACCAGGCGGTTGTGCGGGGCGAGCGGCAGGGAGTGCACGACGCCCACGTAGATGAGGCGCGCCTCCTCGCGACCGGGGATCACTTCGATGGGGAAGCCCAGCACCTGCTCGGCCTGCCGCAGGAAGGGGCCCGCGTTCTTGGCCACGCGCAGGGCGTTGGTGCCCACCACGCGCACGGCCTCCTTCGGCATGCCGGCCAGGCGCTCGGAGAAGCGCTTGAGCGCCTTTAGTGCCCGCTCCTGCGCATCGGTGTCGAGCGTGCGTTCGGCTGTGAGTCCCGTGCCCAGGCGCACCGTTTCCTTGAGCGAGTCGAGCGGGTAGATCTGGTCGTCGACGACGCGCCCGATGACGAGGTGGAAGCTGTTGGAGCCCAGGTCGACCGCGCCGAGAGTGCTATATTCCATCGGAAGGGAGTATGCCATCCGGTCCCTGTCACCGGATCGTCACAAGCGCGCGCTAACGTCATGGCAAAGCGGCAAAAAGCAGAAGCCAAACGCGTGTCGCGGCACTCCCCCGAGCACTTCCTCAACCGCGAGCTGCAGGCCCTCGAGTTCAACCGCCGCGTGCTCGCGCAGGCCGAGGACAAGTCCGTCCCGCTGCTCGAGCGCCTGCGCTTCCTCTGCATCGTCTCCTCCAACCTCGACGAGTTCTTCGAGATCCGACTGTCGGGCGTGAAGGAGCAGATCAAGCTGGGCGCGGCCGCGGCCGGGCCTGACGGCATGACGCCGCTGGAAGTCTTCCGCCAGGTCTCCGCGCGCGCGCAGGGGATCGTCGAAAAGCAGTACCGGCTCTTCAACGAGGAGCTCCTGCCCGCCCTCGCGAAGGAGGGCATCCGGTTCCTGCGCCGCTCCGAATGGACCCCGGGCCAGCAGGAGTGGATGCGCGACTACTTCTTCCGCGAGATGATGCCGCTGCTCACGCCCATCGGGCTCGATCCCGCGCATCCGTTCCCGCGCGTCTTCAACAAGAGCCTCAATTTCGCCGTCGAGCTCGAGGGGCGCGACGCGTTCGGCCGGGACTCCCGGGCTGCGATAGTTCAGGCCCCGCGGGTGCTGCCGCGCGCGTTCCGCCTGCCGAAGAGCGTGGCCCATGGCCCGAACGACTTCATCTTCCTCAGCTCCGTCCTGCACCAGCACGTGGGCGAGCTCTTCGCCGGCATGAGCGTGCTCGGCTGCTACCAGTTCCGCGTCACGCGCAACTCCGACCTCTTCGTCGAGGAGGAGGAGATGAAGGACCTGAAGCAGGCGCTGCAGGGCGAATTGCCGCAGCGGCATTTCGGCGATGCCGTGCGCCTGGAAGTCGCCGACAACATGTCCGAGTCGATGACCCGCTTCCTTCTCGGCCAGTTCTCGCTCGAGGGCGACGATCTCTACGTGGTGCAGGGGCCGGTGAACCTCGTGCGGCTCATGAGCATTCCGGAGCAGGTGAACAGGCCCGACCTGGAGTACCCGCTGTTCCAGCAGGGCCTGCCCAAGAGCGTCGCCAAGGGGCGCGACCTCTTCCAGACGATCCGCAAGGGCGATGTCCTGATGCACCGCCCGTACCAGTCGTTCACCCCGGTGATCGAGTTCATCCGCGAGGCCGCGCGCGACCCGAACGTGGTGGCGATCAAGCAGACGGTGTATCGCACCGGCATCGACTCGGTAATCATGCAGACCCTCATCGACGCGGCGCGGGCGGGCAAGGAAGTCACCGTCGTGGTCGAGCTCATGGCGCGCTTCGACGAGGAGGCGAACATCAACTGGGCGGCGCGCCTGGAGGAGGTCGGCGCGCACGTGGTCTACGGCGTGGTCGGCCACAAGACGCACGCCAAGATGTCGATGGTGGTGCGGCGCGAGGAGGGCAAGCTGGTGCGCTACGCGCATGTGGGCACCGGCAACTACCACCCGCGCACCGCCCGCCAGTACACCGACTTCGACCTGCTCACCTGCCGCGAGGCGGTCTGCGCGGACGTGAACGACGTATTCCAGCAACTGACCGGGCTGGGCAAGGTCACGAAGCTGAAGCACGTCTGACAGGCGCCCTTCACGCTGCACCCGCGCACGGTCGAGGCGATCGACAACGAGACGCGGATGGCCAAGGCGAAGAAGCCCGCGCGGATCATCGCCAAGATGAACGCGCTGCTCGAGCCCGAGGTGATCGAGGCGCTCTACCGCGCTTCCCAGGCCGGCGTGAAGGTGGACCTCATCATCCGCGGCGTTTGCGCGCTCAGGCCGGGGGTGAAGGGCCTGTCGGAAAACATCCGCGTGCGCTCCATCATCGGGCGCTTCCTCGAGCACACGCGCGTGTTCCACTTCAGGAACGGCGGCGAGGCCGAGATGATGGTCTCGAGCGCCGACTGGATGGACCGCAATTTCTTCAAGCGCATCGAGCTCGCCGTGCCGGTGCTCGACCCGAAGGCGCGCCGGCGCCTCATGCGCGAGGGGCTCAAGGCCTACCTCGACGACAACGTGCAGGCGTGGGAGATGCAGCCGGACGGGAGCTTCAAGCGCGTCAAGCACGGCCGCAAGAAGGCCGTGAGCGCGCAGGCGGACCTGCTCAAGGCGCTATCGGGCTAGTTCCAGAACTGATACCAGGGCTTTGTCCGGTTCTGGCCTTGCTTCGCCATGCGCTCGGCGGGGAAGTTCTTCGCCAGCACCTTGCGCGCGTCGTCGCGCAGCTCCGGCATGCCCATCCGGTCGTAGGCCTCGATCATGATCTCGAGGGCGTCTTCGTGGACCGGTGAGTTGGGGAAGCGGGTGATCGCGCCCTGCGAGCGGTTGGCGGCCGCCAGCCAGGCGCCGCGCTTGAGGTAGTAGCGGGCGACCTTGATCTCGTGGCGCGCGAGGGCCTCCACCAGGTAGGCCATGCGCGCGCGCGAGTCTTCGGCGTAGCGGCTGGTGGGGAAGCGGGTCACCACCTCCTTGAAGCCCTCGAAGGATTCGCGCGCGGCCTTGGGGTCGCGGTCGGCGAGGTCCTGGTTGGCAATGCGCGTGAGCGGCCCCAGGTCCTCCTTGAAGTTCACCAGCGCGCGCAGGTACAGGGCGTAGTCGAGGTTCTCGTGGTTGGGGTGGGTCTTGGCGAACTTGTCGATGGTCGAGATCGCGCTCGCCGACTCGTCGAGCTTGTATTGCGCGTAGGCGGTCTCGAGCTGCGCCTGCTGGGCGAAGCGCCCGTAGGGGTACTTGGCCTCGAGCTGCTCGTAGAGCTTGACGGCCGCATCCCACTTGCCGCTGTCGAAGGCCTCCTTGGCCTCCTTGTAGTAGTCGGCCGCGCCCCAGTCCTTCTTGGCGACCTCCTTGTCGGCGAAGAGACCGCATCCGGCGAGCGAGAGCGCGAGGAGCGCTGCCGCCAATGCCGTTAAACTTCTGCCCATCATGTCGAGATCCGCGATTCGCGAAGCGCGAATTATACCCCGCTCCCGCCGCCATTCCCGGTGCCGAAACTGGTGATTCCCCTCGAGCTGGCGGGGCAGCGGCTCGACCGCGCGCTCGTGCGGCTGCTGCCGGAGGAGTCGCGCAGCCGGCTCGCGCGCCTGATCGGCGAGGGCCACGTACTCGTCGACGGCCGCGCCGTGGCCGCGAGCCTCAAGTTGCGCAGCGGCGAGACGGTCGAGGTCGCGCTCGCCCCGCGTCCCGCCGACGCGGCCCATCGTCCGGAGGCGATCGACCTGCCCGTGGTCCACGAGGACGCGAGCCTGCTCGTGATCGACAAGCCCGCCGGCCTGGTGGTGCACCCGGGCAGCGGCAACTGGTCGGGCACGATGCTGAACGCCCTCCTGCACCACGCGCCCGGCGTGGCGGACCTGCCGCGGGCCGGCATCGTGCACCGCCTGGACAAGGACACGAGCGGCCTGCTGGTCGTTGCGAAGGACGAGGCCACGCAGCTCGCGCTCGTGCGCCAGCTGCAGGCGCGCTCGGTGAAGCGCACCTACCTCGCGCTCGTGCGCGGCAAGGTGGCGGCCGGCGGAACGATCGATGCGCCCATCGGCCGCCACCCGGTGCAGCGCACGCGCATGGCGGTGGTGGCGGGCGGCAGGCCCGCGGTCACGCACTACCGCGTACGCCGGCGTTTCCCGGCGCACACCCTGCTCGAATGCGACCTCGAGACCGGGCGCACGCACCAGATCCGCGTCCACCTCGCCTCGATCGGCCACCCGCTCGAGGGCGATCCGGTCTACGCCGGCAAGGCGCGGGGTGCCTTCCGCCGCCAGGCGCTGCACGCCTGGAAGCTCGCCTTCGTCCATCCCGGCACCGGGAAGACCGTGCGTTTCGAGTCGCCGTTGCCGGCCGACTTCGAGGCGCTGCTGGAGGGGCTCTGAGCGGGCATCCCGAGTGGCTGGTCCCGGATTGGCCCGCGGCCCCGCGCGTGCGCGCCTTCGTGACGACGCGTGCCGGGGGCGTGAGCACCGGGGAGCACGCGAGCATGAACCTCGGCCAGTCCAGCGGCGACGCGCCGGACAAGGTCGCGCGCAACCGCGCGATCGTGCGCGAGCTCCTTCCTTCGGATCCGGTGTGGCTCGCACAGGTGCACGGCGCGGAAGTCGCGCGGCTGGGAGGGCAGCCCACGGCCGGGCGCCCGCGCGCCGACGCGGCGCTGGCCTCGGCCCCGGGGCAGGTGGCCGTGGTCCTCACCGCCGATTGCATGCCGGTGTTCTTTGCCGATCGCGCGGGGAGCTGCGTCGCCGTCGCGCACGCGGGATGGCGCGGCCTCGCAGCCGGCGTGCTCGAGAACACCGTGCGCGCGTTCGATGCGCCGCCGGGCGAGGTGATCGCCTGGATGGGACCGGCGATCGGGCCCGACGCCTTCGAGGTGGGCCCGGAGGTGCGCGAAGCCTTCGTGCAGGTCGATGCGAACGCGGATGAGGCGTTTCGGACCGGCAAGCCGGGCAAGTACATGGCCGACCTCTATCGCCTGGCGCGCATGCGGCTCGCGCGCGCCGGGGTGACGGCAGTCTTCGGCGGCGGTTACTGCACCTGGAGCGAGACCGGGCGCTTCTTCTCCTACCGGCGCGCCCAGAAGAGCGGCCGGATGGGCGCCTTCATCTGGTTGTCCCCATAATCCGTCCGTGACCCTCGCCTACATCCTGGCGGCCTGCCTCGGCGGCGCCATCCTCTCGCTCGCCATCGCCGCGCTGGTCGCCTTCCGCGTCCGGGCGCGCTGGATCCCCACAGTGGTGAGCTACGCGGTCGGTGCGCTGCTGGGCGCGGTGTTCCTCGACTTGTTGCCCCATCTATTCGAGGAGACCAAGGACCACGGCCGCATCGCCGGCTTCCTCCTGCTGGGGCTGCTCGCGTTCTTCGTGCTGGAGAAGGTCCTGCTCTGGCGCCACCACCATCACAGCGACGACGAGCCGGGGGCCGAGCCGGGCAGCCACGCCCACTACCACGCGCACGACCACAACCACAGCCATGACCAGGGCCGCTCGGGCTGGATGATCGTGGTGGGCGACGCCTTCCACAACTTCACCGACGGCGTGATCATCGCCGGCGCCTTCCTCGCCGACCTGCGCCTGGGCGTCGTGACGTCGGTCGCCATCATCGCGCACGAGATCCCGCAGGAGATCGGCGACTTCCTGGTGCTGCTGCATTCGGGCTTCGGCAAGCGCGAGGCCCTGATCATGAACGCGGTGTCGGGGCTCGCCACGGTGGTTGGAGCGCTCATCGCCTACTTCGCGATCTCCGCCGTGCGCGAGTGGATCCCCGATATCCTCGCGGTCGCCGCGGCGGGCATGATCTACGTGGCGGTGGCGGACCTGATCCCCGGCCTGCAGCGGCGCACGGGCCCGGCCGAGACGCTGGCCCAGGTGGCGTTCATCGGGCTCGGCATCGCCAGCATCTGGATCATCCGCGCCGGGCTCGCCCCTGGCCATTGAGCTACACTTTCCCATGGCCCGAGCTCACGTTGATACAGATCAAGTCGCCGCGCGCCTGCGCGCATCCCAGCAGAAGCTTTCCGAGACGGTGTCCGGGGAAAGCGCCAGCCAGCAGGTGATGAGCGGCTTCGCCGAGGCCTATCGCGCCTGGCTCGAGGCGATGAGCGCCAAGCCGCAGACGATGATGGACCTGCAGGGCAAGTACATGCAGGAGCAGATGAAGCTGTGGATGGGCTCGATGCAGCCCGCGAAGGAGGGCAACGGCGAGCCCGCCGCGGGCGGCGACAAGCGCTTCAGCGGTCCCGAATGGGACGCGCTCCCGGTGTTCCGCTATTTCCGCGACTCGTACCTGCTCACCTCGAAGATGATGATGCAGGCGGTGGACGAGGCGAACCTCGACGCGCCCACCAAGCAGCGCATGCGCTTCTTCATGCGCCAGTACCTGGACGCGGCCGCTCCGTCGAACTACCTGCTCACCAATCCCGAGGCGCTCAAGGCCGCGCTCGAGAGCGGCGGCGAGACGCTCCAGGAGGGCATGAAGAACCTCATGGCGGACATGGAGAAGGGCCGCATCTCCATGACCGACGAGAGCGCCTTCGAGGTCGGGCGCAACATCGCCACCACGAAGGGCTCGGTGGTGTTCGAGAACGACCTGCTGCAGCTGATCCAGTACGACCCCACGACCGCGAAGGTGTTCGAGCGCCCGCTGGTGATGGTGCCGCCGTGCATCAACAAGTACTACCTCATGGACCTGCAGCCCGAGAACTCGCTGGTGAAGTACGTGGTCGAGCAGGGGCACACCGCGTTCATGGTGTCGTGGCGCAACGTGAAGAAGCAGCATTCGCACGTCACCTGGGACGACTACATCGCGGCCCTGATCGAGGGCTTCGAGGAGGCCGGGAAGATCGCCGGGTCGCCGAAGATCAACGCGCTCGGCTTCTGCATCGGCGGCACGCTCGTCTCCGCCGCGCTCGCGGTGCTGGAGAAGAAGAAGGCGAACCCCGCGGTGAGCCTCACGCTCCTCACCACGCTCCTCGATTTCAGGGAGGTGGGCGAGATCCGCGTCTACATCGACAAGAACTTCGTCGAGAAGCGCGAGCGGCAGCTCGCCAAGGGCGGGCTCGTGCCCGGCAACGAGCTCGCGACCGCGTTCTCGAGCCTGAGGGCCAACGACCTCGTCTGGTCGTACGTCGTGAACAACTACCTGAAGGGCAAGCAGCCGCCCGCGTTCGACCTGCTCTACTGGAACTCGGACGCGACCAACCTGCCGGGCCCCATGTACGCGTACTACCTGCGCAACACCTACCAGGACAACAAGCTCGCCAAGCCGGACGCGCTCACGATGTGCGGCGTGCCGGTGAGCCTGAAGCGCATCAAGCTGCCGGCCTTCGTGTTCGCGGCGCGCGAGGACCACATCGTTCCCTGGAAGGGCGGCTACGAGAGCGCGCGCACGCTGGGCGGCAAGGTCAAGTTCGTGCTGGGCGCCTCCGGGCACATCGCCGGCACCATCAACCCGGCCTCGAAGGGCAAGCGCAGCTACTGGACCAACGACCACGTCGGCGAGAGCGCCGAGCAGTGGTTCAAGGACGCGAAGGAGATCCCGGGCAGCTGGTGGGGCGAGTGGGCGCGCTGGCTCAAGCCCCATGGCGGGAAGCTCGTGGCGGCGCGCAAGAAGCTCGGCGACGCAAGGCACAAGCCGATCGAGCCCGCGCCCGGGCGCTACGCCAAGGAGCGCGCGTAGCCCGAGAGGTACAACCGCAGGAGGAGAAGAAGATGGCTCAGAGAATTGCGCTGGTGACGGGCGGCATGGGTGGGCTGGGCGAGGCGATCTGCGTGAAGCTCGAGAAGATGGGCCTCAAGGTCGTCGTGACCTACTCGCCGGGCAACACCAAGTACCAGGACTGGCTGAAGGAGATGGAAGGCGCGGGGCACAAGTTCAACGCCTATCCGTGCGACGTCTCCGACTTCGATTCGTGCCAGAAGATGATCGCCGCGGTCAACAAGGACCTGGGACCGGTGGACATCCTCATCAACAACGCGGGCATCACCCGCGACATGACCTTCAAGAAGATGACCAAGGTCGACTGGGACGCGGTGATCAAGACCAATCTCGACAGCGTCTTCAACGTGACCAAGCCCGTGGTCGACGGCATGGTCGAGCGCGGCTGGGGGCGGGTGATCAACGTCTCGAGCGTGAACGGCCAGAAGGGCGCGTTCGGCCAGACCAACTACTCGGCGGCCAAGGCCGGCATGCATGGCTTCACCAAGGCGCTCGCGTACGAGGTGGCGAGGAAGGGCGTGACGGTCAACACGATCTCGCCCGGATACATCGGGACCAAGATGGTGCTCGCGATTCCGAAGGACGTGCTCGACTCGAAGATCATTCCCCAGATCCCGATGGGGCGGCTCGGCAAGCCCGACGAGGTCGCCGGGCTCTGCGCCTACCTGGCCTCGGACGAGGCCGCTTTCCTCACCGGCGCCAACATCGCCATCAATGGTGGCCAGCACATGCAGTGACGGCCGCTGGCCGGCAGTAGCGGGATGCTGAACCTCCTGCTGAGCGTCGTCGGCGCGATCGCCCTCGGGATCGTGCTCACGGTCTTCCTGACCGCCGTGAAGGTGAGCCGCGTCCGGCTGCGTCCGATGGATGGCCGGCGCATCGACCTCACGCGCGCCCCGGCCGCGGCGCGCGGGGTGCTCGACATCGGGCGCGCGTGGCTGCTGGCGCGCGGCTTCCGCTACCAGAGCTCGTGGGTCATGCGGCCGCTCATCGTCGCCAAGCGCGCCGACGTGCGCTTCAGCGACGTCTATGCCGACGAGTCGGGGACGATCTTCGCCGGCGTCTCGATGCGCGACAACCCGCAGGCCGGCGACCTCGTGAACATCGAATTCAGCTCGGTGTTCGCGGACGGCACGATGCTCACCACGACGAACCGGTACCGCCACGTCCACCTGTGGGAGCCGCCGTGGTGGAGGATCGAGGACCCCTACGAGGCCAACCTCGACAAGGCGCTCGAGCGCCACCGCGCCCGGCTGGCTGCGTACGGGCAGGCGCCGTCGTCGGATCCCGCGTTCCGCGACCAGGTGGCCGAGCGCACGCTGCGCACCTACGTCGACGAGCTGGTGAAGGCCGGCATCGCAACGCGCGCCGCCGATGGAGAGACCCGCGTGCGCTTCGTGCCGGCCCTGCGCTTCGCCTGGAAGCTCCTCGGCGGCAACTTCAAGACCGGCATGATCACCCCGGTGCCGCTTCAGGAGGCCACGTCCGGGCCGGCGTTCGCGGGGGCCGGCAGCGTGGACGCCGGCGTCGAGGCGGACCTCAAGTCCTACGAGGCGAGGCGCGCGCTCTCCGCGGTCACCTCGTCCAGCGGCAAGTGGATGCTGGGCATCCTCTCCGCGCTCGCCTTCATCGCCGTCGGCGCCTGGCTCTGGGACTGGATCTACGCGATCGGCGTGCTGCTGGTGATCGCCTTCCACGAGGGCGGCCACTACCTCGCGATGAAGCTGGTGGGCTACCGCAACCTCCACGTGTTCTTCCTTCCGGGCCTGGGCGGCCTCGCCACGGGCGAGAAGCAGGACGCGAGCCCGGCGCAGAAGGTCTTCGTGTACCTGGCGGGCCCGGTGCCGGGCATCGTGCTCGCGACCGCGACCTGGATCGCGGTGCCGGGCGAAACGCTGGCGGCGATCGACGGCGCGAACGGCCTGCTCACGATCATGCTGATCCTCAACGTGATCAACCTGCTGCCCGTGACGCCGCTCGACGGCGGCCGGGTGATGGAGGTGCTGCTGTTCGCGCGCTGGCCCACGTTGCGGTTCCTGTTCGCGCTCGCGAGCTGCACGATCCTCGTGGGCTTCGGGCTGCTGACCGGCGACCGGGTGCTGCTGATCATCGGCGTCCTCGTCGGCCTCGCGTTGCCGTCGCAGTGGCGCTTCTCGCGCCTGGCGCGCAAGATCCCGCGCAAGCCCGGCGAGTCGTTCGACGAGCCGACAGCCGCGCGCAAGGTGTTCGGCGTGCTCGCGCTGGAGCCGTTCACGAAGTGGACCTTCCAGAAGCGCGCGCTCGCGGCCGACGAGCTGATCTCGGAGCTGCGCACGCCCGTGCCGGGTTTCATGGGAACGATCGGCGGGCTCACGGTCTACATGGCCTGCTTCATCGTGCCGGCCGTGGCCGCGGTGGTCTCGTCCCCACAGTTCCGCGAGACCGCCTCGATCGCGTGGGAGTCGCGCGAGATGATCGCCGAGATGGCCGCGAACCAGGCTCCGCGGCGCGATTGGGAAAAGGAGCTCGAGGCGGCTTCGGGCGCGCCTGCCGCGCAGCGGCTGGCGCTGCTGCTCGACGCGGCGCAGGCCGGATACGTCACCGACGCGACCCGGGCCGAGATGCGCAAGCTCGGCTCGAAGCGACCGCCGGGCGATGCGCTTCGCGGCCGCGCGCTGCTGGCGAGCGTCGAGCGCGACGACGACGACGAGTCGCCGGAGCACCGGGCGAAGGCGCGCGCGCGGTTGCAGCCGCTGTACGACGAGTTCCGCCAGGCCGAAGGCGAAGCGCTCGTCGTGAAGGGCCGCATCGGCCTGGCGCTCGCCCCCCTGCTCGACGAGCGCAGGGAGCTGATCGCGCTCTACTCGGAGAGCCGCGACATCCTGCGCGACCGCGTGCCGCCGGGTGACATGGGGCTCTCCGCAGGTTGGTCTCGACTCGCCCAGGAAAGGCAGGAAGAGGACGCCGCGAAAGCCGAGGAGGAGTGGAAGGCACTGATCGCCTGGCACGCCGCCGACACCAGTTCGAGCACCGCCGCCACGATGATGGCCGACAACGCGCGCCAGGGCTATGTCGTCCTGCTGGTCAGGCAGGGCCGCCTCGACGAGGCCGAGGCGGTGCTGCGTCCCCATGTCGAAGCGGGTCTTGCCGAGGCCGCGAGCGGGAAGAACCGCGCCATGTACACCCGGCTGGCAAACATCAACACGCTCTTCTGGCTCACGGTCGCGCGGGGCGACGCGGCGCAGTCGGCGGCGCTGGTCGCCGCGTGGGAGAAGCACGCGACCGCGCCAAGCCGCAATCCGCAGCTTGCCCTGGCGCGGATTGCGGCGGCCGACCTGTCGGGCGATGCGGCCCGCATCGAGGCCGCGCGCGCGAGCTTCGCCTCACTCAAGAACGCCGAGTTCGCCTGCCGGGGCGCGCCGATGTTCGACGGCACGGCGGTGGCGGCCAAGCGCGCGGCCCTGCTCGAGCGCCAGCGCGTCTGCGGAGCCCTCAAGCCGACCTAGCGGTTACTCCGCCGCAGCCCTCGCGTAGAAGGTCGCGACCTCGTCGATCTCCTTCTTCGTGAGGGCGCGCGCCATGTTGCGCATCTGGGCGTGGCTGTCGTTGCGGCGCTCGCCCGAGGCGAAGGCCGCGAGCTGCTCGACCAGGTAGTCCTTCGGCATCCCTTCCAGCCAAGGGGTGCCCAGCCTCTGCTCGATGCCGCCATGGCACGAGGCGCATGGCGCGATGTTGCGCATGGGATCGCCGACCTTCACCAGCGGTGGCACGGTCGCCATGTTGGTCACCGGCGTGTTCCTCGGGCGCGGCAGCGACGCGTAGTAGGCGGCGAGGTCGCGGATGTTCGCGTCGGTGAGGTCCACCGAGAGCGCGCGCATCGCGGCGCTCTGGCGGTCGCCGCGCCGGTAGTCCATGAGCTGCTTGATGATCACCTCCGCGTACTGGCCGGCGAGGTTGGGCGCATTGGCCGCGCTCACGCCCCTGGCGCCGTGGCACATCGAGCACTGCTGGGTCGCAGCCGTGCCGCCGCGGCCGATCGAGTCGGCGCTTCCGGCGCGCGCCATCTCCGGCGTGAAGACCACCTCGGTGGTGCGCGGCCCGGACTTCGCCAGGCCGCCGTCGCTCCACGCCGTGGGCACGCCCGCGGCGCGGCAGATCGCATCCCAGAGGCCCCTGGCGGTGAAGTCCGCGTGCACCGAGGGAAGCCAGACGAAGCCCACCAGCAGCGAGGCGACCGAGAGGGCGATGAGCGAGGCGATCCAGCGCATCAGCGTCCCCCCATGAAGACCGCGGGCACCGAGGTCTCCGGGAGCAGGGCGAGCTGGGCGATCGGGAAGCCGTAGTTCACCACCGTGAGCGCGATCATCATCCCGACCCAGAGCGCGAAGCCGTTGAGCAGCGCCGGGGTGTGGGTCGGGTGCGCCGGCACGCTGAAGGTGAAGGGCGCCGCCTCGGTCTCGCCGCGCCGCGCGCGCCAGAGGATCCAGATGAACAGCAGCGCCGCCACGACCAGGATCGCGCCGCCGATCACCGAGGCGACGACCGTCCAGGCCTGCCCCGCCAGGGCGGGATTGGAATAGTCGTAGTAGGCCATGCGCCGTGGCATGCCGAGGATTCCCACGAGGTGCCAGGGAGCGGTGAGCACCAGCATGCCGACGAACCAGAGCCAGAGCTGGGTGCGCACGGCACCGGCGGGGAGCGGCTTGCACCCGGTGAGCTGGGGCCAGAGCTCATAGGCGACGACGAAGTACATGATCACGATGGCACCGCCGAAGATGAGGTGGAAGTGCCCGGTCACCCACTGCGTGTTGTGGACCGTCTCGTTCAGCTGGTAGCTCATGTTGATGATGCCGCCCGCGCCGCCGAATCCCAGCATCACGAAGGAGAAGGTGACCGCGAGCATCACCGGGTTGTCCCAGGGCAGGGCCTTCACCCAGCCGAAGGGCCCCTTGCCGCCGCGAAGGCGCGCGGCGATCTCCACCGAGGCCACGATCGTGAACACCGTCATCAGCGTCGGCACCGACACCATGGCGGTCATCATCGCGTGCACGAACTTGAAGCCCGCCCCGATATGGGGATCGGCGAACAGGTGGTGCATCCCGATCGGCATCGAGAACACGAGGAAGAGCACGAAGGAGACGCGCGCCATCGTGTCGCTGTAGAGCCGCCCGCCGATCGCGCGCGGCACGATGGTGTAGAACGCGATGTAGGTCGGCATCAGCCAGAAGTACACGATCGCGTGCAGCGTCCAGGAGAAGAAGACGCGCGCCAGGCCCGCGTCGATGGTGTCCTTGAAGCCGAGCGCCACCGGCAGGATCAGCAGCAGGATCTCGAGGGCGGCGCCGACGGACGTCCATGCCCAGAGGTACGCGCCGGCGACGTTGCCGAACATCGCGAGTGGAATGGTGGCGCCCGGGTTCTCCTTGCGCCACGCGCGCAGGTTGACCGACATGAGCGCCACCCAGATCCACGATCCGACCACCACGAGCACCACGCCGAGGTAGTAGAGCGGGCTCGCGATCATCGGGGGATAGAACGTGTACAGCACCGAGGCCTGGCCGAGCGCCATCGGGATCGAGGCCATGACCGTGCCCGCGATCACGAGCCAGAACCCGCCCCACGCCCAGCGCATGCCCACGAGCGGGCGCTTGAGGGCGAGCTCGGTGATGGCGTAGCCGAAGCCCATGGCGACCAGCGTGGGCAGCACGTAGGCCATCACCGTGCCGTGCGCGGTCACCGAGCGGTAGTAGTGCTCGGGATTGTCGATCCAGGGGGCGAGCGGGCTGCGGACGTACATCTGCCATTCGCCCAGCAGGATCGCGACGCCGAACGCCGCGAAGGCGACCCAGAAGTGCGCGAGGACCAGGCGCCTAGCGAGGAACACAGGAGACCCTTTCCCCGCGGCCCGCGCGCGTCCGGAACTCGTCGGCGGGGATCACCTGCACGCGCGCCCACATGCCCTCGTGGCCGCTGCCGCAGTACTCGTGGCAGGGCATCGCGTGCTCGCCCGGCTTGCGGAACGTGGTGGTGAACGTGGCCACGAATCCGGGTACCAGCATCACGTTGGCGTTGGTGCCGGTGACGAGGAAGCCGTGGATCACGTCGGTGCTGGTGCCGCGGAAAGTCACGGGCACGCCGGCCGGGACGAGCAGGCAGGGCGGATGGAAGGAGTACTGCTGGGCGACCAGGCGCGCGACGACCTTGCCGTCGGGAGCCACGCTGGTGCCGAGGTTGGCCTCGACGAACTCGCCCTTGACGTGCAGCGTGCGCGCATCGATCGTCTCGACGCGCGAGGGCGGCATCGCCGACCAGTGCAGTCCGGTCACGATCATCACCGCCACCAGCGAGGCGATGATGGCGGCCACCACGACCGTCCAGCGCCGTTCGGCGGCGACCGCGACGGCTTCGCCCGTCATTGCACCGCCCCGCGGGGGAGGTACACGAGGAAGTAGAACAGGAAGAAGATCGCGACCACGATGACGGTCGCCACGCCCGCGACCGCGAAGGTGCCCGACGGTCCCTGCTTCACGATCTCCTCCACGGCGTCGTCTTCGGCTCGATCGCTCATCTCACCTCATTCGGGTAGCAGCTTGCGAAGGTCGCTCACCTGCGCCGCCTGGACGGGCGTGCCGGCATTCTTCCATGCGACGCGGATATAGGTGACCACCGCGGCCACCTCGTCGTCGTTCAGGATGTGCGCGAAGGGGGGCATCCCGTGCGGGCGCGGGTTCTTGCGCGTGCCCGGGGGGTAGCCACCGTTCAGAACGATGCGGATCGGGTTCACCGGGGTCGCCATCGTGATCGACGGGTTGCCCGCGAGCGGCGGGAACTCCGGCGGATAGCCCCGGCCCTCGGAGTGGTGGCACATCACGCATTGCTTCTCGTAGACCTGCCGCCCGCGTTCCATCACGGCCGGCTGGACCAGCTTCGCGGCATCGGTGGGCGGCGGCTCGGCGTCCTTCTTGGGCAGCGACTTGAGGTACACGGCCATCGCGGCGGTGTCCTCGTCGGTCATGTACTGCAGGCTGTTGTAGGTCACCTCGGCCATCGGCCCGTAGACCGTGGCGCGCATCGAGATGCCGACCTGCAGCAGGTCGCCGATGTCCTTCAGGCTCCAGTCGCCCAGGCCGCCCTCGCGGTTGGAGGTGAGCGAGGGCGCGTACCAGTTCTGGTTCGGGATCATCCCGCCCTCGAATTCCTTCGACTCCTTCGAGCCGCCGAGCGCGTTGATGGCCGTGTGGCACATGGTGCAGTGCCCGAGTCCCTCGACCAGGTAGGCGCCGCGATTCCACTGCGCGGATTGCGCGGGATCGTTCTGGTACTCGCCTTCCTTGAAGTAGAGCGTGCGCCAGCCGAGCAGCAGCTCGCGCTTGTTGAAGGGGAAGCGCAGCTCGTGCGGCTTGTTCTTCTGCTTCACCGGTGCGAGCGACTGCAGGTAGGCGAAGATCGCGTCGCAGTCGGCGCGCGTCACCTTCGTGTACTGGGCGAAGGGCATGGCCGGATAGAGAAGCGTCCCGTCGCGCGACAGGCCCGTGTGCATCATCCGGTAGAAGTCGTCGGCGGTCCAAAGGCCGATGCCGGTCTCGTCGTCGGGCGTGATGTTGGGAACGTAGATGGCGCCGAAGGGTGTCGCCATCGCGCGGCCGCCCGCGAAGAGCTTGCCCGTGGGCTCGGTATGGCAGGCCACGCAGTCGCCGGCGCGCGCGAGGTACTCGCCGCGCTGGATCACCTGCGTGGTGGGGTTCGGCGGCGCGGAGGCATTCTTCGGATCGACCGGGAGGTAGCCCTGGTGCGTGGACTTCCACGCGAACACGCCCGCGATCACGACCACGACGATCACGACCAGGGCGACGGCGCGCTTCATCGCTGGCTGCCGCACGCCATCGGCATGCGCACGAAGTTGGCGGCCTCGGGCGAGGCGTCCTTCGGCGGGTCCTGCAGGGCCATGTAGGCCGCGACCGCCGCGACGTCGCGCTCGGTGAGACGCATGGCGATGCGCTTCATGCAGTCGGGGTCGGCGGCGCGCCGCTCGCCCGTGCGCCAGCGCGTGAGCTGCGCCGCGACATAGGTCGGGCGCAACCCGACCAGGCCGGGCACGCCCGGCTCCATCCCGGTGAGTCCCGCGCCGTGGCACGCCACGCAGGCCGGAAGCTGCTTCGCGCCGTCGCCGGCCGTGACGATCGCCTTGCCGCGCTCGATCAGGGCGGCGTCACCCTTGGGCGCCTCCTTGGGCGCGAACGGGGGCCGCTGGCGCGCATAGAACTGCGCCATCTCCTTGAGATACGAATCGGGGAGGTACGCGACCAGGTAGTTCATCGGCGCGTAGCGACGTGTGCCGTCGCGGAACGCGACCAGCTGGTTATAGAGGTAGCCGGCGGGCTTGCCGGCGATGCGCGGGAAGTAGCCGTTGTCCGTGCCCTGGCCCTGCTGGCCGTGGCAGGTGACGCAGCCCTGGACGCGAGCCTCGATCGTGGTGACGTCGGTGATGCGTGGGACCGCGTCCTCGTCGGCGGCGAATGCCGGCGCGGCGATCAGGAGGAGGGCGCAGGCGAGGTGCCGGACACGCATCGCGGCAGGATACCCCCGCGCAAATCCCGCCGCTATCGGTACAAGGGGCGGAGCTAGGAGTACATGTGCAGGCCGCCGTTCACGGCGAGGTTCGTGCCGGTGATGTAGGCGGCCTTGTCGGAAGCGAGGAACGCCACCGCGTCGGCGACTTCCTCGGGCATCGCGAGGCGCCCGGCCGGGATCTCGGCGACGATCTTCTGGCGCACGTCCTCGCGGATCGCCATCACCATGTCGGTCTGCACGTAGCCGGGCGAGATCGCGTTCACGGTCACGCCCTTGCGCACCACTTCCTGCGCAAGCGACTTGGTGAACCCGAGGATGCCCGCCTTGGCCGCGGCGTAGTTGGTCTGCCCGAACTGGCCGCGCACCGCGTTCACCGACGAGATGTTGACCACGCGGCCCCAGCCGCGCTCGACCATGCCGTCGATCACGTGCCGGGTCACGTTGAAGACGCTGTCGAGGTTGGTCGACATCACCGCGCGCCATTGGTCGGGCGTCATCTTGCGGAACGTCGAGTCGCGCGTGATGCCGGCGCAGTTCACCAGGATGTCGATCGGGCCGTGCTCGGCCTCGATCTTCTTCACCATCGCGCCCATCGCGTCGAAGTCGGTCACGTCGCCGAAGGCGAGCGCGCTCGAGCCCCCGTTCAGGCCCGCGGCCCCCATCGCCTTCTGCCAGCGGTCCTCGGTGCCGGGGATGGCGTTGGCCACGACGAAGAGGCCGTCCTGGGCGAGGCGCTTGCAGATCGCGGTGCCGATGCCGCCGACCCCACCCGTGACCAGCGCGATTTTCTTTTTCATGGTTGTCATCATTGTCCCGTAGTAGCCGTCCCAAAAAAAACCCCAGGTTTGAGCCTGGGGTTCGAACCTTTATCCGGTAATGCGATAAAGGAGGAGGAGACGTTGCGGCCTTCGCGTTACTTGCGCTTGGCCTGGCGCCCCGCGGTGACTCCCGCGTCGGCGTAGCTCGCGAAGCTCTTCGCGGCCTTGGTGAAGGTGTCGAACGCGGCGGTCGTGGCCGCGAGCTGGGACTTGATCGCCGCGACGGCGACGTCGCTGCCGCCGGGGGTGGCCCTGGCGGCCTGCTCCACGCCCTCGGTCACGGCCCGCTGGAAGCGCGCCATGCGCTCCTCGGCCAGGCGCGAGTATTCGGACTGCGCTTCCGAGGCGACTTCGTAGAGGCTGCGCGAGTAGCCGATCATGTTCTCGATCGCGTTCTCGGCGATGCGGGTGCGCAGGCTGAGCAGCTCCTGGATGTCCTTGGCCTGGGCGGCGGCGCGGGCATTCAGCGTGGCCTGCTTGAGGGCGCCCTTGGCGTACTCGATCTGGACGTTGAGGGTGCGCTCGGCGCTGTCCATGGAGATCTTGGCGGCGCGGGCGGTGGATTCGGCAGTGGCGCGGCCGATCTCGGCGAGGGGGGTGGCGTAGTTCATCTGCTGCTCCATTTCGGTGACCGCGTGCACGGGCTTTGTGCACTGCAACAATTCCATTCTAGGGAGGCGCGCAAGCGGCTGTCAAGCGCTTTCTGGTGCAATGCACCAAGGTGCCTATGAGGCTGCGCAGCAAAATCCCAAAACACAATGAAATGAAGCACTTGAGTGGTATAATCCTGCCTTGCCCAGCGCCCTGCACGGCGCCCAATTGATGTAGCGCAGCATCCATCGGAATCCGGCCATGCCCTCGCCCCGCATCATCAAGAAGTACCCCAACCGGCGCCTCTACGACACCGAGACGTCGACCTACATCACCCTCGCGGAGGTGAAGGACCTGGTGCTGCAGTACAAGGAGTTCCTGGTGCAGGACGCCAAGAGCGGCGAGGACCTCACGCGCGCCATCCTGCTGCAGATCATCCTGGAGGAGGAATCCGGCGGCGTGCCGATGTTCTCCGAGGACATGCTCGCCAACATCATCCGTTACTACGGCCACGCGATGCAGGGGCTCATGGGCTCGTACCTCGAGCGCTCGATCTTCGCCTTCCACGAGGCGCAGAAGCGCTTCCAGGAGCAGGCGCAGACGATCTACGGCGAGCTGCCGAAGATGACCCTCATGCCCGGGCAGGCGGTGCCCAACGTGATGGGCGGGTACCTCGAGAAGGGAGCCAAGGCGGTGATCGACCTGCAGGAGGAGCTGCGCAGCCAGGCGCTGAAGATGTTCTCCGGCTTCCCGTACAGCGCGACCGGGGCCGAAGCCGAGCCGTCGCACGACAAGGCGCCGGCGAAGCCAAAGGCCGCGCGCAAGGGCAAGGCGAGAAAGTGAAAGTGAAGGCGCGGCCCGCGGCGGCGCCGCGGGTGGGATTCGTCTCGCTCGGCTGCCCGAAGGCGCTGGTGGACTCCGAGGGCATCCTCACCCAGCTCCGGGCCGAGGGCTACGACATCGCGCCGACCTACGAAGGCTCCGACCTCGTCGTCGTGAACACCTGCGGCTTCATCGACGCGGCCGTGCAGGAGTCGCTCGACGCGATCGGCGAGGCGCTCGCCCAGAACGGCAAGGTCATCGTCACCGGTTGCCTCGGCGCCAAGGGCGACGTCGTGAAGCAGGCGCACCCGAAGGTGCTCGCGGTCACGGGCCCGCACGCGACGGCCGAAGTCATGGACGCGGTGCACGAGCACCTGCCCAAGCCGCACGACCCATTCACGGACCTGGTGCCGCCGCAGGGCATCCGGCTCACGCCGCGCCACTACGCGTACCTGAAGATCTCCGAGGGCTGCAACCACCGGTGCACCTTCTGCATCATCCCGTCGATGCGCGGCGACCTGGTGAGCCGCCCCGTGGGCGACGTGATGAAGGAAGCGGAGAACCTGGTGCGCGCGGGCGTGAAGGAGCTCCTCGTCATCTCGCAGGACACGAGCGCCTACGGCGTGGACGTGAAGTACCGCACCGGCTTCTGGGGCGGCAAGCCCCTGCGCACGCGCATGACGGAACTGTGTCGCGCGCTGGGCGAGCTGGGCGTGTGGGTGCGGTTGCACTACGTCTATCCGTATCCGCACGTGGACGAGGTGATTCCCCTCATGGCCGAGGGGAAGATCCTTCCCTATCTCGACGTGCCGTTCCAGCACGCGGCCCCGCGGATCCTCAAGCTCATGAAGCGGCCGGCCGCCGCCGAGAAGAACCTCGAGCGCATCCGCGCGTGGCGCGAGGCCTGCCCGGACATCACCATCCGCTCGACCTTCATCGCCGGCTTTCCCGGCGAGACCGAGGCGGAGTTCGAGGAGTTGCTCGCGTTCCTGCGCGAGGCACGGCTCGACCGCGTGGGCTGCTTCGCCTACTCGCCGGTCGAGGGCGCCAGGGCGAACGAGCTTCCCGGTGCGCTGCCCGAGGAGGTGCGCGAGGACAGGCGCGCCCGCTTCATGCAGGTCCAGGCGCGGATCAGCCGCGAGCGGCTCGCCGAAAAGGTGGGCCGCACGCTGGAGGTGCTGGTGGACGAAGCGCTGCCCGGCCGCGCCAACGCGCGCAGCCAGGCCGATGCGCCGGAGATCGATGGCGTCGTCCGGGTGAAGGGGACGCGCGGCGCCAGGCCGGGCGACCTGTTGCGCGTACGCATCACCTCGGCGGACGAGCACGACCTGGAAGCCGTCGCTGCCTGAAGACGCCGGCGGCGCGCGCACTTTCGGCGCGATCCGTGATCAAATTCCCTCCATGAGGCTGCGCACCCGCCTGTACCTGCTCGTCGCGGGCACCGTCCTTCCCCTCGCCGTGCTGGCCGTCGCGCTCGGCGCGCTCCTCGTCGAGCGCGAGCGCGAAACCGTCCAGGCGCTGACCAAGGCGCGCAACCGCGCCGTGATGTCCGCGGTGGACGCGCAGTTGCACGGGCATATCACGAGCCTGCAGGCCATCGCGGCGAACTCGCACCTGGTGGCCGGCGACTTGCGGGCCTTCCACGAGGAGTTGCGGCGCGCGCTGCTTTCCCAGCGTGACTGGGAGAACGTCATCCTTTCCGATGCGGCCGGGCGCGAGCTCCTCGTGGGCAACAAGCCCTTCGGCGAGCAGCTGCCCGAGGATGCCGATCCCGACAGCCTCAAGCTCGCGGTGTCGACCCGCGAGCCCACGGTCGGGAGCATCCGCCGCTGGGCGAGCACCGGCCGCTATGCGGTGGCGGTGCGCTTGCCGATCGTCGAGGGCCCACGCGTGGCCTATGTGCTCTCCGGCGTCGTGGCCCCCGCCGCATTCGAGACCCTGATCCAGCGGCAGGACCTGCAGGAGGGATGGGTGAGCGGCCTGGTCGACGCGAGCGGGCACTTCATCGCCCGCGTGCCGCGGATGTCTCCGGCCGACGTGGCCTCGCCCGGATTCCGCGCGGCGATGGCGTCGGCGCCCGAGGGCTGGTATCGCGGCACGACCGTGGAGGGGACGGACGTGTACACCGCGCACCTCACCTCGGGTTACAGCCGCTGGAGCCTGGGGCTCGCGATCCCGACCGAGCAGGTCTATGCGGCCGCCGTTCGCTACGGCATCGCCCTTGCGATCGGCACGCTGGCCACCGTCGGCGTGGCGTTGCTCTTCGCCTGGTGGATGAGCCGGCGCATCACCCGCCCCATCGCCGGGCTCGCGTCGGCGGCGCGCAACCTCGGCAAGGATCCGGCGCACGCCGGCGACGTGCCGCTCTCGGAAGGCATCGAGGAGGTCCGCGACGTCGAGCGCGCGCTCGAGGCGGCCTCGGGCGCGATCCGCGAGCGCGAGGGGCTGCAGGAGCGCGAGCAGGTGGCGCTCAAGGCGGCCGACCGCGCCAAGGACGAGTTCCTCGCGATGCTGGGCCACGAGCTGCGCAACCCGTTGTCCGCGATCACCACGTCGAGCCACGTGCTGCGCGCCTCCTCGCCGGGCAGCCGCATGCATACCCAGTCGCAGGCGATCATCGAGCGGCAGGCGCGCCAGATGACGCGCCTGGTCGAGGACCTGCTCGACATCAGCCGCCTCACCATGGGCAAGGTCGCACTGCATCCGGAGGCGTTCGACCTCGCGCAGCTGGGCGCGCAGCTCGTGCAGACCTGGGAGCAGTCGGGACGCGCGAGCCCGGGCCGCATCCGCACCGAGCTCTCGCCCGTCTGGGTCGAGGCCGACCGGGCGCGCATCGAGCAGGTGATCGCGAACCTCCTCGACAACGCGCATCGCTTCACGCCCGACGATCGCAACATCCACGTGCGCGTGCGTGCCGCGAATGGGCGCGCGGTGATCGAGGTGGCCGACGAGGGCGAGGGGATCGATCCCGCGATGCTGGGCGAGGTTTTCAAGCCGTTCGCGCAGGCCCCGCAGGGCGTGGACCGGAGCCACGGGGGCCTCGGCCTCGGCCTCGCGGTCGTGCGGCGCCTGGTCGAGATGCACGACGGCGAGGTGGGCGTGGCGAGCGCCGGTCGCGGGCGCGGCGCGACCTTCACGGTCACGCTGCGCGCGGTGGACGCCCCGGAACGCACGGAGCCGCGGCCGGAGCCTTCGAACCGGGCGGCACCCACCGGCCTGCGCGTGCTGGTGGTGGAGGACGGTGATGACGCGCGCGAGATGATGCACGCGATGCTCACCCTGCACGGGCACGTCGTGCGCACCGCTGCCGACGGCCTCACCGGCGTCGCGGAGGCCGCGCAGTTCCATCCCGACGTCGTACTGCTCGACATCGGGCTGCCCGACATCGACGGCTACGAGGTGGCGCGGCGCCTGCGAGCCGGGCCGCTGGGCCGGCACCTCTTCCTCGTCGCGCTCACCGGCTATGGACAATCGGGCGACGAGGCCGCGGCGTATGCCGCGGGATGCGATCGCCACATGACCAAGCCGGTCGAGCCCGCGGCGCTCACGCGCATGCTGGCCGAGGTCGTCCCCGGGCGGGCGAGCTCGATGGCGGGCTAGTCCGCCGCAGCGGGAAGCTCGAACCAGAACGTCGTCCCGGCGCCCGCGCGGCTGTCGAAGCCGATCGTTCCACCCATGCGCTCGACCAGGCCCTTGGTGATCGACAGCCCCAGGCCCGTGCCGCCCTTCTCGCGCGCGTCGGAGGCGTCGGCCTGCGCAAAGCGCTGGAAAATGCGCGGCTTGAACTCTTCCGGGATGCCGCGACCGCGGTCGATCACCTCGACGCGAACTCGATCGGCGCTGCGCAACACGCGCAAGCGCACCTCGCCGCCCTGCGGCGAGAACTTGGCGGCGTTCGAGAGCAGGTTGGCAAGGACCTGGTCGACGCGCGACCGATCGGTGTGAACCTCGGCGCCGCCCGACTCGTCCTCGACACGGAGCGTCACGCCGTGGTTGCGCGCATAACTGTCGTTCAAAGTCGCGGCCTCCGCCACGGCCGCTCCCAAGGAGAAGCGCGCGGAGTCGAACCGCAGCGAGGCCGAGTCCAGGCGGGCCGAGTCGATCACGTCGTCGACCAGCTTGGCCAGCCGGCTGGCATTGCGCTGTGCCAGGTCGAGCATGCCGCGCTGCGGCTCGGGAAGGCCGTTCTCGGCGGCGAGCTCGAGCGAGGCGATGATCGAGGTGAGTGGTGTACGCAGCTCGTGGCTCACGGCGGCGACGAACTGGCCCTTCATGCGGTCGAGCGCCTCGCGCGCGGTGACGTCGCGCACCACGCCCACGAGGCGCCGGCCCGATTCCTGCTGCATTTCCGACAGCGAGAACTCGATCTGTATCTTCGAGCCGTCGCGGCGCAGCGCCGGGAAGATCATGCCCCTGCGGCCCAGCAGGCCCGACTCGCCGGTGGCGGCGAAACGCTCCGAGGCGCGCGCGTTCGCCTCGCGCAGGTCGTCGGGGACGAGCATGCTCACCGGCTTGCCCGCCAGCTCGCCTTCTGCATAGCCGAAGATGCGCCCGGCAGCGGGATTGGCGAACTCGATGGTGCCCTCGGGCGTGAGCACCATGACGCCGTCGCCCAGGCTCTCGTACAGGGCGCCCAGGTCGCGTTCCCTGCGCGCAAGCGCGTCGGCGCGGCTGCGCGCGAGCTCCTCGGACTGCACCAGCCGCTGCGCCACCGGCCGGACCTGGGAGGCGAGCAGCAGCGCGCCGATGAGCGCCATCGCGAAGAACCATTGGCCCCACTGCAGGAGCTGCCTCACCAGGGGCTGGTAGTACTCCGTCGTGTTGATCTTGATCACGATTCCGAGCCCGGTGGCGCCGACGGGGGCGTAGGCTGCGATCACCGGTTCGTCGCGGTAGTCGCGCGTGTTGGCGACCCCCCGGCGGCCGTCGAGGGCGCGGTCCATGGGCAGCGCGCGCGCATCGTGGTGGCGCGCGATCACGCGCGAGTACCTCACGAACCGCTGCGGGAAGCAGGCCATCGCCTCGCCAAGATCCGCGCACATCACCCATTCGGCGGTGCGGCCGAGGGGGTCCACGTCGAAGTGCAGCTCGGGCAGGAGTTCGAGCACCTGCTCGGTCACCACCGAGCCTACGCGGACTCCGTCCCGGACTATGGGCGCGGACGCGCGCAGCAGGAACTCGGGGTCCTCCCACAGCAGCGTGGCTTCCAAGCGCTGGGCGAGGACGGGCACCTCGATCGTCGGTTCCCCGGCGAGCTTCCCGGCCTCTACGAGAAGGCGACCGTGCTCGTCATAGAAGGCGAGCCCGCGAAAGCCCGCGTTGACATAGCTCGCGGTCTCCTCGGCGAGCCGGGCGCGCAACGCCGCGCTGCCCTCGCCCTCCCATTGCGCGAGGAGGGCCTGCGTGCTCGGCCGGGAGCTGACGATCGAGGCGCGCGTGAGGCGGTTGGCGAACACGCTCTCGAGGATCGTCACCCGGTTGTCGATCGCGTTGTTCAGGGCGGCCCCGACATTGGCCTCCATGTGGCGCTGGAGGACCGCGAGGGCCGCAGCACCCACGCCGACGAGCACCAGGGTGAGGATGCCGATCGCGAGGATCAGGATGCGCTCGTCGGCGCGGCGCTGGTAGACCCGCTCATACCATGGCGCGCGCGCGATGATCGCGAGGAAGGCGATGCCGAGGGCCACGACGGCGGCGGCCGTCGCGGGCGCCATGCGGCTGTAGCGATAGATCGGGAAGACGCCCTCGGGGCGCACGTCGTAGGCGACCAGCGAGGCGATCCCCATGGCAAGCAGCGCGCCGGCCCCGAGCTGCATCGCGAGCGCACCCGCGCGGTTGCGAACGCGGTCGTGGCAGGCGAGGAGCACTCCGGTCAGCATCAAGGCGATCGCGGTCGGCAAGGCGATCCGGCCTACCGGGGCCTCCTGCCAACCGGCGATCGAATGCATCCCGGGAATATCGATGCCCGCGTCCAGGCCCAACAACAGCTGGGCGAGCGCGAGCCCGGTCAGCGCTAGCAGCAGGACGCTTGCGCCGTAGCGCAGCGCGCGCGCGATGCGCCCCGCGCTCACGGACACGATCACGCCGATCCCCGCCATGAGGGTGCCGAACGCGGCGACCGGCGTCGAGCCGGGCACCGTCGCGTCGGGAGGAGGGTGGCCGATGATCCAGCCCACCAGCGACGATCCGCCGATCGCGGCGGCCACGGCGCCGGGGATGACGATCGCGAGCGTGGGCGCCCAGTCGCGCGCTATTTTTGCCATGAGCCCTTGCGCGTCATCGTGCCCCAGGTCGATTGCGCACCGCGCAGCCATCGGCTGAGGCCCACCAGGCGCCACCAGGTGACCAGTTGGCGGTAGCCCAGGTTCTCGGCGATCGCGACCAGAACCAGCGCGGCGAACTGGGAACCGCGCGGATACAGGTGGTACGACATCTCCTCCAGCAGCAGCGCGCTCACGGAGAGCAGGAAGCCCAGCGAGAAGGCGAGGAGCATGAAGAGCAGCATCTGCGTGAGCGAGATGTAGCCGAGCGCCCACAGCGCCACGGTGCACACGTAGCCGGCCACCTCAAGGAGCGGCCCGTAACACTCGAATACCAGGAAGAACGGGTAGGCCAGGAGCCCCGCGGGCCCCCCGCCACCGTAGCGCAGCAGTTCGATGTTCTTGTGCAGGCTCTCCGCAAGCCCGCGCTGCCAGCGTATGCGCTGGCCCTTGAGGATGGCGAGGTCCTCGGGGGCCTCGGTCCAGCATACGGGGTCGGGCACGAAGTGGATCGCGTACGGCTCGCGGCGCTCGCGCAGCACGCGATGCAGGCGCACGACGAGCTCCATGTCCTCGCCGATGGTGTCGGCCCGGTAGCCGCCGGCGGCCACGATCACGTCCTTGCGGAAAACGCCGAACGCGCCCGAGATGATGAGCACGGCATTCAGTGTCGTCCATCCCAGGCGGCCGAACAGGAAGGCGCGCAGGTACTCGACGATCTGGAAGAGCGCGAGCGGGTTGCGCGGCAGCGCCACGCGCTCGAGGTGCCCGCCCGAGACGGTGCAACCATTGGCGATGCGCACGGTGCCGCCGGAGACGACGGTCGACGGGTCGTCCACGAAAGGCTCCATCACGCGCCGCAGGCTGTCACGCTCCAGGATCGAGTCGGCGTCGATGGCGCAGAAGTACGGGTGGCGCGAGGCGTTGATGCCGACGTTGAGCGCGTCGGCCTTGCCGCCGTTTTCCTTGTCCACCACGCGCAGCCCCGCGGCCGTGCGCGAGCGGTAGATCGCGCGCACGGGCTTGGCCTCGAGCCGGCGCCAATAGGCTTCGGGATAGGGCTCGAGGTCGAATGCCGCGCTGAGCGCCGCCAGCGTGCCGTCCTTCGAGCCGTCATTCACCACTACGATCTCGAACTCGGGGTAGTCGAGTTGCAGCAGCGAGCGCACCGAGCTCGCGATCGTCCGTTCCTCGTTGTATGCCGGCACGAGGAGGGAGACGGGTGGCTCGAGCCCGCAGTAGGCCGTGGGCAGGGTCGCGAGCGGCTCGCGCGCGAGCCTGCGGCGCAGCGTGGGGATCGCGAGCAGGTTGAGCGCGATGTAGCCGCCATTGAGCAGCACGAGGTAGCCGAGGAAGAACCAGCCGATCCATTCGACCGCGGCCTTCATGCGGCGGGCGTCCGGTCGGCGAGCGCCTGGGCGAGCATCTGGGCGGCGAACGGATCGGTAGCCAGGCGCTGGAGCGCCTGGACCTCCCCGGGGTCGAGGCCGTGGAGCGCGGTCACTGCTTGCGCCGCGTGGTATCGCACCCACCACTGTGGGTCGCTCAGCAGCTCGAGTAGGACGGCAAGCTCAGGCCTCGAGCCGATGCGGCCCAGCGCGCGCGCCGCGGCAATGCGCACGCGCCAGTCGCCGTGGCGCGCGGCGCCACGCACCTGCGCCAGGTCATGGGTATCTTCGACGTAGTCGAGCGCCGACTCGAGCACCTGCGCATCGCCGCTCGTGCGCAGCCACTCGCGCACGGCCAAGCCCATGCTCTTGCGCTGCCCGAAACGCGCGAGCCTGACGATCCGGTGCGCGCCGCGTGGCGGCCGCGAGGCGATGATGCGCGCGAGCCCCGGGGTGATCGCGTCGGGCCCGAGCTCCTTGAAGAGGCTGCCCAGCCGCGCGAGCGACCAGTCATCGCGGTCCACGAGCTCGGCGGCGAGCAGGTCGAGCGCCGCGTCGGCGTCGATGCGCAGCAACGCCTGCGCAGCGGTGGACGAGAGCTCGGGCGAGGGAAGGCGAGCCATCCGGGCCAGGGGCTCCCAGGCGCTGCGGGCACGCAGGTAGCCCAGCGTGGTGGCGGCGATGAGGCGCAGCCGCAGCGAGCCGCTGCCCAGCATGGCGAGCACGCGCGGCTCGAGGCCGCCGCGGCGCAGCGGGGCGCCGAGATTCTCGGCCGCGGGACCCTTCAGCGAGGCGCGAATGCGGTTCCAGTAGGAGGCGAAGGCGGGCAGGAGGCTGCGCGGGATCGGCGGCAGGTCGGTTTCGGGCATCTCCATCGCCCGGAGCAGCGCCTCACGCCACGTTGCCTCGTGCCGGGCAAGCCGCGCGGCGTGCCAGCTCCGGCTTGCGCGCAGCACGGTGATCGTGATGAGCAGCAGCGCCGCGAGGGCGAGTGCCACCGTCGACACCGCCGCGGAAAAACCGGAATACCCGTCAGAAAAGGAAGCGAGTCCCAAGGCGCAGTGTCCGGCGGGTGTAGAGGTCCCCCTGCCGGCTGGAACCCACCTCGCCGGTGAGCGCCCAGCGGGGCGCGAGCTCGTAGCTGCCGCTCAGGGACGCCGCGCGCACGTCGTTGACCAGCAGCCCGTCGGGCGGCACGTTCTCGACCTCGCGACCGCTTGCCAATGTGAGGGTGGCGAAGGTGAGCTCGCCGCGATACCACGAGGCGGTGAGCCGGTGCGCCGGCGACCAGCTTGCGCCCTCGAGTCGCGAGACCTGTGCGTGCCAGCCGAAGCGGAAATCGCCCACGTACTTCTCGGCCTGCAGCCACACCGAGAACACGTCGCCCGTCGAGTAGGCGGCCCCGCGGCCGCCACCGGTGAGCACCCAGCCCTGGCCGAGCGGCTGCGCCACCTCCGCGAGCAGGACGTGGCGCGCCAGGACGTGATGCGTGGCGCTGTAGCTTCCTTCGACATGCGCCACGGTCCTGGCGCTGCCCAGGGGCAGGTAGGCTCCGGCGCCGGCCTCGCGGTCGCGCTGGCCGAAGCGCTCGGTGGTCCGGTAGCTGCCGAAGATCGCGGTCTGGTTGTCGGGCCGCCACGCGACGTGCCCGAACACCTCCCGCCAATCTTCGTATCCCTTGTCGAGGTTTTCGTGAACGCCGTCCAGCCGGACGTCCCAGGGTTGCGCACGCTGCTCCTGCGCGCCAGCGACCGTCGCCGCCGCGCATGCGAACGCGGCCAGCACGGGCCTCATGTCGCCCCGGCCAACCGGCGGATGCGCGCCCTCAGCTCGGCGGGCTGGAAGGGCTTGGTCATGTAGTCGTTGGCTCCACCCTCGAGGCCGCGGACGACGTCGGTCTCGCGCGACTTGGCGGTGAGCACCAGGACGGGAACCTTCGACCACGCGGGCGACTTGCGGATGGCCTCGAGCAGCTCGAAGCCGCTCGCATAGGGGAGCATGACGTCGAGGATCACCAGCGCCGGCGGCGCCGGGCCGCTGATGCGCTCACCCGCCGCGCGCCCGTCCGTGCAGAGCGTGACGGAAAATCCCTCGCGCTCGACGATGAACTTGAGCAGGCGGCCGATATCCTCGTCGTCCTCGACGACGACGGCCTCGCGTGCCGGTTGGGTCGTTTTTTTTTCGATGGCGGCCGTCATGCCCCATTCTATCGTCGCGTCTGCCACCAGCGCAGCAGCGCGTCGAAGCGCCAGAAAGCCACCAGCTGGCGGTAGCCGAGGTTCTCGACCACGGCCGCGATCGCGAGCCGCGCCGACTGGCCCCAGCGCGGATAGAGCCTGAAGGACGCATCCTCCAGCACGAGCGCGCTCATCGACACGAGGAAGCCGAGGGCGAAGAGCAGCGCCAGGAACGCCACGAAGGCGAGCCCCGGCAGGAGCTTCAGCAGGAACATCGCCGTGAGCAGCACCAGCCCGAGCACCTCGACCGCGGGCCCGAAGCGCTCGAGCCAGCTGAGGAACGGGTAGGCGAGCCAGCGCACCACCCCACCGTGCCTCACGCCGAAGAGCTCGGAGTTGGCGGCCATGGCCTGCGCGAGTCCGACCTGCCAGCGCATGCGGTTGGCGCGCAGCTCGCCCAGCGTCGCGGCGGGGCGTGCCCAGCAGATCGGGTCGGAGACCACGGCGACCACGTAGCGCTCGCCTTTCGCGCGCCAGAGCTTGTGCATGCGGGTCACCAGCTCCATCTCCTCGACCAGCATGTCGCCGCGAAAGCCCATCGACTCGACCACCGCGTCCTTGCGGAATAGGATCGCCGAGCCCGAGACCGCGAGCGCCGCGTTCAGGCGCGCCCAGCCCAGGCGCACGAACAGCGGCTCGCGCAGGTGCTCGACGATCTGCAGGCGCGAGAAGAGGCTCCGGGGGAGCTCGGCCGGTCCGGACTCCAGCGCCGCGGTCCCGTCGGGATCGATGCGCAGGGTGGTGCAGGCGGCGAGCGTGGCGGGATCGTCGACGAACGGCTCGACCAGCGTGCGCAGGCCGTCGCGCCGCAGGGTCCAGCGCGGGTCGAGCGCGATGAAGAGGGGATAGCGCGAGGTGTTCACGCCGGCGTTGATCGCGTCGGCCGTGCCGCCGCGCTCCTTGTCGACGACGCGCAGGTTGCGGTGCAGGCGGGAGTGGTAGATGGTGCGCACGGGCTTGACCGGCACGCGCCGCCAGTACACCTCGGGAAAGGCCTCGAGCGCGAACGCCTCGCGCAGGTGCTCGAGCGTGGCATCGCGCGAGCCGTCGTTCACGACCACCACCTCGAACTGCGGGTAGTCGAGCGCGAGCGCGGCGCGCACGCGGTCGACCACGTGCTCGGCGTCGTCGCGCGCGGCCACGACCACGGTGACGGGGGGCACGAGCGCCGTCTGCACCGGCGGCAGGCCCTCCAGCGGACGCAGCGTCACCTTCTCGCGCACGGTGCGCACGGCGAGCATGTGCAGCAGCAGGTACACGCCGTTCACGATCACCAGGTAGGCGAGCAGGACCCACAGCACGAAGGCGACGGGACCGCTCATCGCCGGCGCCTCGCCTTCATGCCCAGCGCCTTTCGGCGAGCGCCTGTCCCAGCATGTCGGCGGCGAAGGAGTCGCGCGCGCCCTCGCGCATGGCCTCGATCTCGTGCGGTTCGAGTCCCTCGAGGCGGATGAGCCCGTGCGCGGCGTGGTATCGCACCCACCAGACGGGATCGCGCAGGAGCTGCAGCAGCGCGGGCAGCTCCTCGCGGTTGCCGACCTTGCCGAGGGCACGCGCGGCGGACATGCGCACGCGCCACTCGGGATGGTCGGCCGCGCCCAGCGCCCACGGCAGGTCCGCGCGGTCCTCGATGCAGGCGAGCGCGGCCATGAGCACGTCGGGGTCGGTGGAGGAGCCGAGCCAGCCGCGCACGATGCTGGAGATCTTCTCGGGCTGGCCGAAGCGCGCGAGCTTCACCACCCGGTCGAGCCCGGGCCGCGGCCGGCGCAGCAGCATCGTGATCAGCGGATTGGTGACTACCGAGGGCCCGAGCGTCTCGAAGACGCTCGCCAGGCGCGCGAGCGGCCAGTCGTCGCGTGCCGGGATCGAGTGCGAGAGCACGTCGAGTGCCCGCCGCGGGTCGATGCGCAGCAGCGCGCGCGCGGCCGCGAACGAGACGATCGGCCCGCCGTGCTGCGACAGGCGCTCGAGGTCATCCCAGGCGCGCGGCTCGCGCAGGTGGCCGGCGGCGGTGATGGCGGCGAGGCGCAGCCGCGCGGAACGCTTGCGCAGCATGCGCAGCGCGCGCTCGTCGATGCCGTGCAGGCCGAGGAGCGTGCCGAGGCGTTCGGCGGTCTGCTCGTCGGCCGACTCGAGCATGCGGTTCCATGCCTCGAGGAAATGCGGCAGGTCCCAGGTGCCGATGGTGGGCAGGGCCGCGCCGCGCGGATCCTCCGCGGCCTGCGAGAGGGCGTTGCGCCAGCGGTTCTCGATCGCCTCCATGCGCCGCCGGCGCCAGCGGCGCAGCGCGCCCAGCACCGCGATCGCGGCGAGCAGCAGGAGCCCCATGACGAATGCGCCCGACGCGACCGTCAGCGCGAAGGCGGTCTGGGGATCCGGAAAGAGGAGCGTGCGCTCCAGGGTGGCGCCCGGGGGAGGCGCTACTGGTGGACGAGCTTCTTGTCGACGATCTTCACCTTGTCGCCGACGCGGTAGCCGGTGGGCTGCGAGAAGTTGAAGTAGCGCTCGTTGCCCGCCTCCATCTTCACCACGACCTGGTGCTTCATTTCGGTCTTGGCGTTCTTCTCCACCTGGTGGCCGGCGTACGCGCCGCCCGCGGCGCCGAGCACCGTGGCGGCCGTATTGCCGCGGCCGCTGCCGATCTGGTGGCCGAGGACGCCGCCGAGGACGCCGCCGAGCACGGCGCCGCCGCCGGATGCCTCGCCGGTCTTCACCTCGACCATGCGCAGGTCGACGACCGTGCCGCAATTGGCGCAGGCGGCCGAGGTGTCGAGCGCCGCCGCGGGCACGAGCAGCGCGGCGAGGAGGATGGGATGGATCTTCATCGGGGACTCCTTCAGGGCGAAAATCGTAGCACGCTACTCGTCGGCGCTCTTCAGCTGCGGGAAGAGGATCACGTCGCGGATCGACGGGCTGTCGGTGAACACCATCGCCAGCCGGTCGATGCCGATGCCCTCGCCGGCCGTGGGCGGCAGGCCGTACTCGAGGGCGCGCACGTAGTCGGCGTCGAAGTACATGGCCTCCTCGTCGCCGGCTTCCTTCGCGCGCGCCTGGTCGGCGAAGCGCGCCGCCTGGTCCTCGGGGTCGTTCAGCTCCGAGAAGCCGTTGGCCATCTCGCGCCCCGTGATGAAGAGCTCGAAGCGGTCGGTGACCGCGGGGTTGGCGTCGTTGGCGCGGGCGAGCGGCGAGACGTCGGTCGGGTGCGCGACGATGAAGGTCGGCTGCACCAGCTTGTCCTCGGTGGTCGCCTCGAAGAGCTTCAACTGCAGCAGGCCCAGTCCGTCGCTCGGGAAGACCTTGGTGTCGGGGTGCCGCGCCAGCGCCGCGCGCAGGTAGTCGGGTTTCGCGAGGTCGGCGGCCGAGTGCGCCGGGTTGTACTTGGCGATCGCCTCGGCCATGGTGAGGCGGTCGAACTTCGGCGCCAGGTCGATGGTCGCGCCCTGGTACGGAAGCGTCGTCGTGCCGAGCACCTTGCGCGCGCATTCGCGCAGCAGCTCCTCGGTGAGGTCCATCAGGTAGTTGTAGTCCTGGTAGGCCTCGTAGAACTCGAGCATGGTGAACTCGGGGTTGTGGCGCGTGGAGATGCCCTCGTTCCTGAAGTTGCGGTTGACCTCGAAGACCTTCTCGAACCCGCCCACGGTGAGGCGCTTGAGGTACAGCTCCGGCGCGATGCGCAGGTAGAGCTGCATGTCGAGCGCGTTGTGGTGGGTCTTGAACGGCTTGGCGGCCGCGCCCCCGGGAATCGGGTGCAGCATCGGCGTCTCGACCTCGAGGTAGCCTCGCGCGACGAAGAACTCGCGCATCGACTGCACCAGCCGCGAGCGGATCTCGAACACGCGCCGGCTCTCGGGATTGACGATGAGGTCCACGTAGCGCTGGCGGTAGCGCTGCTCCATGTCGGTGAGCCCGTGCCACTTCTCCGGCAGCGGCCGCAGCGACTTGGACAGCAGCCGCACCTTGGTCGCCTGCAGCGTGAGCTCGCCGGTCTTGGTGCGGAAGAGCGTGCCTTCGGCCGCCACGATGTCGCCCAGGTCCCAGTGCTTGAACGCTTCGTGCGCCTCCAGCCCGGTCACGTCGTTGTTCACGTAGACCTGGATGCGCCCGCTCATGTCCTGCAGCGTGGCGAAGGAAGCCTTGCCCATCACGCGCTTCAACAGCATTCGCCCGGCGATCGCGAAGGGACCCGGCTTCTCGCCCTCGAGCTGCTCCTTGGACTTGTCCGCGTAAGTGGCCTGCAGGTCGGCGGCGACGTGCGTGCGGCGGAAATCGTTGGGGAACGCCTGGCCGCTCTCGCGCAGGCGCGCGAGCTTCGCGCGCCGCTCGGCGATGATCTGGTTCTCGTCCTGCGGCGCCTCGGCGGCGCCCGGACCCTTCTCGCTCTGTGTCATTGGACGGGGACCTTGCCGCGGGCGAAGTCCATCATCATGCGCACCGCCAGGTAGAGGCGCGGCTCGATGTGGTCGATGAAGATGTACTCGTTGTCGTTCGAATGGGAGCCGAAGCCGCGCAGGCCGAAGCCCTCGACCACGGGGCCGGTCGCCTTGAGGCCGGCGAAGGCCGCGTCCGTCCCGCCGCCGGTGCTGACGGTGGCGACGTTGAGCGACTTGCCGAGCTCCTTGTAGACCCCCTGCGCGTGCCTGGCGAACGCGACCGAGGCGGGCGGGGCCTCGAGCGGCGGGCGGCGCCGGTCGAACACGACCTCGATCGTGGTGTCGGGCAGCATCTTGCTCTTCACCTTCTCGCGCACCCGGGCCTCGATGCCCTCGAAATCCGACACCTTGAGCACGCGGATGTCGGCCATCGCCGTGGCATCCGCAGGGATCACGTTGCGGTTGGTCCCCGCCTTGGAGACGGTCCAGTTCATCTTCAGGCCGGTGGCGGGGTCGGAGAAGTCCTTCATCTGCAGGATCTGGTGGGAGAGCTCGTAGAGGGCGTTGACGCCGCGCTCGGGCGACGATCCCGCGTGCGAGGCCTTGCCCTTCACCTTGATCGTCACGCCCGCGATGCCGGCCGTGGCCAGGCGCAGCTGGTCGGAGGTGGGGCCGCCGCCGCCCTCGAAGGACATGGTGGCGTCGTGCTCGGCGCCCAGGCGCGTGATGAGGGCGCGGTGGCCGGGCGAGCTGATCTCCTCGTCGGGATTGACCAGCACGGTGATGGTGCCGTACTCGTCGAAGCCCATGTCCTTCAGGATCTTGAGCGCGTGCAGGATCAGGGTCACGCCCTGCTTGTCGTCGGCGATGCCGAGGCCGTAGGCCTTGTCGCCGTCGATGCGGAACGGCTGCTGCTCGCCCATGCCCACCAGGTACACGGTGTCCATGTGCGCGATGAGCAGCAGCTTCTTCGTTCCCTTGCCCTTGAAGGTCGCGCGCACCGCGCGGCCGATCTTCTCCG
>Ga0111539_10000673_pt1 | contig 44168 bp, 50 predicted proteins | sample RhiMethybrSRZTD1_FD_79667 | JGI IMG/M metagenome (GOLD analysis project Ga0111539, IMG submission 79667) | Populus rhizosphere microbial communities from Tennessee, USA - Rhizosphere MetaG P. TD hybrid SRZTD1 (version 2) (version 2) | ecosystem: Host-associated > Plants > Roots > Rhizosphere >... | reverse complement strand
GCCGGCGCCTACCTGCGTAAGCTGCGCACCATCCTGCGCTATCTGGGCACCTGCGACGGCAACATGGAGGAAGGCTCCATGCGCGCCGACGTCAACGTGTCGGTGCGCAAGCACGGCGAGCCGTATCGCACGCGCTGCGAGATCAAGAACGTCAACTCGATCCGCTATGTCCAGCAGGCGATCGAATACGAGGCGCGGCGCCAGATCGAGATCATCGAGGATGGCGGCACGATCAAGCAGGAGACCCGGCTCTATGATCCCGGCAAGGGCGAGACCCGCTCCATGCGCTCCAAGGAGCATGCGCACGATTACCGCTATTTCCCCGATCCGGACCTGCTGCCGCTGGTGCTCGATCCCGACTGGGTGAACGAGATCAAGGCGACCTTGCCCGAGCTGCCGGACGAGAAGCGCGCGCGCTTCAGCCGCGACTATGGCCTCAGCGACTACGATGCCGGGGTGCTGGTCAGCGAGAAAGAGGTCGGCGCCTTCTACGAATCCGTCGCCAAGGGCCGCGATCCAAAGCTCGCCGCCAATTGGGTGATGGGCGATCTGGCCGGCCTGCTCAACAAGGCCGGCAAGGGCATCACGGACTCGGCCGTGTCCGCGGACGCCTTGGGCGGCCTCATCGACCTCATCGCCGACAACACGATCTCGGGCCGCATCGCCAAAGACGTGTTCGCGGAAATGTTCGAGACCGGCAAGCCCGCCAAGGACATCGTCGAGACCAAGGGCCTGCGCCAAGTGACCGACACCGGCGCGATCGACGCCGCGATCGACGACATCATGGCCAAGAACGCCGACAAGGTCGCCGAGTATCGCGGCGGCAAGGACAAGCTGCTCGGCTTCTTCGTCGGCCAGGTGATGAAGGCGACCGGCGGCAAGGCCAACCCCGCGCTGCTCAACGAGCGGCTGAAAGCGAAGCTGGCGGGATAGGCGCGGCGACGGACGTTCGCCAGCGCGGGGTCCTTCTGTTGCGCGTCCGGCGCGCCGCCGCGGACAGGCGGCGGACGACCTACTGATGCTGGTCCTCCGCGGCGACGATGCGAACGGTCGCCGTCATGCCGGCCGCCAGGCGCACGCCCTCGGGCACCTCGTCGATGTGGATGCGCACCGGCACGCGCTGCGCCAGGCGAACCCAGGTGAAGATCGGATTGACCGAGGCAAGCCCCGATCCGTCCGGTTGCGCGTTCGCGACATTGATGCCGCGCGCGACGCTGTCGACGTGGCCGCGAATGACCTGGTGATAGCCCATGAGCTTGATCAAGGCCGGATCGCCTTCGCGGATGCGTTCGAGATTGGTTTCCTCGAAATAGCCGTCGACCCAGAAGGAATCGGCGTTGATCACCGAGAGGTTCTTTTCCCCGACGTCGACATAGTCGCCCAGCTGGGTCAGCAGGTTGGTTATATAGCCGTTCACCGGCGAGACGATGCGCGTTCGCTTCAGGTTCGCGCGCGCCAGGTCGAGGTTGGCCACCGCCTGCTGATAGGCTGCCTGGGAGCTCTGGGCGGTGCTGGCAAAGCTTTGCTTCTCTTCGTCGGAGACCGAGAGGTTGGTCTGTTTTCGCCTGCGCGTCGCCTGCGCGTCGGCATTCTCAGCGATCGCCTTCGACTGCTTGACTGCCGCTTCGGCCTGCTGGACGGCGATGACGTAGTTGGTCGGATCGATCACCATCAGCAGGTCGCCCTTGTGGACGAACTGGTTGTCGGCGACCGGCAGCTCTACAATGCGCCCGGCCACCTCCGGCGCCATCGTCACGACATAGACGCGCACGGTGCCGTCCCGCGTCCAGGGCGTCTCCATGTAGGTCCGCCACAGCGCCCAGGTGCAGAGCGCGGCGATCACGACAACTGCCAGCGTGATCGCGACCGGCAGTACCCGGATGCGAGGCCGCACGTTGGCCGGCCGGAGAGGCGGCAGCGAAGGCGCGTCGCGGCTGTCGCTTTTCATGGTGACCGGGTCGGGCTTGAGCTCCGCCTGCGGCATCTACGACCTTACCTTCGCGACGAGGAGAACGATGGCGGAGAGCACGATCATGTAGCTCGCGATCCAGAACAATGGTGGATGCCAGACCTGCCGCGACAGTCCAAATCGATCCGCCACCCGGCGCACCAGGACGAGGACCAGCCACGCAACGGCCATCAGCAGCGAGATCGGTGCGACATAGACGCCGAAGACATCGATCTCGGAAAAGCTCATTGCGCCACCTGCTGATCGAAATAGGAGCCGTGCTGCGTGAGCACACCCGACAATGCGAGGATCCGGCTGCGCGCGCGGATCGGCATCGTCGCGCCCACGCGGGAGGCGGGCATGGTTTCCAGCAGCCGCTGGTCGATACGCGCGAGAAGGTCGATCGCGACCCCGCTTTCGCCAGCCGCCAGCGCGTCCAGCGCCGCATCGACCTCCGGAACCAGATCGAGCCGTACCGCCAGGTGGCGAAGATGGATGATCTCGGTTCCGACCGACAGCGCCGCGGCCATCCGGGCGACTTGCACCAGCTCGGTTGTGGCCGGCAGCGCGGTCAGCCGGTTGAAGATGCGCCCTTCCCAATCGTCGATCGTCCGCGTCGTCATGCCGGCCGCCAGCTTTCGCAGGTCGCGCAACGTCAGCATCGCCAGACGATTGGCCCGCAGCGCCGGCGAAAGCGGCGGTACCACCGCCATGGCCAGCGTGGCGGCACCCATGCCTATCAGCGCGGCGAGGGTCGCATTGTAGAGTTGCATCGGGTCGTACGTCATCACGTTCGCGGGCCCGAGCAGCGGCATGAAATCCACGATCATGCCGAGAAACACCGGCGCGTGCCATCGCACGGTGGACAATGCGCCGAGCGGTACGAGCGCGAGGCCGAGAGAAAGGCAGAAGCCGAGATAGGTTGTCGCCGCCGGCAGCACCGCGAAATTCATCAGGGCAACCGGCACGGAAACCAGGGCGGTGCCGAGCAGAAATCCCTTGGCGCTGAGGTACGCCCGATCCTCCAGCGGCGAGAACAGGATGACGCCGATCGCAGCGAAAGCCAGCGCTAGGCCGCCCTGCGGCCAGGCGGTCAGCACCCAGAACAGTTCGACCGCGCCAAGCGTAACGAAGATACGGACGGCATTGATGAAGGCAGGAAGCGGATCGGCCACGCGCAAACTCGCGGGACGCTGCCAGGTTCCGACATTCACGCCGTCCTTCAGCAGCGCCAGGCCTGCAAGCGTGCGCGAGCAGCCGATGAGCGCGGCGGCCGCCGCGTCGGCCATCAACCGCATCGACGGGGTGTTGGCCGGCAGCGCGACCAGGGTGCGCGCCGCGCGTCGGAATATCCGGCGCAGGCCGGCCGGATCGGCGGTCCAGAGGGCATCGCTCCGGGTCGCTGCGTGCCACTCCGGCGGCAGATCCTTCAGGATGATGTCCGCCTCGCGCCGGCCCTGCGGATCCGCCAGTCGCTCCAGGCAGCCGGCCACGGTGCGCCAGGATGAAATCGTGGCGAACAGGCCATCCACCGCGGCCTGCAGCCCACCCACGCGATAGCGCAGGCTGGACGCCTCCCCGATCGCCTCGTCGATGGCGGGGCCGAGCGCGGCGGCGCGCGCCGCGAGCGCGCGGCGGGCGGTCCGCGTGTTCGCTTGTTGGTGTCCCGGCAGCTGGAAGGTGGTGGTGAGCCCGCTCGCGGTCTCGGCGGCGAGGCAGGCGAACCGGGCGGCCAGCCGATGCCGCGCGCCGCCAAGGTCGGTGCTGGCAAGCACGACGCCCGCCGAGACGATGCCGATGCAGATCTCGCTGGCCCGGCTGATGGCCAGCATCAGCACGTCGCCGTTCGCGCCCCCGGTCGGGCCGAGCAGGTCGCTCGCGATGATGACCGCGGTATATCCGGCAAGCGCCGCCGCATAAGAGGTGAAGTTGCGCAGGATGGTCGAAAAAAAGCCGCATGCCGCCCCCCACAGCGCCAGTCCGAGCAGAAAGCCGACGGGGTTTTGCGGGAAGAAGGCGGTCAGGACGACGATGGCTACCGCTCCCGTCACGGTGCCTATCAATCGAAACGAACCCTTGCGCAGCGAGGCCCCGAGGCTGGGCTGGCAGACGATCGCCGCCGTCGTCCCCGCCCAGCTTGCGTTGTCCAGTTCGAGCTCGAATGCCACATACAGCGCGAGGCAGACCGCGGCCCAGACCCGGAGGCCGTACAGCAATGCGGGAAGGGCGGGTTGAAGCTTGATGGCCAGCCGGCGTGGATCCAGCCAGGCGGCCGGGCGAACGGGCGAAGTTGGTGGCGTGGAGGCGACGTCCGTCATGGGATCGTCCGCTGGGTCCGCGGCCGGCTCCCATCGGCTCGCGGATCGGCGTCGTGCTGGCGTCGCTCGAGCTGATCGCTCAACGGCACCTCATCAATGCTGGGCGACGCCGCGAGATCGCATCGCCGCGTGGTGTGACTGGGCCGCCGGATATGGATCAGCGGCGGCCGAAGCTAGGCCGGAGCAGATTACTATGTCTGCCTCCGAAGTCGGCTGATCAAGAGGCCAAGTTGTCGCGGTGAGTGCAGCTCTTTCGAGCTCTGCCACGGGCACGTTCCGCAGTGCATCGGCGCCTATCGAACGACTGAAGGCGAAGCTGGTGCGTTGATTATCGCTGCTGCGGCGATGCCATCCACGCCCACGTCGCCCTGGCCTCAGACGCGATCCAGGAACTCAAGTACTCGTCTGGTCAGCAGCACGGTCGCATTCGCGTCGTACGACGGGAGCGAGCTGTCAGCGAAGTAGTGCTGGTCGCCGGGGTACAGGAAAAGGTCCGCGTCCTCGACCTTCTCCACGATCTCGCGGGCGGCGTCGATGTCGCCCTCGCCGACGAAGATCGGATCGTTGTCCATGCCGTGGATCTGGACCGGGACGCCATCCGGCCAGGGTCCGAAGGCCCACTCGCCGCTGATTGGAAGGCAAGAGTAGAAGAGCAGGGCTCCGCGCGCCCCGGGCCGTGTTTGCGCAAGCTTCTGAGCTGGCAGCACGCCGAACGAGAACCCGGCGTAAACGAGCTCGGGAGGCAGTTCGTCGGCCACACGGACGCCGCGCTCCCGCATATCGTCGAATCCGATCTCACTGATATAGGTGAGACCCTCGTCGATGCTTCCGAACGTGCGTCCGTTGAACAGGTCCGGCGTGTGCACCATGTGGCCTGCCGTCCGCAGGTTGTCGGCGAAGGCGCGTACGCCGGGGGTCAGCCCCTGTGCGTGGTGGAACAACAGGACCTCGGCCATAGGGAGCCTCTGCGTGCTCGGATCGCGTTCGAACACTCTACGGCGTCCTAGCCCCGCCGGGAATAGCACGCCAATGCTGACGCGCTATAGTTGGCCGGAACGTGGCGGCTGGGCGGATACCCGGACGAAATCGTGCTGGCCTGATATGCTGTGCAACTCCACGTCTTCCTTGCGGAGTACGCCATGAAGAAATCAGCCACTACGGGGAAAGAGCTGCTGGACGATTTGGGCATCCGGCACCGGATTGCCTTTCCCTTCTCCCCCAAGAAGGCGATCGCAACGCTCCACGTTCTCGCGGAGACGATGTCGTCGCCCAATCGGGTTGAGCATCCCTTGCTCCGCCTCAAGGGCGTGATGGCCGTGCTCTGGATCGCGGATGTCCGACACTTCCAGGCCCATGGACGGCCCGTCACTGGCACCCGCTGGCAGGCCTATCCCCAGGGCCCCGTCCCTGGCGACGTGTTCTCGCTTCTCAAGGGCGATCCAATCTGGCTCGCAGAGCTGAGCGAGACCAACTACGCCGTTCCGTTCGAACCGGCAGGTGACGGCATCACTCGGAATCTGCGGGTCCCGTTCGGCTATGATCCCAGAAAGTTCCTGAGCGAGACGGAGCGTGACGTATTGAAGAAGGCGGTCGTCACGGCTAAGGGACTCAAGCTTAACAAGCGCGAGACGGCACTGCGCGGCGAGGCCTTTCAACTGACCCCGCTCTATGATGACATCGCCTGGGAGCTGCTCCTGCCTCCCGAGAGACGCAGCAAGGAGGTCATCGATGAGCTTGTCCTTGCCGCCCGCCGGGCTGACCTCTAGCTCTGTCCTGGAACGGCCGACCTATCCCCTTAGGAATGGCACCAGCGCCGCCAGCACTTCCTGTGGTTTTTCCTCCGCCACGAAGTGGCCGCTCTGGATCACGTTGCCGCGCACGTCTTTCGCCCAGCGCTTCCAGATGTCGACCGCGCGGTCTTCGCCGGTGCTGAGATATTGGTCTCCGGACAGCACCAGCACCGGGCATCCGATCTTCTTGCCAGCTTCCTTGTCGGCTCGGTCCTGAGCGTCGTCGATCGCATAGCCGGCGCGATAGTCGGCGCAGCTCGCGGCGATGTTCTCCGGCTTGGCGAAGCAGCGCCGATAGTCCTTCAGCGCCTCCGGATCGAGCGCGCCGTAATCGCCGGCCCATAGCCGCATCAGATAATCCTGGAAGAATTCGGGGTCGTGGCCGATCAGCCGCTCGGGCAGGCCGCCGTCGCGCGCCAGGAATCCCCAGTGGAAGGTGTTCACTGCAAACTTGCGGTCGGCAAGGTCCCAGTATTCCGCGGTCGGCAGGATGTCGAGGATGCCGAGCTTCGTCACCGCTTCCGGGCGATCCAGCGCGAGGCGATAGGCGATGCGTGCGCCGCGGTCGTGCCCGACTACCGCGAACCGCGCATGGCCCAGCGCTTTCATCAGGGCCAGCATTTCCTCGCCCATCACCCGCTTGGAATAATTGCCGGAATCGGGCGTCGGTGGCGGGGCGTCGCTGTCGCCATAGCCTTTGAGGTCCGGGCAGATCACGGTGAAATGCCTGGCCAGTTCGGGCGCGATCCGGTGCCAGGTCACATGGGTCTGCGGATAACCGTGCAGCAGCAGGAGCGGGCTGCCGCTGCCGCCCAGGCGAATATTGAGGGTGAGGTCACTGACCTTGAGCCGCTGCTGCTCGAAACCCGGAAAAAAGCTCATCACGTCTGTTCCTGCTGCCAACCGGCCGGAATCCGACTATGCTCCGGGCGAAAAATCCAGCGCCATTATGGCCGCTCTTGCGCAAGGTCCTGTCATGATCTTTACCGAACCGCTCCCGCAACCTGATCCGTTGCGCGCCCGCTTGCGCGCCCATTACCGCGCTGACGAGACGGGGGTGGTCCAGACCCTGCTGGCGCAGGCCGAGCTGCCCGCCGACATGCAGGACCGGATCGCCCAGCGCGCCCGAAACCTGGTGCGCAAGGTGCGGGAAAACCGCGAGGGGCAGGGGGGCATCGATGCCTTCATGCATGCCTACGAGCTCTCCAGCAAGGAGGGCGTGGTGCTGATGTGCCTCGCGGAGGCGCTGCTGCGTATTCCGGATTCCGAGACCGCCAACATGCTGATCAAGGACAAGCTGCGCGACGCGGATTTCAGCGCGCATCTCGGCGAGAGCGATTCCATCTTCGTCAACGCCTCGACCTGGGCGCTGATGCTCACGGGGCGGATCATGCAGATGGATTCCTCCAGCAGCGACCTCAAGGGCGTGCTGAAGCGCCTGGTCACGCGCTCGGGCGAGCCGGTGATCCGCCAGGCCGTGACCCAGGCCATGAAGATCCTCGGCCGCCAGTTCGTCATGGGCCGCAACATCGACGAGGCGCTGGAGCGCGCCGAGGCGATGGAGCGCAAGGGCTATCGCTATTCCTACGACATGCTGGGCGAGGCCGCCCGCACCGCCCGCGACGCCGACCGCTATTTCGAGGCCTACAGCAAGGCCATCGCCGCCATCGGCCGCGCCGGCGCAGGCAAGGATCCGATCAGGAGCCCCGGCATTTCTGTCAAGCTCTCCGCCCTCCATCCGCGCTACGAGATGGCGCAACGCCGCCGCACTTTGGACGAGATGGTGCCGCGCCTGATCGAACTGGCGAAGCAGGCCAAGGCGGTCGATATCGGCTTCACCATCGATGCGGAGGAGGCGGACCGACTCGACCTCTCGCTCGACGTGATCGAGGCCGTTTCCGGCGATGCCTCGCTCAAAGGTTGGGACGGGCTCGGCCTCGCGATCCAGGCCTATCAGAAGCGCTGCCTGCCGCTGGTCGACTGGCTGGCCGATCTCGCGCGCAAGCACCGCCGCCGCCTGATGGTACGGCTGGTGAAGGGCGCCTATTGGGACAGCGAGATCAAGATGAGCCAGGAGCGCGGGCTCTCCGGCTACCCGGTCTTCACGCGCAAGGCTTTGACCGACGTCTCCTATCTCGCCTGCGCGCGGCGGCTGCTGTCGGACCAGGGCGCCTTCTATCCGCAGTTCGCCACCCACAATGCCCACAGCCTCGCCGCCATCATCGAGATGGCGGGCGGCGAGGCCGCGGCGCGCGACAAGCTGGAGTTCCAGCGCCTGCACGGCATGGGCGAAGCGCTCTACAACGAGGTGACGCCGGCGGAGGCGATGGGCATTCCCTGCCGCGTCTACGCGCCGGTCGGCAGCCACGAGGATCTGCTGGCCTATCTCGTGCGGCGCCTGCTGGAGAACGGCGCCAACACCTCCTTCGTCAACCGCATCGTCGATGAGAAGGCGCCGCTGGACGAGATCGTCGCCGATCCGATCCTGCGCGTGCGCAAGCTGCCGCAGATTCCGCATCCGCGCATTCCCCTACCGCGCGATCTCTATGGGAAGGAGCGCAAGAATTCGGCGGGCGTCGATCTGTCCGATCCCGATGTGCTGACGCCGCTCGCCGCCGCGCTCGATGCCGCCGCTGTGCGCCCCGCTTCCGCGGCGCCGATCGTCGGCGGTCGCGAGCTTGCCGGCAAATCGCAGCCAATGCTCAATCCCGCCGATACGCGCCAGACCGTTGGCCAGGTCACCAACGCCACGCCCGAGCAGGTCTCCGACGCGGTGGCGCGAGCCCAGCGCGCGTTCGAAGACTGGTCGATGACGCCAGCCGGCGAGCGCGCTGCATGCCTGGAGCGCGCCGCTGACCTGCTCGAAGGCGCGCAGGCCGAGGTGCTGGCGCTCTGCATCCGCGAAGCCGGCAAGACCATCCCCGACGCGGTCGCGGAGCTGCGCGAAGCGGTCGATTTCTGCCGCTACTATGCGACGCGCGCCCGCGCGGATTTCGTGAAGCCCATGCAATTGCCGGGGCCGACGGGAGAGCGCAATCAGATCCAGCTCCATGGCCGCGGCGTCTTTGCCTGCATCTCGCCCTGGAACTTCCCGCTCGCGATTTTCCTGGGCCAGGTGAGCGCGGCCCTTGCCGCCGGCAACACTGTCGTTGCCAAGCCCGCCGAGCAGACGCCGATGATCGCCGCCCTCGCCGTGCGCCTGCTGCACAAGGCCGGCATTCCGGCCGACGTGCTGCACCTGGTGCCGGGCGATGGCCCCACGGTCGGCGCGCCCCTGGTCAACGATCCGCGCATCGCCGGCGTTGCCTTCACGGGCTCGACCGACACGGCGCGCGGCATCAATCGCGCGTTGGCCGCCAAGAACGGCGCGATCGGCCCGCTGATCGCCGAGACCGGCGGGCAGAACGTGATGATCGTGGATTCGTCGGCCTTGCCGGAGCAGGTGGTGCGCGACGTCCTCATCTCGTCGTTCCAGAGCGCAGGCCAGCGCTGCAGCGCTTTGCGCGTGATGTTCGTGCAGGAAGATATTGCGGACAAGCTGACCGAGATGCTGGCCGGCGCGATGGCGGAGCTCAAGGTCGGCGATCCCGCCTTGCTGGCGACCGACGTCGGCCCGGTGATCGATCTCGAAGCCAAGACCATGCTTGTCAAGCACACAGAGCGCATGAAGCGCGAGGCCGAGTTGATCTACGAGCTGAAACTGGGTCCCGATCACGCGCACGGCCATTTTTTCGCGCCGGTCGCCTTCCGCATCGATGGCCTGCCGCGGTTGGATCGCGAAGTGTTCGGCCCGGTGCTGCATGTCATCCACTACAGCGCCGACCGTCTCGACGACGTGCTGGACGCCGTGAACGCCACCGGCTACGGCCTGACGCTCGGCGTGCACAGCCGGATCGACGGCAAGGTCCGTCACATCACCGAGCGCCTGCGCGTCGGCAACGCCTACGTCAACCGCAACATGATCGGCGCCGTGGTCGGTGTGCAGCCCTTTGGCGGCGAAGGCTTGTCGGGGACGGGCCCAAAGGCCGGCGGCCCGCGCTACCTGCACCGCTTCGCGACCGAGCGCACGCTCACCATCGACACCACGGCGGCGGGCGGCAATGCGAGCCTGCTGAGCCTCAATGAGGAGAGCGTGGTCTAACCGCACACTCCGTCATCCCAAGGCTTGGCCTTGGGATCCACGAGTTTGCGAGTGACCATCGAGGTCTTGCGGATAGAAACTCGTGGATGGCAAGGCCAAGCCTTGCCATGACGAGGAAGAAGGATTGAAAAATCGTCAGCTGCTCGTCTTCGTCGACAGCCGTGTGACGTGCCCCATCTTGCGCCCCGGGCGGATTTCGGTCTTGCCGTAGAGATGCAGCTTGGCGGCCGGCTCGCTCAGGAACGCGCGCCAGTCGCGCACCTCGTCGCCGACCAGGTTCTTCATCACCGCGTCGGAATGGCGCTCGGGCGAGCCGAGGGGCTGGCCGCAGACGGCGCGGACGAACTGCTCGAACTGGCTGGTATTGCAGGCATCGATGGTCCAGTGGCCGGAATTGTGCGGTCGGGGCGCCAGCTCGTTCACCAGCACGTCGCCGCTGCGCGTCACGAACATCTCGACCGCCAGCAGGCCGACCAGCTTGATCTCCTGCGCGATGTGGCGCGCGATCGCCTCGGCCTTCACTGCGATCTCGGGCGTGATGCGCGCCGGCGCGATCGTGGTGTCGAGGATGTGGTTGCGATGCTGGTTCTCGACCGGCACATACATCGCCATCGCGCCATCGAACCCGCGCGCGATCACCACCGAGATCTCGCGCTGGAAGTCGACGAAGGATTCGAGGATGGCGAGCTCGCCGCCCATGCTCTGCCACACCGGGCCGAGGTCGGTCTCCGGATCGATCCGCACCTGGCCCTTGCCGTCATAGCCGAAGCTGGCGGATTTGAGGACGCAGGGCCGGCCCAGCGCCTGGACCGCCTGGGGCAGAGCCTCCTTGTGCGCGACCTCGAGATAGCGCGCCACCGGCACGTTGATGGATGACAGGAAATTCTTTTCGCGCAGGCGCTGCTGGGTCAGATGCAGCACGCGCGGATCGGGCCGGGTCGGCTTCCACGCCGCCAGTTTCTCGCCGGCCGAGGCCGGCACATTCTCGAACTCGAAGGTCACGACATCCACCGATTGCGCGAATGCCTGCAAGGCGGCGAGATCGTCATAGGATGCGACGGTCGTCGCCGCGGCCACGTGGCTTGCCGGCGCATCCTTGTCGGGGCAATAGACGTGGCAGCGATAGCCGAGCCGCGCGGCCGCCATCGCCGTCATGCGCCCCAACTGGCCGCCGCCCAGAATGCCGATGGTGCCGCCCGGCGCGATGCTCTGTCCGTTGTCCGCGCTCATTGTTCCGTGCCCCGCCTGGTCATCAGCCGCCCTGATCTGCCCCATTATTGGTCACGCGTCGGGCTTTCCGCCACTGCTTCCGTCTGTTTATGGCGATAAGTATCGAGCCGCTTGCCCAGCGGCGCGTCGTTGAGCGCGATGATGGCGGCCGCCAGCAGGCCGGCATTGGTGGCGCCCGCCTTGCCGATCGCCAGGGTCCCGACCGGGATTCCGGCCGGCATCTGGACGATCGAGTAGAGGCTGTCCTGGCCCTTCAGCGCCTGCGATTCGACCGGAACGCCGAGAACCGGCAGGGGCGTCACGGCCGCCACCATGCCGGGCAGGTGGGCGGCCCCCCCAGCCCCGGCGACGATCACCTTCAGCCCGCGCTCGCGCGCGCTCTCGGCGTAGTGCATCAGGCGTTTGGGGGTGCGATGCGCGGACACGATCCGCACCTCGTGCGGAACATCCAGATGTTCAAGCACATCAACGGCATGGCGCATGGTCTGCCAGTCGGACTGGCTGCCCATGATCACACCGACCAAAGGCTTTTTCTTGCGCTTTGGCATCGCATCCCCGCCCCAAAAAAGAGGCGGCATTATAGGGGCGGGCCGGCCGAGCGCAATGAACAATGCGCGAACAGATGACCTGCCGGTCCGTCAACTTAAGACCGTCTTAACCAACCCGCCCTAGCATCCCACCCACGATTCGCCTTTACTGTGTGGGCAGCAGGGCTTGCCCCTCTAGGAGTTCTGGAACCCGCGCTGATGAGGATCCGCGACAACCTTCCACCCGGATCGACCGCCCGCATCGCCAGCGCCAAGCCGGTTGCGCGCGCCCGGAATGCGGAAGCGACCAGCGCCGCCGGCGCCACCACCAATTCCGCCCAGGCCGACCAGGCAACCTTCCTTGGCCTCAATGAAACCGAGCTTTCGCCCAATGTCCGCGCCGCCCTGCAGGCCCTGCTGGACGAAGTCGGCCGCCTGCGCCAGGAGCTGGAGATGACGCGCAAGCGCATCTCACACCTGGAGCGCATGGCCGATGAAGATTCGATGCTGCCGATCGCCAATCGCCGCGCCTTCGTGCGCGAGCTGACGCGGCTCATCTCCTATTCCGAACGCTATGGCACCGCCGGCAGTGTGCTCTATTTCGATCTTAACGGGATGAAAGAGATCAACGACCGCTACGGCCATCCGGCGGGCGATGAGGCGTTGCGCCATTTCGCGCGGCTGCTGGTCGGCAATGTGCGCGATTCCGATGTCGTCGGCCGCCTCGGCGGTGACGAATTCGGCGTCATCCTGGCCCAGGCCGACGAGCTCCAGGCGCGCGACAAGGCAGCCTCCCTGGTTGAGCTGGTCCGCACCGAGCCGGTCATGTGGCTGGGCGAGCCGCTGCAGCTTTCCTGCGCCGTCGGCATCCATCAATTCTCGGCCAAGCAGAACGCCGACGAGGCGCTGAGCAAGGCCGACGCCGACATGTATGACGAGAAGCGCCGCTATTATGCGGAGCTGAACAAGCAGCGATAGGGCATTTTCCGCCGAAGTGGATGCCGGTTCGGCGTGGAAAATGCGACCGCTGTGATCACGACATCTCGCCGCTCGCGGTGAAAACAGCTATCACTAGCTGTCATCCCCAAGCGTCGTTGCTGCCGGTTCTGCATGTATATCGCATCGCCGCGCCATCTGCCGTCCATCAAGCAGCTCCATGATTATTGGACGCTGTGCCGGGGCGACCGCGCCATGCCGCGCCGCGCCGACATCGATCCTGCGGACATTCCGCATCTGCTGCCCAATGTCTTCCTGGTCGATATCGAGAGCGCGCCGTTCCGGGTGCGCTATCGCGTGGTCGGCACCAACGCGGTCGCATGGCAGGGCCGCGACTTCACCGGCTACTATCTGGACGAGATGCGCTTCAACAAGCCGGACGAGTTGCTGGCGCTCTATCGCCGCGCCGCGGAGGAAAAGGTGCCGACTTTCCGCTCGAGCACCTGGCAGATGCCGAACGGCGTCACCCGCGGCGTCGAGACCGCCATCCTGCCCCTGTCGGAAGATGGCGAGCGCGTGACGCAGTGCCTCGCGATCGAGGACTTCCAGGACTTCCGCGATCCGATGTATTTGCCGTGGTGGTAAGACGCAACGCCTCCGCTACGCGATGATGTCCGGCAGCAGCTGGCTTTCGAGCTTGGTGATCTGGTCCTTCAGCACGAGCTTGCGCTTTTTCATGCGCTGGATCTGCAACTGGTTGAAGGGGGCCGTTTCGGACATCGCCTGGATGGCCTCGTCGAGGTCGCGGTGCTCGGTACGTAGTTCCTCCAGCTTGGCACGCAGTTCGCTCGTCCCGATGATAATGGTCACCGCATACTCCCTCTGAGGGCACATATTTTAGCGCAAAGACGGGCCGCGCGTCACGGGCTTGAACGGGGCGCAGACGCCATCTTGCACCCTCGATGCGGTGCCTCTAAACAGAGATAGAGCCTTCATTTTCCGGCGGTTTCCAGAAGGCCGGACAGGATCAACGGCGGGCCAGAATGCCAGACAATTTCGACCTTATTCTCGCGGGCGGCCAGGTGGCGACGCCGGGCGGCATGGAATCCTGCGATATCGGCGTCATCGGCGGGCGAATCGTCGCCCTGGGCGCCCTTGGCTCGGCCAGCGCCGAGCGGTTCGACGCCACCGGCCTCACCATCCTCCCCGGTGTGATCGACAGCCAGGTCCATTTCCGCGAGCCGGGCCTCGACCACAAGGAAGATCTGGCGACGGGCTCGGCCGGCGCCGCCATGGGCGGGGTCACGGCCTTTTTCGAGATGCCCAACACCACCCCCAACACGGTCGATGAGGCGGCGCTGAAGGACAAGCTGCGCCGCGCCGCCGGCCGCGCCTGGGTCGACCACGCCTTTTTCATCGGCGCCTCGGACGAGAATGCGGCCGAGCTGGGCAAGCTGGAGCTGCTGCCCGGCTGCGCGGGGGTCAAGGTTTTCATGGGCTCTTCCACCGGCTCGCTGCTGGTGGCGGACGATGACAGCCTGGAGGCAGTGCTGCGCCACGGCCGCCGCCGCGTTGCCATCCATGCCGAGGATGAGCCGCGGCTGCGCGAGCGTCTGGCGCTGGTGCGCGACGGCGCCGACCCCTCGATGCATCCGGTCTGGCGCGATGAAGAAGTGGCGATCCGCGCCACCACGCGCCTGCTGCGCTTGGCGCGGCGGGCAGGGCGGCGCGTACATGTGCTGCATGTCAGCACGGCTGACGAGATGGAGCTGCTGGCGCGGAACAAGGATCTGGCGAGCGTCGAGGTCCTGGTCAATCACCTGACCCTGACCGCCCCGGACTGCTATCAGCGCCTCGGTGCCTTCGCGCAGATGAACCCGCCGATCCGCGGCGAACGCCACCGCGACGGCATATGGAAAGCATTGCGCGCCGGGGTGGTCGATTGCATCGGCTCCGACCATGCCCCGCACACCCGCGAGGAAAAGGCGCGGCCCTATCCGCAGAGCCCGTCCGGCATGCCCGGCGTGCAGACCCTGCTGCCGATCATGCTGGATCACATGAATGCGGGCCGCCTCACCTTGCCGCGCCTGATCGACTTGACCAGCGCTGGGCCAGCGCGCATCTACAACATAGCTGGCAAGGGGCGCATTGCCCTCGGCTACGACGCGGACTTCTCGGTGGTGGATCTGAAGGCCAAGCGCACCATCACCAACGGTTGGATGAAGACCAAGTGCGGCTGGACGCCGTTCGACGGCATGGAAGTGACGGGCTGGCCCAAGGCCACGATCGTGCGCGGACGAATCGTGATGCGTGAGGATGAGCTGATCGGTACACCCATCGGCGAGCCGGTACGCTTCCAGGATACTTTGCCACGGGAGGAATCGGTATGACCGGCACCTCGATTATCGGATGGTCGCACTTGCCGTTCGGCAAGCATGCCGACAAGGACATCGAAAGCATGATGGTGGAGGCGGGCGCGGGCGCGCTGAAGCATGCGGGAATTGCGCCGGCCGACGTCGATGCGATCTTCGTCGGCCATTTCAATGCCGGATTCTCAGCCCAGGATTTTCCGGCCTCGCTCAGCTTCGGGATCGATCCCGCCTTGCGCTTCAAGCCGGCGACGCGGGTGGAGAATGCCTGCGCCACCGGCTCGGCCGCCGTGCACCAGGGCATCAAGGAGATCGCCGCCAAACAGGCGCGCATCGTCCTCGTTATCGGTGTCGAGCACATGACCGCCAATGACGGCGCCGCCATCGGCCGCAATCTCTTGAAGGCGAGCTATGTGAAGGAGGAGGCGGATACGCCCGGCGGCTTCGCCGGCGTGTTCGGCCGCATCGCGGAGCTCTATTTCCAGCGTTATGGCGACCAGTCAGACGCGCTGGCGCGCATCGCGGCCAAGAACCATCGCAACGGCGTCGACAATCCCTACGCCCAGATGCGCAAGGATCTCGGCTACGATTTCTGCCGCAACGTGTCGGACAAGAATCCGTTGGTGGCAGGGCCACTGAAACGCACCGATTGCTCGCTGGTCTCCGACGGCGCCGCGGCACTGGTGCTCGCCGACCTCGACACCGCGCTCGCCGCCGATCGCGCCGTGCTGATCCGCAGTGTCGCGCAGGTCAACGACTTCCTGCCCATGCGCGCCCGCGACATCGTGCAGTTCGAAGGCTGTACGCAGGCTTGGGGCAAGGCGCTGTCACACGCCAAGCTGACGCTCGATGATTTGAGTTTCGTCGAGACCCACGATTGCTTCACCATCGCCGAGCTGATCGAGTACGAAGCGATGGGCCTCACCAAGCCCGGCGAGGGCGCCAAGGCAATCGCCGAAGGCTGGACCGAGAAAGACGGCAAGCTCCCCGTCAACCGCTCCGGCGGATTGAAAGCCAAGGGCCACCCGATCGGCGCCACCGGCGTTTCCATGCACGTGCTGACCGCCATGCAGCTCAAAGGCGAAGCCGGCGCCATGCAGCTGAAGAACCCCAAGCTCGGCGGCATCTTCAACATGGGCGGTGCGGCGGTGGCAAACTACGTCAGCATTCTGGAGCCTTTGCGGTAGCGCTCTTTTGCGGTAGCGCTCTAATGACAATGCGATTGCTTCTCTGACACTGTCGCTGCACGGGCACTGCATACTCCTTCGTCACCCCGGCCTTGAGCCGGGGTCCATGGATGGGCCAGTCGCGGGCGGATGGATGGACCCCGGAACAAGTCCGGGGTGACGGTGGGAGATGATGATAGATCGGATGTCTTTGCGGTCGGTGGCGTGAGTTAGACGACCAGGCAAGTTCGGAACAGGAGTTCGTTTCGCGATGTTCAAAGCCCTTCTGCTGACCGAGAAAGACGGCAAGGTCACGCCGCAGATCACGCAGCTCGATGAAGAGCGGCTGCCGGACGGGGATGTCACGGTCCGCGTGCAATATTCGACGCTGAACTACAAGGACGGCCTCATCCTCAACGGGCTCGGGCGGCTGGTGCGCAATTATCCGCATGTGCCGGGCGTCGATTTCGCGGGCGTGGTCGAGGCGTCGCAACATCCCAGGTTCAAGCCGAACGACAATGTCATCCTCACTGGCTGGCGGGTTGGCGAGGCGCAATGGGGTGGCTATGCCGAGCGGGCGCGGGTCAGGGGCGACTGGCTGGTGAAGCTGCCGGCCGACCTCACCGCGCGCAACGCGATGGCGATCGGGACGGCGGGATTCACATCCATGCTGTCCGTCATGGCGCTGGAGACGCACGCCCTTACGCCGAAGTCGGGCGATGTGCTGGTGACCGGGGCGGCCGGCGGCGTCGGCAGTGTCGCGGTGGCGATCCTGGCGAAGCTCGGCTATCGCGTCGTCGCTTCGACCGGCCGAGCCGACACGCACGAGTATCTAAGGGACCTCGGCGCGGCGGAGATCATTGACCGCACCACCATCGCGCAGCCCTCGGGCAAGCCGCTGGAGAGCGAGCGCTGGGCGGGCTGCATCGATTCCGTCGGCGGCGCGACCCTGGCGGCCGTGCTGCCGCAGATGAAATATCGCGCCAGCGTGGCGGCCTGCGGCCTTGCCGGCGGCAACAAGCTGGAGACGACCGTCATCCCCTTCATCATCCGCGGCGTGAAGCTGCTCGGCATCGATTCCGTCGCGAGCCCGCCGGATGAGCGCTGGGAAGCCTGGAGCCGCCTCGCGCGCGATCTGCCGCCCGACAAGCTGGAAGCGATGATCGTGCCGGCGAAGCTCGAAGATCTGCCCGCGCTCTCGAAGCAGATTCTCGAAGGCAAGGTGCGCGGCCGCGTCGTCGTGGAGATCGGCGCGTAAAGGCACCCGGCATGGGGTGCGATCAGAGCGTTGGGGGCGGGCGGATTTCAGTGCCGCCCTGTTGAGGGGAGACCGGTCGTGAAGGTGCTCGTTCTCGGAAGCGGCGTCATCGGCGTCACGCTCGCCTACTACTTGGCCAAATCCGGCCATGCGGTGACCGTTGTTGACCGGCAGCAAGGTCCGGGCTTGGAGACGAGCTACGCCAACGCCGGCGAGGTCTCGCCCGGTTATTCGGCACCGTGGGCGGCACCGGGCATCCCGCTCAAAGCGCTGAAATGGGCGTTCATGCGTCATCGCCCCCTCGTCATCTGGCCCAAGATCGATCCGGCGATGTGGCGGTGGGGCTTGGCCATGCTGCGCAACTGCACGGCGGCGCGCTACGAGATCAACAAGAATCGCATGGTTCGGCTCGCTGAATACAGCCGCGATTGCTTGCGGGCACTCCGCGCCGACACCGGCATCAAATACGATGAACGGAGCCTCGGCACGCTCCAGCTCTTCCGCACCCAGAACCAATTGGATGGCACGGCGAAGGATATTGCGGTCCTGGAACGCACCGGCGTGCCTTATGAGCTCCTGGATCGCGAGGGCTGCGTCCGCGCCGAACCGGCGCTCGCGCTGGTGAAAGAGAAGATCTCAGGCGGGCTGCGCCTGCCAGGTGATGAAACCGGCGACTGCTTCAAGTTCACCCAGTCGCTCGCACAGCTCGCCGAAAGGCTGGGCGTCGAGTTCCGGTTCGGCGTCGCCATCAGGCACCTGCTTCGCGAAGGCGATCGCGTGACTGGCGCTGCGACCGATGCCGGGAACCTGCAGGCGGATGCTTATGTCGTCGCCCTTGGCAGCTACTCTCCGAAGCTGGTCGCACCGCTTGGCATCCGCCTCGGCATCTATCCGATCAAGGGCTATTCGATCACTGTTCCCATCACCGACCCGGCCGGCGCGCCTGAATCCACGGTGATGGACGAAACCTTCAAGGTAGCGGTGACCCGGCTCGGTGACCGCATCCGCGTCGGCGGCACGGCCGAGATCGCGGGCTACAACACGAAACTGCGCCAGGGGCGCCGCGATACCTTGGATCATGTCGTGACCGACCTATTCCCACGTGGCGGCGACGTCGCAAGGGCTGAATTCTGGACGGGCCTGCGGCCGATGACGCCGGACGGCACGCCCATCATCGGCCCGACGCCCTACCGCAACCTCTATCTCAGTACCGGTCACGGCACGCTGGGCTGGACAATGGCCGCGGGTTCCGGCCGCGTGATGGCGGACGTTATTTCTGGACTCCGCGCAGAGATCGACCTGAGCGGCCTAACTCTTGAGCGGTACCGTCGAAGCGGGACACGCGCCTGACCCAGCTCCGCCGAGCCGGTGATGCGATACATCCGCTTCACCTCCGGCGCCGGCAATCGCAATTCCTGCTCGGGGTGGAAGCGGCGCACGAAGATGCCGTCATGGGTGCGGCGCAGGAACTGGCGCACCTGGCCGCGCCCGTCCGTCATCTCGATCGCGACGAAGCCCGCCGCGGCATTGAGCGAGATCGGTCGCACAGCGGCGGCGCCCGGCCGGGTCGGCGGGTTCTGGCTGCCCTCGAGTCCCGCCAGCTGCAGGACCGCGCCGGCAAGGTGCGCGGCCGGCTGGTGGAGATCGGCGGCTAGTTCCCCGCGTCGCCGCCGATCGTCCGGCTATCAGTTACTCAGGATCACGTCCTGACCAAGCGTCACCGCATCGGCGGTATTCAAGGTGACCGTCAGCTCGAATCCGTTGGCGGCGTTGCCATCCGCATCGATGGAAACGTCGACCACAGCGCCGGTATCGGCGACGGAGACGCGGCCCGCCCGGTCCGTGTCGGCGACGCCGAGGCTGTCGAACAGGGCGTCGAGGTTCAGCGTATCCTGTCCGCCGGCCGCGTCGCCGTCGAAATCGCCGATGACGTCGTGGCCGTCCAGCGGACTGGAATATAGGAATGTATCGCGGCCGGCGTTGCCGAACAGCACGTCGTCGCCACTGCCGCCGCTGATCTGGTCATCGCCAACACTGCCGAGGACAACGTCGTCTCCGTCGCCACCGAGGAGTTGCAGGCTTGCCTTGCCGGCGGCGAGAGTGCTGGCGTCGATGACATCATCGCCGGCGAGGCCGTTGATGACGAGTTTATCACCTGCTTCGGCGTGATCGACGGTCACCTGCGCGGAGAGCCCGTCCACCGCGATCTTACCGCCCAGCGATGAGACGGAGATCGCGTCATCGCCGTTCGTGCCGTGGACAGTCACGGAATCCACTTGGTTGTCACCGATGGCCGAACCCGGCACGCCCGCAAGATCGATCGCGACCAGCTTGGCGTCGGTGCCCTTGAGATTGCCGACAGTGACGGTGTCGGTGCCGCCCAGCGCATTGAACTCGATCGTCTCGACATCATTGAGATCCATGGTGACGTTGGCGACGTCACGGTTGAAAGCGACCCGATCGCCGTTGGCGGAGATGTCGACGGTCTCATTCGCGTCATTGCCGTTGAACAGCAGGGTGTCCGTGCCGCGCTGGCCTTCGACTACGTCATTGTCATCGCCGGGGTTCCAGATGAACACGTCATTGCCGGCGCCGAGCAGGGCCACGTCGTTGCCGTCGCCGCCGTTGACGATGTCGTCGCCGGCGCTGCCGATGATAGTATCCACACCCAGGCCGGCGAAGATCTGCAGGCTGATCTTACCGGCGCGAAGGCCGCTGGCATCGATGGTGTCGTCACCACCGAGGCCGTTCACGACCAGGATATCCGTCTGGTCTGCATGATCGATGGTCACCTGCGCCGGAAGGCCCTCGAGCACAATCTGGTTGCCGTGTGAGGCGACAGTGATGGCATCGCCACCGCCGGTGCCGTTGGCGGTCACGCTGTCAAGCTTGCCGTCGCTGTCCTTGCCGTTGATCGCCGCGGCCAGGTCGATGGCGACGTTGGCAATATCAGTGCCTGTGAGATCGTTGACGATGATATTGTCGCTGCCGCCGAGGGCCCGGACGTCGACCTGCTCGACGTCGTTGAGGTCCATGGTGATGTTGCCGACGTTGCGAAACAGGCGCGCCCGTTCGCCGTTGGCGGAGATGTCGATGATCTCATCGGCATCGCTGCCGTTGAAGATGAGGGTGTCGGTCCCCGCCTGGCCCGCGACCACGTCGCTGCCGTCGCCTGGATCCCATTGGAACACGTCGTTGCCGGCCCCGAGCCGGGCGACATCGTTGCCTTGGTTGCCGTCGATGAAGTCATCGCCGGCGCCGCCGATCAGCAGATCGTTGCCGTTGCCGCCGAGGATCCGGTCGTTGCCGGCGCCGCCGTCGAGCGTGAGGTGGATGAACGCGGCCAGATTGCCGCTGGCGGAAATCACGTCGTCCCCGCCGCTCGCGTTGATCACGAGTTCCTCGGTGGTGCCGATATCGAGGCTGAAGGGCGCCGGGTCAACACGATCGGCGCGCACGCGCGTGCCATTGGCGGTGATGGCGAAGATTTCCGCGCCATTGCCGCCGTTGACCTCCGCGGTGTCGATGCCGGAGCCGCCCTCGAACAGGTCGCTGTCGTCGCCTGGATTCCAGATCATGCGGTCATTGCCGGCTTCACCGAAAACCTGGTCGTCACCGTCGCCGCCGGTCAGCGTGTCGTTGCCGGAGCCGCCGAACAAAAGATCGGTGCCGCCGCGGCCGATGAGCACGTCGTTGCCGCTCTGGCCGAACAGACGGTCCGCGCCGGAACCGCCGGTGATCGTGTCGTTGCCGGCGCCGCCGAACAGCTGCGCGGCGGGCAGCGCGCCGTTCGCCTCGTCGAGCGAGAGCGTGTCGTTGCCGCCCAGGCCGAAGCCCTGCATCAGACTGGTATTGGCGACGGTCGGCTGGCCGCCCAGGACCGGGACCGCGCCACCATTGATCAGGATGTTTCCGGCTGCATTGGGGCTGAAGGTGATCGTGTTGTTGAGGGCGTCGCCGATCGTATTCAGCAGACCAGCGTTAGGATTGAATGATGAGGTGATAGTCATGAGATTATACTCCTATCAAAGGGATGCATTTCGCCGCTCGCGAGGGTTGGGGGAGCTCTTGCTCGCCGGACTCGCGCCTGAATCGTCAATGGTCGCTTCGAATTACGATTGGGTGATTTGCTTGAACGTTGTGGACCTTACCACATTGCAGGCCATCGACCTGTGGCGAAGATCACAGCAGTTCGAAGGGATGTTGGAAATTCTGTTGGCGGTTGTGATCGCGCTAGCCGAGTTCAGCGGATCCAGTGATGCGATACATCCGCTTCACCTGCGGCGCCGCCAATCTTTGCTCCTGATCGGGCGTGAAGCGGCGCACGAAGATGCCGTCATGGGTGCGGCGCAGGAACTGGCGCACTTGGCCGCGCCCGTCCGTCATCTCGATCGCGACGAAGCAATTGGGCGTGATCGGGCGGTTGGGATTGACGAACAACAGCTCGCCCGCGAAATAGCGTGGCTGCATGCTCTCGCCGTCGGCATAGAGCGCGAAGGCATTGGCGACGCCGCGCAAATTGGCGGGGCGCTCGACGAATTCCTTGGCATCGCCCTCGACGAACCAGAAGCCGTCCGCTCCTTCGCGAAAGGCGCTGTGGACCGGCAGGTCGCGCTGCCCGGCGGAGGCGTTGAGCGAGACCGGCCGCATCGCGGCGGCGCCCGGCTTGGCCGGCAGGTTCTGGCTGCCCTCGAGTCCCGCGAGTTGCAGGACCGCGCCGCTCGCCACGCCCTGGCGTGCGAACATGTCTTCCAGCGCCCGGGCCAGCTCGAACGGCAGATATTTGCGCTTGTAGCGATCTTCGTAATGCTGATAGCGCGTCAGGCTCCAGCCCAGGGCATCGGACACCGCGCGCATGGTCAGGCCGGCCTGCTCTCTCAGCTCCTTCAGCCGGCGCGCGACTTCCGAGATTTCCGACATGCCACCCCGTCCCAACGCAAACCGCAAAGACCGTAACGCACTTTACGTTATTTCCGGCGGCCATTCAACGGGGCTTATTGGGATTGGTCGATCATGTCTTTCATTTCCTGGCATTGCGGCGTCGTCTCGTTCCCACCGACGCATTTCTGCTGATACATCGCGGTGCCGACGGCGGGGCACTGCTTGATCGCGCTGCGCGCGAGGTCGGCGGGATTGCCCTTGAACGGGCTGCCGCTGAAGCCGATTGGCTTGTCGGCCTTGATCGCAGCCTCGATCTGCTGGCGCGCCCCGACGGTGAGGAAGGAGACCATGACCGGCGCCATGCACGAGCAAGCATCCTCGAGTTCGGCCGGCTGCATCTGATAGGAGTTCTCCGTGACACAGCGCGCGTAGAAGGCATCGACGACAGGATCGCCTGCCGCCTCCAGCGGGATCGCGCAGGCCAATGGCAGCGCGACGCCAAGAACTTTCAGTATCCGCATCTTTGCTCCGGGTATCAGATCCCAGGACGATAACATGGCCGGAATGTGGCACGCATCGCCCCATTGCCGACAAGTTCGGCGGCGACACAGGAACCCTGCGCGCGGGGCGCGGGTTAAGGGCCTTGGGGAAGTTCCAGAGAGCAGGGCCGGGAGAATCGCCATGAACAACGTCTATGCGATCAGCGAAATCGTCGGTACGTCGGACAAAAGCATCGAGGATGCCATCGACCAGGCCGTCGGCGTCGCCGGCCAATCGATCCGCAACCTCGACTGGTTCCAGGTGTCCGAACTGCGCGGCCACATCAAGGATGGCCGCGTCGCGCACTACCAGGTTTCGCTGAAGCTCGGCTTCCGCTACGAGGCAAAATCGGGCTGAGCCAGCCCTGAAAGAAACGACCCAGCCACCGGCAGACTGGAATATTCATGACAGCAGCATTTTCGCGGCGATCGCCGGTGCCTTGCCTGGTGATCGTCGCCCTTGCCGCGGCGCTCGCCGCACCCGCCGCACAGGCCGACGACAACGGCCGCCTCACCGCGATTGAAGAAAACGATTCGGTCCTCTTCGACAGCGATAAATATTATACGCAGGGATTGGAGTTCATCTATCTCGGCCCCGATGTCGCGGCCGACAGCGCTTGGATCGGGCCATTCGACGCACTCGACTCGCTCGGTCTGTTCGACACCACGGATGCCGGCGAAGTCTCGCGGCGCTACGAAGTGATCTTGGGGCAGAGCGTTTTCACGCCGAAGGACACGGCCCGCGAGGATCCCGACCCGGACGATCGCCCATACGCCGGATGGCTCTTCGGCGGCGTCGGACTGATCCAGGATACCGACCGGCGCCGGCTCGATCATTTCGAGCTGCTGGCCGGAATCGTTGGCCCGAATGCGTTCGGCAAGACGGTGCAGAACGACTGGCATCAGTTTATCGGCATCGACAAGTCGCGTGGCTGGGACGAGCAGTTGCACGACGAGCCTGGCGTGATGCTGTCCTACGAGCGCAAGTGGCGCTTCCTGCAGGCGATCGGCGGCGGCTTCGCGGTCGATGCGATCCCGGAGCTTGGCATCACCGTCGGCAACGTGATGGACTACGTGCAGGCCGGCGGCATGGTCCGCTTCGGCAAGAATCTCGAGGCGGATTACGGCCCCTTGCGCATTCGTCCCGCGCTCTCTGGTACGTCATATTTCAACAGCGACTATCTGGATGGGCCGTTCGGATTCTATTTCTTCGTCGGCGCCCAGGGCCGCGCCGTCGCGCGCAACATCTTCCTCGACGGCAATACGTTCCGCGACAGCCGCAGCGTCGACAGCAACGCGCTGGTCGGCGATCTCTCCGGCGGTCTCACGATGTTCTGGGGCGATGCCGTGAAGCTCGACGCAGTCGTCACCTATCGCACGAAGGAATTCGAGGATCAGGACGATCCGACCGCGATCTGGGGACTCAATATGACAGTCGGATTCTAATTTCAGCGTCTCAGCAAAAGCTGTTCGGAATGCGCGGATACCGGCCCGGCGGCGGGCGCCGGCGCATCGTCAGCATTCGCAACGCACGTCGCGTGAGGATGGCAAGTCGTCTCAACGGAAATCCCCTAACCATGCATATATGCAGGCCCGGAGCTGCCTCCGGGCCTGTGATTCCGCTCGCTCACGGCTTAACGGTCGCGATTCTGCAGCGGGTCCTGTTTCGACTGGCGGCGGGCCGCATCGTCGTCGTGATCGCGGTTCGGATTGGAGGCCCGCTCGTTCGGCTGCTGCTTCTCGTCCGGGGCCTGCTTGCCCGGCTGACGGGACGCGGATTCGCGATCCTGCTGCGGGTTCTGCTTCCCGGGCTGGTTCTGGCCAGTCTGGTTCTGATTGGGGTTCGGCATCTTCTGCTCGCCCATAATGATCTCCTGCTCATTGGTAAAGTGGAAGGTAAACAGGTTTCCGCAGACCCTTGTTCCCTCTGAATCCGAAGAGCGAAGGGACCTAGGGCTTTGAACTGACCCAGCCGGCCCGCAGGATGCCGATCAGGCGCGCCGGCACCGGTTCGTCCATCATCCGCGCATAGAGCTGCGTCAAGTCTGCTTCGAACTCCGAGAGGAACCGGGGACGCTGCGTACGCCCACTCTGGGGGGGCGGCCCTGCAGCCGGCCCGCACTCGACATCGATCGACCCCATCGCACACCTCCGTCTTCGCCAGCGGTTCCCGGCTACCGTGCGTTTCCGGAGTAGAAAACACTCGGCCGAACCGTCGGTTGCAAGCCAAGCCTGTAATTTGACAATTGTACGATGTCGCACCCCCCGGCGGGCTCAGTCGGGGTCGTCCGGCCCCACGCCAGCGGGATTGGCGCGGCCGCGCCACGGATCGGGCGTCAATCGGTCGCGGATAAGATCGTCGAAGGTCTTGAGCGTGCTGGCTGCCCGGTCATAGGCCTCCACCGCCGGGCTGCCCAGGAACAGCTCCACCGCCTCCTCGACCCGCTCGACCGCCCAGATCGAGAAGGTGCCATCGGCAACCGCTGCCGCCACCTCGTCCTCCACCACCAAGTCGCCGGCATTGGCGAGCGGGATCACGACGCCGTGACGCACGCCGTCGGCGCGCTCCTTCGCGGTCACGCGGAAATAGCCTTCGATCTTCTCGATCACGTCGCCGACCGCCTGCACTTCGCCCAACTGATTGAAGGAGCCGGTCACCGCCAGCTCCTGGCGCACCGGCAGGCCCGACAGCGCCGAGATGATGGCGACCAGTTCGCCGACCGATGCGCTGTCGCCATCAATGTTGCCATAGCTCTGTTCGAAGGTGATGGAGCAATCGAACGAAATCGGGTGCCGGCGCGCGAAGGTGCCGCGCAGATAGCCTTCGACCACCAGCACGCCTTTCTGCTGCGTGCGCCCGCCCAGCTCCGTGATGCGCTCGATGTTGATGAGGCCGCGATGGCCGACCGAGGCGCGCGCGGTCAGGCGGCTCGGCCGCCCGAAATGGCTGTCGCCCAGTTCGCGGATGGTGAGGGCGTTCACCTGCCCGACGACCGCCCCGCTGGTCGCGATGGCGACGTGACGCCGCCGCACGCTGAGATGAAAGCGCTCTTCCGCCCGGGCTTCACGCCGATAGCGCGCGCGCCAGGCGGTGAGGACCGCCTCGGGCTTGAGCCGCTCGCCGGGGGTGACGTGCCGGCCTGCCTCGTGCAGCAGATCCTCGATCAGCTCGAAGCGGGACGACAGCGAATCGCGCCGCATCGCGAAGCGCGACGACAGGCCGAGCAGCAGGCCGATCGCTTCCGGCGTGCAGAGAACGCCTTGCCGCGCCGCCATGCGGTCGATCAGGCTGCCCAGGATGTTGAGGTTGTCCGGCGTCGCCGGCATGTCCGGGTCGATGTCGGCCTTGATCTTGAAATAGGTCTTGAAGTCGGGATCGTTGCTGAAAAAGTTGTAGTAGCTGTCCGGGGTGCCGACGATGACGATCTTGGCATCGAGCGGTATGGCCGCCGGGCGCGGCGTCCCGATCAGCGGCATGCCGCCGCTGCGATGCGGCTCCTCGATCCGGATGGCGCCGTCGCGCAACGCAGCCTTTAGGTACGTCCACACTGTCTCGTCCTTGGCGAGCGGCTCGGCGCGCAGCACCAGCACGCCGCCATTGGCCCGGTGCAGCGCGCCGGGGCGGATCAGCAGCAGGTCGGTCTCCGACATGCCCTCGGCCCGCCGATACTCGATATAGCCGAACAGGTTCTCGTAGGTCGGGTTGGGCTCCAGCACCACGCACTCGTCGGCGCGCGAATGGTCGACCAGCAGGTTGGTGCTGTATTTGGCGGGCAGGCGCTCGCCATCGGGCACCGACCGGCCGAGGTTGCGCACGTCGCGGATCATCTCTTCCGTCAGGTCATCGATCCACTCGGACAGCGCCGGATAATCCGCGAAAGTCGCGGCGAAATCCGCGACCTCGCCCTCGATCAGGCCAGCCAGGGTCTGACGGTCGAGCGCCAGGGCCTGCGCTTCGGCGGTGGCGCGAAGCTGGCCTGCTTCGCGCTCGAGCTGGTCGAGCTCGCTCGACAGCCGGTCGCGGTTGCGCTCGCGGTCGGGCGTGTCGGCGATCGTCGCGCGCAGGCGCACGCCTTCCGAGCTCTCCTCCAGCGTGAACCCGACTTCTTCCGCGGCCCGCGCCAGGGCGGCCTGCTTCTCGTTGATCTGCTCATCGGCCGCGCGATGGATGCGCTTGACGCGTTCGCGATGCGCGTCGCTTTCCAGGGCGGCGATCAGCATGGAGCGCAGCCGGCTGACATAGCGCCGCAGCGTCTCCGAAAAACGCCCGCCGTCGCCGACCGCGAGCCCGAACGCCAGCGGCTGGCGCGGATCGCGGAAGTTCTGCAGATAGATCCAATCCTTGCGGCCGGAGCGGGCCGCGGTGCAGATGGCGCTAAGATAGGCGACCGTCGCCGACATCCGGCCGGTGCGGTCCTCGCCCAGGACATAGACGTTAAAGCCGGGCGCGCCGATGGAAAGGGCGAGATCCATGGCCTCGCGCGCGCGGGCGTGGCTGCTCAGCGCGAAGGTATCCTCGCTGCCCGCCTCCCAGTGATGACGTGGAATCCCGATCTCGGTGGCGCGCAGTGCACGCATAGGCTCCCCCTTTGGGCGAGCCAGTTGGGTAGAGCTAGCCCTGGCTCCAGATGATGAGGATAACGATCAGCCCGATGATGGCGAGCAACGTCCCCGCGATCAAGATGGTGCGCACATGGCCGCTGGTTTCACCCGATCGGGCTTCCCGGGTTGTCACGGTGACGTGGCCGTCTTCCTTCCTCATGCGGCGGAGGCCTCTTTGGCAGGGGTGGTGACAGGGGCAGCCGCCGGCTGCAGGTCCGGACGTACGGCGGCTGGCGCCGTCTCCTCCAACTGCGACACGGCGATATTTGCCTCCAGCAGGCCGGCGAAATTGCCGCAATCGAAGCGGCGGCCCTCATATTTGACGGCGCTGACGCCGCTGGTCCGGCAGGTGGCGGCGATGGAATCGGTCAGTTGCACCTCGCCGTTGAGGGTGGGGCGCGCGTCCTGCAGCCGTTCCAGCACTTCTTCATCGAGCACATAGCGGCCGATAACTGCCAGATCGGATGGGGCGATGTCCGGACGTGGCTTTTCGATCACGCTGCGCACCTGCCAGTTCCGGCCAGGGCCGCCATCGACATCGACGATGCCATAGCGGCTTACGTCCGACCGCGGTACGCGCTTGACGGCAATGGCCGACCCGCCATTCCGGTCGCGGCACTGGAGGAGTTCAGCCAGGCAGTTTGGCCCGATCAGCAGCTCGTCCGGCAGCAGGACCGCGATCGGCTCTCCGGCGGGCGCGCCGCGGCGCACCGCATCGCCCAGGCCGAGCGGATCATCCTGCTCGACGAAATCAATCGAGAATGCATCGGTCAGCGCGCGAATAGCCAAGGAGTGCGCGCTGGTCCGCGAAATGAGTCCGCAGCGCCTCCTTGCCAGGCGCGGTGATGATGACGACACGCTCGATCCCGGCGGATGCGGCCTCCTCGATCGCGTAATCGAGGACCGGCCGCTTCCATACCGGCAGCAGCTCCTTCGGCACCGCGCGCGTCAGCGGCAGCAGACGCGTTCCAAGTCCACCCGCCGGAATCACCGCGGTGCGAATGCGTGTCGGCATGGAGAATCTCCCTGCTGGCGTATCGGTTTCTGGCTAGGTCGAGGGCTGAAATCGGAGGCGCAATGCGCGCAAAGGCCGGCCGCATACGACCCTGTCTCGCAAACACACGGCCGTGGCTTTTGTTCCTGCCGAAAAGCTGACGATCGGCCGGAACCATATCGATTTGCAGGACTTGGTTTTTCAAGCCTGCGACGGCAGCGCCGTCGCCTCACCACCAAGCGCAGCCATGGGAGTATGGTCGGGATGCTGAATGAGGAGCTCAGCCAACTTATCGAGCTGGAGATCCCGCGGCTGCGACGCTATGCGATGTTTCTCGCCAGAGACCCCGAACGAGCGGACGATCTGGTGCAGGAGTGCCTGGTGCGTGCGATCGACAATATCGACAAGTTCCAGCCGGGGACCAACATCCGCTCGTGGCTGATGACGATCCTGCATAACATCTTCGTCAACGAAACCAAGAAGCGCCGGCCGCTGCTGACGCAAGACGGCGTGATCGAGCGTGCGACGCCGATCGAAGGCGGGCAGGAAGCTCGCCACCAGATGCGCGACGTACAGCGCGCCTTCGAGGCGCTGAGCTGGCAACATCGGCAGATCATCTGGTTCATCTGCGTGGAGCAGATGGACTACAACGAGGTCGCACGACAGTTGGACGTCCCCGTCGGCACCGTGCGGTCACGTCTGTGCCGCGCGCGCGAGCACCTGAAACAGCTCATAGAGATCGATAACCTGGAGATCGGGGAGGTAGCGCCGAAATCGACGGGAGAGGTGAAGTCCCGTTCGCCCGGCGGTCGCTCCCAGAACGACGCGCCAAAGCGAACGGGGACGCGGGGATAGTAGTAGCCGCTGCTAGAGGTGGCCGGTCAGCAAAGCAACGACGGCCACGATCACCAGAACGGTCAACAGGCCGCTCGGCGCATAGCCCCAGGACCGGCTATAGGGCCAAGCGGGCACCGCGCCGATCAGAAGTAGAATCAGAAGAATCAGCAATACTGTCCCGAGCATAGCTCATACCTCCTAGGTTGTGGTCCTTTAACGCCCCGACGCAAAGATTGGTTCCGAGGCCGCGACGTCGGTCCCGCCGCCGGCGCTCATTTCGCCTGAGCGCCGGTTCCCGCGTGCGAAGCGGGCTCGCCGGCCAGCCGTTTGTAATGCTCTTGGAGACGTTCCAACTCCTGTTCGCTGCGCTCCTCCAGATCCACCAGGCGCGTGTCGGCGGCGTCGAGGGCGCGGAGCAATTCGTCGATCTTGAGATGGAGAGCGTGGCTGTCGCGGTTCTGCGTGTTCTGAATCAGGAACACCATCAGGAAGGTGACGATGGTGGTCGAGGTATTGATGATGAGCTGCCACGTGTCCGAATAGCCGGCGATCGGCCCGAGCGCGCCCCATATGACAATGGCAAGGCAAGCGAGGACAAAGGCTGCCGGGTGGCCCATCAGCCGAGCGATGTAATGTGCTGCTCGATCGAAGAAGTTCATGGGCAACCCTGGGGCTCCCTGCGCATGCCTGCCGGAATCAATGTCACCGCGGGATGCGTGGTTCCCTCCGGAATCCGCGCCCGCAGCAACGTCCCGATGGCGCGGCTGTTCTCTAAAGATGAAAACCAATGCAGAGGGCGAAGATGGCAAGTGCGCGTGATTCGAAGGATTGGGGCCTGTTCGAGAATCGCCCTGCAAAAGAACGCACATCCTCGCTGGCCCTCGAACAAGCCTGCGAGCAGCGCTGGCACGGCCCGGAAGATCGCTGGCCACGGCTGCGGCAAACACCGCGCACGATGGCCAGAGCGGAGCATGTCAAATGCTAAGCTGGATCGCGGCTAATCCACCAACCCCGATACCGCCGGCACCGCCGCCGCCAGGCGATCCGCCTGCGGATTTGCCGGGCGATCCCATTCCACCGCCGGTCCCCGGCCCCGGCCAGCCTCAACCGGGACGGCCGAATCCGGATCAGCCGATCGGCGCATCCTGCGCTAGTTCTCTTCCTTGATCACGGCGCCGGTCTTCGCCGCACCGCTGCCTTCGGGATCGAGTTCCGCGCCAAGCTTCTCGGCCGCGGCATGAACCTGGCGAATCGTTTCCGCGTTGGCGCCCGGGGGCGCATCGCCGGTCATGTTCTCCTCGGTCGCCACTTGCAGCAGGTGCAAGTCGTATTCCCACTGGCGTAGCAGCGCGAGCTTCTGGTCACGCGATAGATCTTCTTCCGCGAGCAGCGCCTCCGGTGTCGCAAAGTGCTTGGAGACGTCGACGATCACCGTGTCGAACGTTTGCTGGTCCATGATCAGCTCCATTCGTCTTGCTAGGAGTCGTGCACACTTATGGATCAACACCCGCTGACTTGTGAGGTTCCGGAGGCGAGTTGCAACCGAAAGGTCACTGATTTGTTGATAGACGCGAATTCTGTGTTCTTTGAGGAGAGACCAACATGAAACGAGTACTGCTCTTGAGCGGCGCGGTTGCCGCGTTATTGGGTGTCAGCCCCTTTATGGCGAGCGCCGATGAGTTGAATCCCATCCGTGCCGGCGGCACGCAAATCGCCGATACGACGACGATGGGTGGTGAAGTCGATGCCGGCAAATTGATCGGCGAGGAGGTCTACGACGCCAACGGCGATAAGGTCGGCGAGATCGACAGCGTGATGGTCGATCCGAAAGGCAAGGTGACGTCCGTCGTTCTCGACGTCAGCGGATGGCTGGAAAGCGAGAAGCTGGTCGCGGTTCCCTGGCGCGACCTCAAGACCGATGCGAATGGCAAGATCGTGTCGCCGCTGACCAAGGAGAGCGCCAAGGCGGACGCCGGTTATTCGTACAAGGATCCAGCGTTGCGCAAGCAGGTGCTGACGGAATCGGGTGAGCGCTACGTCGCGGAAGGCGCGCCGGCCGATGGTACGCAGCCGGCCACCACCGCCGATGCCGGCGCCGCTACGACGGCAATCGTGAATGCCGACGGATCGCTGAATGCCAGCAAGCTGATCGGCCTTGACGTGGAGAGCCCCGAGGCAAAGAAGGTCGGCGATATCGGCGAGGTCGTGCTCGATAAGGGTGGCAAAGTGGAAGGCGTCGTGGTCGACGTCGGCGGCTTCCTCGGCATCGCTACCCATCCGGTCCTTCTCGACTGGAAGGACGTGACGCTGGCCAACCAGGACGGCAAGGACAGGGCAATCGTTAACCTGAGCAAGGAAAAGCTGGAACAAATGCCGGCCTACGAGACTTCAAGCAAGTAACCGACCTGCCAAAGGTTGCAGGAGAGCAGGCGGGCTGTCAGCCCGCCTGTTCGCTTTTTCCGAATGCGATATTGAAAAGAGGAGGCGGCGATGTCGAGACGCGCCAAGGTCAGCAATACCGAACGGGCCTATGACGATCTGGTGGACGAGTTCCACAACCTGGTCGAAGCCATGGAAGATGTGTTCTCCGCGGCGGCCGAGGATGGCGGCGAGAAGCTGTCCGAGTTGAAGGACCAGGCCGAGGTCAGCCTGAAGAAGGCGCGCGCGCGGCTGGGCGCGGTGGAAAAGACGGCAGTCGCCAAGGCGCGCAAGATCGCCTCCGATTCGGACGACTACGTGCACGAGAATCCATGGACGGCGATCGGCGTCGGCGCGGGCGTTGGATTACTGCTCGGCCTCCTGATCGGACGGAAATGAGCGTTCGGGTGGGCGAGCGCAACTCCGTGCGGGCGACTGACGGCATCGTGCGGTCGGGTCGGCGCATGCTTGCCATTCTGGTGAGCATGGTGCGGACCCGGCTCAACCTGCTCGCCGTCGAACTGATGCAGGAGAAAAGCAGGATCTGGCTGTTGCTGGTGCTGACTGCGCTGGCCCTGATTTTCGCGTCGATGGCTTTGCTGTCGCTCTCGCTCTTGGTGGTCGTGGCGTTCTGGGACGACAATCGGCTGCTGGCGATCGGCTGCCTGCTTGCGTTCTACATTGCAGCAACCATCGTGACGCTCGTCATGCTGCAGCGGAAAGCGAAAATGGGATCAAATCTCTTCGCGGGCACGCTTCACGAGCTCTCGAAGGATTCTGCCGCTCTCGAAGAGGAATTCGAAGCGGAGGACGTGGATTTCGATTTCGAGCGCAGGCCCGGCCGTGGCTAGCCTTCCCACCGGCGCGGCCGATCTGGAGCGCTGCCGGCGGGTGCTGATCGCCCGCGCCGAGCTCGAGCGCCTTGCGATGCGGGACGCGACCGAAGAACTGCAGATCGCTACCGACCGCATCGCACGGATTGCGACGATGGGAGTAAGCCTGCTGCGCCGCTATTGGTTGCCGGTCGGCCTGCTGCTGGCCGGCGGCCTGTTCAAGCGCGCACGTCCGGTACTCCGCATGGCGCGAACCGGACTTGCGTTTTGGCAGACCGCGCGTCTGCTGCGGAACGCACGCCGCTAGTTCGAGCGCGCAACGTTCTCGAGATTTATCTGTTTACATAGAGGGCGGCACGCTAACGCCGTCCTCTCGATTAAGCACTCACTACATATGAGGAGCCGCCATGAATAAAGATCAGATGGAAGGCAACTGGAAGCAGTTGAAGGGCAAGGTCAAGGAGCAGTGGGGCAAGCTGACCGACAACGACCTTACCGTCGTGGAAGGCAACATGGATCAGCTCGCCGGCCGGGTGCAGGAGCGCTATGGCATCCAGCGCGACGAGGCGGAAAAGCAGATCAAGGAATTCCGTCGTCGGAACGAAGACCTGTGGCCCTAGGCTGCACTGAGCGCGTAACGGAAACGGCCCGCACGTCGCGGGCCGTTTTCATTTGACCGGAAGCGGATCGCATCAGTCGATGATGCGTGCCGGTCCGCCTTTTTGCATGGCGCACACGATGAGCGCCACCAGCAGCATGATCAAGGAAATGCCGAACAAGAGTTGCCCGATGCTGCCGGCGGCCGGAGAAGAAGCGCCGAAGCCCAGGATGCCGGAACCGATCGTTGTGACCAGAGATACGATGACCCACCGCATGGCGACCTCCCCGAGAGGACCGAACCAGACGAATCAGTGGAACAGCAGCCAGATCACGATCAGAAGTGGGATTGGCACGCCCAACAGCCAGAGCAATGCATAACGCATGGGGTTCCCCTTTGCCGGGTACCGGGCCGCGCCATCCCGACGCGCCACCGGATTGCGAGAAAAACCCGAATTGAGGCGCTTTGTTCCAGCGCGGCTAGGCCGGCTCGCGCGCACGCGGTGCGCTATCGGATGCCTTCGATGGCGCGCGCTCCTCGCCAGGCCGCGCGGATTCGAGGCGGAAGACGAGCGTGCTCACCGTGCCGGGCGGCCCGGACATGGTGATCTCGCCGCCGAGTTGCCGCGTGAATGCTCCGATCAGGGTCTGGCCCATGCTGCCGGGCAGATCGCCGTCCGCGCTGCGATCCACGTGGCCGACCCCATCATCGGCGATGACCAGCTTGGCCATGCCGCCCTCTTCGCGCGAAATCCGCACCGAGATGGTGCCGGAACGCTGATTGGGAAAAGCGTGCTTGAAGGAGTTGGTGAGGATCTCGGTAGTCAGCAGCGCCAGCGGCACGGCGCGGTCGCCGGTCACCCTGACATGTGGGATCTCGACGTTGAGGCGCACCCGCCGCGGCGGCACGCCGGACCCGTCCTGCAACAGGCTGCACAGATTGGTCATGAAGGGGTGGAGGTCGACCTCCTGCATGTCCTGGCTCTCATAGAGATGCCGGTGCACCAGCGCGAGCGCGTTGATGCGCATCTGCACGTCGGCGAACGCCTGCTTCACCGCTTCGCCGCGCGGGATGCGGGCATAGAGATTGAGCAGGCTGGTCACGGTCTGCAGGTTGTTCTTCACCCGGTGATGAATCTCGCGCAGCATCATCTGCTTCTGCGCCAATGACTGGCGCAGATCCGCTTCGCGCGCGTCCAGCCGGATCGCCATCTCGCGCAACGTCTCGCTGAGAGCGCGGAACTCGGCGGGCGCGCCTTCGAATTCGCGCCGGACCGAAAGATCGCCGACGCTCATCGAGCTGGCGGCTTCGGTCAGCCGGTGGATCCATTTGGTGACGAGCACGCGGGTGCCGATCAGGGCTGCCGCCATTGCCGCCACCGACACGAACACCAGCACGCCGATCTGGATCAGAAGGGTCGTGTAGAGCGGCTCGATCAGCCTGCCGGTCGGCTGCCCCAGGAGGACGAACAGCTCCTTGTCGCCGATCACATTGACGGCGTAGTTGCGCTGAATGCCGTCCTGGCCCACCGAATCGAAGGCACGGACATAGCCGCCGACGACCTGCTCGATGGTCGCGGGATCCGGCATGCCGGCCTGGGTGTCCACGCCCTGCGCCTTGGGCCCGACCAGGACGTGGCCGGCGCGGTCCAGCAGATAGACCATGGCATCGGGCGGCAGGCCCGGCTCCTGCCCGATCGAGGACAGCCATTCCAGCCGGATCGCCAGTGACAGGATGCCGATTGTCTCATTGCGGTCGTTCACCACCGGCGCCGCATAGACGACGACGCCCTCCTGAAGACGCGCGGCATAGAGATAACCGCTGACCGTCTCGCGGCGGGATTCCACAACGGTCTTGAACCAATCTACGTCGGCGGCGTTGGGCGGTTGCACGGAGGGGTCGGATTGGCACACCGGTTCGCCCTTGACGTTGCGCAGCACCGCGATCGCGTAAGCCGGATAGGGGCGGATCGCCGTCTCCAGCAACTGGGCGCACTCCGATCCGCGCGAAGGCTTGGCGGCGACCGAGGCGACGATCGGCGGCTGGTGGGCGAGGTTCTGGATGATGCGGTTGGACTGCCACAGCAGGTTGGTCTCGTAGTTCGAGGCGAGGGTCGCGAAGCGCACGGTGGATTCGTGCGCCTGGCGCACCTGGTCGCGATAGCGATCGATCGCGGCGACGATGCCGAAGGCGCTCGGAACAATGAGGACGATCGCGAATAGCAGGATCAGCCGGTGGCGCAGTGGCTGCAGAAGCTGACCGAACATCAGTGGTTGGTCTCCCTAATCACCCGCAGCGGTCCCCGGGGATGCGAGACAATGAGTCGCGCGTCCCCGGGACCAGGCGGCCGACAGGCTAGACCGCCTGTCTGCTCTGTCGAGGCTGGCCGAAAAAGGACAGGGCCTGGGAGATTGTAACCTTAAGCGTGTCCGGCTCGAACGGTTTGGTGACGAGATAGGTCGGCTCCGGCCGCTCGCCGGTGAGCAGCCGCTCTGGATAAGCGGTGACGAAGATGACCGGCACCTTCATTGAATCGAGGATTTCCTTGACCGCCGTAAGGCCCGATCCGCCCGGGCCCAAATCGATGTCGGCAAGAACCAGGCCCGGCTGGCTCTTCTGCGCCAGGCGCACCGCTTCCGTCTGGCTCGAAGCGATCCCGACGACGGAATGGCCCATGTCGCGCACCAGCCCGACGATGTCGAGCGCGATGACCGGCTCGTCCTCGATCACCAGGATCGAGGTCGCCATCTGCTCGTTGACCGACGACCAGGCCGATGCCAGCAGGTCGGCGCCTTCTTCGTGCGGAACACCGAGAATCTGGGATGCGTCCTGAACCGAAAAGCCCTCCAGCGTTGTTAACAGGAGGATTTGGCGTTCGGAGACGGGCAGGGCCTGCAAGCGCGCCTCGATCGAAAGATCGCTCGGCTCAGCTTCGCCGCCGTCGTGCTCGTGGATTCCGGCGCGCGACCAGACATCATGGAAGAGGCGGAACAGTTGAAGGCGAACATCGCCCGTGGCGGAAATGCGATCCGGCTCTTGAAGCAGGTCTTCAAGGCAAATCCGCACGTACGTGTCCCCGGTCTGTTGCGAGCCCATCAGGGCCCTGGCATAGCGTCGCAGGTAACGGAGATTTTCGACGATTTTCTCGGAAACGTCTGGCATCGGTCCCTCTCTTGCCACCCGTTGATTTTTTTTGTGATCAAAGGAACCCCCAGCGTAACCTTGGGGTTCCCCCTGGCAGAGAAAATTATGCGATCCGGGCATAGCTCCATATTCCTACCACGCGGGGGTTTGCGGGAAAATGGGTTCGGTGTCTAAAACTTTGCCCGGCGAGCATAGCGGCTTCGGGACGGCGGACCATGCGCCGGGGGGCGGACCAGTGAATGAAGATGAAAAAGACAAGCACGTGAAAAGTGAAGCGATAGCCTCTCAAGACTTCCAGCCAGGGACGAAGGCTGGCCGGCGCGCACCGGCGGTGCTGGACCGCTGGTTTGACGCGCAACTTGGCCGGCTCTATTCCGACGTGGCGGCCGAACCCGTACCCGTGGAAATGCTGCAACTGATCAGCAAGCTGAAGAAGCCGAAGCAATCCGGCTCCTGAACGCACCACGTGTAAGAAACACCCGGTAACAAGAAACAGCCGGCAAATAGCTAGGAAGAAGAGGCATGGAGGGACCGGCGTTCGATCGTATGTCGGCCGAGCTGCAGTCGGCGTTGCTGGATGTGCTGCCGCATCTGCGTGCGTTCGCGCGTTCGCTGACACGCAACCGCGATCAGGCCGACGACCTCGTCAACGACACGATTGTGCGGGCGATCAGCGCCTCGCAGCAATTCACGCCCGGCACCAATTTCAAGGCGTGGATTTTCACCATCCTGCGCAACCTGTTCTACAACGAGGGGCGCAAGCGGCATTCCAAATTCTCCTCGCTCGACGACCTCACTGTGAATGAGCCTTCGATCGGCGCATCACAGGAAGCGAGCCTGGAATTCTGCGACTTCCGCCGCGCGTTCTGGCAGCTCAACCCGGACCAGCGCGAGGTGCTGATCCTGGTCGGCGCCAGCGGCCTCAGCTATGAAGAAGCGGCTGCCGTCTGCGACTGCCGCGTCGGCACCATCAAGAGCCGCGTGTCGCGGGCGCGCGCCGATCTGAAGCGCATGCTCGATGACGGGACGCTGTCGACCGTCCGCTCCGATATCGCGCCGGTCAGCGGCTCTGGCCTTGCGGAAGCGCTGGAGCCGGCTGTCGCGGGCAGGGTCGCCGCCGTCAAGCGCGCGCGCTGACTGGCGCGGCGAACTCCCTGCTCCGGATCGTCTCGCCAACGCTTCGCGCAGCCGGCTGACCGCTGGCGTGGCGCTACCCTCGGCCATATGCAGCGATAGTCCGGCGATAGCCTCGAGCTTCGGCAGATGATCGTCGCCAAGGATCGCGAAGCGCGCGGGGATGCTTTCCGGCAGTCGCGACCAACTTCACGGCCTGACGAAGCCCTTGCCTCGGCCTCCGATCGGGCCCACTCTTTGGGAGAGCCTGTCTGACCGGGGGCGAGGGGTCGGGCCGTGAGCATATTTGTCGAACTGCCGGAAGATCACTACAGCGCCACGGCGTTCGGCGGCTTTGCTCCGCGTGCCGATTTCGACATGGGGACGGCGCGGGCCATGATCTGGCTCTGCCAGCTGGCCTATGAATCCGATGATGCGAAGATCGCCCGGATCGCCGGGCGCTGGGAGTTGGAGCGCGCGGCGACCTTCGCCCAGGCTGCGAACATCGCATTGCCGCTCTCGGCGACACGCGGGCTCATCGGAGAGAGAAACGGCGCGCTGATCGTAGCCTTTACAGGCACCGATCCGACCGTGCTTGCCAACCTCGTCACCGATCTCAACGTGACGATCTCGCCATCCAACCTGCATCAAGGGTTCGAAGATGCCGCCGCCGCCGTCTGGGGCGAAGTCGGTGTCAGGATCTCGCGCGCCGGCGCTGCGGGCCGGCCCATCGTGCTCACCGGCCATTCGCTGGGCGGCGCACTGGCAGCGGTGACCGCGGAGCGTGCGGTGCGGGAACTCGGACTGCGGCCAACGGCGATCTATACCTACGGCATGCCGCGCACGGGCGGTGCGAGCTTCGCCCAATCATACAATGGCAGTCTCGGCGCCGTGACCTACCGCATGGTCTACGGTAACGACATCGTCACCGGAATTCCGCCGAGGGCGTTGAACTATGCTCATGTCGGCCGGCGCCTGCATTGCGATCGGCACGGGACGTTCGATCCTGCCAATCTCGATCCGCTTCCCGGCACGGAGGATGCGGATGCAGCCAGGCCCTTGCTGACGGCGTTCGTGGAGATTTTCTCCGCTTTGGTGCGCGGGCCGTTATCGCCAAGCAAGCGCAACGATCTGCTGGGCAAGCTCTACAAATTGCTGCCGCCCGGCATTGCCGATCACTTGCCGGATCGCTACTTCCACGCTTTCGCTTAAGCGGGCCACGCCAGCAGCCGCAGATCGAGCGCCAGTGCAATGGTCCGGCTGAGCACTGCCTCGCTCCCCGCGCCGCATTGAGCAGCGGCGCCGCCAAGGAGCGTTTGTTCGTCCGCCGCCGACAGGAATTGTGCGGTCGGCGTGTCCAGCTCCTGAACCACCAGGGTGCGATCAGGGCGGCAGACCAGCAGCGCATGAGGCTGCGCGTTCATGTCGATGCCGGAGAAATCCGGTTCGGAATTCTGATGCGCCTTCCAGAGCGCCAGTACCGGCCAGTTGACACGGACGATGTGTGCGTGCCGCGCGCGGCGAATGGGCAGCGCTTCAAGTTGCTCCGGCGCCAGGCCGCCGAGCATGTCCGCGGAAACGTATTGTTCGGCCGGCGCATTATAGGCGGCGATACGGGCAAACTCGAAGCGCGCCATCTCCGCGACATAGGGCAGGGGGTTGAGCTGCGGCAGATCGCGCAGAAAGTCCGGAAAGGCGGCACCGTATTCGAACAAGCATGGGCGTTGCGGCGGGTTGGCAAGCACGAAATGGCGCGCGGCCTGCTCGAAGAAATCGGGCCCGACCAGTTGCAGCGTCACGGGGAAGTTGGCCTTCAACGCTTCGCCGAGGCCGATCAGGAAATTGTTGCGATAGATGGCGAGACGCTCCGCCCCATCGAACGCATCGGCGATGATCGCAGGCGAGAGCGGCGCGCTGTCGCCGCTCAGAAGGTAGCCGCGATAGGCGGCCTGCAGATCGGCGAGCCTCACGCGATCCTCGCGAGACGGATCTGCGCCTTGCCAGCCTCGGCCAGCAGGGCTTCGAGCGGTGGCAGGGCGCTGTCCCATTCGATCAAGGTCGGGCGCGGGCCGATCAGCGCGAGCGAGTGATCGTAGAGCGCCCACACCTGGTCCGCGACCGGCGACCCATGATCGTCGATGCGGATCGACCGGTTGCCGATCTGGCACAGATGGTGTCCGGAGAGATGGATTTCGCCGATCGGCAGGTGCGCGACCGCGGCCAGATAGGCGCGCGCATCGTCGCCATGATTCTCCGTCGACACGAACACGTTGTTGACGTCGAGCAGCAGGCCGCAGCCGCTCCGTTGGCAGAGCTCGGCGAGGAATTGCGGCTCCGCCCGATCGGATTGCGCGTGGCGGAGATAGGTCGAGGGGTTCTCCACCATCACCGGCCGGTCGATCGCTTCCTGGAAGCGCATGACGTTGCGCGCGATGACGCCGAGCGCCTCCTCGTCATAAGGGATCGGCAACAGGTCGTTGAAATAGACGCCGCCGGTCACGCTCCAGGACACGTGGTCGGACACGGCGGCGGGATCGATGCGCTTGACCAACGCTGCGATGCGCGACAGGTGATCCTCGTCCAGACCGCCCGCCGAGCCCAGCGACAGGCCGACACCGTGCAGGCTGATTGCGTAGCAATCGCGCAGGGATTCGAGCAGCGCCGGCGTGGCGCCGCCGCCCAGGAAATTTTCGGTGTGAACCTCCAGCCACGCGATCTTGGGCCGCTCGGCCGAAACGCGCTCGTGGTGTGCGGCGCGCAGGCCGATGCCGGTCGCGAGCGGGAGATGCGAACAGGCGGGGAGCGCGGTTCCACCCATGTCAGCCGCCGCCGAAAAAGCCGCTGGCGGAGATTGGCGCGGGACGCGTGGTTCCGCCCCAGATGATGAGGGGCCGCAGCCAAGCCAGCTCGGCCTCGTCGTCGTAGCGGATGGCACCGCCTTCTGCCATCGAGACACCAAGGCGGCGCCAGAGCTGATCCAGATCCACCGCCGAACCTTTTTCGATGTGCTGCTTCGCCAATTTCGCGATCATGGGCTTGCCGAGCAAGGCATCGCAGCGGTCGAGCAGCTTCATGGTCGGCCATTTCACCGTCACGTCGCCGCCTTCGGCCAATACTGTGCGCAAGCAGTCGCTGAATCCGATCTTGCCGCCGCTCGACTTCAGCGCCTCGATCTCCGCCATCAGCACGAACAGCGCGCCGCCCCAATAGATTCCGCCGCGCCCGGCATTTTCCAATCCGATGTCGGTCATCGCCGGCATGCCGCGCGGCATCGAGGAAATCCATTCGCGCCAGACGTCGTCTTCCGACTTCCAGCCGGCACGCGCGCGCAATATCGGTTCATAGAAAGTCGCAATGCCTTCGTTGAGCCAGGCTCCGGTATCGCGCATCAAGGGCGAGCCGAGATGGATGAATTCATGCACCAGCACCCAATCGTCATAGAGGTCCTGGGTGGTGGCCTGCTGGCCCACCAGGACCGTGACGACCGCGCCGCCCAGCGACAGCACGCGCCCGAACGGCACGCCGCCGCGCGGGCTTGGAATGAGAAGGACCAGCCCGCCCTTCGCCGGAGAGCGTGCCCAGAACCGGCGATTGCCTTCCGCGACCGCCGACACCCAGGCTGCGATCTGCTCCGGCGCGATCTTGAGCGCGCCGGGCGGGGTCGCGAGAGTCAGCTCAGGATCGCCTGGGATGGGCTGGCCCTTGATATCGCCCAGGATCAGCGGCCCGGCTTCATCGAGCCGCACTAGCGGCACCTGGTAATAGCCGTCCTTGTCCGGCCGCAAGGCGGTGAGGACATGGCCGCCGGCCGGGAACTTGATACGGAAGCGCAGCATGACCGCGCGCTCGGTATCCGGCAAAGGCAACAGGAAGCCCGGCGTCGCCAGCGTTGCATCGCCGAAGGCGATGGCCGATCCCATGTCGCCCTCGGTCCCGGCGAAGGCGCCGAGATCGTAGGTGAAGCGGCCCTTGCCGTCTTTGTAGCCGTTCGGATCGGTCCACCAATGATCACGGTTGCTGAGCGCGGTGAACTTCGTGATGCCCAGTGCGGGATCGCAGGCAACGGAAATGTCGAGCTTGGCGCCGTGCGAATCGAGGGCCGTGACATCGTAGTCGCAGGTGGGATCGTCGGCGCGCGCCAGCGACGGCAAGGCGGCCAGGAGCGCTGCCATCGCCATCGCCTGAAGCCTATGCTGCCGAGCCCAGCCCATCATGTCCGACCGTCGCGACGATGCCCCATTCCAGCCAGCCCTGCAGGATCTGCGCGGTGCGCAGCGGTGCCGCGTCTGGATCGATTTCCCGCGCGACCAGCTCGCACATGTCGCCGAAGGTGGCGCCATCCCGCATTGCCTGCAGTGCCGCATGCTCCAGCAGATCGATGGCGCGGAACTTCACGTCGTACTCGATGCGCCAGGCCATGACCGCCCGCTCGCAGCGCGCCGCGTGGTCCAGCGCGATGTCGGCATTCTCGATCAGGCGCGGCCGCGCCTCATCCACCGGCGTGGCGATCCGGAACGCATCCAGGGTCGGATGGAACCGAAGACGTACGCTGCCCCAGAATTCCGGCGGGACGCCCGCAAGGTCGGCAAGGCCCGCCGCCGGCGCATCGGGCGCATCGAACGCGAAGGCGAGCGCCCAATCGAACCGCGCCATGTCGGCGAACCAGGGATCGTCACGATAGGGCGCTTCGGCCGCCAGGAATGCGGCGAGATTCCGGCCGGCCCAGCGGATCGAGGGATGCTGCGAGGGATGCCTGGCGATGTAAGCACGCGCCATCCGGTCGAAGCCCTGGTCGCCCATCAGTGCCTTGAGGCCGGGGAAATCGATACCGAGCGATTCGACTAGGCGCGCCCAATAGGCGTTGCGATATATGCCGAACATGGTTTCGGCAGTCTCGCGCGCATTGCCGCGCACCTGCTGCAGGATATCCTGCGAGCGGCCGAGCAGCCCGTCCTGGAATGCCCGCTCGGTGCGCAGCAGGTCCATCACGCCACCTGCGGCCTTTGTCCGAGCGCAGCTTTCGCGACCTCGCGCGCGTGGGCCAGTTCGGCGGTCAGCTCCTCGAGCGGCGGGATCTTGTCGTCGCGCTCGATCATGGTCGCGACCGGGCCCAATCGTCGGATGGCATAGGCATAGAGCTGCCACACGTCCTCGACCACAGGGTGATCGTGGGTGTCGATGATGTAGGTCTTGTTGTGCTCGTGACCCGCAAGGTGGATATAGGCGACGGCATCGCGCGGGATCGCGTCGATATAGTCGGTCGCACGGAAATCGTGGTTGAAGGCGCTGACATAGACGTTGTTGACATCGAGCAGCAGGCGGCAGCCGGTGCGGCGCGCCATCTCCGCCAGAAACTCCCATTCCGGGATAGCATCCTCAGCGAAGGTGACGTAGGTCGACGCATTCTCTAGCGCGATCGGACGGCCCATGAACGACTGCACCTGATCGACGCGCGCACACACATGCTTCAGCGCTTCTTCGGTCAAGGGCAGCGGCAGCAGATCGTGCATGTTGAGGCCGGCGATGCCGGTCCAGCACAGATGGTCGGAAATGATCGCGGGCTCGACGCGCACGGCGAGGGCCTTCAGGCGTGCGAGATAATCCCGGTCGATGGGGTCGGTCGAGCCGATGGAGAGCGACACGCCGTGCATCACCATCGGATAGCGCGCGCGCACCGCCATCAGCTTGGCGAGCGGGCGTCCGCCATCCACCATGTAATTCTCGGACAGGATCTCGAACCAGTCCACCTCCGGCGCTCCGTCGAGGATCGCAGGGTAATGCTGCGGCCGGAGCCCGAGCCCGAAACCGAGAGACGTAACCGCGCGCGCTGTCATGCTGCGACGCCTGAGGATCGAGGATAGAAAGAAACGGGCGCCGACCGTTTCCAGCCGGCGCCCGTCGATCCTAGCAGAAGTCTATCAGCCGCTGATCACGGTGCCGCCGGCGGCCGTGCAGGCTTCAGCGCTGGACTGTTCGACCCAGCCCTGGCCCTTGCAGGCGTTCTGGCCCTTGCAGGAATTGCTGGCGGACTTGCAGGCGCTCTGGCCCTTGCAGGCATTGATGCCCGAGCAATGGACGCTGTCGGCGCTGGCCGGCGCGGCGGTCATGCTGACGGCGCCGCCCAACAGCATGGCTGCGGCGGTGGCGGCGAGAGTGGCGCCGGTAATCTTGCGAATCGAGGTCATAGGAAATCCTCCTGGGCTCTTTTTTCGGTCTGTCGCAGCTACCGAAGACGGTAGCGTTTCCACCACCCACGACTAAATCACCTTTCTGTGAAAAGGTTAACAGCTCGACAGTTGCACATGCGGATGACGGGCTATATTTAGAGCATCCCGCAATCAGGACAACAGAGCTGCCTTATGGGCTCGTTCGGGCCCGGAGCTGCGAAGACGCAGAAGATGCATATGAATCATCTGGACCGGCTGGAAGCGCAGAGCGTGTATGTTCTGCGCGAGGCCTTCAACCGCATCGACAAGCTTTCCATGCTGTGGTCCATGGGCAAGGACAGCAACGTCATTGTGTGGCT
>Ga0111539_10000671_pt1 | contig 44215 bp, 39 predicted proteins | sample RhiMethybrSRZTD1_FD_79667 | JGI IMG/M metagenome (GOLD analysis project Ga0111539, IMG submission 79667) | Populus rhizosphere microbial communities from Tennessee, USA - Rhizosphere MetaG P. TD hybrid SRZTD1 (version 2) (version 2) | ecosystem: Host-associated > Plants > Roots > Rhizosphere >... | reverse complement strand
GGTCCGGAGGGAGAGCGCTCGGGGTCCGGAGGGAGAGCGCTTGAGGTCTGGCGAGGCTTGAGGTCCCCAGTCGCCGATCACATGCGCAACGCGAGCCAATTCAACGCGAGAGCGAAAACGGCGCGGCGAGCGAACCAGCGACCTTGAACTTGGACCTCCCGCGATAGTGTCGGACGTCGAGCGAAGTCCGGACCTCGAGCGAACTTGGACCTCACGCGGCAGAGCAGGACCTCCAGCGAAGTCCCCGACGTCAAGTGTTGCCGGACCTCAAGCAGTGCCGGACCTCAAGGATCCGAGGATCAGTCGATCCAGCCCCCGCCCAGCACTTCCTCACCGCGGTAGAACACGACCGCCTGTCCCGGTGTGACCGCCAGTTGCGGCTCATCGAATTCGAGCGAGATGCGGGCGTCGCCCCCGGCCGTCACGGTCGCCGGTGCGTCCTGGTGGCGATGGCGGATGCGGGCGGTGACGCGGACCGGCCCGTCGGGCGCCGCACCGCAAATCCAGTTGACGCGTGAGGCGGTGAGATCGCGCCGGCCGAGCTCTTCGCGCGGCCCCACGACCACGCGCGATGCGGCTGGCTCGAGGCGCAGCACGTACATCGGCACGCTCGATGAGACGCCGAGCCCTTTCCGCTGGCCGACGGTCAGCCGATGCAGCCCACGGTGCTGCCCGAGGAGGCGGCCGCCGCTGTCGACAATCTCGCCCGGCCGCGCGCGATCGCCCAGGCGCCGCTCCACGTAGCCGGCGGCGTCGCCGTCGGGGACGAAGCAGATCTCGTGGCTGTCAGGCTTTCCCGCCACGAGCAAGCCGTGCCGCTCGGCGTGCGCCCGGACCTCCGGCTTGGTCAGGTGCCCGACGGGGAACAGCGCGTGCGCGAGCTGATCCTGCGTCAGCGAAAACAGGAAATACGACTGATCCTTGTCGCGGTCCACGCCCCGCCGCAACCGGAAGCGGCGCGTCTCTTCGTCGAATTCGACGCGAGTGTAGTGACCCGTGGCCACGGCCGCGGCGTCGAACCCGGCCGCGCGCTCCGCCAGCGTCGCGAACTTCATGTCGGCGTTGCAGTGCACGCAGGGAATCGGCGTGCGTCCCGCGGCGTATTCGCTCACGAAGTTGTCGACGACGGTGGCCTTGAACCGCTCCTCGAAGTTGACGATGTAGTGCGGGATGCCGATCGCGGCGGCCACGCGGCGCGCGTCGTAGAGATCGTCGAGGCTGCAGCACGAGCCAAAGCTCTCGGTGGGGTCGCGCTGATCGTAGAGCTGCATCGACAGGCCGATGACGTCGTGCCCGGCCTCGGCAAGGAGGCTCGCGGCGACCGACGAATCGACGCCGCCCGACATCGCGACGACGACGCGCATCTCAGGACACCGCGCTGGCGGTCCGGCCGAGCGCCCGGAGCTTGGCTACCAGATTGGGCAGCACGCCAACGACGAAGTCGACTTCGGCGGCGGTCGACCCCGGTCCGAGGCTGAAGCGCAGCGAGTTGCGCGAGCGGGTGTTGGAGAAGCCCATCGCGCGCAGTACGTGTGACGGCTCGAGCGATCCGGACGAGCAGGCCGAACCGGTCGAGACGGCCACGCCTTCGAGATCGAGCGCGATGAGGAGTGACTCGGCCTCGATGCCGTCGAAGCTGATGTTGGACGTGTTCGGGACGCGGCGCGCGGGGTCGCCGTTCACGACCGACCCGGGCACGTTCGCCAGAATGCCGCGCTCGAGCCGATCACGAAGCGCGGCGGCGGAGGCGGCGTGCGCGTCGAGGTGCATGCGCGCGGCGCGCGCGGCCACGCCGAGCCCTGCGATCGCCGGGACGTTCTCGGTGCCGGCGCGGCGGTTGCGCTCCTGGCGGCCGCCGGTCATCTGCGAGACCAGACGCACGCCGCGACGGATCCAGAGCGCGCCGATGCCCTTGGGCCCGCCGAACTTGTGACCGGAGATCGCGAGCAGATCGACGCCGAGCGCGCGCACCGACACGGGAATCTTGCCGGCGGCCTGCACGGCATCCGTGTGAAAGAGGGCACGATGGCGGTGGGCGATCGCGGCGAGCTCGGCGATCGGCTGAATCGTGCCGACCTCGTTGTTCGCGAACATGACCGACACGAGGCCGGTGTCGGGCGTCATCGCCGCCTCGAGCGTGTCGGGCGCCAGCACGCCGGACTCGCCGACGGGCAGGGCCACAACCGAGCAGCCCTGCCGCTCGAGCGCCTTGAGGGTCGTGAGGACCGCCTCGTGCTCGATGCCGGTCGTGACGATCCGGCGGCGGCCCGAGGCGGCCAGCGCCTCGGCGCCGCCACGGAGCGCGAGGTTGTCGGCCTCCGTCCCGCCGGCGGTGAACACGACCTCGCTCGGCTCTCCGTCGAGCAGGGCCGCGACGGCCTGCCGGGCGTCGTCCACACAGGCCTTGGCCCGCTGGCCGAAAGCGTGCACCGAGGACGGATTTCCGACATCCTCGCGCAAAGCCCTCGCCATTTCGGCCGCCGCATCGGTCAGGACCGGCGCCGTCGCGTTGTAATCAAAGTAGATCCGCACGGTTCTTCCCATCGTAACATTCAGGGATATACAGATCCTCGCTGACGCCGATATACTGGTCGCGCCTGACTCCCCAGCTGGCCGTGTCGGGTCTATCGGCCGGCCGCCTCAGGCGCCCTTCGGTTGGAGATCAATCCATGTGGAAGAGAGACGAGGCCGTCAAGCCGCCTCAACCATCAGGGTCGCCGCAATCTGGCGCCACCCCCGTCAGCACAACACCGGAGCCGGTTGCCCCACGAGCAGCGGACGCCGCTCGTAATCCAGAGAGGGACATGGTGAATATCGGGAAGAGTGTCATCATCAAAGGTGAGCTGAGTGGCAGTGAAGACCTGACGATCGAAGGCCAGGTCGAGGGCAAGATCGAGCTGCGGCAAAACGTGCTCACCATTGGCCCCAACGGCAAGATCAAGGCCCAGGTGTTCGCCAAGTCGATCATCGTGCAGGGCGAGGTCCACGGCAACGTGACCGCGACCGAGCGCGTCGACATCCGCGACAACGGCTCGGTCGACGGCGACCTCTCCGCGCCGCGCGTGGCGATTGCCGACGGGGCCCATTTCCGCGGCGCGATTGACATGCAGCGTCAGGGCGTCAAGGCGGACGGCAAGCCCGAGTCCAAGCCCGAGACGGGCAAGGCGGCGGAGACCAAGCCGGCCACATCGAGCTCGACGAGCAGCAACGCGCCGCAGCAGCAGCCCGCCGCCGGCCTGGCGGCGTCGTCCGGGCGCTGAGGCGTCGCGCACGTCCCCTATGAGGACCGCCTTGCCGGCCTTGTTCCCATGGGGCTCGCGGAGACGAGGGGAGCCGGAGCCGGCGACGATCGCCGCCCCGGCCATCCCCGAGACGACTGCCGCGTCGAAAGTGCTGCCGAAATTCCTGGCCGCGCTGTCGCATTACGCGTCGCCCGCCCTGCTCGATCTCGGCCCGGTGATCGGCGCCAACGTCGCCTTCTTCGGTGATCGTCTGGCCTGCCGCATTCAGGTCGAAGACCTGTACGCGGACATCGAGGCCCAGGCGCGCCAGGACGCGGCGGACGGGCTCTGGCAGGCCATCTCCAAACGCCTCACGCCGCATGCGTCCGCGTCGTTCGACGGCATCCTGTGCTGGGACGTCTTCGACTACCTCGACCGCGCGACCGGTCAGGCGCTGGCCGCCCGGCTGGCCAGCCTGCTCCGGCCCGGCGGCGTGCTCTACGGCTTCTTTGGCACGACCGCGGTCGAGCTGCTCCACTACACGCGCTTCGTCGTCGAGGACCAGAACACGTTCCGCCAGCGCAGCTATCCGGCCACGCCCGTGCGCCGGAACGTGCTCGTGACCCGCGACATCACCCGTATGTTCGATCCGCTCGCCGTCACCGAATCGGTCCTGCTCAAGACCAGCACCCGCGAAACACTGTTCAGAAAACCGGCGGGGTAGTTTTCCCTCGCGGGCGGACTGTGGAACACTAGGCCGTTCCCATGGCCCGTCCCATCATTGCCTTCCTGACGGATTTCGGCACCAGCGACCATTACGCCGGCGTGATGAAAGGGGTCGTCCTGACTATCTGCCCGGACGTCATGCTGGTGGACATTTCGCACGACCTGCCGGCGCACGACATCCCCGGCGCCGCGCTGGAATTGGCCGCGACCTACAAGTACTTTCCGCCCGGGACAATTTTCGTCGTGGTGGTCGATCCGAGCGTGGGCACGCAGCGCCGCGGGCTGGCGGTCGAGGCCGGCGACTGGAAGTTCGTCGCCCCGGACAATGGCGTCCTGACGGCGGTGCTGGAAGAAGTGCCCGTGAAACGCGCTGTCGAGCTGACGGAGCGCCGCTACGCGCGGCCGACGGTCAGCCGCACGTTCGAGGGGCGCGATCGCTTTGCCCCCGCGGCGGCCTGGATCGCGAAGGGCATTCAGTTGCAGGCGCTCGGGCGCGCGGTCTCCGACCAATTGATGCTGGAGCTGCCGCGGCCGACGCTCGCCGACGGCGTGCTCCGCGGCCGGGTGTCGCGTGTCGATCGGTTCGGCAACGTCGTGACGAACCTGGATCGGAAATCCTGCGAGCGGCTGGCCGAAGGGCCCGGGGCGCTGCAGCTGACGATCGGCAGTCAGTCCATCGCCCGGATTGTCTCGACCTATGCCGACATCGGACCGGGCGACGTCGGGGCGCTCTTCGGCAGCACCGATCACCTCGAGTGCGCGGCGCACGCCATGAGCGCGGCCGAGCGGCTCGGGGTGCGCGTCGGGGATCCCGTGGAGTTGAGGCGTACATGATCGATTTCGAGTTGTCCGAGGAACACCAGCTCCTGGAACAGACCGTTCGTGACTGGGGCGCGCGCGCCGTGGCGCCGCGCATCCGCGAGCTCGACCGCGCGCACAAGTTCGATCGCAACGTGCTGCCGCAGATGGCCGGCCTCGGCCTGCTCGGCGCGTCGGTGCCGCCCGAGTACGGCGGTGCCGGCATGGACTACATCAGCCTCGGCATCATCAGCGAAGAGCTCGAGTACGTGGACACGTCACTGCGCGTGATCATGTCGGTGCACGCCGGCCTGAACTGCCTGACGCTGCTGAGCTGGGGCACCGAGGATCAGAAGCAGCGCTATCTCGTTCCGCAGGCGCAGGGCACGAAGATCGCGACGTATGGCCTGACCGAACCGGCCGCCGGCAGCGACGCACGCGGGATTCAGACGGTGGCCATAAAGTCGGGCGATCGCTATTTGCTGACGGGCGAGAAGATGTGGATTTCGCTCGCGGACGTCGCCGACAACTTCCTCGTCTTCGCCTGGTCCGATCTCGAGAAGAAGAAGCAGCGCGATCCGTCCGGCCTGAGCGCGTTCATCGTCGAGCGTGCGTTCAAGGGATTCTCGAGCGGGACGCTGACCGAGAAGTGGGGCATCCTCGCCGGCAACACCGGCTTCTTTAAGATGGACGAGGTCGAGGTGCCTGACGCGAACCTGGTCGGGCGCGCGGGCGAGGGATTCAAGATCGCGATGTTCGCGCTCGATCAAGGCCGCTACACCGTCGCGGCGGGCGCCACTGGGCTGATTCGCGCCTGCCGCGATGCCAGCGCGAAGTACGCGCTCGAACGCCGTACCTTCGGCGTCGAGATCGGACAGCACCAGTTGGTGAAAGAAATGATCGCGCAGATGGAATCCGACTATCAGTCGGCGCGTCTGCTGTGGCTGCGGTCGGGCTGGCTCAAGAACCGGGGTCGTCGCAATACGCGCGAGACCGGACTGGCGAAGTGGTTCGCCACGGTCGCCTCCGAGCGCGCGGCCGGCGACGCCGTCCAGATTCACGGCGCGAACGGCTACTCAGACGAGTACCCGGTCGGGCGGTTCTACCGCAACTGTAAAGGCGCGGTGATTTACGAAGGCACGCGTGAAATCCACAAGCTGATGCAGGCGGACTACGTGCTCGGCTACCGTGCTGACAAGCCGACGCGCTGCGAGCTGCCGCCGTTCACCGGGCGGTAATGTCGGGCCTGCGCGTCGATCTGTCGCTCGAGCTGCTCCGCGTGGTGGAGCACGCCGCGGTCGCGTGCGCGCAGACGATGGGGCAGGGCGACACCGAGGCGTCCGACCGCGCCGCCGTCGAGGCGATGCGCTGGACGCTGGACGACGTCCCGATCGACGGGACGATCGTGATTGGCGAGGGCGAGCGCGACCGGGCGCCGATGCTCTACATCGGCGAGCAGGTCGGTCAGGCGGCCAAAGGGCACGCCGGCCTGCCGCAGGTGGACATCGCCGTCGATCCGCTCGAGGGCACGAACCTCTGCGCGACGGGCGCGGCGAACGCGATCGCGGTGCTGGCCGCCTCCACCCGTGGCGGCCTCCTGCACGCGCCCGATCTCTACATGGAAAAGATCGTGGTCGGCCCGCGCGCGAAGCACGCCGTGGGGCTCGATCGGCCCGTGCGCCAGAACCTCCGGTCGATCGCGCGGGCGCTCGAGCGCAAGATCCAGGATCTCGTGATCATGGTGCTCGACCGGCCCCGCCACGAGAAGCTGATCGGGGAGATTCGCACCGCCGGGGCCCGGATCCGTCTGATTGGCGACGGCGATCTGTCCGCCGGCATCGCGGCGGCCATCGAAGGCTCGGGCGTCCACGCCGTCATGGGCATTGGCGGCGCGCCGGAGGGCGTGCTGACGGCGGCGGCGATGCGCTGCCTGGGCGGCGAGATCTACGGACGGCTGGTCGTCTCCACGCCCGAGCACGAAGCCCGCAGCCACCAGATGGGCATCAGCGACTTCAAGCGGATCTACTCGGCCGCGGATCTGGCGTCTGGCGACGAGATCACGTTCGTGGCGACCGGCGTCACCGACGGCGCGCTGCTGAAGGGCGTCCGCTTCTTCGGCCACGGCACGCGGACCAGCTCGCTCGTCATGCAGAACACGCCCCACCAGATCCGCTTCATCGACACGATCCACGTGCGAAAAACGGATGACGATCTGCGGATCCGGTTCTGAGAGCGCGGTGCAAAATGCAGAAGGAGGGGCGGGCTTTAGCCCGCCTTCGCTGGGCCGGCTGAAGCCGGCCCCTCCGAGCGCCGATCATTCTGCAACGCGCTCTGGGACTCCGGGAGTCGTTTCCTGATGTCTCGCACGGAAACCGCTCCCGGAGTCTTTCCCCACTGGCGGCGCAATCAGATCGCGGTCACCGCGGCCGCGTTCATCGGGTTCACCGGCTTCACGCTCGTGATGCCGTTCCTGCCGCTCTATTTCACGCAGCTCGGCGTCGCGGATCCTGGCGATGTCGCGATCTGGTCCGGGGTGAGCCTGGGCGTCACGCCGGCAATCACGGCGGCGATGGCGCCGGTCTGGGCCCGTGTCGCGGACCGCGTCGGCCGCAAGCTGATGGTCGTCCGTTCGCTCGTCAGCTTCGTGCTGATCATGTCGCTGATGGCGTTCGTGACGGCGCCCTGGCAGGTATTCGTGCTCCGCGCGATCCAGGGACTGTTCGCCGGCTACGGCGCGATCGCCATGACCATGGCGGCCGAATCGGCGCCGCCCGAGCACGTCGCGGCGGCGATCGGCTGGGTGCAGACGGCGCAGCGGCTCGGTCCGGCGCTCGGCCCGGCGATTGGCGGCGCGCTCGCCGCGGCGCTCGGCCTGCGTCGTGCGTTTCTCGTCTCGGCCAGCTTCTACCTGGTGGCCTTTCTGCTCGTTGTCTTTGCGTACCGGGAGCGGATGGGACGCCCGATCGGGCAGACCGAATCGGGCGCCCCCGATCCGTCGTTCGCGACATTCCGCGCCGTTCCGCACTTCACGCTGTTCATGGCGACCATCTTCGGGTTGCAGCTGGTGGACCGGAGCTTCGGACCGGTGCTGCCGCTGTACCTGCTCGAAATCGGCGTCACCGAGCCGCGCGTCCCGTTCCTGAGCGGCGTGCTGTTCACGACGACGGCAATCGCCGCCGCCCTGGGCAACCAGACGAGCGCGCTGCTTCTGCGGAAGCAGCCCGTCGCCACCTTGATGCCGGCGATGGCGCTCGCCGGGGCGTTTGCCGCGGCGGTGTTCGGCGCCGCGCCGCCTATGACCCTGCTCATCGCGACCGCCGTCGTGTTCGGCTACGGGATCGGCGTCGCGACGACGTCGATCTACACCGCCGCCACTCACGCCGTACCGCCGGTCATGCGCGGCGTCGCGTTCGGGTATCTGACGACGGCGTACCTCATCGGTCTCGCCGTCAGTCCCGTCGTCGCGGGACTCGTGGGCGCGCTCAGCATGCGGGCTGTCTTCTTCTGCGACGCGGCGGGACTGGCAGCGCTCGCATGGGTTGTGAAGCAGCGCATGTCAAGTTAGAGAAAGGGGTCGGGAGGGGCCGGCTTCAGCCGGCGCAGCGAAGGCGGGCTGAAGCCCGCCCCTCCATCCGCGTTTTGCAGCGCGCTCTTGCAAGTCGCAGTACGCTTGTCTCGTCATGGTCCTGGCGATTGATCCTGTGACGTGTTCGGTGGCCGATCTCGCGCCGGCTGCCGAGCACCTGCGAACGGGCGGAGTCGTCGCGTTTCCGACCGACACGCTGTACGGATTGGCCGTCGATCCCATGTCAGCGCCGGCAGTGCGTGCGCTGTTCGAACTGAAAGGGCGCGCGAGCGACGCCGCGCTCCCGGTGATCGGCGCCTCGATCGAGCAGGTCGAGGCGTGTTTCGGGACGCTCGACGCGGCGACGCGCGATCTTGCCGGACGGTTCTGGCCAGGGCCGCTCTCGCTGATTCTTCCGGCGCCGGCGTCGTTCGATGATGCGGTTCACGCCGGCCTGGGCACGGTCGCGGTGCGGGTTCCGGATCACCGCGTCGCCCGGCTGCTGGCGGAGGCGTTTGCCCGGCCGATCACCGCCACCAGCGCCAACCTCAGCGGCGCGTTGCCGGCGCACGCGCTGGCGGATCTGGAGGCGTCGATCCGTGCCGGCGCGCTGGTCGTCGACGCGGGCCCGGCGCCCGGCGGGCTGCCATCGACGATTGTGGATGCGCGAACGTCACCGCCGCGCCTCATCCGCGCCGGGGCGGTGGCCTGGAACCGCGTGTTAGAATCGCTGCAAGCATGAGCAAACGCGGCGCTCGATCGAATGAGCCGCCCAAGGAACGCGCAGCGATCGTCGGACTGGTCACTCGCACCTCGCGGTCGGTCGACCCTGACATCATCCTGGAAGAACTGGCGGGCCTGGCGCGAGCGGCCGGCGCCGAAGTCGTGCTGCGCGCGACCCAGGAACGCCGCGTCGCCGACGCCGCGACGTTCATCGGCCGTGGCAAGGCCGAGACGCTCGCGCTGGCGTGCGGCGAAGCCAGCGTGGACGTCGTGATCGTGGACAACGAGCTCACGCCGGCGCAGTCGCGGAATCTCGAAGAGGTCCTCGGGCGGCGCGTCATCGATCGGACGGAGCTGATTCTCGACATCTTTGCGCGGCGCGCGCGCACGCGCGAGGGTCACCTCCAGGTGGAGCTCGCGCAGTTGCAGTACCGGCTCCCGCGGCTTGCCGGATCGTCCGAAGCGCTCTCGCGACTGGGCGGCGGGATCGGGACGCGAGGCCCGGGCGAAACGAAGCTCGAAACGGATCGTCGCCGCATCCGTCATCGGATTTCCGTGCTCAAGGGAGAGATCGGCGAGGTCGGGCGGCGGCGCGGCTATCTGCGATCACGGCGCAAGCGCGCCGACGTGCCGACGGTCGCTCTCGTCGGCTACACGAACGCCGGCAAGACGACGCTGTTCAACCTGCTGACGGGAGCGAGCGCCGTGGCGTCGCACGCGCTCTTCGTGACGCTCGACCCGCTCATGCGCCGCGTCAAGATCGCCGACGCGCGGCAGATGCTGCTGGCCGACACGGTCGGGTTCATCGACCGGCTGCCGCATCAGCTCGTGGCCGCCTTCCGCGCGACGCTCGAGGAAGTCGCCGCGGCCGATCTCCTCATCCACGTGATCGACGCGTCGGCCGAGGATCGCGATCGCCGTACCGATGCCGTGCGCTCGGTGCTCGCCGAAGTCGGCGCGACAAGAGTGCCGACAATCGAAGTATTCAACAAGATCGATCTGCTCGATCGGCACGGGCTGGCCGGGCTCAAAGCGGCGCATCCCGATGCCTTGTTCATTTCGGCCGCGACGTCGGCCGGCCGCGCCGAACTGACAGCGGCGATCACCGGCGGCCTGGCGATGGACGCCGAACGCCTGCGGTTCGATCTCGACCACGGCCGCGAGGCCGATAGACGACTCGTGGCGGATCTCTACCGGCACGCCCGCGTGGTGAGCCACCAGAATCACGGCGAGCGCGTCGCGATCGAAGCGGACGTGCCGCGCCGGCTGATGAGCCGCTTTCGTCGCGCCCGGGTGCCGGCGTGAGGCGCCGCGCCGTCGCCGCCGTGATCCTGCTGCTCGCGGCGAGCGGTTGCGGCAAGACGCCGCCGGCCGCACCGGCGCCGAATGCTCCGCCGAAGTATCCCGATTACCCGACGCCCACGGTGCCCGCCACGCTGATCGTGCCGCCGGATCTCCTCGAACGTCACAATCTCGGCTGGCGACGGCTGCAGGCCGGGGATCTCCGCGGCGCGACGCGCGACTTCAACGAGGTCCTCAAGCGCGCTGCCGACTTCTATCCCGCCGAAACCGGTCTCGGCTTCGCGTTGCTCGCCGACGAGGAGTACAAGCAGGCGGCGCTTCGTTTCGGGACGGCGCTCACGCACGACAATCGCTACCTGCCGGCGTGGCAGGGGCTGGCCGATGCCCAGCTCGGCGCCGGCAACCTGACCGAAGCCGTCGCCGCGCTCGAGCGCCTGGTCGCCCTCGACCCGACGCGGGAAGCGGCGCGGAGCCGGCTCGAACTGTTGAAGTTCCGCCAGGTGCAGGCGTTGCTGGACAGCGGCCGCAAGGAGCGGCTCGCGGGCCGGCTCGACAGCGCGCAGGCGTCGCTCGAAAAGGCGCTGGCGCTCTCGCCGTCGAGCGCGCTGATCCTGCGCGAGCTCGCCGCCGTCGAGACTTCGCGGGGCGCGCTCGAGCAGGCCGAGGCGCACGCGCGCCGCGCGGTGCAGGTCGATCCCGCCGATGTCGAAACCTACGTCGTGCTCGGCACGGTGCTCGAGGCGCGCGGAAACCTGCGCGACGCGGCCACGGTCTACGCGCGGGCTGCGGCGATCGATCCCAGCTATCGGGCGAAGAGCGAGGCGCTCCGCGACAAGGCCGACATGGCCGCGGTGCCGGCCGAGTTCCGCGAGATGCCCACCGCGCCGACGGTGACGCGCGCCGAGGTGGCGGCGCTCATCGGCATCCGGCTCGACCGGCTGATCGAGACGGCGCCCAGGCGGGTCGCCGCCGTCGCCACCGACGTCCGCACGCATTGGGCCGCGCCGTGGATTCTGCCGGTGACGCAGGCCGGCGTGATGGAGATTCAGCCCAATCACACCTTTCAGCCCGCGGCGCTCGTCCGGCGCGACAATCTCGCCCAGATTGTCGGGCAGTTGCTGGCACTCGCGGCGGCGAACCGTCCAGCGGAGCTCACGAAGTGGCGCGCGGCCAGGCCGAAGTTTTCGGACCTCGGCGCCGGCCACGTCTTCTACAATGCGGCGGCGCTGGCGGTCTCGTCGGGCGCGATGACCGCGCTCTCCGGCGATCGCTTCGAGCCGACGCGCCCGGCGACCGGACCCGAGGTGATGGCCGCCATCGCTCGAATCGAACAACTCGCCGGCCGCTGAGCGGTCCCATGTCGGTTCTCACCGCTGCCAACCAGTTGACGATGTTGCGGCTGTTGCTGGTGCCGGTGTTTGCGATCTGCATGCTGTACGGTCTGCCCGGCTGGGCGCTGGTGACCTTCGCGGTCGCGACGGTCACTGACTTGTTCGACGGGTTGATCGCGCGGCGCACCGGACCGACGACGCTCGGCGCATGGCTCGATCCGATGGCCGACAAGCTGTTGTTGACGACGATGTTCGTCGTGCTCACCGTGCCGAGCGTCGCGACCGTCCAGCGCCTGCCGATGTGGCTCACCGTCCTCGTCATCAGCCGCGACGTCGCGATCATCCTCACCGTGGCGATCGTGAATCTCGCGGTCGCGCGCCGGACTTTTCGCCCATCGCTCCTCGGCAAGACGACCACCGCCACCTACATGGTCACCGGCGTGGTCATGCTCTACGCGAACTACATCGGCGAGCCGTTGTTCGTCGGAACTTTGCTGGTGTACGCCTCGCTCGTCCTCACGCTGGCGTCAGCGCTCGAATACACGCTGCGGGTTTACATACGCAAAGCGGAACTGTAGGAGTTCGATGGACGGGCCTTTGCACGGAGCGCACCGAGGCACACCGAGGACACGGTAGTCGGGGGGGCCGGCTTCAGCCGGCCCAGTGAGGGCGGGCTAAAGCCCGCCCCTCCTTCTGCATTTTGCAACGCGCTCTTGGTGATCCGCAGGTCCTGGCGCCGTTTCTCTCCCTCGCGTAGCGTCACCTTGACCGCCGACGGAACGACCTCCTGCAGGAACTCCACACGCTGCCAGTCGTCCGGCTCGACGTCCGTCAGCGCGGCAAGCAGATAGTCGCCGGGCGGCAGGTCGGCGAACGAAAACGATCCATCCGTGGCGGGGCGCGTCGATCGAATCCGGCGGGAGCCGGGCGTCCACAACCCGCGATCGGCCGGGAAGACGACCACGTAGTACTCGGGCGCGGGAATCCCGGTCACGGACTGCAATGCCCCGGCCAGCTCGGTGTGACGCTGCGCGATCGTGACGGCGACGTCGGCAAGCGTCGTCCCGAGGCCGATCTCGATCGGTGCGTCGAGCAGGTCGCGGCCATTCGTCATCGCCGATCGGAGCCACCACCGGCCGGTGAGCTCGGACGACGTTCTGACCTCGAGGCGGTAACTTCCAGGCGCCACGCCTCGGAAATCGAACGTGCCGCCCGTGGCATCGACCGGCGCTGTGTACATCGATTGAAAGGTCGCGCCGAGGGCAGAGGCAGCCGTGTACGTGACCACGGGTCCGTAGCTCGCGGCCGGGGTCAGCACGAGGCGCGTCTCCGCCCCAAGTGAGGAGAGGGGCGGATCGAAGCTGGCGCGACCCGAAATGCTGCCCCCGCGCTGGAGGCGAAGCTCCACGCCGCTGACGTCCGCTCCCGTGAGGTCGACCTCCGCGACGCCGTACAGCGTGCCGTCCGGATTCGTTCCGGGATTGCCGAATCCGGGCACCACTTTCCACGAGGCGTTACCACGGGCCGTGAGTCGGTAGCGTCCGGGAATCAGATTCGCGAACTGGAATCGCCCGTCGTCGTCGATCTTGGTCGAGATGCGAGCCATCGTCATGCCCATGCTGAGGCTGGACAGTGGTGCCCAGGTCCGAGGCGCGACCCCGATCTGGACGTTCGAAGCCGGAACGCCGTCGCTGCGGATCTGCCCTTGCACCAATGCGAGCGGCACGGGCGTCGCCGCGAAGTCGAGCCCCGTGCGCTCCTCTCCGGCGTCGAGGCGGATGCGCGACGCATCATCGAGGCTGGTGGTGCCCGGGTAGAACACCGGCGCCTGGGTGACCGTCGGCGTGACCGAGTCGGCCGGACTCGCCGTAGATGGCGGCGGCTTCCGCTCCAGCTTCGCGAGGAGCGCGTCCACGTCAGCGTCAGGGGTCGCCGACGCGGGCCGCTCGATCCCGCGGGGCAGGGCCACGACGACGTACTCACCGGGGACGAGACCGAAGACGCGAAACACGCCCTGGTCATCGGTGAAGCGGGTGCCGTTGCCGCCTCGCGCCGCCGATTGCGACTGGATCTGCAGGTCGCGTCGGACGTCCAACACGAGGACGGGCACGTCCACGAGCGGCGCGCCGCGCTCGTCGCGGAGGGTACCGGTCACCACGGCGCCTTTCGCCATCGATATCGTGATCGTCAACGCCGTCCGTGGAGAGAGAACGACCGGCGTTCCCGGCCGCCCGGGGCGCGATGCGCCGTACGCGCCTCTGATCCAGCCCGCTTTGCTGGTCGTGATGGTGAAGGTGCCGGCCGGCACGCCGCGGATCGTAAACGTGCCGCGGTCATCGGTGAGAGCGCTCAAACCGGTCGGCAACGCCGCGCCGTTGATCGTGACCACCACACCGGGAAGCGGCCGCGCGGTCGCATCGGCGGTGACCACGACGCCCGAAATCGACGCCATCTCGGCCGATCTGGCCGGCCCGGCATCGCGCGTCTGTTGCAGGGGAGTGGCACCGACGGACAGCAACAAGCCGGCGAGCGTCGCGTTCGCGATCGCGTTCGAGACCACCTCAGCGCACCTCGGAGAGCACGAGATCGCGCGACGCTTCTTCGCCCCACGCGAGCGACACCCGAACGCCGAAGGCGGCGGCGCGCTTGAGGAACTCCGGATCGCGCCAGGCCTCCGACAGCGCGGGCGGCACCGCGACCAGGAAATAGTCGCCCGCCGGGAGCGCACTCAATCGATAGGCCCCGGTGGACCAGGCGGCGGCCGTGCGGATGCGGACCGGGACGGCGCTGTAGTTCGTCCAGAGATCCGACTGCTGCGGAAAGGCCAGCACGGTCGCCGCGCTGGCGGTTCCAGTACGGTCGCGGACGGTCCCCGAAACCACCGGGATGGCGTTGGTGAAGGTGACGACGACGTTCGAGACATCGGCGTCACCGACGTCGATCGCCGAATCGGTGCAGTCCCGCGACTCGCAGCGTACCGACTTGATCATGAGCGCCGGATCGGATGTGCGTACGAGATAGGATCCTGGCAGCACAGCGATCGCGAACTCTCCACCGGCGCTGCGCTGCGTGCCCGGCGCGCCGAGGCGGACGCTGCCGTTCGCGGGATCCAGCGAGATGTAGCGCACCGCTTCGGGGGTGAACGGGTGGTTCGGATCCAGATCGAGCTCGGTGCGGCCGCGCACGGCTGGTAAGGGACGCAGGCTGAGGACGACGGGCGGCATCGGTGTGCCGTCAGCGGTCACGGCTGCCTGCGCGTAGGTTTCGCCTCCCGAAAAGTCGCTAATGAGGCTCTGAGCCTGTACACCGGAGGGCGCCCATGCGCCGCTGGTGACCGTCCCGCCCCTGAGGCCGACGGTCGCGAACACTGGCAGGCGCGGACCAAATTCGGAAAAAGCCAACACCGGATCGCCAAACGTGAACTCGTTGACAGACACAGTGGCCTCCAGCGTGTAGAGACCCGCGGCGACCGGGCCGAACGTGAACGAGCCATCGCCGCGAACGAGGGCGGTCGCGGCCTCGCTGCCGAGCCCGAGATCTTCGAAGCCCGAGCGCACCAGTCGAACGACGCGTTCGTCGGCCGCAGACCGCAGGCCGTCGAGCCGTCCGTGCACCTGCACCGCGGCCACCGGGAGAAGCCGGATGTCGGCCCCGGCGCGCTCCGATGCGGCCGGGAGCTCGATCACTTCGGCCTGATCGATCGACGTCGCACCTCCGGCGAACGTCGTTGGATACGCCCGGGGCTTGCCGTCCGGTGATGGTGGCGGCACGGGATACTTCGACAAGACGAGGCGCGTGGTGTCGTTCAGCAACGCGGTGGGATCGATTGGCGGCAGCGGCTGCCCGCCGGCCTGATAGGCGGCCGCCGTCTGGGGCGAGAGACCTCCCAGCAAACCCGGCGGTGTGTCGGCGGGCACCGTCATCTGCACGTTCGGCACGTAGACGAGATAAGAGCCGGCCGGGAGACGCGCAATCCGGTAGCGTCCCCGGTCGTCGGTCGTCGCCATCGGACCGGCTGCGAGCCGCGTAAGCCCCGCGATGCGGATCTGCGCGAGGGCGCGCACCACCGCGCCCACGACCGGCTCCCCGCGCTCGTCAGTCACGGTGCCGGAAATTCCGCCATGCCGCCAGAGGCTGATCGTGATGTTCCGGAGCCACTGCCCCTTGAGCAGTGCGAGGCGGGCAGCAGATCCGATGCTGGGGCCCGCCGCGCCGTACGCGCCGGGAGCAAAACCGGTCTTCGTCACCGTCAGCCCGCAGTCGGTCGCGGCCGGCAGGTCCATGAACACAAACCGCCCCTGGCTGTCGGTCTGGAAGGTGTACCGGAAGGGCTGGGCGTAGCCGGGCCGCGAGTACGCGAGGATGACCGTGGCGCCCGCGACCGGTAGCGCCGTCTGGCCGTCGAGCACGACACCGCTAATCGCGGCGTCAAAGCGCGCCACGGACGCGCTGTCGGACTGTGCCGCGCGGCCGGCGAGCCCGCCAACCGCGGCGACGAGCGCGATCGTGCAGGCAGCCCGTACGCACAGCCTCATCGTCGGATATTACCCGGCCCGTAACACGGAGCACACAGAATCACGGAGTCATGCGGAACATTGGGGGCTAGACCCTCATATCCCGTGTTCTCCGTGATCCGCCGTGGCCTCCGTGTTGGGGGTCGGCGTCCTCTTCGTGCTGTTCCTGCCCTTCGTGGGTGAAAGGTCTATCCCGCGATTCTCATCTTCTTACGGAAGTACTCGATGGTGGAGGTCAGCCCCTGTTCGAGGGGCACCTTCGGTTCCCACTCGAGCAGGGTGCGGGCGCGCGTGATGTCGGGCTTGCGGACCTTCGGGTCGTCGGTCGGGAGCGGGCGCAGTACGATCTGACTCGTCGATCCGGTCATCTTGATGATGAGCTTCGCCATGTCCTCGATCGACATCTCGTGCGGGTTGCCGATGTTGACTGGATCGTTGACCGGGGACTCGGCCAGCTTGAGGATGCCGGTGACGAGATCGCTCACGTAGCAGAAGCTTCGCGTCTGGCTGCCGCTGCCGAAAATGGTCACGTCCTCACCGCGCAGCGCCTGCGCGATGAACGTCGGCACGGCGCGGCCGTCGTTGATGCGCATCCGCGGTCCGTAGGTGTTGAAGATGCGCACGATCTTCGTGTCGAGCCCGTGATACCGGTGATACGCCGTCGTGATCGCCTCGGCGAAGCGCTTCGCTTCGTCGTACACGCCGCGCGGGCCGATCGGGTTGACGTTGCCCCAGTACGACTCCTTCTGCGGGTGCTCGAGCGGATCGCCGTAGACCTCCGACGTCGAGGCCAGCACGAATCGCGCCTGTTTCGCCTTCGCGAGGCCGAGCGCGTTGTGGGTGCCGAGCGCGCCGACCTTCAGCGTCGGAATCGGCAGCTCGAGGTAGTCAATCGGGCTGGCCGGGCTCGCCCAGTGGAACACGACGTCCACCGGCCCGTCGACGGCGATGTAGTTCGTGACGTTGTGCTTCACGAACACGAAGTCCTTACCGGTGAGGTGGGCGATGTTGGCCAGGTCTCCGGTGAGGAGGTTGTCGATGCCCACCACGGAGTGACCGCGGCGGATCAACTCCTCGGACAGGTGTGATCCGATGAAACCCGCAGCTCCAGTGATGACGATGCGCATGATGAAGGTCGGATCCGACTAGGCGAGCCGGTGAAAGCCGCGGAGGAGCGTCAGCCACATGATCTTGAAGTCGAGGGAGAGCGACCAGTTCTCGATGTAGTAGAGGTCGAATTCAATCCGCTTTTCGAGCGACGTGTTGCCGCGCCAGCCGTTGACCTGCGCCCAGCCGGTGATGCCGGCCTTCACCTTGTGGCGCAGCATGTACTGCGGGATCTTGTGTTTGAACTGTTCGACGAAGAAGGGCCGCTCCGGCCGCGGGCCGACGATCGACATGTCGCCGCGCAGCACGTTCCAGAACTGCGGCAGCTCGTCGATGTCGTGACGGCGGAGCCACCGGCCGACGGCGGTCGCGCGCGGGTCGTCGTCGCGCGCCCAGATGGGACCGCTCGCGTCCTCCGCATCGACCGGCATCGATCGAAACTTGTAAACCGTGAACGCCTTGCCGTCGAGTCCCATGCGCTCCTGCGTGTAGAACGCGGGGCCGGGCGAGCTGCGGCGGATCAGCACGGCCACGATGAATGCCGGAATCGCGCCCACCATCACGACGCCGGCCGACAGAGCCATGTCCACCGCCCGCTTGAGGAGGCTGTTGATGCCGCGGAGCGGGACGTCGTTGATGCGGATGATCGGGAGACCGTCGAGGTCTTCGAGCCGCGCCCGCAGCGCGATGAACTGCAGCAGATCGGGCACGACGTGGATATTGATGCACTCACGGCTGGCGAACTCGACGACGCCCAGCATCTTGACGTGCTCGTCGATGGGCAGCGCGACGTAGATTTCGTCGATGCGCTCGTGCGCGCAGATATCGCCCGTCTGGTCGATCGTGCCGAGCAGCGGCAGCCCGCGGTAGCCGATGGCGTCGCCCGCGCCGGCGCGGTCGTCAACGAATCCGGACAACTTGAAGCCGAGCTCGCTGTGATCGAGGATCCGATCGGCCACCATCCGGCCGAGATCGCCGGCGCCGACGATGAGGACGCGGCGCAACCCGATGCCGGCGCGCCAGCGGCGGCGCAGCAGATCGCGCACGACCTCGCGCGACGTGTACGTGAAGACGACGTTCAGGACGAGAAACACGCCGAGCACGCCGCGCGAGATCGGGTGATACTCGCGGAACGCCGGGTAGTAGGCCTGCGCGTAGAGCGACAGCACCACGCCCACGAGCGAGGCGAGCAGCGTTCCGACGAGGACGGCGAAGAAGTCGTCCACGCGCGTCCGTCCGCGCCGGAGCCGGTAGAGTCCCTGCACGTGGAACGCCAGCGGCACGAGCAGTGCCATGGTCGGCAGCGCGACGAGGTACTGGGAGAACGGCGGCTGCGCTTTGGTGATGGGCACGACCTCGGCGAACGGCCCGCTGAAGCGCACGAAGTAGGCGAGGGCGAGGGCGCAGGCCGCGGACCCGGCGTCGGCGATGAGGAAACATGCGACGAGCAGCCGGTTGTAACGTGTCACCATTCGCGCTCCACGGCGAGGGTCTCGACCAGGACATCCTGGAGCGCTGCCTCGAAGCGCTGGACGCTGAAGCGTGCAGCGTGGGCGCGCAGGGCGGCCGGATCGACCCGCAGGCGGGCGGCCCGCGCCATGCCGTCGGCAAACGCCTCAGGTGAGTCGTCTTCGACCAGCACGCCCGTCGAGCCGTCCACCACGGTCTCGCGCGCCCCGCCGCGGCCAAGCGCGACGACCGGCCGGCCGGACGCCATGGCTTCGACCGGCACGATCCCGAAATCTTCTTCGCCGGGAAGCAGGACGGCCTGCGCCGTGCGATACGCCTCGCGCAACGGCTCGTCGTCGAGCTGCCCGAGGAACTCGACGCCTGCGCCCGCCCGGGCGCGAAGGCGCGCGAGGTCCGGACCGGTGCCGACGATCTTCAACGGCACGCGGAGCCGGGCCGCGGCGTCGATGGCGACGTCGATCCGCTTGTACGGGACGAGCGCCGAGACAACCAGAAAATACGGGTGGGGCGGATCGCCGCCGGGCGTGAAGAACTGGGTATCCACAGGCGGGTAGAGGACCGTCGCACGACGATTATAGTACCGCGCGATCCGGCCGGCAACGTAATGCGAGTTGGCGACGAAGTGGTCGACCCGGTGCGCGGTGGCCCGGTCCCAGCGTGCCAGCCAGGCCAGCACGGGCCTCAGGACGGCATTGCCCGCCGCGCCGACCCGCTCCCGGCCGAAGTAAGCGTCGAACTGATCCCAGGCATACCGCATCGGCGAGTGACAGTAGCAGACGTGGAGGGCCCGGCCGGTGGGCACCACGGCCTTGGCGGCGCAGTGGCTCGTCGAGACGATCAGGTCCGCGGCGTCGAGATCGAACAGCTCGATGGCCGCGGGGAACGCCGGCAGGTAGTGGCGATAGAACGTGCCCGGACGCGGGAAGCGCTGGATGATCGACGTCCGGATCCGGCGCGCCTCAATCAACGGCGAGACGGATCCCTTCACGTGAACGAGCGTGACCAGGTCGGCGCCCGGCAACAGGCGGCACAGCGACTCGAGCACCTTCTCGCCGCCGCGCATCCCGGTCAGCCAGTCGTGGGCGAGCACCACGCGCCGGCCGGCGACGAGCGAGGACAGGGGCGGCCGGCTCGGCTCAGACATGCGCGGGTGCGCGGACGATTTCGTCGTAGACCTGTCTGACGCGGGCGACCGATCGTTCCCACGAGAACGACTTGACCCGCTCGCGGCCGCGGCGGATGAGCTCCTGCCGGAGCTCGTCGTCGCCGAGGACGCGGGCCATCGCGTCGGCAATCGCGCCGGCATCCATCGGATCGATCAGGATCGCGGCGTCCCCGACCACTTCGGGTAACGACGACACGTTGGAGGTGATCACGGGGGCGCCGGCGGCCATCGCTTCGAGCGGCGGCAGCCCGAAGCCTTCGTGGAGCGACGGGAACACGAACACGCCCGCGAGGCGATAGAGCACGGCGAGCATCGCGTCGGGCACGAACCCGAGGAAGCGCACGTGCTTGTGGAGCTGGAACCGGTGGACGAGCCGCCGGAGGTTCGGGTACTTGGAGATTTCGTCGCCGATGATGAGGAGCTTCACCCCGTCCACGCCGCGGCGCCGGAGGACCGAATAGGCCTCGATCAGCCGGTCCACGTTCTTGTGCGGCTTGATGTTGCCGGCGTAGAGGATGAACGGCGCCGTCAGTTGATACCGCTCCCGGACCCGCGCCACTTCTTCGGCCGTCGGCTCGGCCGCGAGCCGGGCGTCGAGCGCGTTGTAGATCACCTCGACCTTGCTCGCCGGGACGCCGAGGTAGTGGAGGATGTCGTCTTTCGAGGCCTGCGAGACGGTGAGGATGCGTTCGGCCCGCCGCGCCGCCATGGTCATCATCGTCCTCGCGTAGAAGTGCGCGGCGCGACTCGGGAGGTACTGCGGGAAACGCAGGTGAATGCAGTCGTGAATCGTCACGACGTAGGGGCAGCGGGTCAGCGGCGAGACGACGTAGTGCGGGGCGTGGAAGAGATCGACTTTCGCGCGCGCCAGCGCGAGCGGCACGCTCATCTGCTCGCGGACCGAGTAGTTGCCGGCCCGTTCGACGAGCGCGTCGAACCGCGGCCCGAGCGAGCGCACGTAGTCGGCGTCGCCCGGCTGGCAGAGCACGACGTACTCGGCGGTGTCGTCCTGACGCCCGAGCTCGCCGATGAGATTGCGGACGTACGTGCCGATGCCGTAGTCGTGCAGCTTGCGCGCGTCGATGGCCACTCGCACCAGGAGACTCCGCCGAGATTCTATCGAATGCGGCGGCCGCGCAGACGCAGCCACATCCGCAGCCAGGGTGACCACCGGGGCAGGTGCTTCTCGTAGAAGGCGAGGTGGCTCCGGTCGTAGTGCGTCGCGCCGTGGGTGTGCGCCCGGCGGATCGACCGCCCTCGCAGGTGCTGCACCTCGACTGCGGGCACGTAGCGGATCCGCCCGCCGGTTGCCCGGAGCGCGGCACAGAAATCGACGTCCTCCTCGTACATGAAGTAGCGCTCGTCGAGCAGGCCCGCGGCGACGGCGGCGTCGCGGCGCACGAGCAGGCAGGCGCCGCTGACCCAGTCCACCTCACGCTCGTCGGCGAGCAGGCGCTCCACGTACCAGCGCGCGTAGCCGCCGCGGCGTGCCGCCATCCGCACCCGGCGGCGCTGCCGCAGTTCGGCGAACGGCGACAGCATCGGGCCGAACGACACTTCAGGCCGGCCCTCGCCGTCCACCAGGCGCGGGCCGACCGCGGCGGCGCCGCTCTCGACCAGGCGCTCCAGGAGCCGGTCGAGCGATCCTTGCGGCACGACGGTGTCGCTGTTCAGAAGGAGCACGAACGGTGCGTGCGTGGCACGGATCCCGATGTTGTTCGCCGCCGCGAACCCGAGGTTACGCGGCTGCCCGAGGAGGCGCACCTCGGGCCAGCGGGTCTCCACCATGTCGGCGCTGCCGTCGCCCGACGCGTTGTCCACGACGACGATCTCCGAGAGCCGATCCGGCGGATGCGCCTCGAGCGAGGTGAGACACTGCGCGAGCTCGTCGCGCGTGTTGTAGTTCACGATGATGATGTCGAGATCGCCGGTCATCCGCGCGCTGCCTGCTCCAGCGCCTGCAGAATCGTCGTCGCCGAGCGCGCCCACGAGAAGGCCGCGAGACGCTGACGCGCCGCGGCGGCGAGCGCATCGTGCGCCGCGGGGTCCGATAACAGCGACGTCAATGCCTCGGCGATCGCGGGCGTCTGTAGCGGCACGAGACGCGCCGCGTCGCCGTAGACCTCGCGGGCCACGGGGGTATCGAGCATCACCGACGGCACGCCGTAGGCCGCGGCCTCCAGCGGCGTCATGCCGAAGCCCTCGTAGTCGGAGAGGAAGGCGAAGACGCGCGCCCGGGCGTACAGCGCCGCGAGCTCGTCGTCGCTCACGTATTCGCGCCACTCGACGCGGTCGGCGACGCCGTGGCTGGCGGCCACCGCGCGGGGATCGACGCGGGGCGACGTCCGGTTGTCGCCCACGAGCACGAGCCGCGCGGCGGGCACGCGCGGCACGGTGAGCGCGAAGGCTTCGATCAGTTCAGGAATCCGCCGGCGATTGAACAGCGAGCCGACGAACAACACGACCGGCTCGGGCGACGGCACCGGCCCGTGGGCGGGGAGCGGCGGTCCGCCAGGCGGCGCGAGGTGAATCCGGCCGCGTGAGACGTCGAGCCAGCGGACGATTTCGGCGGCCGAGAACTCCGAGATGGTCACGATCGACTGCGCGCGGCGGGCCGCCGACCGGGTGAGCCAGCGCCGCCGCCAGCCTTCCCGGCGGCCGAACCACTCCGGATGCGCGAAGTACGAGACGTCGTAGATCGCCACGACCAGCGGACACGGCAGGCGCCACGGCGCCGTGTACCCCGCCGCGAAGAAGACGTGCGCGCCGGTCGTGGCGGCGGCGCGCGGCAGGCGGGTCTGTTCCCACCAGGTGCCCGCCCGATCCGCGCCTTCGACCCGCCAGCGGAAGCGCGGGCCGAGGGCCGTCAGCGCGGGTGTCGGCATGGTCGGCAGCACGACGTGGAACGTGTGGCGCACCTCGCGATCGTCGGCCCACTGCCGGAACACTTCAAACAGATACCGGCCGACGCCGGTCGGTTGGCCGACCAACTCGCGTCCATCGATGACGATTCTGAGTGCGCGCTCAGCCACGGCGGGCACGCGCTTCGATGGCGAGTCCCCAGGCCTCGCGGACCGATCGCGCGGCGTCCTCCCAGCGGAACCGTCGGGCCTGGGCCCACCCCGCGGCACGCAGGCGATTGCGCTGTTCAGGGTCGGTGAGGAGATCGGAGAGCGCCGAGGCCATGCCAGCCGGATCGTCGGGCGGGACCAGGCGGCCGGCGTCGCCGACGACCTCGGGCAGTGCGCCGCGATCGGCGGCCACGACGGGCACCCCGACCGTCAGCGCTTCGAGCACCGGCATGCCGAATCCTTCGTAGTGCGAGGGCATGACGAACGCGATCGCCCGCCGGTACCAGCGTTCGCGCTGGTCGTCGGGCAGATAGCCCGTCAGCACGACGCGGCCGGCGAGCGCTCCCTGCTTCGTGCGGCGGACGATGTCGCCCGCGGCGTCGGAGACCCGGCCCGCGAGCACGAGCGGCGGTGCCGCCGGCACCCGCGCGATGAGACGTTCGTACGCGTCGAGCAGCACACCCAGATTCTTTCTCGGCTCGAGGGTGCCGAGAAATAGGAGGCAGGCGTCGGCGGCGGCCGGCTCGGACGTCCGAGGCGCCCAGCTGGGGCCGCCGGGATAGCAGATGGAGATCCTGGACGCCGGGACCTCCAGACGCTGTTCGACGTCACGGGCGGTCGCGCGCGAGATCACCACGATGCGATCGGCCCGGCGCGCGTGTGATGCCGCCAGCGCCGGGTAGTCGCGCCGGATCTCGGCCCGCGTGCGCTCAGGGTGATCGAGAAAGTCGAGATCGGCGATGGTCACCACTCGCGCGGCATCTCTGGCGGGAATGAGCAGCGGGTGGCCGGACTGCACTACCGCGAAGCGCCGGCCCGTCAGCGACTCGACCGGCGGCCATCCGAGCCGGTGCCAGGCGAAGTTCAAGAGCCGGACCGGCACGCGTCGATCGACGACGTCGGCGCCGGGGACGGCGGCGGGATCGAGCCGATCCTTCCACGACGAGGAGAAGAGGTGCAGCGTTTCGCCCGCCGGCGCCGACGCCACGACCGCACGCGCCAACTCGTGCAGGTACTCGCCGACGCCGGTCCGCTGCCGGAGGGCGGGGCGATAGTCGAGGAGAATGGACAACGGCAATCTTAACTCCTTGCCAGTCAATCGGTTGACAGCTTTTTCTGACGCATGTTACCGTGTGGAGTTTATTTCGGGGAGGATTGACGCTGCATGAGGATCGCGGTCGTAGGAACGGGCTACGTGGGGTTGGTCGTGGGTGCGTGTTTCGCCGAGACGGGCAACGAGGTCGTCTGCGTCGACCGCGACGCGAAAAAGATCCGGATGCTCAACCGCGGCCAGATCCCGATTTACGAGCCGGGGCTCGAAGAGCTGGTGCGGCGCAATCGCGCGGAAAAACGCCTGACGTTCACGCGCGATCTTCGCGATCCCGTCCGAGGATCCGACGTCATCTTCATCGCAGTCGGCACCCCGACGGGGGAGGACGGCTCGGCTGACCTCCAGCACGTGCTCGCCGCGGCGCGCGAAATCGGCCAGGCGATGAACGGCTACAAGGTGGTGGTGGACAAGAGCACGGTCCCGGCCGGCACATCCGAGCTGGTCCGCGCGGCCATCCGGAACGAGACGAGCCACCCGTTCAGCGTCGTGAGCAATCCCGAGTTCCTGAAGCAGGGCGCGGCCGTCGAAGACTTCCTGAAGCCCGATCGCGTGGTGATTGGCGCGAGCGACGCGCGGAGCGCCGAGGTCATGACGGAGTTGTATCGCCCGTTCACGCGGACCGGCGCGCCCATCATGGTCATGGACTGCGCGAGCGCGGAGTTGTCCAAATACGCCGCCAACGCCATGCTCGCCACGCGCATCTCGTTCATGAACGAGGTCGCCAACGTCTGCGAGCGGTTCGGTGCCGACGTGGACAAAGTCCGCCAGGCCGTCGCGTCCGATCGGCGCATCGGTTCGGCTTTCCTGTTCCCCGGGGTCGGCTACGGCGGCAGCTGTTTCCCGAAGGACGTCAAGGCGATCGTCAAGTTCGCGTCGGACCGGAAATACCGCTTCCGCGTCCTCGAAGCGGTGGAGGACGTCAACGAGCGGCAGAAGCTCGTCCTGCTGGCGAAGCTCGACGCGCACTTCAGGAAGGCCATCAAGGGGAAAACGATCGCCGTGTGGGGGCTCGCGTTCAAGCCGCGCACCGACGACATGCGGGAAGCGCCGGCCATTCCGATCATCGAAGGCCTCCTCAAGCGCGGCGCAAGAGTCCGGGTGTTCGATCCCGAGGCCAGGGCGATGGCGCAGCGCATCTTCAAGTCGCGGGTCCACTACGCCCGGCACGCGTACGACACGTTGAAGGACGCCGACGCGTTGCTCGTCGTCACCGAGTGGAACGAATTCCGCGAACCGGACTTCGTGAAGATGAAGAAGCTGATGAAGCAGCCGGTGATCTTCGACGGCCGCAACATCTACAACCCGCAGCAGATCCGCTCGTTCGGGTTCACATACAGTTCGATCGGCCGCCCATGAGCACGGTGGCCGTCATGGGCGGAGCCGGCTACGTCGGCAGCCACACGGTCAAGGCGCTCGCCGCGGCCGGGTACGACGTCGTCGTCTACGACGATCTTTCGGCCGGCCACGCGGCCGCGGTCGAGCGGCTCGCGACGGCGTTTCCCGCCCGGTCGATCCGGCTGGTGACCGGCGACATCCTCGATCAGAATGCGGTTCGCTCGGCGCTGACTTCCTCGAGGGCGACGGCCGTTCTCCATTTTGCCGCCCGCCTGCTCGTGGGCGAATCTGTACGCGACCCAATCAGCTACTATCGCGCCAATGTCGGCGGGACGATGAGCATGCTCGCGGCGATGGCTGAAGCGGGCATCGGGCGTCTGGTCTTTTCGTCGACCTGCGCGACGTTTGGCGAGCCCGAGACGGCCACGATCGACGAGACGCATCCCCAGCGGCCCATCAATCCGTACGGGGAGACGAAGCTCGCGACCGAGCGCGCGTTGCCCTACATCGAGCGTGCGCACGGCATTCGTGCCATCACGCTGCGCTACTTCAACGCGGCCGGCGCGGACCCGGACGGGCTCATCGGCGAGGATCACGATCCTGAGGAGCACTTGATTCCGCTCGCGATCTCAGCCGCCAACGGCGGTACGCCACTCACCGTCTTCGGCGGGGACTACCCGACGCCCGACGGCACGTGTCTGCGCGACTACGTTCACGTGTCGGACCTGGCCGACGCGCACCTCGCGTCCCTGAGGCGGCTGGAGGCCGGGGCGGCGTCGGCCCAGTACAATCTCGGCACTGGCGCCGGGATGTCCGTGCGCGAGGTCATCGAGACCGTGGCGCGCGTCACCGGGCGGGCCGTGCCGCACACCGTCGGGCCGCGCCGGCCGGGCGATCCGGCCCGGCTGGTCGCGGCAAACCTGCGCGCGCGCCGCGACCTGGAGTGGGATCCGCGGCTCGGCGCGCTCGAATCGATCGTCGAGACCGCCTGGCGGTGGCACGCCGCGCATCCGGGCGGGTACGGCGATCGACAAGCGGGATCACACTGATGTCGAGACTGAAAGGCGTCCTCAAAGATCCGCTGCTCTCGGTCGTGATGCCCGTGTACAACGAGAAGGCCACGATCGAGGAAATCATCCCGCGCGTGCTCGCCGTGCCCCTCCGCATCGAGCTGATCGTCGTGGACGACGGCTCGACCGACGGCACCCGCGACCTGCTGACCGCGCTCAACCAGAAATACCCGTTCAAACTGATCTTCCAGAAGAACGGGGGCAAGGGGAACGCGCTCAAGCGCGGATTTCAGGAAGTCACGGGCGACCTGGTCGTGATCCAGGACGCGGATCTGGAGTATTCGCCGGAGGAGTTTCCCGAGCTGATTTCGCTGATCTGCGAAGGCCGGGCGGACGTCGTCTACGGCTCGCGGTTTCTCGGACGCCACCGCGTGTTCCTGTTCACCCACTATGCCGGCAACCGGCTGCTGACGCTGATCACCAATGTCATGTACAACACGATGTTGACGGACATGGAGACCTGCTACAAGGTGATGCGCACCGAGGTGCTGCGTTCGTTCTCGCTCGAATCGGACGGGTTCGGCATCGAGCCGGAGATGACCGCGAAGATCTTCAAGCGCGGCTACCGGGTCTACGAAATTCCGATCACGTACGATGGCCGCGGCTACGAAGAAGGGAAGAAGATTACCTGGCGCGACGGGGTGGTCGCGCTCTGGGTGCTGCTCAAGTACCGGTTCACCGAGTGAACGCATTCCTGCGCCTGCTGCGCTATGCGGCTCCATACAAGGGGCGGCTCACCGTCGCGCTCCTCGCGATGGTGGTCTACGCCGCGGGATCGGTCGGCCTCGCCTATCTCACCAAGCGGATTTTCGATGACGTGTTGCTCGGCCGCCAGGCGGTCGGCGAAGTCGCGGCGCTGATTCTCGGCGCCTACTTTCTCAAGGGTATCGGCGGCTACGTCTCCGGCTATGTGATGACCGACGTCGGCCAGCGCGTGGTGATGGAGGTCCGGAACCGGCTGTATCGGCATCTGCTCGATCAATCGGCGGCGTTCTTCTCGCGGCGCACGTCGGGACACCTGCTGTCGCGGATCACCAACGACGTCTCGCAGGTGCAGCTGGCGGTGTCGGAGACGGCGCCCGATCTGCTGCGCGAATCGCTCTCGCTCGTCGGCTTCGCCGGCTATCTCTTCTTCCTGGACGCGTCGCTCGCGATCGTCTGCATGACCGCCGCGCCGCTGATCGTGTATCCGCTCGTCCGCCTCGGCCAGCGGGTGCGCCGCACCACGCGCCGCAGCCAGGAGCAGCTCGCGCACCTGACCCACGTCGCCGCCGAGGGCCTGACCGGGCACCGCATCGTCAAGGCGTTCGGCGCCGAAGGGCGTGAGGCGGCGCGGTTCGGCGAGGCGTCGCAGGAGCTCTTTCGCACCACGATGAAGATCACGAGCGCCGTCTCGGCGCTGCCGCCGCTGATGGAGTTCATCGGCGGGCTCGCCGCGGTCGGCGCGTTGTGGTACGGGACGCAACGCATCGGTTCCGGCGACATGACGCCCGGGGAGTTCACGTCGTTTCTGACGGCGGCGTTCATGATGTACGGCCCGATGAAGAAACTGAGCCGCGTGAACGCCAGTCTCCAGCAGACGATTGCCGCGTCCGAACGGATTTTCGAGACGATGGACACGCATACCGAAGTCCACGACAAGCCGGGCGCCCCGGCGCTCGGCCGGCTCCAGACGGCCGTCGAGTTCAGGGACGTCGGGTTCGCCTACGAGGACGACCCGGCGAGATTCGTCCTTCGCCACGCCTCGTTCCGGGTGAAGGCCGGCCAGCTGGCGGCCGTGGTCGGGTTGAGCGGCGCCGGCAAGACGACGCTCGTCAACCTCATTCCCCGGTTCTACGACGTGTCGGAGGGTCGGATCGAGGTGGACGGCGTGGACATCCGCGACGTCTCGCTGCGATCGCTGCGCGAGCAGACCGCGCTCGTCACGCAGGAGACGGTGCTCTTCGACGACACGATCGCCGCGAACATCGCCTACGGCCGCCCGGCGGCCGCCGCCGATCAGGTCGAGCGCGCGGCGCGGGCGGCGCATGCGCACGAGTTCATCGTCCAGTGGCCCGAGGGCTACCAGACCCGGATCGGCGAGCGCGGCCAGCTGCTCTCCGGCGGCCAGCGCCAGCGGCTCGCCATCGCCCGCGCCATTCTCAAGGACTGCCCGCTGCTCGTGCTCGACGAGGCGACCTCCTCGCTCGACGCCGAGTCGGAGCTGCTGGTACAGGACGCGCTCGCGAACCTGATGCGCAACCGGACGACGTTCGTCATCGCGCACCGGCTCTCGACGGTGCGCCGCGCCGACCTGATTGTCGCGCTCGAGAAGGGACACGTCGCCGAGATCGGGACCCACGACGATCTCGTCAACCGGCCCGGCGGCGTGTACGCGCGCTTGTACGCGCTGCAGGCCTTCGACGATCGCGGGCGCGTCGTGGAGGAAGCGACCCGGGGAGGCGTCGCGTCGTGATTCGATCGATGACCGGCTTTGCTGCCGTGAGCCGCGAGGAAAGCGGCGCCAAGGTCAACGTCACCGTCAAGTCGGTGAATCACCGGTTCCTGGACGTCCAGGTCCGCGCGCCGCAGACCCTCGCCGCGCTCGAGTCGCGCATCCGCGCGCTCCTGCAGCAGGGCCTGACGCGCGGCCGGGTCGAGCTCACGCTGTCGATCGAGCTCACCACCACGCCGCCGCGCGAGGTCCTGCTCGACGACGGGCTGCTCGAGCGAATTACGCAGGCGCTCGATGCGGCGCGCGCCCGCGGTCTGGTGACCGGCGCGCTCACGGTCTCCGACGTGCTTCGCATTCCGCAGGTGCTCGACATCCGGCCGCGCAACGAGAACAGTTCGAGCGTTCCCGAGAGCGTGGCGCTGCTCGTCGATCTCGTCATTCGCGACGCCGTGGACGCGCTGATCGTGATGCGCGACACCGAGGGCCGCTATCTGAGCACGGACCTGTCGGCGCGGCTCTCGACGCTCGCGGGATTCGTGGACAGTCTCGAGCGGCTCGCGCACGAAGGGCAGAGGAATCTCGAAGCCCGGCTGCGCGAGCGGCTGGCGGCGCTGCCGCCCGATCTCGCCGGCGATCCGGCCGCGGTGGCGCAGGAGATCCTGCGCTTCGTCGCACGATCGGACGTGGACGAGGAGATCGTCCGGATGCGTGGGCACCTCGACCATTGGCGCCAGCTGGCGTCCGGCCCCGAAGCGTGCGGGCGCAAGCTGGACTTCCTCTTGCAGGAAATGAATCGCGAGATCAACACCATCGGATCGAAAGTCGAAAGCGGCAAGGCGACGGAGCTCGTGATTGCGGCCAAAGCCGAGCTCGAGCGCGTGCGCGAGCAGGTGCAGAATGTCGAGTAGCGCCGCGTCGTCCCGCGGGCTGCTGTTCGTCGTGTCCGCGCCGTCGGCGACGGGGAAAACCACGGTCGTCGATCGGCTCGTGGAAGTGTGCCCGACGCTCGCGCGATCGCTGTCGTACACCTCGCGCCCGGCGCGCCCAGGCGAGCGCGACGGGGTGGACTATCACTTCGTGAGTCGCGAGACCTTCGAGGCGATGATTGCGCGCGGCGAGTTCCTCGAGTGGGCCGACGTCTTCGGCAATCTCTACGGCACGGCTCGCCGCGACACCGAGAAGCTGCTCGACGATTCGACCGACGTCGTGCTCGTGATCGACGTCCAGGGCGCCAGACAGGTCCGCAGCCGCACGACGGACGCCGTCAGCGTCTTCGTGCTGCCGCCGTCGTTCGCCGTCCTCGAACAACGCCTCCGCGCCCGGAGCAAGGATTCGGATGAGGCGATCGCGCGGCGCCTGGCGACGGCGCGCAGCGAGGTCAGCGCCGTGGACGAGTACGACTACGTGGTCATCAACGACGAGCTCGAGCGTTGTGTCGCGGAGCTCGCGGCCATCGTCACGGCCGAGCGCGCCCGCCGCGACCGGCAGAAGCCCGCGATCGAGCCGATTATTGCCACATTCTCGGCGGCCGGGCAGCCGCACGACTCGGGCGACTGACACGGGCCGCGGCTGCAGTCGCGATCGCTCCGCCGGCCTGCTACGATAGTGAGATAGCTCCAGGGAGAGAGACCGACATGAGTGAAGCACCGCGACCGACGACGCGCCCGGCCAAGTCCTTCGAGTTCGTGACCGTGGCCTCCGCGCGCGCCCGCCAGCTCCTCAAGGGCTGCGTGCCGAGAGTGGACGGCTCGCCGAAGCCCGCCCGCCGCGCGCTGCAGGAAGTCACCATCGGCGCGGTCACCCGCGTCGAAGACGACGCCGACGGCGAGTAGACCATGGCCTACGTCGGTCTGGGGGTGACCGGGGGCATCGGCGCCTACAAGGCCGTCGAGGTGGCCCGTCTCCTCCAGAAGGGGGGCCATCGCGTGCGTGCCGTGATGACCCGATCGGCGCGGCGCTTCGTCGGGCCGCTCACGTTCGAGGCCATCACGCGTGAGCCGGTCATCACCGGCCAGTTCGCGCCGGGGATGAACTCGGACATCGAGCACATCGCGCTCGCCTCGGGCATCGATCTGCTGCTGGTCGCGCCGGCGACCGCCAACATCATCGGCAAGTTCGCCGGCGGCATCGCCGACGATTTCCTGTCCGCGCTCTACCTCGCGACGCGTGCGCCGGTGCTCCTCGCGCCGGCGATGAACACCAACATGTGGGAACACGAGGCCGTGGTCGCCAACGTCGAGCGGCTCGCCGCGCGCGGCGTGCGCTTCGTCGATCCCGGCTCCGGCTATCTCGCGTGCGGCTGGGTCGGGAAAGGCCGCCTCGCCGAGCCGGACGACATCGCCCAGGCCGCCGAGCGGATCCTCGGGCGCCGCGCGTCCTGGGCCGGGCGCCGGGTCCTGGTCACCGCAGGACCGACGTTCGAGGATCTCGATCCGGTCCGGTTCATCGGAAACCGATCGAGCGGACGGATGGGATTTGCGCTGGCCGACGAGGCGGCGCGCCGCGGCGCGGACGTGCTGCTGGTGGCCGGGCCGACCGCGCTGCCACCGCCGAAGGTCACCGAAGTTGTCCGCGTGCGCAACGCGCAGGAAATGCACGCGGCGGTCATGGCAGGGGCGGCGCGTGCCGACGTGGTGATCATGGCGGCGGCCGTCGCCGACTACACGCCGTCGGCCGGCGCCGCATCGCACAAGATTGAAAAAGGCGGCGGGTTGACGCTCACGCTGGAGCGGACGCCGGACATCCTCGCCGACCTGGGCGCGCGCCGCGGGGAGCGTGCGCGTCCGCTCCTGATTGGCTTCGCCGCACAGACCGGCGACCCGACGGCGGCCGCGCGCCGCAAGCTCGAGAGCAAGCGCGCGGATCTGATCGTCGCGAACGACGTCGCCGCGCCCGGCGCCGGCTTCGACGTCGAGACGAACCAGGTCGTGCTCGTCTCGCGCGAGGCGGCTGACCCGCTGCCGCTGATGTCCAAGGCCGACGTCGCGTCCGCCGTGCTCGATCGCGTCGAGCGTCTGCTCGCCACCCCGCCCGTTCCGTCCGCCGTCCCATGATCGACCGCCGGCTGGTCGCGAGACACCTGGAGTTCTTCGTCGAACTCGGCGTCAAAGGCGTCTCGAAGGACGCCCGATGGCGACAGAGGACGGACGGGCGCGGCCAGGCCCAGGGCGAAGGGCCGCAGGCCCAGGAAGAGCGCGAGCAGGCCCAAGGCCAAGGGCCCTTGGCCAGTCCAGCGGCGGCAGCTCTTTTGTCATTGAGAGAACACATCGGCGAGTGCACGCGTTGCAAGCTGCACAAGCTGGGACGCCGGCAGGTGGTGTTCGGCGTCGGCAATCCGAATGCGCGACTGATGTTCGTCGGCGAGGCGCCGGGCGCGGACGAGGACGTGCAGGGCGAGCCGTTCGTCGGACGCGCCGGGCAGCTGCTGACGAAAATCATCGAGGCGATCGGGCTGAAGCGCGACGACGTCTACATCGCGAACGTGATCAAGTGCCGGCCGCCGGGCAATCGCAATCCGGAGCCCGACGAAGTCGGGACCTGCGAGCCGTTCCTGAACGAGCAGATCGATCTCATCCGCCCCCGGGTCATCGTCGCGCTCGGGTCGTTCGCCGCGCACGCGCTGCTCAAGACCGATGCGCCGATTTCGCGCCTGCGCGGTCGCGTGCACGACTATCGCGGCGGCGCCAAGCTCATCCCGACGTTCCATCCCGCCTTCCTGCTGCGCACGCCCGATCGCAAGCGAGACGTGTGGGAAGACATGAAGAAGGTGCGTGCTCTCCTCGCCGAAGGCGACTGAGCGGGTCGTCGCGGTCGCCGTTCCGGTTCCCGGCCTCGGACTGCTCAAGTACCGCGTGCCCGGCGATGCCCGCGTGCTCAAAGGTGCGCGCGTCAACGTGCCCGTGGGCGCCCGGCGTCTCACCGGCGTGATCGTCGAGCCGGAGACGTCGCCGCCCGACGCGGGCGTGTTGCGCGACGTCGCCGAGATTCTGGACGACGAGCCGTTTTTGCCGGCGACGGTGGTCGATCTCGCGTTGTGGGTCGGCGACTACTACGCGTCGGGACCGGGCGACGCGCTCGCGGTCGCGTTGCCGCCGTCCGCGCGGCGCGGTCGCAGAACCGCCTTTCGCACGGTCAGTGTCGCCGAACTGATCGAGAGCGCCGGCGATCCGCCGGGCGTGCGTGGACCGAAACAGCGCCAGGCGATCGCGCTCCTTCGCGAGTCGCCGCGCGGTCTGACGCTGCCCGATCTCCTGAAACAGGGCGTCAGCACCGAGACCGTCCGTTCGCTCTCACGCGCCGGGTTGGTGCGTCTGCGCGACGACGAAGTCCTGCGCGATCCGTTCGGCGGAGACGATGCGCTCGAGGGCGGGCACTGGTCGATGGCGCATGCCGGCCAGACGGCCCGGGAGCTCATGCCGGAACAGGCGGCGGCGTTCCGCCACCTGGAGGAAGCCGCGGCCACGAAGCTCTTCCGGACCGTGCTCCTGCACGGCGTGACCGGGAGCGGCAAGACGGAGCTGTACCTGCGGCTGGCGGCGCTCGTCGCCGCCGCCGGCCGGCGCGTGCTCCTGCTCGTGCCGGAAATCGCGCTCACCCCGTCGGCGGCGGGGCAGTTCCGCGCGCGCTTTGGCAGCCGCGTCGCGATTCAGCACAGCGCGCTCAGCGCAGGCGAGCGGCACGACCAGTGGCATCGCATCCGCCGCGGCGAGATCGACGTCGTCGTCGGTACGCGATCCGCGGTGTTCGCGCCGGTGCCCGATCTGGGCCTGATCGTCGTGGACGAGGAACACGAGTCGTCCTACAAGCAGGAGGAGTCGCCGCGGTATCACGGCCGTGACGTCGCGGTCGTCCGCGGGCGGATGGAGAGCGCCCTCGTCCTCCTGGGGTCCGCGACGCCGTCGATCGAGTCGGCCGCCAACGCCCGCGACGGGCGTTACGATCTGATTCGCCTGACGCGGCGCATCCTGGATCGCCCGCTGGCCGCGGTGCGCATCGTGGACATGCGCCAGGAGTACGCCGCGCATGGCGCCGACGTCACGATCAGCGCGACGCTCGTCGACGCCATCGAGGATCGCCTGGCCAAGGGCGAGCAGTCGCTGGTCCTGCTCAACCGCCGTGGTTTTGCCACGCAGATTTTCTGCCGCCAGTGCGGGGCCTCGCTCGAGTGCCCCCACTGCAGCGTGTCGCTGACGTACCACAAGGCGCAGCGGCGCGTGCGGTGTCACTACTGCAACTACGCCGCCGCCGTCCCGCGCCGGTGCGGGATCTGCGACGGCGAGTATCTCGAACAGGCGGGCTTCGGCACCGAGCGGCTCGAGGCCGACCTGCGCGCGCGCTTCCCGTCGGCGGCGATCGCCCGTGTCGATCGCGACACGATCCGCCGGCGCGGCGCGATCGCGCGCGTGCTGCGGGACGTCGCGCGCGGCGCGATCGACATCCTCGTCGGCACGCAGATGATTGCGAAAGGGCACGACTTTCCGGCCGTGACCCTGGTCGGCGTCGTCTCGGCGGACGTCGGGCTCGGGCTGGCGGATTTCCGTGCGTCAGAACGGACGTTCCAGTTGCTCACGCAGGTCGTGGGCCGCGCCGGCCGGGGTGAGACGCCCGGCGAGGCGATCGTCCAGACGCTCTATCCGGACCACTACGCGATTCGCGCCGCGGCGGCTCAGGATTACGACACGTTCTTCGAGCGCGAGATCGAGTTCCGCCGGCAGTTGCACTATCCGCCGGCCGTCGCGCTCGTCAACGTCGTCGTGAAGGGCAAGACGTTCGACGCGGCGATGGCCGACGCGCAGGACCTGGCCTCACGCGTGCGCCGTCACGGCGTGCACGGCAAGGTGCTCGGCCCGGCGCCGGCCGCGTTGGCCAAGGTCCGCGACGAATTCCGCGCGCAGTTCTTCCTGAAAGGCACGCACCGGCGCGCCATGCGCCTCGCGCTCACGCGCGCCCTCGACGAGCGCAGCGAGCTCAAGCGCAAGGTCGTGGTTGATGTGGACCCGGTGACGACGCTCTGACGTTCGTTAATGGGGCAATGGGGCAATGGGGCAATGAGGCAATGGGGCAATACGGACGCTTGTCTGCGCTCCTAGCGCGGCTCGGGGTTCGAGCGGCTACCGGCGGGTGCCAACCCGACCCGCCCTACGTTCGGAGACAAGCGTTTGTATTGCCCCATTGCCCCATTGCCCCATTGCCCCATTAACAATCGGCAGCTACTTATCTCCCCAGAAGAGCTCAATCGGCACTGGCGTGAAACACAGGATGAAAATGATGAGCGCGCAGGCGGCGAGCAGCTTGCGGCCGGGATCGAGCGCCTCGGATTCGTTGCCGATTGGCGGGTGCTTGAAGCCGAGGAAGAACGCCATCACCAGCATCATGATCGTCATCGCGATCCAGCTCATGGATCGGAGCGTCAGGAGCAGCGTGACGCCGAGCGTCACCATGGAGATCTTCGCGGCGCGCCGGCCGAAGAGCGCGTAGATGATGTGACCGCCGTCGAGCTGGCCGAAGGGCAGCAGGTTCAGCGACGTCGCGAGCATGCCCCACCAGGCTGCCATCGCCATCGGGTGCGCGCCGACGGCGAGGCCGTCCGGAATCGGGCCGAAACGCAGGTACGAGACGAGTTGAAAGAGCAGCGGCTCGCCGAACCAGAGCTCGCCGGTCGCCATCGGACGCAAGCTGGACTTGAGCACGCCCCAGAAGAGCAGCGGCACGAGCGCGAGAAAACCGCCGATGGGGCCGGCAATGCCGATGTCGAACAGGGCGCGCTTGGTCGGGATGCGTTCTTTGATCCGGATGACGGCGCCGAACGTGCCGGTCAGCAGGAACGGCGCCGGCAGGAAGTAGGGCAGTGAGGCATCCACGTCATACTTGCGGCAGTACAGGTAGTGTCCGAACTCGTGGCACGCGAGAATCGTCAGCAACGGGACCGAATACCAGAGGCCGTCGAGGAAGATCGGCAGGCTGAACAGCGCGACCGGGAACGCGCCGCCCCCGCTCCAGATCATCCCCAGGATGAACAGCGGCTGCGCGTAAGTGGTCGTGAGAAACGTCGCCAGGAACAGCGCCGCGTGCAGCAGGTAGCGATGCTGAAACTTCGGCCGCGGCGCGGGCGGATCCGGTTCGGCGATCCAGGTGTATTCGGCTGGTTCGATCGGGCCCGGCGGCGCGCTCGATGGTTGGGGTGTCTGGTTGGGGTCCGTGCTCACTCCGGCTAGCCGCCGATATTCTGAAGTTCCTTCCCGGGCTTGAAGCGGATGGTGCGACCGGGGGGAATTCTGACCTCTGTGCCTGTCCTGGGGTTGCGGCCGATGCCGCGCTTCCGGGGTTTCACCTGGAAGACCCCAAACCCACGCAGCTCGATCCGCTCGCCACGCATCATCGACGCCCGCATGGCGTCGAACACCGCGTCCACGGCGACCTCGGCCTTGACCTTGGTGATTTCGGCCAGGCGCGACACCTCGTTGACGATGTCGACTTTGATCATTGACTTAGCGGCCTGCCACTTCCTGTAAGTGACAATAAAGAAACACACTTACGGTGTCAAGTGACGACCTAAATGATCGTCGCCAAGCGCCGTTTCCGGCCCCACGATACACTCCCAATGATGGGCAGGCGGGCGCACGGCTCGAATGTGGTGCTGGTCGGGCGCCCGAATGTGGGGAAATCCACGCTCTTCAACCGCATCACCGGCACCCGCCGATCCATCGTCGCGCCGGTGGCCGGAACGACGCGCGACGTCCTGTCGGCGCCCGCCGAGTGGCTCGGCCGGCCCTTCACCCTGGTCGACACCGGGGGCCTCTTCGGCGCGAGCACCGATCCGCTCCACAAGCTGGTCGTCGAGCACGGACTCCGGGCCGTCGAGCAGGCGGACATCGTCGTGTTCGTCGTCGATGCGAGAGAGGGGCTGGTGGCGGGCGACCAGGAAATCGCCCGCCGGCTACATGCGCACGGACGGCCGGTCCTGCTCGCCGTCAACAAGACCGACGACAAACAGGCGCAGAGCCGCGCGATTGAATTCTTTCAGATGGGTTTCGACCCGGCGGTCGAAGTGGCGGCCGAGCACGGAACCGGCGTGGCCGAGCTGCTGGACGAGATCATCGAGCGGTTGCCCGCGTCCTCGAGTGTGGTTCCGACGCCCGCGGATGAGACGGCCGTGGCCATCGTCGGCCGGCCCAACGTGGGGAAGTCGTCGCTCGTGAACCGGCTGCTCCGTGAGGAGCGGGTCATGGTCAGCGAGATGCCCGGCACCACGCGCGACACGGTGGACGTGCTGCTCCAGTGGCACAAACAGAAGTTCCGGCTCGTCGATACCGCCGGGATCCGGCGGCCCGGGCGGGTCGCCGTGTCCGGGCAGATCGAATCGGTCAGCGTCGTCCTGGCCAAGCGGGCGATCGCGCGGGCCGACGTCGCCGTGCTCGTCGTCGACGCGATCGAGGGCGCCGGCGATCGCGAAGGCGCAATCGCGGGCGAAGCCGAGCAGGCCGGGTGCGGCATCGTCATCGCGGTGAACAAGTGGGACCTGGTCCGCGGCCAGGGCCAGCAGTGGGTCAAGGACTTCGACGACAAGCTGCGCTTCCAGTTGAAGTTCCTCGAGTTCGCGCCGATCGTTCACCTCTCCGCCAAGACCGGCGAGCGCACGCCCAAGCTGCTCGAGACCATCGATCGCGTCGCCCAGGCGCGCAAGAAGCGGGTGCCGACCCCCGAGCTCAACCGCTTCATCGAGGCGGTGACGTCGGTGCACCCGCCGTCGAGCCCGACACGCCGCGAGGTGCGGATTCTCTACGCGGCGCAGACCGGCGTCGCCCCGCCGGCGTTCGTGCTGTTCACGAACGTCGCGTCGGAGCTGCATTTCTCTTACGAGCGCTATCTCGTGAACCGGCTCCGGGAGTCGTTCGGGTTCGAGGGCACGCCGATTCGGTTGAAGGTGCGGAGGCGGGAGCGAAAAGGGCGTAAATAGGTTCCGGGGTTCCGGGGTTCCGGAGTTCCGAGGTTCGGTTCCGAGGTTCTGCACGCCCCGGAACCCGAACCCCGGAACCTCGGAACCGAACTCCGTAACCTCGGAACCCCGGAACTCCGGAACCCGCACGTGCCCTTCAAGATCAACCGTCTGTTATACTTGCGTCGAATTCGACTGTGCCCGTGACGTCGACGATTCCGAACCGGCCCGTGTTTCGATCGCAGGAAGTCTGCGACATCGCCGAGCTGCAGCCGTACATCCTGCGGAGCTGGGAGGCGGAGTTTCCGGATCTCGGCGTCGCCAAGACGGCGAACGGGCCGCGCGTGTATCGCCGCGCTGACGTCGAGCGCGTGCTGCGGCTCAAGCACCTGATTCTGGTCGATGGTCTGACGCTCGCCGGTGCGCGCAAGCAGCTCAGCGCGGAAGGGCTGGCGCAGCCGCAGACGGACGAGACGGTCAGCGACGCGGACGTCGCCGCGATGGTCGATCAGCAGATGCGCGGCAATTTGCGGGACGTCCGCCGCGGGCTGCAGTGGATTCTCGGCGTGCTGAACGGCGACGGCATCACGCCCGAAGATTTCGTGCTCATCGCCGAGCCGCCCGGCGGGCGCTCACCACGCGCGCGCGCGAAGGTTCCCGCGCGCAAGTCGCCGCTGGCCTCGAGGGTGGCGAAGAAAGGTATGAAAGGGAAGCGACGGTAGGGCAGGAAGAAAGACGACGAGCGCGTGATTCCCCGTCACGTCTCGCCGTCACATGGAGTGCGGATCGTATTGCCCCGTTGCCCAATTGCCGCATTGCCTCATTAACGAGGCTCAGCAATTACCAGTGTCGGGATGTAGCGCAGCCTGGTAGCGCACTTGACTGGGGGTCAAGGGGTCCCGAGTTCGAATCTCGGCATCCCGACCATTTTTCAATCTGGGGTCCCACCGGGGTCCCACGTTGGTCGCGGCCGCAAGGAATACCTCGACAAGTAACGATCCGAAGGCTCTTGCTCGCTGAACCGATTTGCAGTCGGGCCGTGCGTGTCTTCGGGTGCGTTTGTGCGAACCGTCATTACTTAAGGTCAATTCCAGCAGGGTGCGCTACACTACGGGTACCATCCTGACTTCTGACGGCATTCCGCTGCCAGCCTTCACCATGGCTCACTCAGTGAAAGGCGGAGAACGATGCCTCACTCCAGTTGTCCCGACTGCAAGTCTCCACACGTGCAATGGCTCGCCGACTCCAGCAGGGGCGCCGTGTCTGACTTCTACCGGTGCGGCGACTGCAAGCACGTCTGGCACGTTCCCAAGTACCAGCCGGAGAGCACGCCGATTCCCGTGACCGTCACGCGTTAACGCGTTTTCGGCAATTGTGTCGCCTGCTGCTGGCCTCAGCCGCGGCTCGCGCGCCCTCCGCATGATGGGAACGTCGGCCGCGGTGCGGCAATTCGGCCTGTAGATGCCGCTCCATTGCCCGAGCAGCGCGCGGCTCAATTCGTCAGCCAGTGCTCGGTCCAGTTCGTGGGGCCATCGTGCTCGGGCCCGCGCATCAGCGCACGCGCGTGCGCCTCGAGCGCAATCTGCTCGAGCTCCGGCTCGACAGCTCGCGTAGCGCCGCCTGGAACCGTCCTCGGATCGTTTGCGAACGCCGCAATCGACGGCACGTGGGGGCGTTTGGAGCGCATTGGGACCGTCCCTTCTCGGCAAGACAGCCGCTGCCCCCCCTGTAGTGCGAATTGCTTGCCAGTTCGCAGCCAACGATTTCGGGCGGTCCTGCATCGGTCGGCGCTTGAAGCGGTACCCGCCGAGGACAGATGACATTCGGCCGCGCGGCGTCCCGCGTCGGTTCGGGACGTGGCGCCGGTTAGCTCGTTTTGGCAGCCGGCCGTAGCTGCCCGGTGTGGAATGGCACGTGCGCGGTGCGCGCCCGACGCTGGCTCATGACGATCGGACTACGCACTGGCGCGTCGATGCGCAATACGACTGCATCGAGGGCGGGATCGGTGAGCGCGGATGGAGCCTGACCGCCCTGTTTCGCGAGCTCGGCCCTGAAGGCCTGCTCACGTCCGGCGACGTACTGCTTGTAGCCGGCAGGATCGATGAACGGCGCCGGCGCGGCCTCTTGCTTCAGTCGCGCGTACTTTTCGTCGAGGCCGAAGTAATCACCGTGCGCGCCGAGGAAGATGTCGCACGGCAGCGATTTCAACACGCGGAACGTCCGTTCGTAGTCGGCGGCGATTTGCGGATAGCTCGGGTTGTTCACCAGGCGGTAGCCCGGATTCACGTTCGGGCTGCCGATGATTACGACGTTGTAGGTCCGTCCCCCTTCCCGCACGCGCATCGTCCAGGTCGTGCAGCCTTTCGTATGTCCGGGGGTGAGATGCGCGACGAGCACGGCGTCTCCCAGCCTGACCTCCTCGCCGTCCTGTAGCACGCGCTCGACTTTCGTCGCGGGATACAGCGAGCTCGACGTGGTGCCGTAGTGAAAGTCCGTCTTGCCGCCCGACTCGACGACCGGCACGTCGCCCTCCATGACCATGTAGGTCGCGCCGGTGAGCTTCTTGATCGCGGCGCTGCCGGCGTTGTGATCCCAGTGCGCATGACTGATGAGGAGAATCTTGATGTCGGCAAACTTGAAGCCGAGCTTCTCGACGCTGGCCTGCAGGAGCGGCACGCTTGTCTCGAGGTCGCTGTTGATGAGGATGTGGCCCTGCGAGGTCGTGATCAGGTAGCTTGCCAGGCCCTTACTCCCGACGTAGTAGAGATTGCCGGCGATCCGGAACGGCGAAAACGGTGTCGTCCACGCCGGGTTGGATTGCGCGACCGGATTGGCGGCGAGCGCACTCAGGACCGCGAACGCGCTGGTGAGGATGCTCAGACGGCGCCGGGAGTGTTGGATGTGCATACCGGAGCAACGTTACATCGTGGGCGGTGGGACGGGAAGCCAGCGTTCGAATCTCTGGCATTCCGACCAACCCCCTCAACATTAAGGGCCCGGTCTGCACCGGGCTGTTTGCTTGTGCCCATCACGACGGGAGAGAGTTCCCTGCGTTTCAGGGGCCGAGGATCAGGCCAGAAGAACGCCGCAGTCAAGAAGATCGAAGATCTTCTTGAAGCCTCACGTCGATCCGGTTCTGGAACCTGAAAGCCCCGGACGCCCCGTCGGGGCCAATCGTGATCGTCGGTAGCCACCAGTGCGGGTCGCGAGCGGGCACTGGTTCCAACGGTGGATGGATCGTCACCAGCAGCGAAGACACGACCCTCCGCTTCTGGAACCTCGGCAGGAACGATCCCCGCACCGATCCCATCGTCTTTTCCGGTTTGATGCAACGCATCTCCGCGTGCGTCTTCAGTCCGGATGGACGACAGTTCGTGACCGCGAGCGACGATGGGACCCTCCAAATGTGGAGTTTCAAAGGAGGGCACCTCGATTCGAGTCCGACGCGGTTGCCGGGACAGGCCGCGAAGGTCCTTGGACTGCAATTCAGTCCCGATGGCCGATGGCTGACCACGACACGCTACGAGCGTCCCGTGCGGCTTTGGGACATGAAGACGCCGTCGGCCTCAACCGCACGAGTGCTCCCGGCGCACGAAGGCGACGTGGGGACGATCGAGTTCTCCCGCGACGGTCATTGGATGGTGACCATCGACGGCAACAACGCGGCACGGATCTGGAATCTTCGGCTGGACGATCCGACCGTGACGTTCTTTTCTCTCACCGGTCACGCGGACGGCGTCGGATTCGTGGCCATGAGTCCAGACAGCCGGTGGGTGGCCACGGCGGGAGCCAATCGCCACGTTCTTCAGCGATCGCGTCGTCAGGCTGTGGGACCTGGCAAAGGCCGATCCCACGGCGTCGCCGTTCGTGCTGCTCGGCCATGAGCGCGGCATCAGGAGCCTGGCGATCAGCGGCGACAGCCGATGGCTGGTCAGCGGCAGCGAGGACGGCACTGCGAGGCTGTGGGATCTCGGCGCCGCGCATCCGGCCGTCAGTGCCGCCGTGCTGAGCGGAGGTGGCGCTGCCGTCGGCTCACTGCTCATCAGTCCGGACAGTCGATATCTCGCGACCTCGGACGGCGTGGGCGCGGTTCGACTCTGGCATCTCCGGCTGGACGATCTCCTCGCCCTCGCGCGCGCGGTGACTGGACGCAATTTGTCGCAGGAGGAGTGGGCCCTGTTTTTTCAAGGACAGCCGTATCGTCAGACGCTCCCGGAGTTTCCCATCGCCCAGCAACCGCGCCCGTCGAGCCAGAAGTAACTGTGACCGACTTCCCCCGCCCGTCGTTCGTGCGGACCCACGTCTTGCCAATCATTGAGCCATTGATGAGGTAGTCCAGCTCACTCATGGGCTCGTTCACACCTCACAGGCGCTCGAAGAAGTCCCAGATAGTGCGCGTCGCATCGAGGTTGAATGTGTTCGCGCCAAGCTTGGCGCTGATCGTCGAGGGCATGACGGCACCTGGCCAGGTGTGCCCACCTCCCGTGACTTCGTAGTACACGAGTTCATTGCTGAGCCCTGTTGGCGTGGGGTAGTCGAAACGCGTGACGGCGGGATCGCCCGATTTCACCGGACTCAACGGGACGGCCTTTGATTTCGTCGTGAGGCCAAGACGATCGCTGACCCGCTTCAGATTGGCGGCGACGGACAAAAAGGGGAAGAGACCGCCGCCATCGAGGTGAACGAAGGGATCACTGGTCCCATGAATGTGCAACACGGGAAGTCGCTTTGGCGGCGTCCAGCTGGGAACTGTCATGGTGCCGGCGACGGAGGCCATGGCCCTGAAACGGCTCGACGGGCGTGCCGCCACGTCGTAGGCGAGCATGCCTCCGTTGGACATTCCGACGACGTAGATGTGGTTCACATCGATCGAGTAGGCGGCGATGACGTCGTCGACGACGGCGTTGATGAAGGCATTGTCGTCACTCAGGCACTCTGGGGCGAAGCCGCCTCCCGCATTCCAGGCCAGCGACGTCTCCAGGCGCAGCGCTCCCACGACCGGATTCGGCGTCCCGTCCGGATAAGCGGCAAGGAAGCCCTTGGCATCCGCCAGGGCTGAAAAGCCTGTTATTTTTTCGAACGAAGCCCCATCGATACCGAGCGGATGCAGCAGAACAACCAGAGGCCACGACCGGCCCCTGGAATACGACGTCGGCACATGCAAGACGTAGTTGCGCCCGGTCGCGCGGTTGATCACAAGACGCTCCTTCAAGTGGGATGCGATGTTGGGGAACGTCGCTAGTCTAACGTGTGCCAATGGATCAAGCGGTAGCACGTTTGCGGAAGAGGCCCGATGCCTATGCCCTCAACATGCACAGCTTGGCTGCTTCTCGCCAACCGCCATTGACCTTCTCGAGGAGGTAGAGCGTGCCGCCGCCGCAGAGGCCGCCGCATTGATACGCCACATAGACCATCGCGCGCGGCCCCGCAGCGTCAAATCCCACCGCTGACACCTGAATGTAGCCACCGAATAGCCGGCCCGGATCTTAGGACCGCGCCGTTTCAAGCCCATCTCGAGTGCCCTGATCGTCAGATGTCGATCGTTCACCGCACTGACGGCCCAGCTGACCCAGCAGGCGGTAGCGGACGCGGGGGTCGAAACCTGCCTGCACAACACAGCTGATGCCCGTCCACCGCCGGGCGATGGTGGGCGCACCCGGTGGGCGCACGTCAGTTTCATACCCATGAACATTGAGCTGACCATCCCCTGACATCAGATCGAAGAGTTTCTGAACGTCGCGGACCGCGTTTGGCCCGGTGCCGAACAACAGGGAAGCCTCGGAGATGAGTCGCCAGATCGGCGTTTATCTCGACTAAAGGTCTATCTCGGCAATTTGCCGCCAGGCTCACGAGTGCTCGCATGTTGGCAGCCTTCTGCCTGCGCTCGGCGGCATGCGTCCATGGTGAGTCGACCTCAATTCAGTTCTGGCGTTTCCCCGCCCCACGCTTGATGGTCTGACTCCGTTCTAGCATCTGAGCGACTTTCATCGTGTCGCCATCCACTACTGCGGACACGACTACCCAAATGGGCATGCCATTCTCCTGCATCGGGTGCGGCTTAGCATTGTGGCTCAGGGTCAGGACCAACATGTTGCCATCTCTGTGGATGCCTGTTGCTTCGATTGCCGGGAAGTTTGGGTTCGTCTGAAGGCTCGCAGCGACAGTTCCGCTGTTATCCCAGACCCTTATCGTGTGTGTCCCCTTGAACACTGCTGGCTCGGTCATCTCGATGACCCACACGCCCAGGAACGGCTTCGCAGTCGCCGGGTTCAGCGGCGCACTCTGTCCGCGCGCTCCGGGCGCTGCGATTGCGAGTAATCCTGCTACCAAAAGCGCG
>Ga0111539_10000670_pt1 | contig 44286 bp, 34 predicted proteins | sample RhiMethybrSRZTD1_FD_79667 | JGI IMG/M metagenome (GOLD analysis project Ga0111539, IMG submission 79667) | Populus rhizosphere microbial communities from Tennessee, USA - Rhizosphere MetaG P. TD hybrid SRZTD1 (version 2) (version 2) | ecosystem: Host-associated > Plants > Roots > Rhizosphere >... | reverse complement strand
TCAGCGGCCGGGAGCGGCCGCGGTCGCCTTCACCGCTCGCGTGGTCAGGACGTCCATTCCGGCGAATTGGCCGTTGGCCCCATAACGCAGACGGCGATCGCTGATCCCGTCGCCGTCGCTATCGATCTCTTCGCTTACCATACGGCCGCCCACCCACGTCTGCCAGCGCTCGATCTTGCCGTCGCCGTCGGAGTCGATACCGACGGCGGCCACGCGGCCGTTCTGGAAGTTCTCGACGCGATCGACCGTGCCGTCGCCGTTCTCGTCGATCTCGCGCCGCGTGATGTTGCCCTTGACGTCGAAGTACTGCCAAGTGTCGGGCTTTGCGTTCCCGGCGCGTGAGTAGCCTTCCTTCTCCGCCACGCCCTTCTCCGAGTAGTACTGCCAGCGGTCGATCTTGCCGTCAAAGTCTGTGTCGGCCTCGACCTGCCGCGGCTTGCCGTTCGGGTAGAACAGCATCACGACGTCGGCCTTCTTGTCACCGTTCTGGTCGTAGAGGAGCCGGGTCAGCTTGCCTCCGCCGTCGTAGAAGCCCTGGTACGGGCCCTTCTCGAAGAGGTAGCCGTCGGCGACGCGCTCCGGCTTCTGGTCGCGCCGGCAACCCGCGGCAGCCACCGCCAACGGCAGAGCGAGAAGGAGGAGAGTGGTCCGCACGCCGAGCGAAATACTACCTCCATTCGGGGCGGTCAAGGTCCGCGCGTTTTGATACGCTCCTCGGGCGTGGTGGTCTCGATCCAGCCCGGCGTCGCCGTTGGCGCCGTATCCGACGGCCGCGCTGTGTTCGCGGCGCGGACGCTTCGCGTCCTGTCGGCGGTCCTTCTCGCCGGCCTCTGCCTCGTCATCGCCGGCTCCGTCCTCGCGTTCGGGTCCGTGTACATCTGGGCGCACCGGCCGCTGTTCTACGCGACGGGCGTGCTCGTGTTGATCGCCCTGGCTCGGATCGCGACCATCGTGTACCTGCGGCGGCGGCTGGGGCGGTCTCGCTTCGCGTTCCATTCCTCAGGGCGCTGGCTGGTCCTCGACGTGGAGGAGCCGTACGGCATTCGAACGTGGTCGTTCGACCTCGATCGCCCGCTGGTGCCGATTCCTCCGCTCGTCCTTCCGGGCGTGCTCTTCGTGGCCTGGGTCGTGATCCAGATGATCCCGTTGCCGGCGGGACTTGCCGACACGCTGTCGGGAGCGGAGGTGCTGCCCGGCGCAGAGCCGACGACCGACTGGCGCACGGTCACCATCTCCCTACGCCAGACGACGATCGGGCTCACGTTCCTGTGCTGGGCCATCGTTCTTCACCTGGTGGCGGGGATCGCCCTAGCCCGCCACGACGATCAGCGTGTGTACCGCCGCTTCGTTGCGGCGCTGGGCTTTCTCCTGGGCGGGGTCGGACTGATCCAGATGGCGACCGGAACCCGACGAGTTTACTGGTTCTGGAAGCCGCTTCAGGGTGATGGGGAGGCGATCTTCGGTCCCTTCATCAACCGCGACCACTTCGGCTTCTACATGCTCATGGTCACCGCCATCTCTTTCGGCGTCCTCGCCGAAGCGTATCGCCGTTACCGTCATCGCGTCGGTGCACGCGCCAACCTGCGCCGGCAGATGGTAGCCCTGTCCAGCCCGCCCGGAGCAAAGCTGCTGTATTCGAGCGTGCCCGCTCTGACGGCCGCCGCGTCCCTCGTGGCCACGACCTCACGGGGCGCGCTGCTTTCCTTCCTCGCAGCGCTCGCCGTCGCCGCAACGGTCTTGATCCGCCGAAGAGGCGCAGCGGCAGCAGCCGCCGCGGTGCTCGTGACCGTCGCCGTCATTTCCTGGTTCGGCCTAGCCCGGATCCACCAGCGAATGAACGCGGCCGCGAACGACGCCTTCGGCCGGACCGTCGTGTGGGAAGACACGCTTCAGCGCATGGGCGGCCGCTGGGTCGCGGGCTCGGGACTGAACACGTTCGACCGCGCAATGTCGGGTGCTACGGCGTGGACCTTGCCCGAAGGGGCGAGCCCGTGGAGCGGTCCCTACGAGACCTCGTTCGTGGGGTTGCCTTACGCAGGCTATCGCTTCATCGAACATGGTCCAGGGATGTTCTGGTACGGCCAGGCGCACAATGACTACGTGCAGATCCTGGCCGAGACGGGTGCGGTCGGCCTGCTCTTGATGGTTTGGGCGTTTGGCCGCGCTCTTGCCTCAGTTCGTTCCGACCCGTGGCTACTCGCGGCCCTATTGGGCCCCGCTCTGCATGCGTTCCTGGACTTCGGATTCCAACTGCCGGCCGTAGTTGCCCTATTCGTCAGCCTGGCCGCTATAAGGCCCCACGTTGAGAAGGGTTGATTCCGCCACTCCACCTGAAGGCTTGCTATCATCTCCTACGTGATTGCTGCCGCCCTTCTCCTCGTGTCGTCCTGGAGCATCAACCATCAGCCGATCGACTGCTTCGTAAAGGACCGTTTCCCACGACTCGAAGTCGAAGTCCAGCCGGCCTTCGACGTGACTCAGGTGCGCGCCTTCTTTCGATCGGCGCGGGAAGACCAGTATCACTACGTCCCGATGCCGCTCAGTCAGGGCCGATTTGTTGGCAAGCTTCCCAAGCCGCGGGACAAGGCCCAGTCCGTCACGTATTACATCGAGATCACTGGCGCGGACGGCACTGTACGAAAGACTCCGGAGATCACTGCCCAGGTCGCTAAGTCGGACGAATCGTGTCCGTCGGGGGCGCGGATCGCAGACGCCGCCGAGGACGGGGACGTCCGAGTCTGGACGTCTGGCACTTCACGGGCTAAGCCTCGGGACTTCAGCGGCGTGGACAAGGTCGTTCGCGAGAATGAGGCTGCCGGCGAGAACGCGCCCGCGGGAGAGAACCCGGCGCCGTCACCTGGCAGCACGACCACCCCCATACTTGGCACCGCGCCGACGCCGACGCCGACGCCGACGCCGACTCCGGTTCCGGTTCCGACACCGTTTCCCGCCGTGGAAGAGCCGCTCGAGTACGCGATAGGCCCCGAGGACATCGTCAAGGTCACCGTGCTTGGAAACGACGATTTGACCCAGACGATCGTGGTTCAGGCCGACGGGACGTTCATCTACCCGCTGATCGGGCGCGTAAAGGCGGCGGACCTCACGCCCAAAGAGCTCGAACGAAAGATCACTACGCTTCTGGCGCAGGGATACGTGCGAAACCCGCAGGTGACGGTGACCGTGCAGGAATACCGGAGCAAGACGGTATTCGTGGTAGGTGAAGTCTCTCGGCCTGGCAGCTTTGCGATGAGTGGGCGCATGACGGTTCTTGAGCTGCTTTCGAAGGCCGGTCCGACGTCGGCGGCGGGTGTCGAGGTCGTGATCGTGCGACCCAAGGGTGCCGTCACCGGGCCTTTGGTGCCGGTCGACCCCAGCGGTGCGCCTAACGCGGATGTGACTAGCCAAGCGGATCTCATCCGCGTGAATATCCGGGACATCCAGATGGGGCAACTCGACAAGAATGTGCTGGTACGGCCGAACGACACGATCTTCGTTACTCAGGCGGCACGCATCTTCGTGACAGGGGAGGTCAGGACACCGGGGGCGATTACGTTCTGGCCAGAAGCAACCGTCCGGAAGGCGATCAATACTGCCGGCGGCTTCACGGCAGACGCGGCCACCGGAAAGATTCGCGTCGTCCGAGAAATCGATGGGAAAGCGAAGGAATTCAAGGTCAACCTAGATGACCCTGTGCTGCCTGGAGATACGATCATTGTGAAGGCGAAGCTCTTCTGAGTCAGGTGATGTAAACCCGTCGGCGAAGGCGCCCCTCCCGCCTTTCTGCTAATATCCATGGGTCGCGAAAGGCAAAAATGGCGTCACTTCCGCCGCCCGGAACGGGCGAACCCGTCACCGAAAACCACCTCTGGGATTACCTCGCTGTCGTTCTTCGCCACCGGAAGTTCGCTCTCGCAATATTTCTGACCGCGACCAGCGTCGCCACCATTCGAACGATGCTGACCCGTCCCGTCTACATGGCGACGGCGCAGATGTTGATCGAGCGGGAGAAGTCGAACGTCCTGAACTTCAAGGACGTCACCGAGGTGGACGCCGCCCGCGACGACTATTACCAGACGCAGTACAAGCTCCTGCAGAGCCGCTCGCTGGGCCGGCGGGTGGTCGAGACGTTGAACCTCCTGCAAGACCCGGAGTTCGGAGGCCCACGTTCACCTGAGGAAGTGCAGGCCGCTTTGGCTATGCCGCCCGGTAGCTCTCCGCTCGTAGAGAGAGCCATTGATGGCCTCCTGGGCCGGCTGCGCATCAATGCCGGAAAGGGTACGCGGCTCGTTGGCATTGGCGCGGAGGCATTTCGGCCCGACTTGGCGATGAACATCGCCAACAAGCTCTCGCTGCTCTACATCGAGCAGACCCTTGAGTTCCGCTACCAGACCTCATCAGAGGCCGGCGTTTGGCTGGGAAGCCAGGTTGATCAACAGCGGAAAAAGGTTGAGCAAGCGAACGAGGAGCTGCAGAAGCTCAAGGAGCGCGAGGGAATCGTCAATATCGAAGAGCGCCGGACGCTGCTCGCCCAGAAGCTCAATCAACTGGGGACGGCATTGACAGAGGCCAGGACGGTGCGGCTGGCCAAGGAAGCGCTGTACCGCCAGATGCGCGGCGTGGGCAGTCCGGAGGACCTCCCCGAGGTCATGAAGGACTCGGTTGTGCAGAACCTCCGCATGGAGCGCAGCGGACTCGAGGAGAAGCAATCGCAGCTACTCGAGAAGTACCTCGACCAACACCCCGAAGTCGTCAAGGTGAGACGGCAGCTGGAAGACACGCGGAAGAGGATCGCGGCGGAAGCGGAACGCGTGATCCGTAGCGCCGAGAACGACTACCGCGCGGCGGCGGCTCAGGAGGCCAGCCTGTCTGCCGCCGTAGAGTCTGCCAAGGAGGAGATCCAGGAGCTTGGGTCCCGCAGCGGTCACTACGATTCAATCAAGCGCGAGGTGGAAGCGTCCCGGGCCGTGCTGAATAGCCTGACCGAGCGCCACAAAGAGACGGATGTGGCTCAGGAGTTGAGAGCTTCGAACATACGAATTGTCGATCCGGCTGTCCTGCCGACTTCTCCCGTTCGCCCGAACCGCCAGCGCGATATTGCGACGGGTGCGCTCCTGGGCCTTCTCCTCGCAGTCGGGTTCGCGTTCTTCCTCGAGTATCTGGACAATACCCTTAAGACACCCGACGACGTCCGTGTCCATCTTGGCGCGCCGCTCCTCGGCGTAGTTCCAGAGACCGGCCAAGCCCCAGCTGATCTATTAGTCCAACGAGGTAACGCGCAGAACACGTTCACCGAGGCCTATCGCGTCGTTCGCACCGCCCTAAACTACTCGTGGTCCGACGCGTCGCCCCGTATCATCGTCGTGACCTCCACGGCACCGGGCGAAGGCAAGACGCTCACTTCGGTCAACTTGTCTCTCACTCTTGCCTCATCGGAGGGCAAGGTTCTCCTAATCGACGCCGACCTGCGCCGTCCCCAGGCTCATACCCTGCTTCGTGGAAGACGAACACCCGGGCTGTCGGATGTTCTCGTCGGCAAAGCGAAGCCGTCTGAGGCCATTCAAGTCTTCGCTAGTGGCCATAGTCTTCTGCCGGCCGGGACCAGCGTGCCGAGCCCGGCCGACCTGATCGTGGGTCAGGCGATGCGAGGCTTTCTGGAAGGGCTTCGGGGCGTGTACTCCTGGATCGTCATTGATACGCCACCGGTGGGAGCGGTCTCCGAACCACTTATCCTGGGTCCCCTTGGCGACGGCGTGATCGTCGTTGTTGGGGCGGAGATGGTCCCTCGGAAAGCGGTGGCGACCACGATCGAGCGCGTTCGTGAGAGCGGCGCCCGATTGCTCGGCGTCGTACTAAACCGCGCGCGTGTTGAACAGCATGGGTACTATTACGGCCGGTACTACGGGCACTATTACGGTCATTACTACGGACACTATGGACAACGGCCGGGGAATGACCGCGGCAACGTCGCCAGCATCGCAGCCAAGAGGCGGGGACGATAGAAGCGTATTGGTTCCGCGGCGCGGCCGAGCGTTGTGCATAGGCAGCACTTGCGCCCGTTGATTCATTGGTCCAACCTCCGGACCACGGCGATGGCAGCAACGGTCGTGCTCTTCGCCCTGGTCGCGGGCGCACAGGAAGCGCCGAAGAAACGCGGTTTCCGCATCGGTCCACTGCAAATATCGGCAGTCGCACCGTTTGCCGCCGGCGTTGATAGCAATGTCTACAACACGCCGAGCGGGATAGCTGATCGCTCATTCACGATATCCCCAACGCTGGACATCCTCCTACCCTTGGGTCGCCGTGCTCGCATCAAAACGATAGGAGGCGTGGCACCTTACTATTTCGCGAAGGAGGAGGCTCAAAGGCATACAGACGCATTCGTTCGAACGAGGCTGGAAGTAGACGCCGGACCGCTTACTCTATTCGGGGGGATCGCGCGAGCTCGATATCGCCAAAGGTTCTCGCTCGAGATCGACGAACGTATTCGCCGTGACGAGTCCGGTCACCTATATGGCGTTGCCGTCCGCCTTCGGCGCCGCGCCACGCTCACAGCATCGCAAGACACACTGACATCAACCTTCGATCCCGATGCGATCGTGGCTGGGCAGCCGGTCAGCACGGCGCTTGACCGCGAGACACGAACACGCCGCATTGAGTTGAGCGTGCCCCTCACCCTCAAGACATCTCTGAAGCCGTGGGCCGATATTATCGACGACCGATTCTTGCATGCCACCGCCGGACTACCGCCGCATGTGGGATCACAGCGCTACGCCGCGGCCCTTGAGTTCAGCGAGTTGGCGTTCCTGAAGGGCCGTTTTGCGGCCGGCATTCGTCACTTCGACGCGGGCCAGGAAGTGCCACCATATACCGGGCCATATGTGTCAATTACGCTCGGCATCCCATTTGTCAAGGGCACGCGGTTCCAGCTCGCAGCGATACGTGACGTCAATTATTCGGCGGTAGCCCCGACCGATACGGGATTTCGCCAGACGTTCGTCGCAAGCACGTTTGGGACGACGTTCATCTTCGAGCTGCCCCTGCAGCTTCAGGGTCGCGCGTTCGGTGGGTATGAAGCGGCCGACTATCTCCAGCCGGCTAGCTCGGCCCTCGAACCTCGCCGAGATTACGCATGGACGGGCGGAGGCGCACTGTTGCGGCACCTCGGGGAACATCTGAGCTTGGGAGGAATCGCGCAATATCAGCATAGAACCAGCACTCTCGAAACGCAGAACTACCGGAAAACGCTGTTTGGAGTAACGGGCGACCTTCGCTTCTGATGTCGGACACCTTCCAGTTCGGGCCGACGGTCCTGACCCTAGGGGTAGCCATGGTAGCCGCCTTCCTGACTACCCCGTTGGTGAGGGACTTTGCGCGCGCTCACAATTGGGTGGATCGACCAGACGGTGGCCGGAAACTTCATTTGACGCCGGTGCCCCGCCTCGGCGGCGTCGCCGTGTTCTTTGCATTTGCGCTTGCCTGTTTTGTTCTCATGCTCGTGGAGCGGTGGCAAGACTGGACGGGTACGTTCTCATCGACTGCTTTCATCCACCTCCTGATTGGTGGAGTTGCCGTCACTGCGGTGGGCGTCGTTGACGACATCTATGATGTTCGTCCTATCGTCAAAATAGTAGTTCAGATCGCCGCCGCCTGTTACCTCTACGCAAATGGCTATCAGATCAACGCGGTGTCCAATCCAGTGACCGGCGAATCCGTTCGCTTGGGAATGCTCTCCGCACCTCTGACCGTGATCTGGTTCGTTGGGATGAGCAACGCGTTCAACCTCATCGATGGGCTCGATGGTCTGGCGGCTGGTGTCGGCCTCTTTTCCACCTCAACCCTCTTCATCGCGTGCGTCATGAACAACCAGTGGGAGACGGCGATAATCGCTTCGGCGCTCGGGGGATCGCTCCTCGGCTTTCTGCGCTATAACTTCAATCCCGCCAGCATATTCCTGGGCGATTCAGGGTCCCTGTTCGCGGGATTCGCGTTGGCGGCCGTGGCCGTGCGCGGATCCATGAAGAGTTCCGCCGCGATCGCGGTCGCCGCGCCGCTGATGGCGCTCGCGGTTCCGATTCTTGACTCAGGCATCGCAGTCCTCAGGCGACTTGTCAGGGGTGATGACGTGTTCAGGGCGGATGGTGACCATATTCACCACCGCCTGCTGCGCATGGGGCTTACGCCTCGTCGCGTCGTTGCTACTCTCTATGCAGTGGCGGCAGGTTTTGGGGCCATGTCGCTGTTAACCATGAGCGATCGCGGCCAAGTAGTTGGGATGGTCGTTATCGCATCAAGCGTGGTCACCTGGATCGGTGTGCAGCAGCTCGGTTATGCAGAGTTTGCTGAAATCCAGCGTACGCTTCGGCACGGCTTTGGTAAGGAACGCCGATCAATCGGTAACAATGTCTATCTGGCTTCCCTGACGCAACGTATGGCCGAGGCAGTGGACGTCAGGCACCTCGACGCGCTTCTCATGGAGGCGGTCAGGCGATTGGAATTCGATCGCGTCGAGATCGTTTTCGACACGGACAGTCCGGTCCTGCAGGAAGCGTTTCCGGTGCGAGATCTAACGCCAGGAACGGGTGGGAATGGGCCGTCCTCGACTTGGACCATTCCGCTGGGTGGGACCGGAGGATGTCCAGCCAGGCTCATCCTCTTGCGGTCGCTGGAAAATCCGGCTCAATTCGAACCGACCTACTTCTTGCACGCGATCCAGAACGGCTTTGCGCGCCGCATAGTCCAGCTGGCCAAGCCGGAGGGGGCCGTGCCGGGGCGCCAAGACGCCGTCACCGTTGTCCGGCAAGGTTCCGTGGTCTGAACGTATCGCGTACGGTGACCGATCAGAATGAATATCCTAGGGATCAACGCGTTTCACGGTGATTCGTCCGCCGCCCTCCTCACGGATGGTGTCTTTCGCGGCGGCATCGAGGAAGAACGAATCAATCGCATCAAGCACTGGGCCGGGTTTCCAGCGGAGGCGATCGCTTCGGTGCTCAGGTTGGGGGGAGCGGCCCTGTCGGATGTGGCGCATGTCGCGATTTCGAGGGACCCGACGGCGCACCTCCTCGATAAGGCCATCTTCGCTTTCAAGAATCGGCCAGGCCTTGACGCCATACGTGATCGGCTGCAGAACCATCGACGGGTCGGTGATCTGGCTGAGCTGCTGGACAAGTTAGCAGGAACCCACGGTCGCTTCGCCGGCAAGATCCACAACGTGGAGCACCATCGTGCGCATCTGGCATCCGCCTTCTACTGCTCCCCGTTTGACGAGGCCGCATGCTTGACGGTCGACGGCTTCGGGGACTTCGTTTCGTCGATGAGTGCCTTCGGTCGCGGGAACCGTCTTACGATCATCGATGATGTGATGTTTCCCCACTCACTTGGAATCTTCTATACGGCGATCACGCAATTCCTCGGGTTCCCGAAATACGGTGACGAGTACAAGGTGATGGGCCTGGCACCCTACGGGAAGCCGTCCTTTCTGAGGCAGATGCGAGAAATTGTCGCTCTTTGCGATGACGGTCGCTTTGAGACGAATCTCGACTATTTTCGCCATGCCTCAGACGGAGTCACTATGTCCTGGCAGAACGGCGAACCGGAGCTTGGCCCCCTCTGGTCTCCCTGTTTCGTCTCGACATTCGGTCCTCCTCGTGACCCGGCCTGGCCCATCACTGAGCGGGACTATGACCTGGCCGCCTCGCTTCAGGCGATGTACGAAGAGGCCTTCTTCCATCGCCTCAACTGGCTTCAGGAGAAGACTGGCCTGAAGCAACTATGTCTCGCGGGCGGCTGCGCGATGAACTCGGTGGCGAACGGCAAGGTCTTCGCCAAGACGGCCTTCAAAGACGTATTCATCCAGTCGGCCGCCGGTGATGCAGGAACTTCGCTTGGTGCCGCTCAATATGTTTGGCATAACGAGTTGGGTCATCCGCGAGCTTTCGTCATGGAACACTCCTACTGGGGGCCCGAGTTCTCAGAGCAGCAGGTGGTGGAAGCAATCGTCGCGGCAATTCCCGGCATCCGGCCTGATGGCGGTAAGACTTCTGAAGGCCCAAATGGCTTGGTGGTGAGGCGCGTCAGAGACGACGCATCTCTAATACAGGAGACTGCGGTCGCGCTCGCCGGCGGTGAGGTCGTGGGGTGGTTTCAAGGTCGGACGGAGTGGGGGCCTCGAGCCCTCGGCAATCGATCCATTCTGGCCGACCCACGTCGCGCGGAGATGAAGGACGCGCTGAACATGCGCATCAAGCGCAGAGAGTCCTTCCGGCCCTTCGCGCCCTCCATTCTCGAGGAGAGGGTGGCCGATTACTTCGAGGAGTCATACCCTGACCCCTTCATGGTCAAGGTCTACCCGGTGCGCCCTTCGAAACGCGCGGAGATCCCGGCGGTAACGCACGTGGATGGTTCCGGTCGGCTGCAGACGGTCTCGAGAGCGCAGAACCCGCGATACTGGGCCCTGATCAAGGCCTTCGAGGCGTTGACCCGGGTGCCGGTCCTCCTCAACACCTCTTTCAACGAGAACGAGCCCATTGTGAATACGCCCGCCGAAGCGCTGTCCTGCTTCTTGCGCACACAGATGAGCCGGATTGTGATGGGCAACTGGGTGATCACGCGCGAACACGACGACATTAGAACCAGCTTGTCCTGATCTCCCAGATCCGCATGGCCAGCAAAGCCTCCGCGACGACCCGCTGAAGGGTGTAGTGGATGCCGGCCCTTCCATCCAGAATGCAGCCCTTCACGATCAGGCAGTACGCTGCTACCAAGACCGGCGCGATGGAGCCCGTGGAGCGGAGCCGGTCAGCCCAGTCGAGATCCGCGGGCCGAGCGATCAGCAAACGCTCCGCCTCTAGCGTCGCATACCGCTCCTGATTGGCGAGCCAGCGCGAGAGCGGCTTCCGATCATCATGGAAGATCGGGGAGGCAAGGACACCCACTCGACCTTGCAGCTGAAGCCGATGCGCATGGCCCTCCTGCGCATACTCGCCGCGAGAGGCGCGGAAGAGAATCACGCGAGGCGGATAGAGCGATCCGCGCAGGGCATGTCCAAGTGTCCAATAGACGAAGGGGGCGAAATATCCGTTCGTGTCCGGCTCGGGATCGAGGTTCTGTAGTTCGGTAATGAGCGCGGCACTCAGCACATAATCGGCATCGATGCTCAGGACCCACTCCGTGGAAATGGCGGCCTTCTTCAGTGCAAAATTGACTTGGTCGGCATGCGATCTGAACGCGTGAGTGAACACGCGGACGTTCCGGTAGGCGGCAAGGAGCGGGAGCGTCCCGTCACCGCTTCCACTGTCCACAACGACGACGTCCCGAGCCCAGGTGAGCTGATCAAAGACTCGCTTGACGTTTGGCTCCTCATTCCACGTGATCACGACTGGAGTAATCTGGTCCAGGAACGCCACTATGCGTTCTCCGTGGCGTCGCGGCGACGGGAGATGACGTCTTGATAACTCTGCTCCATCAGGGCGACGGTATTCTCAAGTGAATGAGATCGATCGACGAGAAGTCTGGCTTTGATCCGCATTACCTCATGCTCATCGGAGGTTACACGCAACGCCTCCCGCAAGGTCTGGGCCAGGGCTTTGACGTAAGGAGCGATAACCCATCCGCACCCGGCCGCCACGACTTCGGCCCAGGGCATCTCAGTGGTGGTCAGAACAGGCGTTCCGCAAGCCAAAGATTCGGCTATGACCATCCCATAGTTCTCGCTGTGGCTGGGAAGAGCCAAGAGCCACGCCGACGAGAGAAGCGCCAACTTCCTGCTTCCGCTGACGGGGCCGATGTATCGGGCCGGTGGCCCGGGCTGCGTGGCAAGCCAATGGCGCAATTCTCTGAGGTCTCCGTCCTCCCCTGGTCCGGCAATCAGTAGGACAGCTTGTGTGTCCGTGGGAAGCTCAGCCCAGGCGCGGCAGAGGAGATCGATGCCCTTAACCGGATGGATCCGCGACAGAAAAAGGACAACCCTTTGCCCGCCCGCCTCCGGGATCCCATCCGCGCGCGCTTTCACTATATGCGGAGGCGCATACTCACCCCCGAGATCGATGCCGTTTGGAATGACCACGGTCCTCGCGGCAACCCCCAACCTCCGCACATCGCGCTCCTCAGATACGCTCGTGACGTGCACGAGCGAGCTCCGAGCAAAAAGCCGGCGTTCAACAAGGCTCCAGAGAATCCCTTTGAGGATCCTGGATCGGCGGAGCGCCCAAGGCGACAGCATGCCTCGTGGGCTTCGAACCACCGGCCGCCCAGCCCGTCCGGCCATGATCACGCTACTCCAATCCGTGTGGAGCCAGACACCGTGGTCGTGGACCAGGTCAGCGTGCCGCGCCTCCTCGAGGCAGGCGGCGCGAAAAGACGAACTCCAGTTGGCGATCCGATACGCTCCCAGGCGCTCCGTCCGGACACGCACGTTTGGTCGCAACGCCAGAACGGACGGGTGTAGCGGCCCTGATCCGGTAAGGAGAGTTACCTCGTGCCCATGGCTGGCCAGTCCGGCACAGAGAGATGTGACGCTCGCCACCGGTCCGCCGGTGCTCGTCCAGAGCCCGGCCACGGTGTGGAGGATTCTCAAGGTGCTACTCCATGACGATCGCAGAGCGACAGACCGCGACCAGCGGCTCCTCGACCTCCCAGAGTCCTGCGGAAGCAACCACCGGAATCTCGATCCTCCCCGACCGAAAGGCATCCGTCTGGCGTTGGTACCGCGGAAGCGTCCACAACTGCACATCCTGCCAAAACGCCCTCAATACCCAGTAGAACTCGCCGGCCGTCCATTCGAGTACATGCTCGTCATACTCCGGAACCGCCTGGACCGCCGCAAAAGCGTTCCTCAGTTTGTTCGGCGTGCTAAGAATCGCCATTGGAGCGGCTCGGGCCATCCGACGCAAGAGCGCGCCGTACGAGTTGATATGCTCGACCACCTCAAGAGCGACGACCACATCAAACTCTCCTGCCTCCACTCCCTCCAAGGCCCGTTTGCAGTAGACTACGGAAGGGTGGGGCCGGTTCCGCTCAGCCCACTCCCGTGCCGCGGTATCGTATTCTGAGCACACGACGTTCGCACGCCGCAATCGAGCCGCGGCGCTGGCAAAGTATCCCGTTCCGCCGCCAATCTCGAAAACCCTGCTTTCCTCAGGAAGCAAACCGACGGCAGCCAGGTTCACTAGCTGGATTCCGGCTTGTTCGAAAGTACCTCCCGCGGCCAGTCTCTCCATTTTGACGGTGAAGTTCCTCGGCCCTACGTCCGGCCGCCCACCATAGGGAACATTGAATTTCCGTCTCGCTAGGCGTTCGAGCGTCCATGACACTCTCAACGCCATCCCAGCCGGCCCCCAACGACTCCATTTGGCTCGCAGGCGCGCCCGGCGCTCCTCGGCAGACATCGCCATCACTCGTCTTAACTTCCGAAGCACGCCGCCCTCACGTGTGGATCGGTTGGGAACCGACCGACGAACCTATCGATCACTGTCCCCTACGAAGCGGCTCGGCAGAGTGCATGCAGACCGCGCCCGAGCCGAGCCGCCGAACGTCGAGATACCGAGCGACGGTTAGGATCCGGAACAGATCGTTGGGCTTCCCACTCCAATTCTCGATAGGCTGCTTCCATGGATCGGAGCCCCACGCGTCCGTGACGACCTCACGAGCGTCCCGCCCGACGGTCGCCCAGAGGTGCTGCAGGGTCGCGCTGTTCTTCGCGTACCAGCCGAGGTTTGGCCAGGAGCCTTGTGTCGCGAGGCCGTCCGGAACCGTGGCCGCAGGATTCAGTCGTCTCCCTATCCAGGCGCGGCTGAACGAGAGTAGTCTACTCACCGTGGACGCGCCGACACTCCATCCAAAGTTGGCATCCTCGATGGTTTGTCCAGACCAACATATCCGCGCGACTGCCTTTCCCCATACATCGGCGTTCAGTTTCCACTCTGGCCGGCACCGCGCGTAGCAGTCGGCGACCCGCGAGTCCGCCAAGAAGGTGTCATAGGGAAAGATGCGGTACATGATCTGCCCGGACACCGACACGGCGTAACAGGCAGGCCGCACCCGACGATCCTCGACCGCAAGCCGATCCTGGGCCGTAACGAGCGCCTTGGGAGTACCCTCGAACCAGTCGTCCAGTCGTCCCCGGACCTCAGCGGCAAACCGTGGAGGGACTGTCCGAGGCACGTTGGGCACGAACCCGTCGAGACGCAGATTCTGAAATCTCTTGAGAGGGAGGTTCCGCCCCACGAAACGGCGGTAGGTCTTCTCGAGGCCGTAACCCTTGAAGAGCCAGTCCGTGGTGCATCCCGAGATGACCGTCGCCGCCCCCAGCTCCATCAACCGCCCGCGAGTGCCTAGGTAATGATCGTCCTCATGCGACCACATGGCTCCAGAAAGTCGGACCCCTTCCGAGAGCCACCGCGGATAGTAGTCGGTATCTCTCTGGAAACCGACGTACCGAACTCCCGCCGCATCGCACAGCCGTCGCGCCACGTGTGCCTCGTGATTGGGCTCGTCATAAAGGTTCACGCCGATGACATTCTTGGCGTCAGCCGCGGCGAACAATACAGTCCTGGAGTCCATGCCTCCGCTGATGAAGCACACGACGGGAGCAAGGCGATCGAGGGTCCTAATGTGGATTGCGGCCCTGACCGCATCCGCAAGCTCCTCGGCGGCCGCGTCAGCTGTCGGAAAAGGAGAATCGGAATGAGGACGCCAATACGTGGACTGCCTGTAGGTGCCCCTGGTCAGATCCCAGGTGCCGTGGGACGCCGCGCCCGCATATCGGATCTCCTTGTAATACGTGTGAGGAGGCGTGATCCTCCAAGCGCTCAGGAATTCCGCGACAGAGGTGAGGTCGAGGGTCGTGGTGACAGATGGATCGTCAGCGATCGCGTCGGGGAATGTCCCGATGATGGCATCTGAGACGCGGTCGGGCTTGTAGAGAAAGACCGGGTGGTAGCCGAAGTGGTCAGTCCACAAGTGAACCACACGCGTCCGAGGATCCCACACCACGAGAGCGCACGGCCCGTTGGGGCGGTTGAGGGCGGCCGCACCCTGCCGAAGATATCGGTCGAGCAGCAGGCGATTCCCGAGGCCACCCTCGTACTGGGCCATCCGTTCCGCTCGGCTCCATTCCGCCTCATCCCAAGCGGCGCGACCTGAGGTGAGAACGTGAATGCCAGTCACGGGGTCCGTGGCCGGCCCGAACAAGCGGGGATTGTCATGCCCTACCCAGGCTGCGGAGAATCCTTCTGTGCTTATGACGTGCTTCGCTTCTCCGAAGAAGCGAATGCGATCGGCGGCCGCGTCGATGCGGTTCCGATCGTTAGAACCGATGTGCACAGTCAGACCAGCCACGAAGCCTCTAGCGCCAAGTGATGCGCCTCCTCCCGCGCTGAGCGCGCGTCACTGCCGCGTCCGTGTCCCTCGCAGCCACGAGCGAGCGTCGTTTAGGCGCGCGATCTTTCGCATCCGTGCACCGCCTGGGACGAGGTCGAGCATCTCTGCCAACATTGCGGGGAATAGCGACCGGAGTACGGCCAACCACACCAACGAGAAAACCACTACGGTGACCGCAGTTCGGAGCCCACGCCCCGCATTCCCCGCTGCCCGCCCAACGAGGAAAGCGAACAGCGTCCCGAAAGCTGCGGCCATCGCCGGTCCCGCTAGCCTTGTTGACAATGACCCGCCGGGGAGCCACCGAGCAGCCCAATGGAGACTGATGACGCCGGTGAGGACAAGAGAGAGAGCCACTGTCCAGAAGAATATGACTACGTTCCAACCCAAGATCATTACCCCGATGAAGGCGGGACACAGGACCAGCGGGGGTAGGATGTTCAACGCGAAAACGTGCTTCAGTTGTCCTTTCGCGAGGAGAATCTGCGAACCGACAGTTGCGAGGCCTCCTCCCAGCCCGATCACCGCCCCCGGCAGGAGGAGTGGATCTGCGGCGGTCCACTTGGAGCCGTAGAGCAGCCTCGACAGGTCCGACCCGCAGGCCGCGAATAGCCCGACAGCGGCGAGCACAAGGGATAACATCAGAAGGGAATATGCTCTTCCGATCCGCGCGAATCGTTGCTCGTCTCCCGCGATCTGAGGCAGGATCGGATACACCGTCTCGGAAAGAAGTCCCATCCCACGACCCACCGACATCGCATAAAGGCCCTCGGCCCGGTTCATCAGTCCGATGGCCTCGAAGCCGAGGGTAGAGGGAAGAAGCGCAGCGTTCAAGGCCCCGCGGGAAGCACTCAGCAGACCAGTCGCAATCCGCGTCGCGCCGAAGACGAGGCTGTCCCGGTAGCGTGGAAACTCGGGCCAGGCGAACCAACGCCCTTCAGGCCTCCACCGGTCCACGACGAGCAAGTCGACGATGAACGGCACGGAGACAAGGACGTTGCCGCCCAGGACGAGCGCCCTCGCGCCATAGCCCGCAGCGGCGCCGAGGATGATCGAACCCGCCCCGAGAAGAGAGGATAGCGCGGTAATCGTCCTGATTCGCCGGTAGTCGAGTTGCCGTTGGAGCATCACCATTCGCATCTGGGCGGCCGTGTTGAACAGGAGACCGACGCTCGCAATGTGGAGCAGCACGCTCACGGCCGCGTATCCGGGCCATCGTCTTAGGACAAATCCGATTCCGTTGCAGGCGACAAAGAGAACCGCTTGTATGATATTCCCGACATGCCAGTGCAGCGTCCAGTTCGGTTCATGACCCGCTTGCAACTGGAGGGCATGCGACAGAAAGCTGGCGATGTTCACTGCGTTCAGGAACTGGAGAATACCGAGAGCTACGGCCCAATGCCCGTACTCGGCCGGCGGGATGATGCGTACGACCACCAGCATCGCCCCGAACTGGACCATCGAGGCAAAGACCTGGTAGCCGGCGTTCCACGCCAGACCCCGGAGTACTGTCCCGCGAAGGGTCCCAAGAGCAGGGGCATTCACTCAAATGTCGCCGGATTCTGTCCGAGAGGCTTCGAGTGGCCTTTACCAACAGGGTCAGAACTCTGGTTCGTTCCGCAGAGAAGCTCTCGCCATTGCCGCTGCACGTTTTCGCTCAGATACGCGGGGTCCCGCCACGTGGCTGCCTCCAGCCCCGCCCGCCGACAGGCTTCGGTGTCGGTCAGAAAATGGGCGAGCCCCTCTGCAATCGCTTCGGGACCGAAGCCACGGCACACCCATCCGTCCAGTCCGTGCCGAACCATTTCTGGTAACGCACCCGAAGGCGTTACCACTGACGGAATACCCGCGGCCTTGGCTTGGAGGACGACATTAGCGACCCCCTCCCGCTGCCGCTCCTGCGACGGGCAGCAATGCACCGACGACGAGCACATCAGATCGAGAACGTCCTCCCGTTCGCCCAGGACCCTCACTGCGCCCTCGGGGAGCGTGGCAATCTTCGTTCGCACTGTGCTCTTGTATCCTCGGTGCGACGGATGCTCCCAACCATCAAAGCGTCCGACCAGCACGGCCTCGAAACGAATCTCGCGCTGATCGAGTAGGTAGAGCGCATCGAGGAATTCCACGATCCCCTTTTCGGGAAGGACCTGACCGACATAAACGATCCGAGGAGTCGAGGGTGTCGAGGGTGTCGAAGTGATCTTCTCTTCGGGTAAAGGGTTCCGGATCACACGAATCTTCGCTCGCTGGATCCCCGTCGCGGCGATCTCCGAGGCTATGAAAGTGCAGTTCGCCACATGAATATCGACGACGGAGTCCACCACCCACCTCCAGATCCATCGTTGTCTCGCTCCCAGCGCGGGAGTGCTCCCCGAGCGAAGGACGATCTTGGACCCCGACCACCGCAAGGCGAAAAGAGCCGGCCAATTCCTGATCGCGCTCGCAAAGGACCACAGGAAGACGATGTTTGCCCTGCGCCGGACGGCGGCCGCTAAGACCCTTTCGCTGGAGACGAGCAGGTCTCCTACGACTTGGCACAGCCACCGGGCGGATCGCTCCCCGCCGAAAATCATGCCCTTTGCCCTCGTTGTTGACCAAGAGTGCCCTCCCTGCTCGACCCTCTGGGCGATGCGGTATCGGAACCAGGGTTGCGGGTTGATGATGCAATGGACGTCGGCGCCACCTGCGGACGCGTAACCAAGAATCTCCATGGTTCGTCGCTCCATTCCCCCTAGAAAGGCCATCCCGTCGCAGAGGGCAACCACGCGTGACTGGGTGATTTGCGGCACCTCGGGGCCGACTTGAACCGCTGTCTTCGCGAGCTTCTCGATTCCGCGTGCGGCGGCATATAGCGAGTAGCGTTCCTCACGCGCCCGCACACGAAGGCGGAGCGACCCATCTCGTCCGTCGAGGCTTCGAATCCTTTGCAGGCCCTCGACCAACGAGGAGACGCTGGTCGCGGGAAAGACCTCCCCAGTAAGCCCTGGGTCGACTAGGTCTGGAGCGCAACCGACAGCGTCGCTGACGACGCATGGCGTGCCGACGGCCATGGCCTCATTGACAACCAATCCCCACGTCTCACCCCATTCGCTCGGCAGGACCAATGAGCTCGCGGAGGCGTACAACCGAGGAAGCTCTCCCTGATTGCGGAATCCGAGCCATGCTACTCGAGCTCCGGTGTCGCGGGCGCTCTTCCGACAGGAGTCTTCTAGCTCTCCCGATCCACACACGACCAGAACCGCGCTCTCACCTAGAGCTGCCACAGCACGGATCGCGTCTTCAGGCCTCTTTCGGGGCTCGAGCTTGCCGGCGAACAGCACCATGAAATCATCTTTGCGGAGCCCCAACTCTTCACGCACTCGCGCAGCCCCCTCCGGGGTCATCGCGTCTCCCGCGTCGCGCCGGATCCGCTCTCCATCCACCGCATGTGGCGAGTCGACGATCCGCGTTTCGGGCACGCCGTGCTCGCGCAGAAAAATGCGAGCCCGCTTGCCCACGGCGAGAAAACCTGAGAATCGGCTCAGAAGGAATCGATTCTTGAGGCTCCATGCGATCCCAGCGAGCCCGGCTGGCCTTTGCCAGAGACTCGTGTCGCCGCGATAGAGAACAGGGATCTTCAGTCGGTTGCACGCCAACAGGGCACGCAGCAAACCCCGGCAGTTCCAGCCGGGCAGGAGCACGACGTCAGGCCGTGCGTCCTCAATGGTGCGGCCGATCCCTGGGGCGTCCAGTGCTCCCCACGCTGCGTAGTCATCGCGGGGAAGTGGGTCCCGAAAAACGCGCCACCGGTATCCGTCAAGCAGATCCTGGTCCCACTGAAACGCCACTCCGAACCCCTGGCCCTGCTGCTTCGCAGTCGGCCTAGTGAGATAGAGGGCTTCGAACTGAATATCGGGGCAATGGTCGGTCAGCGTCCGGAACAGCGGAGCATAGTACTGGACGGGATGTGTATGAATAGCCAACAGCCGAACCGGCCGTCGATGGGCGCTTGGCGCATTCATTGGCGATGGTTAGGCGCGCCCGCCTGTGCGGTCCAGGAGATCATTCGCACTTGTTGACCAATGAAAGATGCGCTATCCCTGAAGAGGCTCCAAAGAGCTTCGCTCGGACGGTAACACTGGCTCTGGGTGTTCATGTCCGGGGCACTGGCCTATCCCTCTGTCCCTCCCCAAGGACCTCAGGCATCACCCTCTAGCATCCTTCCGCCCTCGCCCCACGGTGGTCGCCACCACCAAGGTGGCGCGGCAATGGACGCCGCTCGCAGCCAGACCAATTGTAGCCTCCCGCCACGCTAAGGAGAGCGGAAGCGACACGCCCTGGGCGACGAGGCTCTTGACCTGTGGCCAAGCTGGTCCTCCGCACGCTCTCCCTTCATTGGCCGGAGCGCCATGAATCAGCTCGCGCGTATCGCCTTACCTGCATCCCCAAGCCCTCCTCCGACCGCGTACGCAAGTTCTGCCGTGGTATGAGCCCATTCGCGCGATCAGAACCACATCCGATCTTGACGCCCGCCCTATGGAGGACGTACTCTGTACCTCCACGCGGCAGCGTGGTGAGCCTGATTGTCCTTAAGGGCTCATGAGTCGCGCGGCGATGACGCTCGGTACCGGTGGTCCGCAACTCTCTCTCTCTTCAGCCGCACCGCTCGCCTCTGGCGCACATGAGACGACTCCGCACGCCACAATCATCCTTCACCGGGCTGAGAGCAGTGGGTTGACGTCTGACCGCGGCCCGCTGGTGGCGAATTGACGCGAGCCGCCCGCTCTTGCCTGGGGGACGGCAGATTCCACGGATATCCTGAGCGTACGTACCGCCGTGGCAGATAGGATGAGATTGAACGAATCGAACCAAACCGGTGTCTCCGTGGTTACCTGCTGCCACAACAGCTCCTCTCGACTCCCCGAGACGCTGAAGCACCTTGCGAGTCAGAGTCTGACCACTTCGCTTGCTTGGGAAGTCATAGTCGTGAACAACGCCTCGTCGGACGAAACCAGCAGAGTCGCGGCTCATCTGTGGAGCGAATACGGGTCTCCGGCGCCAATGCGGGTGGTAGATGAGCCAACTCCGGGCTTGAGTCACGCCCGCGAACGCGGAATCGCCTCGGCTCGATACGATACGCTCGTGTTTGTAGACGATGATAACTGGCTTAATGGTAACTACCTCAGCGTGGCATACGACATTATGCAAGCGCACCCAGATATTGGCGCGCTCGGAGGACACATAACCGCGGCATTCGAGGTGGAGCCACCCACATGGTTCGGTGAAATGCAGTCTTGGTACGCGGTTGGGCCTCAGGGGAGGGAATCCGGCGACATCACCGAGTACAAACCACATGTGGCCGGAGCGGGAATGGTATTGCGAAAGACTGCATACGAGGAACTCAAGCGCCGACGATTTGCCTTTATCCTGGCCGACCGCACGCAATTGCAGCTGACGTCTGGAGGTGACACCGAGCTGTGCGCTGCCCTCGTGCTCGCGGGTTACCGTGTCTGGTACGACGAAGGATTGCGCATGCGGCACTTCATCCCAAGAGCTAGGCTCACGAAGGCGTATTTGCGGCGCATGATCGAGGACTCCGCTGCGGCTGGCAATGTCATGGCACTATACAAGCTCGCCCTAGCGGGAAGATCGGGCGGCATCTTCTCCTACGTTGCAGGCGAAGTGACGTCGCGCGGTTGGTGGTCCCTAAAGACTGCAACCAAGGTCCTCCTCGGGAGATGTAGTCTCTTTGCCCTTGAGATGGAGGTAACCCAACTGTTTCGGCGCCTGACCGCCCTGCCCAAGCTGTCCTCGCTTCACCAACAACACCTCGAAACCGTGCAAAGACTCGCAAAGCCCTAGTCCACCTTGCGTATCTGCCTCATCGGCCCCTTCCACGTCTCTTCAAACCCGCGCCTGGTGCGCGAAGCGACCAGTTTGGCTGCAGCGGGTCACGAGGTGATCGTGGTTACGCCGCGTTACTTGCCTCGCCTGTCGGCTCATGACGAGACTGTGCTCAACGGGGCCAAGTGGCAGTACGAGAGCGTCGACTGCCGAAACTCCGGGAGCCTGTTTTGGTTTTGGCTCCGGCTCCGCCGGCGGTGTTGCGGAACGCTGGCGCGTCGGTTATCTCACACCTGGGTAATGAGTCGAGCAGGGGGATATGCACTGCCGGAACTCGAGCGGCTCGCGCGAGCCCAGAGAGCACATCTCTATATCGCCCATACGCAAATGACCCTTCCGATCGCGGCGCGCGTCGCGCAGGACTGCGGAGCTGCGTTGGCTGCCGATATAGAGGATCTATTGGCGGACTGCTCGAGCGAAAATGTGTCATTGATGAGCGCCATTGAGACTCGGTATCTGCGCTCCTGTGGTTACGTTTCAACCATGTCAAGCGCTGCCTCGCGCCGCCTTCAGGCCCTATATCGCCTTCAAGAGAGGCCGCTCGTGTTGCACAACACGCCTTCGCTGCGGGAGCGATCTGGGCTTAAGCCACCGGTGGAGCGCGTCTCTACTACCGTGCCGAGCATCTATTGGTTTGGCCAGACCATCGGCCCTCACTCATGTGCGCACTACCTCCTGCAGGCAATTGGTCAAATGAAGAACAGGCTGCGCCTGGTGCTACGCGGGAATGTAAACACGAGTTACGTCCAACAGCTAATGAATCTGGCCCGTGCCAACCGTGTTTCGGACTCGCTCGAAGTAATGCCCCTGGCTTCGCCCAATGAGATGGTTCGACTTGCTGGAGATCATGACCTTGCGTTCGGCTCGCAACCAAGCCTAGAGCTGTTCCATCAAATGGCAATCGGCAACAAGGTGTTCACGGGAATGATGGCCGGGTTGGCGTTGGTTCTAACGGACACTATCGCTCATCGTGAGTTACTCCAGAGTGCACCGGGGTGTGGCTTCACTGTCCCTATCAATGACGCGCGGACTCTAAGTGTCGAACTGGACCGCATTCTCTCGAACCGCCCAGCCCTTGAAAGCATGAAGCAGCGGTCCTATGAATTAGGAGATCAGACGTTCAATTGGGACCAGGAAGCGCGACAGTTGCTTACGAGCGTGAGTCAATTCGGCTGAGGAAGCCGTGATCGGCGAGGATTGGCACCTTACTCCCGACCATTGTGACTCTGTGGGTGCCTGGGCCCTGCCGACGCTTCTGCGCGACGTGGGCTCAGGGCCGGGCGATACTGCTGGAGATGCTCGAAGCCTCGAGGGAGAAGCGGTCGCGAAGAGAGCGGTCGCGGGAGGCATCTTGATAATGATCGCGGCGCATGGATCGATGCAGAGTGTCTCAGCGCCAGTGGGTCGGATCATTGCGGTGCGCGCTGCCCTGCCGATTCACAATCAGGAGCGCGGGCCGTCCTCCCGTGCCCGGCGACACGGCCACAGTACGCAAAATAGTCGGCGGTAGCGTAACCGCAGCTACGAAGCGATGCGTTTCGGAGGCGGTCGCGCGGCGGACCGCCTACTTGCGGAGGAGAACGCGGAATCCCTGTATTAGCACATCATCCACAGTCAGCCCGCGGCCAGAAAAGGACTTCGGATACTCCGTGATCACGCTCAGGTATCCGACGTCGACGTAGTCCACGGCGCATTGCACAACCTGGCAGCCGCAGTCTGCCCAGAGGTCCATGAACGCGGTCCTACCTAGCCGATTGAGCGGTTGAAGGAACTCTCGTGATCGTCCCAGGTCGCGGATTCCAGTCTCGCGGAGTCGGTCGCGAACAAAGCCGTCCGAAAACAGGAACTGTGGATAGGGCATGCGCAGTGACCTGTATGCATGCAATCCCCACGGCCCCGTATATACAGGCGCAAAGTCCAAGTATATGGATCCGCCCGCTCGACAGGCCAGTATGAGATTGGTGAGCGCGCGGCGAGGATCGAGGAAGTGCTCGAAGCCGTTGAATGAGAAGGCGAAGTCGTAAGCGTCGGATCGACAGGGGATGCTATCGCAGAGGTCACACGCCAAGAAGGGAAGGGACGTGGCCCGTCGGTCGCGCCAATCTTCGGTGTCGGCGAGCGTGACATGATGACCGTAGTGCGCGAATATGGCGCCCGTCATGCCGTCGCCGCAGCCGGCGTCAAGAATGCGCGCTCCCGGCGTCCGCAGTGACTCGATCATCTCCAGGATAGTGCGAGCGCGTTCCAGTCCGCGCTTCCATGTGCTATAGGAATCGTATCCATACTCCGCTACGCCCTCGTAGCGCTCTTGGAGGCCCACATAGGCGCGTTCGGCGTCCGAGCAATCGGGTGGCTGAGGGTTGGACAGAACCGCGGCTGCTCGCGCCCTCAGCGCGGCTGCGCGAAGGTTCGTCCACCTCCTGTGACCATCTGGAAACCAGCGTCGCGCCGCTCTCCTAGCTTGCGTGATCAGGCGCATCGGTCCACTGGCTGAGAGGAACATCGATCGGCCGGGCACTCAATGTGGGCTTGTTACCTGAATGATCGCGAGAAGTAGTCGTCTCGCGGGGCGCCAACCGCCACTCGATCGAACAAAGAGGCGAACTCTCCAGCGATTCGCCGACCGTCAAAGGCTTGAAACGCACTATCATGCCGTGGCGGCGTTCCATCTTGGCCCTTCGAAAGGACCGTCCTCATGGCAAGTGCGATTTGGTCGATCCGATCCGCGGGAGAAGCAGCAGCACCGAACGCGACCAGGGTGACTCCTCCGAGCTGCCGCGCCATCTCGATCACGGTGCTGTCCTCATGAAACACTCCCAGTAGCGGTCTTCTCGCCAGCCAACAAGGAAAGAGCTTAGATGCAGTGTAGTGACTATCCAAAGAGCCAATCATGAGAAGCAAGTCGGCATCGTGCATTGTGCGCAATGCGTCCAGATAAGGCAGTCGTTCGGGCCGCACCTCCACGAGGTCACCGACCCCTATATCCGAGGCCATCCGCCGGATGCCAATATCGTCGGCGCAACTGGCGCGACCGCTCGTCCCGAACAAATGCATCTTTAGCCTCACACCCTTCAGGCTTGCCCGCAGCACTCTCAGAGCAGAAAAGACTGCGCCGAGTATCGGAATCATCCGATGAGTGATTGTCCCAAGGTACGCCAACTCGAAGGTCCCGTCCGCTCGTGTGAGGGCACTTCGGCCGAGCCGCCGGGCGACTTCATGGTCCTGACGATCGCCACCTATCGGTAAGACTCTCACTGGCACTCGATCACCCAACAGACCCCGCTGGCGGAGGGTGTCGAGAGTGCCATGGGATACCGCAGTGACAGCGTCAGCAGCCGTCACGATGCGAGGCTCGAGCATGCGTGCCACCCGATGAGCCAGACCTCCCTTGCTCAACGGCGAAAGTGAGGCTCCCCAGTCAGACACCCAGGGATCTTGGTAGTCCAAGACGAACGGAATATTCCAATTGGTCTTTGCGTACGGTCCGAGCAAACTGGAGTATCCAGGGAGGATACTCGAGAAAAGCAGATCAATTGTTTTCGCCTTGGCCATTGCCCGTACGCGACGGCGCATCGGAAAGTAGGCTCTAAGGGAGACGTCCCCAATGCCTATGGGCCGACACAACCACGCCGGGAGGGCCCTCGCTCTATCTATAGACAGAGTATCGGGGAGAAGGGCCATCGCCGATGCATCATTGTCCGCTTCATACGACGACGGATTCACGGTTAGGACGGTCGGAGTCCATCCGAAAGCTGGCAGAGAGGAGGCCAGAGAGCGCAGCCTGACCACCCCCGCGACGTTACTTGGCGTGAAGTAGGGAGCAACGATCAATACGCGCCTCATGCCCGACGCTTTGGTGCCCCGCGCCTGGCAAGATAACGCAAGTAGAGCTGAGACACCTTGGCTCGGAATCGGAGCATTCCGTCCCCGGCGTGAATGTACACGCGTCGCATTGCATACGGGTTCGCGGTCACGCTGGCTTCATCCGAAAAGATACTGACGGCACCTTCGTAGCCAGCGGTGGCCAGGCCTTCCTGATGAGCGATGTCGTATCGGCCGTAAGGATAGGAAAAGCATGTCACTTGGGCTTCAAGGCCATCCTGCAGAACCCCACGCGAGCGAACGAGCTCCTCATTCAGTTCGCTCCGCGTTGAAGCGGTCAGGTCGCGATGAACCCACCCGTGAGCTCCTACCTCCATCCCCAGAGACAGTGCCTTGCGGATATCCGCCCAGCCCATCAACCGCTGAAATGGAAGTCCACGGCCAGCATCCCACCGATTCCAGTTGCCGATCTCTCCGACGACCACAAATACCGTTGCGCAGATGCCGCGCTGCAAGAGTGCAGGTAACGCTACGTCAGCAAAGCTCTGATAGCCATCGTCAAACGTAATCGCCACGGGGTGTGCGGGCAGGACTCGGCGCCCTTTCGCAGCGGCGATCACCTCCGAGACAGTTATAGGTGTGTAGCCCCAGGCAACGAGAGCGTCCAGCTGTCGACAAAAGGCCGCACGACCGAGGCTGTAGGCTCCGACATCTGCGCCGTCCGCGGCCAAGTGGTGATACATGAGAATTGGAACATCGAAGGAAACTGTGGACGGCATCTCTGGCCGCACACTTCGAAGGTCAGCCATGAAGAGTGCATCGCTCCTGACCGGCCTTCGGACACGGGCGATCCGTCGCCGTCACCCGCCTCCCTCGATGCCAAGTCGTGGAACTCACTGCGCGGCGGCGGGCAAAGTTCTGGCGCCATGGGGGCATGCGCGTCATTGCGCTCTTCGGGGCTCAGGGGCCGTTCTGCACACTCGGGCATACAAAGCGGAAACTGCGGAACGATCGCGAAGGCGGGCGGTAAGCCAGAACAGCCAGCCGGCCGACCACTCGGCCAAAATCAACCGAAAGTTGTACAAGAGCCAAGTCAAACGGTGTTGGGGACAATATTGGCGGCGGCTCACGTTGACGGTCGTCCTGAGGAGGGGAAGGAGCAACGGCTCCGGCGGTGGCACGAAGCCGAAATATTCGTATCGATGATACAGGATGGCCATGTCGCGACGGAATCGGTACTTCAGGTCCTCGCGATGGTAGTGATAGACGCGTGCCCTATAGTCATACACAATCCTCATTCCCGACCGGAGGGCGTCTCGTGCCCAGATCATGTCCTCCGCGAACATTACTGACCTAAAGGGGACAGCCATGAGAGCGCTTCTGCGATACATGGCCGTGACATCGTCCCATGCACAGGCGGCGGTCTGCTCGCGAGGAGTAAGGCTATCGAATTCCTCGGCCGACGAGAAGTGGAGTTTCCTTGGAGCCGGCTCGCTGTAGGGGCGAAACCATTGGAGAGGATTCTTATCAGCGTCGTGAGGAACGATCTGTTGGCCACACACGCCAGACACCTGGGGATCCGCGAAATGGCCGATCATCCTCTCGATCCACCGATCATCGACAGCCCGTGCATCCTGGACCGTCATCACGATGAGCTCGCCCCCCGCCAGGCGGGCCCCCAGATTGCGCGTGGCACCATGATTGAACTCCTCCGGACGAATATCAACCACTCGCGCGTTGCGCTCTCTGGCGATGTCGCCGGTCCCATCGGAAGATCCTGAGTCGATGACGATGACCTCGATCTGCGCGGAGACGGTCTGCATAAATATTCCGTCAAGGCACGCCCCCAATTCTCCCCTGCCATTCCGGGTGGGGACGATGACGGTGACTAGAGGGTTGTCTGCCACGGTGTGACCCGATCAAGACGCTTCGAGGGCCTTCAGCATCGCGACGGCCTCCTTGGCGCGGCACCCCCACGTGTTTGTCGTCAGGAAGCGAACCCGTCGCGCGTGCCACAAAGCCCTCGCGGACTCACTCTGGGCGAAGGCGTCGTCAAGGGCGCGGGCGAGGCCAGGAGCCGTCGAAGCAATGGCGAGTAGCCTGTCAAAGTCCTCGTCAAGCCTCTCGTGGAAGGGCGTGGTCACCACGGGTAAACCCGCAGCAAGGTATTCATACAGCTTCATGCTGTCGAGATCCAACCAAGGCTCACGGCGGTAGAGGACGACGGCAGCGTCAAAGGTCCGCAGTAGACCTGGCACTCGATCTGGCGTGACGTCCCCTAGAAACTCGATGTTTGGCATCCTCAGGAGAGCATCGGGTATCGTCACTCGATACAGGGGACCTGCGACAACAAAGGACCAGTTGGGGCGAAGACTCACCAACTCCCGGAACAACTGGAAATCGATCCATGAGGAAAGGGTCCCGACGTAACCAATCCGCGGTGGCCTTCGCTTCCCTGCTCGATCTATCGCGTCAAAGCGACTGAGGTCTACCGCATTCCTAAGAAGCGCGACTCGACGGGCACCATTCTGGCGAAACCAATGGAGAATGGACCGGGAGGCCGCGACCACGAGCTTTGCATCGGCGGCGCACGCCCTCAGCTGGCGCAAGACGTAGTCAGCATCCCCAGCGCTCCGGTTCTCGTCGTTCAGAATATTGTGGTCGACGTCGAAAACCAGGCTGCCCTTGAGGCCGAACTTCCGTGCGGTATCCACCGCTGCCGGCCAATAGCACCAGACGACGCATTCGGACAGGGCCCACTCACCCGATTGGAGGCCGATCTGTAGCCTCGCGAACAATCGGTTGATACCCGCGCTTGCGGGAATCCACCGCCGTTCCGGGAGAAGCGCGCAGACGAATACGTCCCGTGTTTTTGCTCTGCGAGATGCCTTCGACCCCCCCCGAAACCACATCCACAGCTGGGAGCGGAGAATCGATGTCACCACGATCACGCGGCCGACGGCAGCATCTTCGGCGAGGCCTTTGAGCAAGCACGTATTCCGGCGACGGAATCCGTACCGCCGAAGGTCAAGCCAAGGCATATCCGCTCCGAGATAGATTACGGCGAGGCGCCGCTGAACCATCGTTTCCTTGCCAGGCCGCGCGGGCTACGTCCCGCAAGCCCCAGCTACCGGCCGGCCAGACTTGAGTGACCTGCCATCGTCTTCACGCTGCTTCAGCAATCGCCTCGGCAAACGCCAAAAAGCGCGTTGCGAACTCGAGATCTGAAGGCGTACCGACCGTAGAGCGCTAAGCATCGTGCGCGAAGTCCTCGAGGATCGAACCAGAGCGGCGGTCCACGGCGCTGGAGCAAGTCGATCAATCCGGCGGTCACCGCGTCCTCGGACTCAGGGTCGACCAACAGACCCAGTTCGCCGTCGGCGAGCGCATCCGTCGTGCCGTCTACGTTTCCGCCGAGGACCGGGATACCGCAGGCCATAGCCTCGAGGAAAACGATGCCGAAGCCCTCGCCGGCGCTAGGCATGGCAAATACATTCGCCAGCCGATAGTGCGCCGCTAGCTCCGGATCCGGAACATAGCCGCAGAACGTGACCTGGAACTCAAGTCCCAGAGAGGCCGCGAGCGACGCAAGCCGTCCGACATCATCGCCAGTGCCGACGACGAGGTATCTTAGAGGTCCAACGGCCTGTCGCACTGCCGGCATGGCCCGCAACACCTTGTCGCAGCCCTTATAGCGTTCACGGGAATCCAGTCGAGCCACCGTGAGGATCACCTTCTCGTCACCCCTAATCGAGTACCGCCTCCTCAGTCCGTCGTCGGGCGCTCCAACTCCAAAAGCCTCCTCACGAACAGTGTTCGGAACCAACGAGACCTTTTTCTCATTCGCGCCACATGCAAGGAGGCGGGCGCGCGTCCATCGGGACACGGCCCATAAGGAGTCAGCCGCCTTCAGGGCGCGAAGTCGTGGGGCCGAGATACGGGGGCCCACGTCGATGCCATGGGCGACAAGGACGAACGGAGATCCGAGAAGCATCTTCAAAGCATGAGCGATAGGTCCGAAGTTGACATGCGTACTGACGATAAGGTCCGGGCGGTGGGAGATGGCAGAGATGACCGCTCGACTCGCGAAATGAGCGCTTCGAAGCAGGTCCGGTATGTGGCCAGATCCCACGAGGGGTACGCCGGGCCACCCGCCGTCGCGGTCGGACTTCCCAAGGAGGTGAAGAGTGGCTCGTTCGGACAGGGCGAGGGCCAACTCCCTACTGAAAGCCGTGATGCCGTCACCGGAGCTCACGAAGCTTGGCGCCCAGACGTGGATGCTAGTTTGCATGGATCCGGCTAGCGCGCGGTCAGAAGCCCCCACAATCGGTCACCCCAGAGGTCAAGGAGCGCCGTCAACACGAGGATATTGGTGACTGCGCCTCCAAGGAGTTTGATGTTGGAGGACTCGAAAAGGATGGCGCCTATTAGTATCACCATCGTGGCGGCCGACAGACCCAGCAGTTGATTGCTTCCGCGCGTGGCGAGCCACCGATACGACCAGCCCCACAGCACGCCGACGAGACATATCGGAAGAAACATGAGGACTGGCCCGAAATCGATATAACTCTCCGCCACGTAGCCTAGACTAACCGAAGTCCCGGCTTCACCACCCGCCACGCGGATTCCCGAATACGTGTTCGTTCGATCACTGTCATTGATCACCTCCTTAGAGGGAAAGAAGATTCGGGGCGTGACGAGGTGCGTCAGGGCCTCTCCCCATAGCTGGCCCCGCTGATACGGAATGTGGCGCGGAACCTGTTCGATGGTCATGGCAAAAAAATCGATGTATCCGAGACGCGCCAGCCCTGGATCAAGGGCGGCGTACATTTCGTCAAGCGTAAGACTAACGCTTCTGTCAAAGAGGAAACTGAGACGCTGTTGCGGTGACACCAAGATCACTTGCGCGTCCGTGCCCGCGTTTAGAAACGACCGATAGTCGACCTTGATCGCCTGCCAGTACGTCATCAGGAAGAGGCCTCCGCCCAGAAGGCCGATGACTCCCGGCCGGAGCAAGCGGACGCGCTGCTCGCTGCCCAGCAGCACGAGTGTCGTTAGGAATATGATCGTCTTAAAAGAGCTAAAGAAACCGCCGAACCCAAGGACCACTTCGATCGCGACCACCAATACTGCGCCGCGCCGAAAACGCCGTTCGTTCATCGCCGACCACAGCACGAGGAACGCCGCCATCCAACGGAGGACCGAAAGCGCAAGGAGGCCCTGGCGAAGCCCCGGGAACGGTTCGCGACCGAGCGCGAACAGCGAGAAGGCGAGCGCGGTGAAGTAGGCGACAAGGAGCCTGGACGGCGAGAGCTGTGCCACCCACGCTTTGAGCTGATTCTGGCTGACGATCGATCGCCTTCCGCGTCCGAGTCGCATTCCCAGTGCCAGTACCACGATTGCGATTAGTCCTAACCAGGCGGCCGTGCCCAGCTCGGGTAACGACGCGTCACTCCCGACCGCCTCACCGCGGCTGTTGGCGCGCAGCACTGGAACAAAGACCTGCAGCCACTGGAAAACGGCAGCGAAGAGAAGAACCGGGGGCTCGCCGACCTTCCACAAGAGAACAAAGAGCATTGGAAGCACAAGAAGTCCGCCAGCGGTTAGGTATGGATTAGGGGAGAGAAGACCAATTGCCGCGCTGGCCACGCAAAACACCGTGATGCGGCGGCTCCAACTCGCCTTGGCCGCAACGGCGTGCTTGGTCGCGTCGGCCGTATCCGCGCGCCGCGGCGCCTGGAATTGGCCGGCGAGCGCTTGCCGGGAGCGAGGGTCCCCCACGACTAGGCTCGCAACGGCATCCGCGGCGCAACGCCGAACGCCTCCAGGATGCGCAGGGCCATCACGCGGGAGTCGGTGTTGTGGCCGCCCATCGATGGTTCCTCTAACCACGCTGCCACCGGGACTCTAAATCCGGTCTTGCGGCGTTTGAAGATGGCTGCGGGGAGCGATGGCGCCAGACATCGAACGACGCCCCGCTTGCCCGTGCGCCGCGGCAAACCGAAGTCACCCGCGGCGGCCGCCAGTTGCAGGCGTGCGTCAACGAAGGGCACACGTAGTTCAACCGAATTGGCCATCGATGCCCAATCCGAATCTCGGAGGAGCTGGTTTCGCAAGTAGACCCCAGTCTCGAGAGCATGGACCGCCTTCCAGCCGTTCCGTGCGCCCGCGAGGGCCCGACGACCTGTTTTCTCCGGATCGGACGCCTCTAGTCCGGCCGCGGCGACATCTTCCCCCAGAACGGCTGGAAGCTCGTCCGGAAGGAAAAGGCCCCGCCGGAGAAAGTATGCCCCCTCCAACGTGCTCCCATAGCGTAACAGGCCCTTCAGCTTCGGCCGCCCTCGCTCGAACCAACGAGAAATTCGTGGCCAAGCCCGGGCGAGGCCAGGCACGCGTGCCGCTCGCCGAGCCCATCGGTTCCATGAGGGCACCTGCCGAAATGACGGGTAGCCACCGAGGAGCTCATCACCTCCCAAGCCACTCAGCGCCACCTTAACACCCGCTTCCCGAGCGGCCTTACTAATCCAGTAGGTGTTGACGCCGTCGATGCTGGGCTGGTCCATCGCAAGAATCACATCATGCCAACCGCCGAGAAACTCTTCTCGAGAGACCCAGCGTTCGATGTGTCGGGTTCCGATCTCGCGCGCGACGTGCGCCGCCAATGGGCCCTCGTCGTCCGTCGTGTTCACAAATTCCCGAAATCGCAGTGTTATCGTTGTCGGCGGAGTGGCAAGGTGCCTGGTTGCAAGCGCTGCCAAGAGAGCGGAGTCGAGGCCAGAAGAGAGAAACACCGCAATGGGGACATCGGATACGAGATGCGCCGTCACACTGTCTTCGATGGCCGCGAGGATGTCACCGGCGTCGGCGCCTGTATCGGAGCTATAGGGCAAAGGCTGAGGCCGTCCCACACCTTCGGTGCCCGCCCACAAGAAGTGGCCAGCAGGAAGCGCCTTCACTGAACTGTAGATCGTGGACGGCTCGGGCACAAAGCCCCAGAGCAGGAATCCGCATAGCCCGCCCGGATCCATTCCCGCCCCCACCGCCCCTCCAGCAAGCAGAGCCTTCACCTGCGAAGCGAATCGGAGGTACCGCCCATCGGTGTTGTAATAGAGTGGCTTGATCCCGTTCGGATCGCGACCGAGAAGGAGGCGGCATTCGCGGTCGTCCCAGATCGCGAATGCGAACATTCCCCGAAGCCGACCAAGTCCCTTTAGCCCCTCGCGGATGAAGAGGGCCAGCAGGACCTCCGTGTCGGACTGACTCCGGAAGGAATAGTCGTGGGCCAACTGCGCACGCAACTCGGCATAGTTGTATATTTCACCGTTGAAAACGATGCGATACCGTCCGTCCACCGATGCCATGGGCTGAAGACCTGCCTCGGACAGATCAATGATGGCGAGACGGCGGCTACCGAGGACAACGTGGCCGCTGGGATCCGACCAAAGGCCCGCACCATCAGGCCCGCGACTCGTCATCGCATCTCGCGTCCGGAGTGCCTCTGCGCTCTCGGGGGGCGCTGCCGTCGGGTCGTAGCGAAAGATACCGCTGATGCCGCACACTCGTCATTGATCCGCGCGGAAAGCCACAGTCAACACCTCCGCCGAGGTCGTCGTGCTGTAACACAAGCGTGAGCGGTCGCAAAGCCCCCGACGGTCGTGGCCCACTTGGAGCCGGAACACGGTGAACCCACAGGCCCCGCAGACATTGTAGCGTCCGTGGGCGGCTGCGCAACATTGGTCCAGCAGCGCATAATTACCCCCAAAGGCAGCAACACCACGAGGGACACTGCGCTCCCCTCGAGACCGACCATTGCAAATGCTTGACGCCAGGCTAGAATCTAGCCCGATCTTGAGTTCCGTGTAGGCAATTGTCGCATTCAGGCTCGGCTCGCGCTCAATGCCACCCGATGAGAGCCGAACGACTCCCTACGATAGACGCGCTTAGGGGGCTCGCATCCCTGGCCGTCTGCTGGTTCCATCTGACCAATGGCAACGAGCGCTTTCTTCCGGCCGGCCCTCTGAAGACCTCTGGCGAATACGGTTGGGCGGGGGTTGAAGTCTTCTTCGTCCTCAGTGGCTTTGTAATTCCGCACGCCCTCTCGCGCGGGAAGTACCGGCTCGCCGACTTTGGCCGGTTCGCCCTCAAGAGAATCACGCGCCTTGACCCTCCATATCTGGTCAACATTGCGCTCGTCCTAGTCCTCGGGTACCTATCGTCGAAGACGCCCGGCTTTGAGGGGTCGGCATTTAGCTTCGAGCCTTACCGCACCGCACTTCACTTGGCCTATCTCAACGCCTTCTCGGGGCAACCCTGGTTGAACCCGGTATATTGGACGTTGGCCATCGAATTTCAGTACTACCTCTTAATGGGTCTCTTCTTTCCGTTGATCCAAACCCGGTACGCCGCCGTATTGGCCATCGCCTTCTGCGCACTCGGTGTGTATCTTCCGAAGACACATTTGATCTTCCACTTCGCTGCCCTCTTTCTAATGGGCATCGTGACCTTCAGGTTCAAGGAGCGAACCCTATCCAAGAATGCCTTCTTCTTCCTGACGGCGTGCCTGGTCGCGATCAGCTACGCCTCGCTAGGGCTCTTCTTGAGCGTGCTCGGGGCGGCCACGGCGCTCGCCATAGCCTTTGCACGCCTAGAGAACCCACCATTGTTATTCCTTGGAGCTATCTCCTATTCGCTCTATCTCATCCACGTGCCCATAGGTGGCCGGCTTATCAATCTGAGTCTGCGCCTCGATCTGGGGCTCGCGGGCAAAGGGCTAGTCCTTCTAATGTCTCTGGCGGTGGCGATCCTGACGGCTTACTTCTTCTATGTCCTCGTCGAACGCCCATCGCAAAGGCTCTCCGCGCGGATCGACTACCGACGGACGAAGCGCGCCCTTGCGGCCGGCCGAGAGCCCCTTGAATGCGCACGGTCGCGGGTCGGCTGACGGCTCGCTCGCGACCGTTGCCGCGGCACGACGCAAATCCCGGTGCCTCCTATCGCCGGGCGATGCCTCTCCCGATGCCATGGTGTGGAGGTGACGTTCAATATGGCCGCGCAGGTGTGCAGGAGGCATTGTAATGAGAGTGAACGTTGGGTGCGGCCGGACGCCAACGGAAGGATGGCATAACCTGGACAACTCACCGAGCGTGCGGTTGGCCGCCATTCCGATCGTGCCCGGGCTTCTGTATCGTCTGGGACTTCTGGCTGAGGCACAATGGGACTTCGTACAGTTTGCGCGTAAGCACTCGATCGTGTTCGCTAACGCAAGCCGGCGCCTACCATTTGGCAGTGAGTCCCTCGACGTCGTCTACTCGTCCCACATGTTCGAGCACTTGGCACCATTGGCGGCGGCACGGTTTCTCCAAGAAGCTCATCGAGTGCTCAGGAAGGGTGGGATTATCAGACTCGTGGTGCCCGACTTGCGACTTCTCATCGAGCGTTACTTGCGGGACGGCGATGCCGATCGTTTGGTTGAAGGCATGCATGTGTGCGACACAACGGTTCATACCATTGCGGGAAGGGTAGTTCGTGGAGTCATAGGGGTTCGCCACCACCAATGGATGTACGACGGGGCGTCGCTTTGCCGACTGCTGGAGCGGCATAGATTCCTTCGCCCAGAGGTAATGACCGCAGGCACGACAAGGATCCCAGCTGCCGATCCGCTTGATCTCTGCGAGCGGGCGGATGAGAGTGTATACGTTGAAGCGGCGAAGGGATAGAACGCCTACCGCGTCGCCACCACCATGACGGATTTGGCCACGAGCGGAACGCGACCGATGCGATAGAACTCAACGCGACTGAAGCGAGCGCACAGCGTTCGGAGCTTCGGGACCGAAAAGAACTTGATGTGGCCACCTTCCCACAATGGATCGAAGTGGCGATCAAATCGACCGGATGCCACGATGAGCAGATTCTTCAGATAACTATGATAGGGAGTTGAAAGAATTCCCAGGCCTCCAGGCTCAAGCGCGGACCACAAGGTGTCAATGAAGACTTGCGGCGAAGTGCAGTGCTCGATTACTTCTAGGCTGACTACCAGAGGGAAAGTGCCGTATCGCTTTGCGAGGTCGTCGTCGACCGAACCCAACTCGAACTGGAGCGAAGGCCTTTCGTGTCGTTTGGCCAGCTCGATCCCCGAACGTGAAGGGTCTACGCCGATGACCGAGTAGCCCATCTCGGCCAGCATCCGGGAAGTCGCCCCATTCCCACATCCAATCTCCAGGACCCTGGCCGGCGGACGGCGGCGCGCTAAGATGCGCTGCAGATAGGGCCAGAGATAGTGATTGGCGTGCGTAGGATGGTCGTTGCTGTAGCGGTACTCCACCGAGCGGAGCGTAACACGTACTTGAACTGGCCTCCTCGTTGTCGTCGGCGCCGGGGTCCGTGATTGGTGTGCGAGGAGCGTGGCCGGGTTGCCGGCCGGACACGGTATCCGCGGCCGCGTTAACATGGACCCACCATACAAATGGGACGGCGCTTCCTCTTCATCAACCAGTTCTATCCGCCCGATCCCGCTCCGACAGGTCGGGTAATGCACGAGGTGGCGACGGAGCTTGTGCGGCGAGGGCATCACGTGCGCGTTCTGTGTTCGCGCAAGGAATACGGCACGGGCACGGATCTCGGTGATTCCACCGTTCAGGAGGGCGTGGACGTTCGTCGCTTTTGGGCGACCACCTTCGACGCGAGGCGTACGGTGGGGCGGATGACGGAGGATGGGCTTTTCCTCCTCCATATCGCTCTGCGGGTGCTGGTCCAGTCTCCTCGTGTGGACCTCATCCTGGCGATGAGCAGTCCTCCGTTGATCGGTGTAATGGCGTCATTGGCTCATCGCTGGCGCAGGATTGAACACGCTCATTGGACGATGGACCTCTATCCGGACGTCCTTGAGGCTCACGGTCTCGTGAGCCGCGATTCGTGGTCCTCGCACGTCTTCAAGAAGATAGCGCGGATCCAGTTCGACGGCGCCGCTCTCATTCTTGCGCTCGGTCCATACATGGCCGAGCGTATCGCGACGCATCTCGATGGTAGAGCGCCCCTGCAGGCCGTACCCCTTTGGAGCGACCTTGTCAGTGATCCGCAGGCTCTGACGGCCGCCGAAGAGATGCGAAAGCTCCGCCGGTGGCGCGAAGATGATCTCGTGTTGATGTACTCCGGTAATATGGGAAGAGGACACCGCTTCGGCGAATTTCTCGATGCGGCCAAACATTTCGGGGTGGAAGGTCCAGTGTGGGCCTTCGTTGGAGGTGGGCCGCGTCGCGCAGAGGTTGAGGATTACGTCAGACAATGCCGGTCGTGCCGCGTCCAGCTTCTGCCATATGTCGACGCGGCAGCAACGGCGGCGAGCCTGTTGTCCGGCGACGTGCACCTCGTTAGCCTCTCGTCGGAATGGCAAGCTTTGATCGTCCCGAGTAAGCTCCAAGCCGCTTTTGCCCTCGGCCGGCCCGTGATTTTCGTGGGGCCGTTCGCCAACGAGACCGCAAACTGGATCATCGAATCGGGCGGCGGATGGGTCGTGCCCGAAGGCGATGTTGCGGCTTTGATCAAAGCGGTAGAGGAAGCTCGTGATCCGCAAGAGCGGCAACATCGTGGCCGTGCCGCTCTCGCGTTCGCGCACGGCCATTTCAACCGTGAGCAGAATCGCGCGCGTGTTGCGGACCTTCTCGAGGCATGTGCGTTGCGCGCGGCGGAGGCCACCTAGGTGCTGAAGCAGTGCCCGGCGGTGACGGTGTTGGTCCTAGTCTTACAGGCCGCGGCAATCGCCGAAGCCGGGACGATTGCTCTCACCACGGATGTGGCGGCCACCGTCACGGCATCGGGGCTTTTGGTCTCTCTCAAGATCACGAACTCCGGCGACGAGGCGGCGCGATCCCTCGTACCCTCGGTGACCCTCCCCGGAAACCCGCCCTCCCGCGTTCAGGAGGCGACCAACCTCGGAGCGGGACAGAGTCTCGAAGCCCGGTTGGAGGTTCCGTGGGCCGGGAAGCGGAGCGGGCAATGGCCCATTACCACGGTCGTGGACTATGCGGACGCAAATGGATATCCCCTCCAGGCCGTTCAGGTAGCGCTGCTCACCCTGGGCGCACCGACGCCTTCACTGATGGCGCTCGTCGATGTGGACGCTCCGTCTTTCGCGACGTCGGGGAACATCAAAGTGCATCTCAAGAGCCTCTCTCCGGCCGCCCTGCGCGTTGAGCTGCGTGCCGTTGGTCCGCGTGGGCTTGAAGTGGCGGGAGCACTCGCCCCGCTTGCGTTCGAACCGTGGGCGGACCAGGAGAGCTCGATCAGTGTGACGAACCGCGGAGTCCTTCCGGGCAGTCGCGTGCCCGTCTTCGTGGTTGCCGAATACGAGGACGAGGACGGGCACCACGCTTCCGTGACGCATCGCCTGATCGAGATCAAGCATCCAGCTGCGGCGGTGGCGGTCACCGCGCCCTACTACGCCTTCGTCGTGGCGGTCGTCCTTGTGGCGGTGTGGTCTGGCGTGTACGTCTGGCGCCGAAGGGGCGCCGCGAAGAGGTGATCCTACGCCGTGTGACGATGGCGAGCGTCGAACAACCATTCCACGGCACGGAGATCGACGACGCTTCCCGCGACACCTATCGTCCGGGCGTGCGCGAAGGCCTCGGGAAGGCGGAGGTTCTGCCCGGCCGTCATCTCTGTGGCCCAGAAACGCCCGGGATAGGCGCGGATCAGCGCCTCCGCGGTGGCCCGGTCCGGGACCATCTTGTAGCCGAGGGCATTGCAGGGCGCGACAAAGACCGCGAACGAGTCGAGCGCGCTGCCGAGCACGTCGAACGCCATCACCGGGTTGTGCGTCGCCAACCCCGCCTCCAGCCCTGACGCTCGGACACGTCTCGCGAACTCGACGAACAGCTCGGTCACCCGTCCCGCCAGGCCGATCTCGGTCAGCTGCGGGTGCAGGAAGACGCGCCGGACGTGGAGGCCCCGAGCGGCGGCCAGCTCCATCTCGGCGAGCCAGAGGGCGCCCGCCGCGAAGTCGGCGCGGGCGAGCGGTCCGAGCGCCGTCAGCGCGTTCACTCCGGTGGCGACCATGGCCTTCGGCTGCAGCCGCAGGAAACGAGCGAGCGCGGCCCCGACCATGCCCCGATCGGTGAGGTCCCGGATGAAGGCATACATGTTGGGCACGACGGCCCAGATCGAGATGTCGCGCCAGACCTGGAACTCGCGCAGGGCCACCTCGGAGCGGCGATCGAGAACGGCCATGACCGACGTCACGCCGACCGAACGCGCCATTTCGCAGGCGACGTGGATCTCCTCCGGCCGGCTGTAGCGGGCGACGTATCGGAGCCGCTCATTCCAACTCCGATAGTGCTTGCTTTCGGGCGAGCCGAGGTCGAGGGCCAGCTCCATCAGCCGACCTCGACCGGTTGTCCGCTCGCCGCGGAGGCATAGATCCCTTCGATCATCCGCTGCGTATTGGCCGCCTCGTCGAGCGAGCAGAACGGAAGGTGGCCGGTTCGGCAGGCCGTCTCGAAGGCGCGGAGCTGACGATAGAAGGATTCTCCGCCGATGTGCGGGCTGATGTCGAAGGCGGTGTCGGCGGGCAGGTCGCTGGCGTGGATCTCGCTCCATCCCTCCGGGTGGTCGCCGATCGGTCGCAGCAGGTGCAGGAGGATCTGCTCGCGGCCCAGGACGAGCGTCCCCTGCCGGCCGTCGATCGTGATCCCGTAGTCCAGCATCTGGGCGCCGGGCATGCTCCACGACGTGTCGAGCATGCCGGTGACGCCGCCGTCGAACCAGAGGAGCGCGTGTGCGGAGTCCTCGACGGTGCTCGCGTGCGATCGCGTCGAGGCCATCACGCGGCGGATGCGGCCGAACATCCAGCCGAGGATGAACAACACGTGGGATCCCATGTTGGCGACCACGCCGCCTCCCGAGAGCTCGCGCTGGAAGAACCAGCCCGACTTCGGCCCGAACACCTCGCTGATGTAGGCGTGGGCGCTGAAGCGCAGGACCTCCCCGAGCACGTTCTCCGCCAGCAAGCGGCGCGCCTCCTCGACGATGGGAAGGTGCGCGTAGACGTATCCGGCCGCGTGCATCACTCGGTGTTCGCGCGCGAGGGCCAGGATGGCGTCGGCGTCGGCCACGGACGTGGCGACCGGCTTTTCCATGAAGAGATGGAGGGGCCGCACCAGGCACTGGCGCGTGACGGCCAGGTGCGTGTGCGTCGGCGTGCAGATGAACACGGCCTCCGGGCTCGCACTCGCCAGCAGCTCCAGAATGCCGGTGAACACCGGGGCCCGCAAGCCTTGGCTGGACAGCCGCTCGTGAGTCCCGCGCTGCGGGTCCACGAACCCGACCAGCTCCGTCCCCGGGTAGACCTGGAGCAGGTGGCCGTGGACCATGCCCATGCGGCCGGCCCCGATGACGGCGCACCGAAGCGGGCGCGTCTCAGGCATGGGATGGCTCCAGTCCGGATCGCTTGAGGCCGTCGGTCAAGGGAGTCAGGCGCGGTTGTAGATCGCGCTCGAGCGCGCGCGGGTCGCACTGCGCGTCGCGCACCGCGCCGCGGACGTTGTCCGTCGTGAGTGGTGGAGTGGGCAGGATTCTCTCCAGGGTCCAGGCCAGGGCGAAGGACACGCCGAGCGGAAGGTGCACGGTGCGGCAACGACGCCCGATGGCCCCGCAGATGGCGGACAGGAACTCATCGTAGGTGACGAGATCTGGACCGCCGATGTCATACGTACGCCCGGCGAGCTCGGGCCGCGCGAGGACGGCCAGGATCACATCGAGCAGGTCGTCGAGGAACAGGGGTCGCAGGCGCCACTGTCCGGGACCGATCACGGGAATGACCGGCAGCTTGCGGACGAGGGTCGCGAGACGGACGAAGACGCCGCGGGAGCCCCGGCCGTAGACGAGGCTCGGGCGGAGGATCGTCGCCGGCAGGCCGGACTCCAGGAAGATGCGATCGGCCATTCGCTTCGTGCGGCCGTAGAGTCCGGGCGCGGGCAAGTAGACGTGCTGAGTGCTGAGGATGATCAACCGTGCGCCGGTATGCCGGCAGGCCTCGACGAGGGCGGAGGCGGCGCCCACGTTCACGCGGTAGGCGACTCCGGGATCGAGTCGTCCCGCCGAAGTGGCGGCGGCCATGTGGATGACCGCCGTGGCATCCGTGAGGGCCCGGCAGAGGGTCGCCGGGTCGGTCACGTCCCCGACGACGACTTCGATCGGCGGCCCCGGCACGGGCGCGAGCGGCCCTCGAACGAGCAGACGCGGAACGTGACCGGCCTGAACCAGCCGAGGGACGAGGGCCGATCCGATGAACCCGGTCCCTCCCGTGACGAGGACACGCGTCATCGTGCCCCTGATTTCGGCGACGTCTCGAGCTCGCGCAAGCGGTCGGCGGCGGAGATGGACCAGCGGCTGCTCTCGTACTGCTTGATCGTGCGGCGAAACGCGGCGGCCGCCGCCTCATGGTGCCCGAGACGGGTCTGGCAGACGCCGACCTGGTACTGGCTTTCGGGTACCCACACGTTCTCCGGAGCGCCGGCAATCAGTTCCTCGTACGCAGGGATGGCCGTAACGCAATCGCCAAGGCGGAACAAGCTCGACGCGCGCCAGAACATCGCGTCTGCGGACGACGCGTAGCCCCGGCCAAAGAGGAGAGTCCGATCGTATTCGCGTCGAGCCCGCGCGAAGTCCTGCGCCTGGAAGGCTTCCCAGGCGCGCCGCGCGAAATACTGGGCGGCGACCTTGCGGGTGACGCTCGCGGTGATCACCACCAGCGCCGCCATCAACAAGGCCGTGGTCGCCCGACGGTAGTGCCGAGCGAACAGCGGAGAAAGCTCTCGCAATGTGTCGGGGGATCGGCCCGGCATCGCGACGCACAACCCGACTCCGACGAGTGACGCAATGATTCCAACCCAGTCCACCGCGGTGCGAGCGAATCGGAGTCGCACGACCGGTTGTTCGGGCACGACCATCATGAACGCCGGGCTGGCCAGGAACACGCCGGCGGCACCTTCCACGCGCCAGTTCGGGTCGTAGGCCACGGAAACGTAATGAGGAATTCCCGGGCACGTCGTCGTGAACTCGATCTCGAGCGAGGACAACTTCTCGGTGACCGTGCACGACGACGTCTCGGGGACATGGGGGATGGCCGTCGGAGACGTGCTGGTGACCGGGAAAAAGCGACGCGCCGATGCCGGCACCGTTCGTGCGGACACCAGCGGGACGTCCAGTACATCGTCCTTGTCGAACCACCGGTGGAAGTCCTTCTTCCAATGGGTGGTCTCGAGGAGTACCGGTCGAAACCTCGGGACGCGGACGTAGCCGGCGGGCTCGTCGGTGCGCCGGTAGATGACGTAAGGCTCAAGCACGAAATGTCGGACCCAGCGCGGGTCGTGGTCGAGCGCGGCCTTCACCTTGTCCGACACGGCCAGGAAGTCTCGGACGTTGAACAGGTCGAGTCGCGCCGTCCCGCGCCCCGGGTCGGAGTCCGGGTACGCGTAACCGGGGATGACACTCGTTCCCTGCTCGGACACGAGTGACTGGATGTAGTAGACGAACGGCGACGTGACCGCGGTCTGCAGCAGCACCCCTTCGAGGGTCGCTCGCCCGGCCAGTCGCGGCAGGCTCTCGAAGATCCGCATGCTGCCGAAAGTGTCGTAGGACGGCGAATGCTCGTAGCCGACGCGTGGATCATTGAGGGAGCCCTTCAGCGCGGCCATGAGCCGTTGGAGCACCGGATACTGGGGCTTGCTCTCGATGCCTTCGTAGTTCCACTTCACCCAGTTGGGGATGTAGCCGGCGTTCATCTGCACGAAGCCGAGCGTGGCCGCCACGAGAGCCAGGCCGGGCAGTCCCGCCGCCGGCAGCGTGGGCAGGAAGGCCGAGAGCAGATCGAGCGCGAGCAGCAGCACGACGAACTGGGCGAAGGGAATGAAGCGGATGTCGGGGACGCCGACGCGGTTGGCGGCGCAGAAAGCGGCGGCGGCGACGAGAAGGCTGAAGACCACGTAGTGACCGGCCGCGGGCGTGCCTCGAGCGCGGACGAGGCGGACGACGTCCCCGGCGGCCATGGCGGCCGGAAGGAGAAGCATCGGCGGCAGGACGTCGAGCCACGATTGGAATTGCCATTCCCAGTGGATGGATGTCGCGTAGGGGAGGCCGGAGATCAACGGCACCAGCCAGAAGGCCATCAGCAGCGCAGCCCCCGCGTAGACCCAGGAGAGGTAGATGAAGCTTCGCCGCAGAGTCGCGGGATCCAGCAGGAAATAGAGGCCCGCCCCGGCCGCGCTGATGAAAGGCACGGGGTGGCAGAGGCCGACCAGGGCGAGGAGCACGGCGAGTCCGGCCCGGTGGCGTCCCGTGTTCATGCCTCGATACAGCAGGCCCACGAAGAGCACGGCCAACGCGAAAGCGAGGCTGAAGCTGAACTCGCCGGCCAGCGTGCTAGGGATGTTGGCTCCCCACATCGAGTTCCCCTGGTTGAAGAGGAGAAGAAGGCTCGCCGCGGAGCCGATCGCGGGAATCGGGAAGGGATAGCCCAGTGCCCGCAGGCAGACGACGGTCGCCAGCGGAAGCAGGAAGATGCCGAGAACTGTCACCAGCTTGAAGGCGACATTGAAGGGGACCAGCCACGAGAGGGCGATGACGATGAGGGAGGGCGGAAGGAAGTACGAACGGTACGGCGCGTACCCCCCGAAATTGCCGGGATCCCATCCCTGGAGATGACCCGCGGGCAGAAGGACGTTCCGCAGGTGCTCGATCGGATGGTGGAACGAGGGGGTGTCCCCGCCCGCGGTCATGGTGTCCAGCAACAAAAGGGATGGCCGGAAGTACGACAGGAGGAGCGCCCACACGGCGAGGAGCGCCACGGCGATTATGGCGTCGGGCCAGCCGAGGCGCCCTCTCCCCGTGGCCACGGCCCTCAAAGCGCGCGCCGGTGCCGCCACCACGCCAGCCGGGCGACGTCCCACAGCATTCCCGGTGCGTGGCGAAGGAGGCTCACCGACGAGTCCTCGTTGTGAACCAGGCGGACGGGCTGGCGCGCGACGCGCAGACCCGCGGCGTGGGCTCGCAGGAGCAGCTCGGCGTCGAAGGCGAAGCTCGTGACTCTCAGGCGCCCGAACAGTTCATGGGCGGCGGCCCCGCGATAGCCCTTGTATCCGCACTGGGTGTCCGCATAGTCGAGGCCGAGCGCGTGGTTCACGAGCCAGGTATACACCGCGCTCGAGAGCTGGCGAAGCGGACCCACGGAGGCCATTGCCGAGGACTCAGGGTGCAGGCGATCTCCGATGACGACGTCGGCTCCCGCCTGGAGCGTAGCCAGGGTGGCCTCGATGGGGTCGAGTGAAAATGGCAGGTCCGAGTCCGTGAAGACCACGTAGGCGCCTCGCGCGCGCGCCACGCCGGACCGGATGGCCCCGCCCTTGCCCAGGTTGCGATCGTGGCGTACGAGCACGACGTCCGGGGAAAGGTCCACGATCGTCAGAGTCTCCTCAGGACGGCTCCCGTCATCGACGAGGATCAGCTCGGACCGCTGCGGGAACCGGTGGCGGAGCCAATCCAGGGCCTGCCGGGCGGAGCGCGCGGTGCGGGCTCGCTGGTTGAACGCCGGAATGACGAGGGAGAGCTCCAGCGGCGCCGCGGGGGCCATTGAAGCCTAGACGGAGTGCTCAGCCGTTGTCAGACGCAGGCGACGAGAGCGCTCCGCGCGGTTCAACGTCTCGACTGAAAATGGAAAGCGGGCGCCGCAAGCGTGCGGCGCCCGCAGGGGTCCACCGGCCTCAGCAGACGAACGTACAGGCCGCTGGCGGCGGCGCACAACCCGGGCACGGTGTCGGCGGCTTGGGCGGCGGCAGCGTCGTCGTAGTCGTGGTCGTCGGCGGCGGATTCGTCGGGTTGGTCACGGTCGTGGTGGTGGTAGTAGTGGTCGTGGTGGTCGTGGTGTCGTTGACGACGACCGCCGTCCCGATCCCGACCGCCGCCGCGCCGCCCAGCACGAGCGCGATCGTGCCCGCCGTGAGAGCCAACCCGCCCGCCGCGAACCCGACCGGCGCGATCGCCGATCCGGTGGCGGCCGAGAACACCGTCACCTCACCGGGAGGTCCGATGGCGGCCACCTTCTTGTCCGAGGGGCAGTCCTTGGCCTCCGCGACCACGATGGCTTCGATCTCCGCCGTCTTGTTCTCGCCGAACTCCGTCGTCGTGGCCTGGACGTAGTACGTGATGGGGCTGGCCTCG
>Ga0111539_10000668_pt1 | contig 44298 bp, 42 predicted proteins | sample RhiMethybrSRZTD1_FD_79667 | JGI IMG/M metagenome (GOLD analysis project Ga0111539, IMG submission 79667) | Populus rhizosphere microbial communities from Tennessee, USA - Rhizosphere MetaG P. TD hybrid SRZTD1 (version 2) (version 2) | ecosystem: Host-associated > Plants > Roots > Rhizosphere >... | reverse complement strand
GTGCCCCAGAAGCCCTACCTGTTCTCGGGCACCGTGGCCAGCAACCTGCGCTACGGCAAGCCCGACGCCACCGACGACGAGATGTGGGAGGCGCTCACCATCGCCGAGGCGGCCGACTTCGTGCGGGCCATGCCCGGCGGGCTCGGGGCCACCGTCGCCCAGGGCGGCACCAACGTGTCGGGCGGCCAGCGCCAGCGGCTCGCCATCGCCCGGGCGCTGGTCCGCAGGCCCGAGGTCTACCTGTTCGACGACTCGTTCTCGGCGCTGGACCTCGCCACCGACGCCCGCCTGCGGGCCCGGCTGGCACCGTGGACGCGCGACGCCACGGTGCTGGTGGTCGCCCAGCGCGTGTCGACCATCGCCTCGGCGGACCAGATCCTGGTGCTCGAGGACGGGCGCCCGGTGGGCCTCGGCACCCACGCCGAGCTGATGCACTCGTGCCCGACCTACGCCGAGATCGTGTCGTCGCAGATCCGTGACGGGCAGGCGGCGTGAGCGAGCGCACCACCGTCCCGCCCTCGCCCGAGCCGCCCGCGGGTGCGCCCGGCCCCGGTCCGGCCGGGGCCCCCGTCGACGCCACCCCTGGCGGCCCGCCGCCCGTCGACGCCGCGCCCGGCGGCCCGCCGCCCGGTGGCGTCCCGGGCAACGGCGCCGGCACCACGCCGCCCCGGGCCAGCGGCAGCCCCAGCGCCGTGCGGCCCATGGGCGCCGGCATCCCCACCGAGAAGGCGCGCGACTTCAAGAACTCGTCGCGGCGGCTGCTGGCGATGCTGCGCCAGGACCGGGTGCCCGTGTGGTCGATCGTGGGGCTCGCCACCGTCGGCGTCGGGCTCACCGTGGTGGGGCCGAAGATCCTGGGCCACGCCACCGACCTCGTGATCCAGGGCCTCTCGCGACCGGCGGGCATCGACTTCGGCGAGCTGCACATGGTGCTGCTCGGCGCGCTGGCCCTGTTCCTGGCGTCGTCCGGCCTCACCTACGTCAGCGCCTACCTGATGGCCGGCATCATCCAGCGCACGATGCGGCGGCTGCGGGCCGACGTCGAGGACAAGCTCAACCGCCTCCCGCTGTCGTACGTCGACCGGCAGCAGCGGGGCGACCTGCTCAGCAAGGTCACGAACGACATCGACAACATCGCCCAGAGCCTGCAGCAGACGCTCAACCAGCTCGTGTCGCAGGCGCTCACCCTGGTGGGCGTGCTGACGATGATGGTCTGGATCTCGCCCCTGCTGGCGCTCGTGGCCATCGTGTCGGTGCCGATCTCGCTGATCACCATGCGCGAGATCGCCAAGCGTTCCAAGAGCCGGTTCATCGCCCAGTGGGGCCACACCGGGGCGCTCAACGCCCAGGTGGAGGAGGCGTTCACCGGCCACGCCATCGTGAAGTCGTTCGGCCGCCAGCGCGAGGTCGAGGAGCGCTTCCGCGTCACCAACGACGAGCTGTACGTCGCCAGCTTCGGCGCCCAGTTCGTGTCGGGCGTGATCCAGCCGGCGATGATGTTCCTCGGCAACCTCAACTACGTGATCATCGCCGTGGTCGGCGGGCTCAAGGTCACGTCGGGCGCCCTGACCATCGGCGACGTGCAGGCGTTCCTCCAGTACACGCGGCAGTTCCAGATGCCGCTCACGCAGATGGCGTCGATGATCAACCTGCTGCAGTCCGGGGTCGCCTCGGCGGAGCGGGTGTTCGACCTGCTCGACGCGGAGGAGGAGCGGCCCGACGGCGAGGCCGAGCCGCTGGCCGGCACGCCCCGCGGGCGGGTGGCGTTCGAGGACGTGTCCTTCTCGTACAGCCCCGACACGCCGTTGATCACCGACCTGTCCCTCGTCGCCGAGCCGGGCCAGACCGTGGCCATCGTCGGGCCGACCGGCGCGGGCAAGACCACGCTGGTGAACCTGCTCATGCGGTTCTACGAGCTCGACGCCGGGCGCATCACGCTCGACGGCCGCGACATCGCCTCGATGCCCCGCCACGACCTGCGCGACGCCACCGGCATGGTGCTCCAGGACACATGGCTGTTCGGCGGCACCATCCGCGACAACATCGCCTACGGCAACCCCGACGCCTCCGAGGAGCAGATCCTCGAGGCGGCGCAGGCCACCTACGTCGACCGCTTCGTGCACTCGCTGCCCGACGGCTACGACACCGTGATCAACGACGAGGGCACCAACCTGAGCGCCGGCGAGAAGCAGCTGGTGACGATCGCCCGGGCCTTCCTGTCCGACCCCGCCATCCTGATCCTCGACGAGGCCACCAGCTCGGTCGACACCCGCACGGAGGTGCTGATCCAGGAGGCCATGGCGGCCCTGCGGTCGCAGCGCACCAGCTTCGTGATCGCCCACCGGCTGTCGACCATCCGCGACGCCGACACCATCCTCGTGATGGAGTCCGGGCGCATCGTCGAGCAGGGCGACCACGACGAGCTGCTGCGGCGCGACGGCGCCTACGCCCGGCTCTACAACGCCCAGTTCCGGGCGGCCGCGGTCGACCTCGACGAGGACGTGGTCCGCTCCTGACGCCGCGGGCGTGGGGCCCGGTGCGTCCCGGAGCGAGCCTCGGGGTCCGCCCCCGAGAGATGGAAGCGGCGTTCTCGCGTCAGTAGGGTGAGGTTCTCGCGCGCGGAACGCCGCCGCCATCCGGAGAGGCACCACGGACATGACGCTCCGCCACGACCACTGGATCGGCGGCAAGGTCGAGGCGCCGGTCGGCGGCGCCTACCTGCCGACGATCGACCCGACGACCCGGCAGCCCGGGGACGAGATCGCCGCAGGGAGCGCCGCCGACGTCGACCGGGCGGTCCTCGCCGCCGCCGAGGCCCAGCCCGCGTGGGCCCGGGCGTCGGGCGCCGAGCGCTCCGAGGCGCTGCACCGCGTCGCCGACGCGATCGAGGGCGGGGCCGACGACCTGATGGCGCGGGAGCGGGCGTGCACCGGCAAGCTGCCCGCCCAGCTCCGGCTCGAGGTCGACATGTCGGCCGCCTACTTCCGGTACTACGCGGGGATCCTGCGTGCCGTCGGCGGCCGCACGATCGACCAGGGCGCCGGCACCCACACCTACACGCGCCTCGAGCCGTACGGCGTCGTGGGCGTCATCACCCCGTGGAACCTGCCGCTCAACCAGGCGTGCCGGGCGCTGGCACCGGCGCTGGCCGTCGGCAACGCGGTGGTGGCCAAGCCGTCGGAGCTCACGTCGACGTCCACGCTGGAGCTCGCCCGCCTGGCCACCGAGGCGGGCCTGCCCGACGGCCTGCTGAACGTGGTCACCGGCTCGGGCCCCGAGGTCGGCACGCCTCTCGCCGCCCACCCGAACGTGCGCCGGATCGCGTTCACGGGCTCGGTCGCCACGGGACGACACCTGGCGACGGTGGCCGCCGGGCGGCTCGTGCCCCTGACGCTCGAGCTCGGCGGCAAGTCGCCGCTGGTCGTGTTCGCCGACGCGGACGTGGAGGGGGCCGTGGCCGCCGCGGTCGGCGCGGTGGCCGTCAACGCCGGGCAGGTCTGCTCGGCGACCACGCGCCTGCTGGTCGAGGGGCCCGCCCACGACGAGGTCGCCCGCCGCGTCGTCGACGCCGTCGCCCGCCTCGAGCCGGGGGTCGACTTCGGTCCGATGATCACCGAGGCGCAGCACCGCAAGGTCCTCGAGCACATCGCCGCCGCGCGCGCCCGGGGCGTCGAGCCGGCGACCGGCGGCGGCGCCTACGACGAGGGTCCCGCCGCTGCGGGCCTGTACGTGCGGCCGACGGTCTACGTCGGGGTGGCGCCCGACCTGCCGCTGGCCCGTGACGAGGTCTTCGGGCCCGTGCTCGTCACGATGCCGTTCGCCGACGAAGCCGACGCCGTCGCCCTCGCCAACGACACCGACTACGGGCTCGTGGCGGGCGTGTGGTCCGGCGACGTCGCCCGCGGCCTGCGGGTGGCCGAGCGGATCGAGGCCGGCCAGGTGGCGGTCAACGGCGGTGCGCTGTCCATCGAGACGCCGTTCGGCGGGGTCAAGCAGAGCGGCTACGGCCGGGAGAAGGGCATCGAGGCCCTGCACGACTACGCCGTGACCAAGACGGTCAGCCTGGCGCTGGGCTGACCGGCGGGCGACGAGCGAGGGAGCCCGCGGCGAGCGGACCGCCGGCGCGTGCGGCGACGGGGTCGTGGCGACGCTCGTCGTCGGCGTTAGCCGTCGGGCGCGCCGGGCCCGGGGAACGGGAGTCGCCCGACGTGCTTGGCGTGGTAGAGCGCCTGGTCGGCCAGGTGGATCACGTCCTCGGCGGGGGCGATGGCCAGGCCCACGCTGGCGCCGACGGTGAGAACGGTCGACCCCGGCGTGGCGATCGGCGCCTCGATGGCCTGGACGACGCGCCGGGCGGAGGCCCGCGCCTCGTCGTAGGTGGTGCCGTCGACGAACACGATGGCGAACTCGTCGCCGCCGAAGCGCACGGCGAGGTCGTTCGCCCGCAGGCCGCCCCGCAGGCGGGCGGCCACGACGCGGAGCACCGTGTCGCCCGTGTCGTGCCCGTACCGGTCGTTGACCGGCTTGAAGTCGTCGAGGTCGACCAGGGCCATCGTCACGGGCCCCGTGGCCCGGCGCAGGCGGCGGTCGAGCGCCGCCCGGTTGGCGAGGCCGGTGAGCGGGTCGGTCTCGGCCATGCGGTGGAGCGCCCGCCGGCGGCGCTCCTCGGCGACGGCGAGCCCGGCGAGCCGGCGACCGTGGCGGAGGGAGTCCTCGACCCCGATCGTCCGCTCGATCGACAGGCGTACCCAGACGACGAGGGCGCCGATCACCTGCCCGTCGATCTGGTCCCAGATCGGCGTCTGCCACGACGAGCGGAACCCGGCGGCGCGCGCCCGGGCGGCGAGCGCGGGGTCGAGGCCGGCGAAGTCGACGGGGGACGAGGTGTCGCCGCGCATCGCCGCCTGCCACCAGCCGGGATCGTGCGCCAGGGCCGCCACCGGGCTCGACGAGGGCACCCCCACGACGGCGCCGTCGTCCATGAAGGCGACGGCGGCGGCGGCGCCGAGGTAGTCGGGCACCAGCGCCGCGCAGGCGGCGAGGATCTCGGGCAGCGGCTCGTCGGCGCCGAGCAGGTCGAGCACGTAGCCCACGCCGTCGAGCTCGCCCGTCACCGGTCGCGAGAACACGAGGAAGCCCTCGACCACCGGATCGTCGATGAGGTTGTGGATGCTCGCCTCCATCACGACCCACCGCCCGTCCATCCGCCGGAACCGGTAGCGGATCGGTTCGGGCATCGCCGCCGCCTCGGCGTCCGCGGGCGTGGCCACGCGCAGCTGCTCGAGGCCGTGGAGGATGCGCCCGACGTCGTCGGGATGGATGCGCTCGAGCGAGCTGGCGCCGCGGCGCGCGTCGGGATCGGTGCCCGTCACCCAGGTCGCCGACTCGCTGATCCAGCGGATGGAGAGATCGGCGTCGATGAGGGTGACGACGGTCGACGGCGACCGGTCGATCGCGCGGAGCAGGCGCGTCGCCACCTCGAGAGGGACGTCGCCGGGGTCGACACCCTGCGGCGGGGTGACGTCGCCCAGCGATGGAGGTGGCGGTTCTGTCACGGCGTGCCCTCGTTCCGGTCGTGTGACCGACCCCGGTCGACTCCCGCGGGGCTGGCGGGTTGGGGCGCAGGCTAATGGCCGTTATCGCTGGTGCGGTGGTCGACGCGCCGGGAAACCGCCCGTGCGTCCTGCGACGTCGGGCCGGACGGGCGCCGGTGCCGCGGTCAGGCGGGGACGGCCGCGTCGGCGACGGAGCGCCCGGCGCCCGCGCCGGTGGTCCCGGTGCTCGTCGACCCGGGCCGGAAGCGGCGGAGCCGGAGGCTGTTCGACACCACGAACACGCTCGAGAGCGCCATCGCCGCCCCCGCCAGCATGGGGTTGAGCAGGCCGGCGGCCGCCAGCGGCAGGGCGGCGACGTTGTAGGCGAACGCCCAGAAGAGGTTGCCCTTGATGGTCGCCAGCGTGCGGCGCGAGAGCCGGATGGCGTCGACCGCGGCCCGCAGGTCGCCCCGCACGAGGGTGAGGTCGGACGCCTCGATGGCGACGTCGGTGCCGGTGCCCATGGCGAGGCCGAGATCGGCCTGGGCCAGGGCCGCGGCGTCGTTCACGCCGTCGCCGACCATGGCCACGACCCGGCCCTCGTCCTGCAGCCGGCGCACGGCCGCCACCTTGTCGGCGGGCAGCACCTCGGCGATGACCTCGTCGACACCGACCTGGGCGGCCACGGTGCGGGCGGCCCGCTCGTTGTCGCCGGTGAGCAGCACGGGCCGCAGCCCGAGCCGGCGGAGGCCGGCGATCGCCTCGGCGGAGGTGCCCTTGACGGTGTCCGCGACCACGACCACCGCTCGCGCCGCGCCGTCCCAGCCGACCAGGATCGGGGTGCGGCCCGCGGCCTCGGCGGCGTCGACGGCGGCGCGCAGCTCGGCGGGCACGGGCAGCGACCGGTCGGCGAGGAAGCGCTCGCGGCCGGCGACCACGGCGTGCCCGTCGACGACGCCCTGCACCCCGAGGCCCTCGGCGGCGGCGAACGACTCGACCGGGGCGAGGCGGATCCCCCGGTCGCGGGCCCCGGCGGCGACGGCGCGGCCGATCGGGTGCTCGGAGGGGTCCTCGACCGAGCCGGCGAGGAACAGCGCCCGGTCGGCCGTGACCCCGGCGGCGGCCACGACGTCGACCAGCGCCATCCGGCCCGTGGTGACCGTGCCCGTCTTGTCCAGGACCACCGTGTCGACCCGGCGGGTCGACTCCAGCACCTCGGGGCCCTTGATGAGGATGCCGAGCTGGGCGCCCCGGCCGGTGCCCACCATCAGGGCCGTCGGCGTGGCCAGGCCCAGCGCGCAGGGGCAGGCGATGATCAGCACGGCCACCGCAGCGGTGAACGCGGCGGTGGCGCCGTCGGCGGAGGCGGCGGTGAGCCAGAAGCCGAGCGTGGCGGCGGCGAGCACGATGACCACCGGGACGAAGACGGCGGCGATGCGGTCGGCCAGGCGTTGGACGGGCGCCTTGCCGGTCTGGGCCTGCTCCACCAGGCGGGCGATCTGGGCCAGGGCGGTGTCGGCCCCGACGCGGGTGGCCCGGACCACGAGCCGGCCGCCGGCGTTGACCGTGGCTCCCGTGACGGGATCGCCGGGCCCCACCTCGACGGGCACGGGTTCGCCGGTGAGCAGCGAGGCGTCGATGGCCGACGTGCCGTCCTCGACCTCGCCGTCGGTGGCGACCTTCTCGCCGGGGCGGACGACGAACCGGTCACCCACGACCAGGTCGTCGATCGGGACGCGGACCTCGTGGCCGTCGCGCACCACCGCGACGTCCTTGGCCCCCAGCTCGAGCAGCGCTCGCAGCGCCGCCCCCGCACGCCGCTTGGCCCGGGCCTCGGCGTAGCGGCCGGCGAGGATGAACACGGTCACCCCGGCGGCCACCTCGAGGTAGATCTGGCTGGCGCCCGTGCCCCGCTCGGGCCGCAGCGAGAACCCGTGGCGCATCGTGGGGTCGCCGGCGTCGCCGAGGAACAGGGCGTAGAGCGACCAGCCGAAGGCGGCCAGCGTGCCGACCGAGATGAGCGTGTCCATGGTCGCGGTGCCGTGGCGCACGTTGGCCCACGCCGCCCGGTGGAACGGCCACGCCCCCCACACCACGACCGGCGCCGCCAGCGTGAGCGACAGCCACTGCCACGCGTCGAACTGGAGGGCGGGGATCATGGCCAGCGCCACGACCGGCGCGGCGAGCACCGCCGAGACGACCAGCCGCTGGCGCAGGGCCCGGGTGGTGTCGGCCGCGGCCCCGACGTCGCCGACGTCGCCGGAGACGGCGTCGGCGCCGGCCGGTGCCGCCGGCTGCGGAGGCCGGGCGGTGTAGCCGGCCGCCTCGACCGCGGCGACGAGGTCGTCGACGGTGACGCCGGCCGCGACGTCGGCCGTGGCCCGCTCGGTGGCGTAGTTGACGGTGGCGGTGACGCCGTCGAGGCGGTTGAGGCGCTTCTCGACGCGAGCCGCGCACGAGGCGCAGGTCATGCCGCCGATGTCGAGCTGGACGACGTCGCCGCGGGGGGAGGTGCGGGTGATCATCGCTCAGTGGCCCGCCTCGTGGTCGCCGTCGGTCGGCGGAGTGGTGGCGGGCGCGGCGCCGGCAGGGTCGGGGACGGCGGGCGCGGCGCCGGCGGGGTCGGCGACGACGACCGTGAAGGCGGCGGTCCGCACCTGGCCGCCCTCGGAGAAGTCGAGGTAGAGCCGGTACGCGCCCGGCGAGGGGAAGTCGGCCGCGAAGCGGATCGCGTCGCCGGCGCCGTCGAGCGGGTGGACGTGCAGGTAGGCGAGGTCGGCGGCCCGGATGGCCACCAGGTGGCCGGCGGCCCCGAGGTAGGGGTCGGGGCGCAGCGCCTCGCCGTCGCGCCGGAGGGTGAACGCCAGCTCGGACTCCCCGGCCCGGGGCTCGCCCGCGAGGGCGACCTGGATGCCGTCGACCGTCGCCTCGCGCCGGGGCGGTGGGATGTCCGGGGCGGCGGCGACGGGAGCGGCCGGGGCGCCGTCGGCGTGGCCGTGGTCGTCGTCGGTGCCGCCACCCCCGACGTCGATCGGCCCGGCGACGGCGCCGACGCCGGCGCCGCCGCCGATGGCGAGCGCCAGCACCACGCCGAACGCCGCCAGCTTCGGGCCCGTCCTCATGCCGTCGACAGCGCGTAGCCGGCCTCGTCGACGGCTGCCGCGATCGCGGTGCGGTCGACCGGGCCGTCGGAGTCGACGGTCAGGGTGCCGGTGGCGAGCTCGACCTCGACCCGCCTGACGCCGCCGACCGCGGCGACCTCGTCGCGCACGGCGGCGACGCAGTGCTCGCAGGTCATGCCGGTGACGGAGAACGTGGCGGTCGTGGTCATGGGGTGCGGGCTCCTCGGTGCGATGGTCGCGCGTGCGGGCCGGGTGGGCCGGGCCGCGACCGGCGCGGTGACGAGGGGGACGTCGCCGCGCCGGCCGGGCTCGGTACCCGGTAGGGGTACCATATCTACCCCTGGGGGGTATCGCAAAGCCGCCGCCGCTCGGATCGAGCCCGCCGACGACGTGCACGTGGCCGTGCAGGTCCGGACGGAGCCCGACGGGACGGTCGAGCCCCGGCGGCGGCACGACGGGTGGGACGGTCGTCCGCCCGATCCGGTAGAAACGGCGCCCATGCGTGACGAGCCGGTCCTGCTGGTGCACGGTTTCGCCACGTCCGCCGAGCGGACGTGGACCGACAACGGGTGGGTCGACCTGTTGCGCGACGCCGGCCGCGACGTCATCGCGCCCGACCTGCTCGGGCACGGTCAGGCCGCCAAGCCCCACGATCCCGCCGCCTACGCCGCCCTCGAGAGCGACCTCGCCGCGCAGCTGCCCGACCGGCCCGTCGACGCCATCGCCTTCTCGCTCGGCGCCCGCGTGGTCCTCACGCTGGCCGCCGCGTCGCCCGACCGGTTCGCCCGCATCGTCGTCGCCGGCGTGGGGGCCAACCTGTTCCGCACCGAGGACTCCTCGTCGGTCATCGCCGGCGCGATCGAGGGCACCGACACGTCGGACAACCCGGTCGTCCAGTACTTCGCCGGGCTGGCCCGCCAGCCGGGGGTCGACCGCGAGGCGTTGGCCGCGTGCATCCGCAGTCGGCGGCCCCCGCTCGACGCCGCGGTGCTCGGCAAGGTCACCTGTCCCGTGCTGGTGGTGCTGGGCGACCGCGACTTCGCCGGGCCCGCCGATCCGCTCGTCGAGGCCCTCCCGGACGTGCGGTTCCGGACCCTGCGCGGCGTCGACCACTTCGCCACGCCCAAGGACTTCGGGTTCATCGACGCCGCGCTCGACTTCCTCGGTGCCCAGTGACGACGCGGGTCGCCTTCCTGCGGGCGGTGAACGTCGGGAAGCGCAAGGTCGTCAACGCCCGCCTGGTCGAGCTGTTCGGCGAGCTCGGCTACACCGACGTCTGGACCTACATCAACAGCGGGAACGTCGTCTTCGACGCCCCCGGGTCGCGGGCGGCCCTCGAGACGACCATCGGCGCCGCCATCGAGGACGACGTCGGGTTCGAGGTCACCACGTTCGTGCGCACCGCCCGCGAGCTGCGGACGATCCGCGACGAGCGGCCGTTCGAGGTCGGACCCGGCGACACGCACTTCGTGACCTTCCTCAAGGACAGGCTGGCGCCGGCGGCGGTCGACGAGCTCGAGGCGCTGTCCAACGACTTCGACACCCTCGTCGTCCGCGGCGGCCACGTGCACTGGCGCATGCACGGCCGGTCGACCGAGACGAAGGTCCCCCCGCGCGACTGGGCCCGGGTGGCCGGCAAGCTGCGGACCACGAGCCGCAACATGACGATGCTGCGCAAGCTCGTCGACAAGATCTCGGGTTGAGGGCGGCGGCCGGCAGCCGGGGGGCCGGAGCCGGCGGCCCGAAACGCACGCGGGGGGCGGCCGCTCACCGGGCATGATCGCCGCCGTGCCCCCCTCGCCGCCCGAGGCCATGCCCGACCCCGACCTCGTCGACCGCTACCTGGCCCGGGTCGGCCTCGGCGGCGCCGGCGACCCCTCGCTCGCCGACCTGCACCGGGCCCACGTGCAGTCGATCCCGTACGAGAACCTCGACGTCGTGCTCGGGCGCGAGATCCGCCTCGACGTGCCCGGCCTCGCGGCCAAGCTGGTCGACGGCGGGCGCGGCGGCTACTGCTACGAGCACAACACGCTGCTCGCCGCCGTGCTCGAGGCCCTCGGCGCCGACCTCACCCGCTGCCTCGGTCGCGTCCGGCTCGGCGACCCCACGTCGCCGCGCCCGGCGACCCACATGGTGCTGCTCGTCGACGGCCGGGTCGTCGACGTCGGGTTCGGGGCGGCCACTCCGCTCGGCCCCGTGCCGCTCGGCGGCGAGGCCACCTACGGGCCGTGGACCTGGCGCACGTCGCGGACGAGCACGCCCGAGGGCGAGGACGCCTGGCAGATGGCCCTGTCCGACCTGGTGCTCTACACGTTCACCGACGAGCCGCGGCACCCCGTCGACTACGTCACCCCCAACCACTACTCGTCGACGCACCCTCGGTCGGTGTTCACCGGGGTGCCGATCGTCCAGCGGTGGGAGGGCGACGTGCAGGTCGGGCTGGTCGGCCTCGAGCTCACCGAGCGGCGCCCCGACGGCGCCGACGTCACCACCGTCGAGCCCGCCGCGGTCGGCGACCTGCTGCGCCACCGCTTCGGCCTGGCGCTCGACGACGGCGAGGTGGCCCGCGTCGTGGCGACCGTGCCCCCGCCCGGCTGACCGCGCCGTCCCGCGGGATCTCCCGATCCGCTGTCGATCCGGCGCCGTCCCGTTCGTCTCTGGGCGACGCCGCAGGGGGACTGCGGCCCGTGCGCCCGCACGGACGAGGACGGGAGACCCGCCATGACCGACATCACCGCCGACGGCACCGCTCGCACGACCGCCCGCACGGCCGCCCGCACGACCGGTCCCGCCCCGGGGATCGACTCACCCTCGACGACGCCGCGCCTGCGTCGACTGCTGACCGCCCTCTGCTGGTTCATGGCCGTCGAGTTCGTGGTCGGCGGCGTCGCCAAGTTCCTGCCCGGCGAGACGTGGTTCGGCCCGGCCGCCGCCGACCGGTTCGTCGACTGGGGCTACCCGGCCTGGTTCCGGTTCGTCGTGGGCGCCGGCGAGATCGTGGCGGGCGTGCTGCTGGTCACCCGCAGGCGGTTCCTCGGCGCCGCGCTGCTGGTGGTGATCCTCACGGGCGCCACGCTCACCGTCTTCCTCAACCACGACCCGCTGCGCGACAGCACGATGGCCCCGCTCCACCTGGCCCTGGCGCTGCTCGTCGCCTGGGCGACCCGCGACACCGCGCGGTCGGCGCTGGCCCCGCCGCGGACGTCGACCCCCGCCGGCGATCGGTAGCGCGGGGCGCCCGGGCCGCTGCCCCGGTCCCTCGTCCCGCCCGCCGCCGTCCGGCCGGGCGGGCGAGTGGCCGGGTCAGGTCTGCAGCACCGCCAGCACGCCGTAGTGATCGGACGGCCACACGCCGTCGACCGGCTGGTCGGCCACCACGTGGCACTCGAGGGGCCGTCCGCCGCCGTCGGGACCGTGCAGGCCGCTGAACACGTAGTCGAGCCGGCGGTCGGGCTCCTGGTCACGGGCCGCGTGGGGGTTGGCGTTGTCCCACGTGAGGCCGGGCCCGCCGTCGCCGGCCAGCCGCCAGGCGTCCTGGAGGTAGGTGCTGGCGCCGTCGATCGCCGCCAGCCCGCAGAGGTAGCGGACGGCCGTGGAGTCGGGCTCCGCGTTGAAGTCGCCGGCCACCACGGGACCGACGGGCGCCGCGGGGTCGGTGCGCGCCTCCACGAACCGCACGAGCTCGACCACCTGGCGCTCGCGCAGGGCGGCGTCGTGGAGCTGCCACGACAGGTGTGTCGAGAACACGTCGACCCCCCGGGTGCGGGCGTGGACGACCACCCGCTGCACCTCGTGGTCGTCGGGCTGGTGCGGCAGCCGGGCCGAACCGGTGCCGTCGAGGGGGGACGGGCTGAGCACCGCGTTGCCGAACAGGTCGGGTCCGCCGGCGACGGGCTCGCCGGCGTAGGTCCACGACCAGCCGCCCAGGGCCTCGGCCAGCCAGGCGGCCTGGTTGCCCCGGTCGTTCTTGACGACCTCCTGCAGGCACACGACGTCGGGCTCGTGCCGGCGGATCACCGCCACGACCGCATGGCGGCGCGCCCGCCAGTCGCCGGCGAGGTTCCAGATGTTGAGCGTGAGCACCCTCAGCATGCGAGCGACCGCAGCAGCGGGACGTAGGCGACGAGGCCGGGCACCGGGGCACCCTCGACCTTGCCGGCGTCGTCCCACCGGCGCAGGGCGACGGCGTCGCGCCACCCCGGCGTCGACTCGAAGGCGCTCACCTCGGCGGCGGCCATCGGCCCGCCCTGGCGCCCGAGGCTGCGCTGGGACCCGGGCGACAGCACCTCGAGGTGGCCGGGGTCGACCGCGCACAGGTAGCGCTTGGCCTCGACGTGCAGCGCCACGGGCGCGGTGACGGCGGGTGGGAACACATCGGCGAGCAGGGCCGGCCCGGTGCGCTCGTGCGGCGCCGGCGGGTCGCCACGCAGCACCAGCAGGTGACCCACGTCGTGCAGCAGGGCCGCGGCCACCAGCGTGTCGGCCGCCCCCTCCGCGGCCGCCCTCGCCGCCGTCTGCAGGGCGTGGTCGAGCTGCGCGACCTCCTCGTCGTAGGGGTCGGCGCCCCACCGCTCGTAAAGGCACAGCAGGTCGTCGACGGACGTCATCGCACCGGCCGGCCCTGGAAGTCGCCGATGAGCGACACCGGCACCCGGTCGTCGCCGGCGTCCGCCGCGAGCTCGGCGGCCTTCTGGCGGTAGTAGTCGGCGCGCCGGTCGCCCTCGGACGCGGCGTTGTAGGTCGGGTAGAGCGCCCGGCGGGGGCCGGCCGACCGGTTGGGCCCGCTGCGGTGGGGCGTGCGCGAGTGGAACCACAGCGTGTCCCCCGCCCGCACGGTGACGGGCCGCCAGTCCATGGCGTCGACGACGTCGGCCCGGATGCACCCGGCGGCGTCGGTGGGCCACAGCCGGTCGTGTGCGCCCGACACGACCTCGAGGCACCCGTTCTCGGGCGTGGCGGCGTCGATCGCCACCATGCACGAGACGTGGACCTCGACGAACCGGTAGGCCGGCGCGTCCTGGTGGGGGGCGTAGCCGGCGCCGCCGGGCAGCTTGTGGTTCAGCTTGTCCTTGTACAGCACCGCCGGCTCGCCCAGCAGCGCCCCCGCCACCTCGACCATCGCTCCTGCGCACAGCAGCTCGCGCAGCCCCGCGTGGTGGGGGACCAGGTTCTCGGTGCGGCACAGCGCCGGCCCGGCCTCGGTCAGCTCGCGGTGCTGCAGCCACCCGCCGGCCGGTGCCGCGCCGGACCGGGTCGGCGCCTCGGGCCAGGCGGCCACGTCGTCGGCCCAGGCCTGGAGGCGCACGGCGAGGGCGTCGCCGTCGGCCGGCCGGACGTGCACCCAACCCTCGCGGGCGAAGTGGGCGACCGCCTCGGCCGCGGCGCCGTCGGCGAAGACCGGGGGCGGGGACACGGTGGTCGAGCCTACGTGTCGTGACCCGGGCCGGTCGTCCCGGCCGGCCGCGGAGCGCGGTTGGTGGCTCGCCACCACGACCTCGCTACCCTCACCCGAGGTGATGACATGACCGCGGTCGAGGCGCACGACTACGAGCACGTCGCCGTGTTGCACGACGGGCCCGACGATCTCGCTCGACGCGTCGCCGGACCGCTACGCAACGGCCTCGAACGGGGCGAGAGCGTGCTCGTCTGCCTCGACGCTCCGACGTGGCAGGCGGTCGCGGCCCGCGTGGGGCCGATCGCGGCGCGGGCGACCGTGATGCCCCCCACCGAGCGCTACGCCAGCCCCGGCACCGCCATGGCCGAGCTGCACCGGTTCGTGGACGGCAGCCTCGACGCGGGCGCCCCGTCGGTCTGGTCGATCGGCACCCTGCCGTTCGAGGGCGATGAGCACGACGACCGGTGGTGGCGCTACGAGTCCGCGGTGGACGCGGTGCTGGGCGACCGGCCGCTGCACGCGATCTGCGCGTACGACCGGTCCACCGCCACCCCCCGACAGGTCGCCGGTGCGTGCCGCACCCACGCCGTGGTCGACGCCGCGACCGGTCGCCAGGCGTCGCCGTCCTTCCGCCTCGACGCCGACGTCGAGGCCGGGCGACCGTCGCCTCCGTGGTCGCCGCAGCTCGACCTGCGTCCCGACACCGCCGCGTCGGCCCGTCACGCGGTCGCCGCGGCGGTCGGTGCGTCGCTCGATCCCGGGTCGCTCGACGACCTGGTCGTCATGGTCAGCGAGATGGTGGCCAACGGCCTGCGCCACGGCCGGCCGCCGGTCACGGTCCGCCTCTGGAACGCGCCCGACGAAGTCGTGGTCGAGGTGCGGGACTGCGGCGACGGCCTCGACGACGTCTACGCCGACCTCCGGCGGCCCCGGGGCAGCGCCGCGGGTGGCTTCGGCCTCTGGCTCGTCGGCCAGCTGGCCCATCGCGTGACGATCGGCCGCGACGCCGACGGCTCCGTGGTCACCGCCGCCGTGCGTCGCTGAGGTCGGGCCCGGCTCGATCGGGCCGCAGCACGGCCACCAGGCGGGCGGCGTTGGCGTCGAGGCGGTCGCCGGCGTCGAGGTGGAGGTCGGCGCCGCCGGGCGGTTGCCAGCGCGACAGGAAGTCGGCGACGTGGGCCCAGTCGAGCTCGTGCCAGCCGGGGATGTGGCGGCGACGCCCCTCGACGCGCCGCCGGTGCAGGGCGCGGTCGTGGCACGACGTCGTCACCAGGACGTGGCGGGCGCCGGCAGCGGCGGCGACCGCGCGCGTGCCGTCGACCTCGGCGTCGCGGGCGCACCCGTCGAGCACGATCGACGCGCCTCGCCGGAGCTGGGCGGTGGCGAGGTTGCCGAGGATCGACCAGCCGACCCGGCGATGGTCCGCCGCCGATGCCTGCGCGAGGGCGGACTGGATCGTCGGGAAGCCGGTGAGCGCCGCCATCGCCCAGTCCCACCCGAGCACCGCTGCGCCCAGGTGGGCGGCCGCCGCGTCGGCCAGCGTCGACTTGCCGGTGCCCGGCGGTCCGGTGAGGAGCACGAGCACCGGCGCGTCGCCCGTGCCGGCCCCCGTCGCCTGGCTCAGCGGGCGATCGCGATCGGCAGGTGGCGGGGGCCGCGGACCTGACCCGGCGACCACGTGACGGCGTCGGGATCGGCCAGCGAGAAGTCGGGGAAGTGCGCGAGCCACGACTCGAGCGCCACCCGCACCTCCATGCGGGCCAGGTGCGACCCGAGGCAGCGGTGCACCCCGAGCCCGAACGCCGAGTGGCGGTTCACCTCACGGTCGATCACGACCCGGTCGGCATCCTCGAACAGCCGGGGGTCGCGGTTGGCGGCGGGGAACGAGAGCAGGATCCAGTCGTCGGCCTTCATCGGGCAGCCGTTCCAGTCCATGTCCTCCTTGACCAGGCGGGCCATCGTCACGGGGGCGTAGGCCCGCAGCAGCTCCTCCATGGCCGTGGGGACGAGGTCGGGGTCGGCCACGAGGCGCTCACGGTCGGCGGGGGTGCGGGCCAGGTGCCAGATCGACGAGCCGATCGCGCTCCAGGTCGTGTCGATGCCCGCGAGCAGCAGCAGGGCCATCGTGCCCGCGATGTGGAACGGGTCGAGCTTCTCGCCGTCCATCTCGGCGTCGATCAGGAACGACGTCAGGTCGTCGCGCGGCGAGGCCGCATGCTCGGTGATCTGCGCCGACAGGTAGGCGAACAGCCCCTGCATGCGCTCGAAGCGCTCGGCGAGCGGCAGGTTCACGCCCTCGAGCACGTCGTGCACGAAGCCGCGGAACAGCTCGGCGTCCTCGCGGGGGAACCCGAGCATGTCGGCGATGACCCGGACGGGGATGTGCTGGGCGAACTCGCCGGCGGCGTCGACGACGTCACGCCCCTGGACGGCGTCGAGCAGCTCGTCGCAGTAGGCGCGGGTGCCGGCCTCGAGCTTGGCGATGGCCTGCGGGGCGAACGCCGGCAGCAGCAGACGGCGGGCGCCGTGGTGGAACGGCGGATCGGACGAGATCGGCGGCGCGATGCCGACGGGGGCGAGGTCGTGGGGCGGACGGTTGTTGCCCATCACCACCGACCGCGAGGAGAACCGCTCGGTGTCGTAGGCGATGGCGGCGACGTCCTCGTGCCGGGTGGGCAGCCAGCCCCCGCCGTAGCGCTCGGTGTGGGCGACGGGGCAGCGGCTGCGGAGGTCGTCCATGATCGGGTAGGGGTCGGCCACCCACTCGGCCCCGGTGTGGTCGAAGTCGGTGGCGTAGTCGCCGACCGGCCCGTCGATGACCTCGTTGGCGATGCCGCGGGGCTCGCTGGGGAGGCTCGGGTCGAGCTCGGCGAACCGGTCGGCGGCCGTCCCCGTGTGCGTCGTGCGCTCGCTCATCACCCGTCCTCCTCGATGGTGATCGCCCGCTCGGGGCAGTTCAGGACCGCCTTGCGGGCGGCGTCCTCCTGGCCGGGGGCGACGGTGCCGTCGCCGATCTCGACGCCGTTGCCGATCTCGTCGGGCTCGAACAGCTCGGGGGCGAGCGCGTAGCAGCGCCCGTGGCCCTGGCAGATGTCCTGGACGACGTGGACCTTCACGGTGCGTCTCCCGCGGTCGTGGCGCCGGCGGGCCGGAGCGCGTCGCCGAGCCGGGCGATGAACGTCGCCCACTCGCCCTCGTCGATCGGGGGCAACCCGGCGGCCGGTATGAGGATCGACCCCATGAGCAGCATCAGGCAGTAGCGACTGACGGCCTCGGGCGAGAGCGAGGGGTCGAAGGCGCCCTCGGCCTGTCCCTCGCGGATCAGCCCGACGAGCCAGTCGTCGCGCTCGCGGAGGTGGCCGCCCATGAGGGTCGCCACCTCGCCGTCGCGCCGGGCGGCCACGAGGGCCTCGAGGACGAGGGCCCCGTGGTCGTGGGTGCGCTGGATCAAGCCCTCGCCGATCGCCACCAGCAGGTCGACGACAGACCGGTCGGGGGTGTCGAGGAACAGCGAGGCGAGCTCGTTCGACCCGTGGTCGCGCAGCGCCTCGGCCAGCAGCTCGGTCTTCGAGGAGAAGTGGCTGTACAGGGCGCCGTTGCTGACGCCGGCGCCCTTGGCGATGTCGGCGACGCGCGTGCCCTCGAAGCCCTGGGCCTGGAAGGCGGCGGCCCCGGCCTCGAGCAGTCGTTCGCGCGTCTCGGCGGCGGAGACCCCGGTGATGCGACCCACGTGGCCATTAAACGACCGTTCATTTGTTACGTCAATCCCGCGGGGTGGCGCCGGAGGTCCGCCCCGCACCTTCCCTGACAGGATCTGTCAGGGAGGCTGCGCGACGGTGGTCCCATGAGCTCCACGAGCCAGGCCCCGACCACCCCGTCCGAGACCCCGCTGGCCGGCAAGGTCGCCCTCGTCGCCGGCGCCACCCGCGGGGCGGGCCGCGCCATCGCCGTCGCCCTCGGCGCGGCGGGCGCCACCGTCTACGCCACGGGCCGCACCACCCGCACCGAACGCTCCGAGTACGACCGGCCCGAGACCATCGAGGAGACCGCCGAGCTGGTCGACGCCGCCGGCGGCCACGGCGTGGCGGTGCAGGTCGACCACCTCGTGCCCGAGCGGGTCCGGGCGCTCGTCGAGCGGATCGACGCCGACCAGGGCCGCCTCGACGTGCTCGTGAACGACGTGTGGGGCGGTGAGAACCTCGTCGACTGGAACACGCCGATCTGGGACCACGACCTCGACAAGGGCCTGCGCCTGCTGCGACTCGCGATCGACACCCACATGATCACCAGCCACTTCGCCCTCCCGCTGCTGATCCGCCGGCCGGGCGGCCTGCTGGTCGAGGTCACCGACGGCACCGTGGGGTACAACGCGGTCAACTACCGCCTCTCGGCCTTCTACGACCTGGCCAAGTGGTCGGTGCTGCGGCTCGCCTGGAGCCAGGGCCACGAGCTGGCGCCCCACGGCGCCACGGCGGTGGCGATCACCCCGGGGTGGATGCGGTCGGAGATGATGCTCGACGCCATGCAGACGACCGAGGAGACGTGGCGCGAGGTCACGGAGCGGCCGTCCGACGGCGTGCACGGCGACCCGGCGCACTTCGCCATCTCCGAGACCCCGACGTTCACCGGGCGGGCGGTCGCCGCCCTGGCCGCCGACCCCGACGTGGCCCGCTGGAACCAGCAGTCGGTCTCGAGCGGCCAGCTCGCCCGGGTCTACGGCTTCACCGACGTCGACGGCAGCCGGCCGGACGCCTGGCGCTACCTGGTCGAGGTGCAGGACCCCGGCCGGCCCGCCGACACCACCGGCTACCGCTGAGGCCGGGTCCGGTTCACTCCCGCACCGCCTCGGCGAGACGGCGGATGCCGTCGCGGATCTGCTCCGGGCGCAGCGTGCCGAAGCCGAGCAGCAGCGAGCGCGCCCGGTGGGCGGGGTCCATCAGGTCGTCGCCCGGCTGGTAGACCCCGACGCCGTGGCGTGCGGCGCGGGCGACCACGTCGGCCGCGTCCCAGCCGTCGGGCAGCGTGACGAAGGCCTGGAGCCCGGCCGACACGCCTTCGCTGTGCACCTCGGGCAGGCGTTCGGCCAGGGCGTCCATCAGCACGTCGCGGCGCTCGCGGTAGGCGCGGCGGGTGCGGCGCAGGTGGCGGTCGAGGTCACCGGCCTCGAGGAACTCCGCGAACGTCGCCTGCACGATCGACGTCGTCATGTGATCGGTGGCCTTGCGGCCGGTCAGGATCTCGTCCACGAGGTCGGGCGGGGCGACGAGCCAGCCGAGGCGCAGCCCCGGAGCCAGGCTCTTCGACAGCGTGCCCGAGTAGACGACGCGATCGGGGGCCACGCCCTGGAGGGCGCCGACCGGGTGGCGGTCGTAGCGGTACTCGGCGTCGTAGTCGTCCTCGACGACGATGCCGTCGACGGCCCGGGCCCAGTCGACGAGGTCGGTGCGACGGTCGGGGGCCAGCACCACGCCGGTGGGGGCCTGGTGGGCGGGGGTCACCACGACCGCCCGCACACGGGTCGCCGCCAGGTCGGCGACCCGGAGCCCCTCGCCGTCGACGGGGATCGCACGGACCCGGGCGCCGGCCCATCGGATCTGGTCGCGCGGGTCGTCGTAGCCCGGGACCTCGACGGCGACCTCGGTGTGGCCCCGGTCGACCAGCGCCCGCACGACCAGGCTGAACCCGTGACCGAAGCCGTTGCACACGACCACCTGGTCGGGCGTGCAGCTGACGCCCCGCACCCGGCCGAGGTACGAGGCCAGGGCGGCCCGCAGTCGGGGGAGGCCGGCACCGGTGTGGTAGCCGAGGTCGGCGTCGGGCATCGTGGCGAGCGCCGCCTTCGTCGCCCTCGCCCAGGCCGCCCGGGGGAACAGGCCGAGGTCGGGCAGGCCGGTGCGGAAGTCGGTGGTGAGCGGGACGGCCGCCGGCTGGTCCGCGGGCGGCGGGGGACCGCCCGGGCGGCGCCCGGGGGCCCGTCGGCGGGCGGTGCGGGACGCGGCGCCGTCGGCGTCCCCGACGTCGTTGACCGTGGTGCCGGACCCCTGGACGGTCGTGACGTAGCCCTCGGCCGCGAGCTGCTCGTAGGCGTCGACCACCACGCCGCGGGTCACCCCGAGGTCGCCGGCCAGGGCCCGGCTGGAGGGCAGACGGGTGCCCGGTGCCAGCCGCCCGGAGCGGACGGCGGCGCGGAGCGCCTCCTCGATCTGGGCGCGCAGGCCCCGCGGCCTGGACCGGTCGAGCTCGACGAGGATCTCTGGTGAAGTGGTCCCCATAGCGATGTGTGGACTGGACCTTATCAACCGACCATTCCCTCCGTATCGTGAGGTCACACACCACGAAGCGATCGAGCCCGAGGAGGGTTGGAGATGCACCTCGACACCACGATGGAGCTGGCGGCGATCCGGCAGCGCGAGATCCACGACGGCCAGTTCCGGCGCACCGCCGGCCGGATCCCGGGACGACGCCTGTTCACCCGCCACGTCCGCCGCACGACCGGCTCGACCGGCACGGCCGCCACGGAAGGAGCCTGACCATGATGAGCGCCCACTGCCCCCGCCACGGCCGCGAGGTCCTGGTCAGCCCCCGCCAGATCGTCGAGATCGCCGGGTCCGGCGCCGACATGACCGTCCGCTGGGTCTGCGCCTGCGGTCACCGCGGCACCCACCGCCCGCACCGGGTCGTCACCCCGGTCTGATCGCGCCGGCCGGAGGCGCCCCGGTCCAGGCGCCCCGGCCGAGCGCCAGCACTGCGGATGCCCGCCGGATCCCCCTCCGGCGGGCATCGTCGCGTCGAGGCGGTGGCCGGGACCCGCCGGGCGTGGCACCGTGGGGTGGTCGCCCGTCCGTCCGGCACCTGCGCAGGAGGCAACGATGCCCCTCCGGGCCCGCCCGCCCGATCCCGGTCCCCGCCACAGCCCCGACTGGTACGACCAGACCGGCGAGTGGGAGGTGCTCCGGCCCGGCGACCGGATGCTCATCCACTGCGAGGGCGGACCCTCCCGATCGCGCCTCGAGACGTACCCGCCCCGCCTCGAGGTTCCCGAGCCCGACGGCGTGTACGTGCTGGTGGACGAGGGCACGAGGGCCGAGTGGCACTATCGGTTCGTGCCGCACGGGCGTCTCCCCTGAGCGATGGCCGCCCACCCCCCGCAGACCGCCCCGGCCGCCGTGCCCGCCGACGCCGCCGCCCTCGTCGACGAGGCGGTCGCGCTCGCCGCCCGGTGGATCGCCGCCACCGAGCGCGACCAGACCGCAGCCGAGCGGGCCACCAGTGGCCGGCTCGCGGCGCTGGTGGGCGACCCCCGGGGCCTCGACCTCGCCGTCCGCTTCGTCGACCGGGTCGCCCGGCCCGAGGACCTGCGGGTCGCGGCGCGCGAGCTGTCGTCGATCTCGTCCGGTGCCGCCGCCGGGTTCCTGTCGCGCACCGACCGCCTGCTCCTCGGCGTCGGTGCCCGGGTGGCGCGGCTGGCGCCCGCCCTGGTGGTGCCCCTGGCCCGCCGCCGGCTGCGCCAGCTGGTCGGCCACCTCGTGGTCGACGCCCACGATCCGGCGCTGGCCACGCACCTGGCCCGCGCCCGCGACGACGGCTTCCGGCTCAACATCAACCTGCTGGGCGAGGCCGTGCTCGGCGAGGCGGAGGCCGCCCGCCGCGCCGACCGCACGGTGGCGCTGCTCGAGCGCGACGACGTCGACTACGTGTCGGTCAAGGTGTCGTCGCTCGTGTCGCAGATCTCGACGTGGGACACCGCCGGCACCGTCGCCCGGGTGCTCGACCGCCTGCGGCCGCTGTACCGGGCCGCGGGCGCGACCTCGCCGCCGGCGTTCGTCAACCTCGACATGGAGGAGTACCGCGACCTCGACCTGACCGTCGACACCTTCACGACGCTGCTCGCCGAGCCCGAGCTCCGGGGGCTCGAGGCCGGCATCGTGCTCCAGGCCTACCTCCCCGACTCGGTGGCCGCCCTCGACCGCCTGACGGCGTTCGCCGCCGAGCGGGTCGCCGGCGGCGGGGCCGGCGTCAAGGTGCGGATCGTGAAGGGCGCCAACCTGTCGATGGAGCACGTCGAGGCCGAGATCCACGGATGGACGCCGGCGCCCTACGGGTCGAAGCCCGAGGTCGACGCCAACTACCTGCGCCTCGTCGAACGGGCGCTCCGACCCGAGCACGCCGGATCGCTGCGGCTGGGCGTGGCCTCGCACAACCTCTACGACGTCGCCCTGGCCCACCTGCTGGCGGGGCGGCGCGGCCTGGCCGGCATGCTGGACGTCGAGATGCTGCAGGGCATGGCCCCGGCGCAGGCCCGGGCGGTCGAGGCCGACGTCGGTTCCGTGCTGCTCTACACGCCGGTGGTGGCGCCCGAGGACTTCGACGTCGCGGTGTCGTACCTGGTCCGCCGGCTCGAGGAGAACGCGCAGCCCCAGAACTTCCTGCACGCGCTGTTCGTCGACGACGGCGGGGGCGCGCTCCTCGGCGACCAGGAGGCCCGGTTCCGCTCGTCGGTGGCGGCGATGGCGTCGACCTCCACCGATCGCCGCCGCAGCTCCGGCCGGCCGGGCGCCCCGCCGGCCTTCGCCAACACCACCGACTCCGACCCGGCGCTCGGCGAGGTCCGCCGCTGGGCGGCGGCACGCGTGACCGCGGGGCCGCCGCCGCCGACGTCACCGCTCCTGGCCACGACAGCCGAGGTCGACGCGGTCGTGACGGCCGCCCGCATCGCCCAGCGGGCGTGGGCGGCGCGACCCGCGACCGAGCGGGCCGCCGTGCTGTGTCGGGCGGCCGACGAGCTCGAGGCCCGCCGCGGCGAGCTCGTGACCGTGATGGCGGCGGAGGGCGGGAAGACCGTCGGCGAGGCCGACCCGGAGGTGTCCGAGGCGGTCGACTTCGCCCGCTACTACGCCGACCGGGCCCTCGACCTCGACCCGGTGACGGGGCATCCGTCGACCGACGGGGCGCGCTTCACGCCCGCCGTGCTGACGCTCGTCACCCCGCCGTGGAACTTCCCGGTGGCGATCCCCATCGGCGGGGTGCTGGCCGCGCTCGCCGCCGGGTCGGCGGTCGTGATCAAGCCGGCGTCGGCCGTGCCGCGCTGCACCGAGGTGGCCGTGGGGGCCCTGCACGACGCGCTGGCCTCGGCCGGGCTCGCGCCCGACGTGCTGCGGGTGGTCCGCACCGACGAGGGCGAGGTCGGGCGGGCCCTCGTCTCCCATCCCGGCGTCGACGTCGTGGTGCTGACGGGGGCGATCGAGACGGCCCGCCTGTTCTCGTCGTGGCGGGCGGCCCGCGAGGGGGGTCCGGGGGTGCTGGCCGAGACGTCCGGCAAGAACACCCTCGTGATCACGCCGTCGGCCGACTACGACCTGGCTGTCGCCGACCTCGTGCGCAGCGCCTTCGGCCACGCGGGCCAGAAGTGCTCCGCCGCCTCGCTGGCCGTGCTCGTCGGATCGGCGGGGCGGTCCGACCGGCTGCTGCGCCAGCTGGTCGACGCCGTCCGGTCGGTGCGGGTCGGTTGGCCCGCCGACCTCGGCGCCACGATGGGGCCGGTCATCGAGCCGCCCACCGGCAAGCTCGAGCGCGCCCTCACCCGGCTCGACCCCGGCGAGTCGTGGCTGGTCGAGCCCCGCCCGCTCGACGGTTCGGGCCGCCTGTGGTCGCCGGGCCTGAAGGACGGCGTCGCCCCGGGGTCGTTCTTCCACCTGACCGAGTGCTTCGGGCCCGTGCTCGGCATCATGCGCGCCCGCACGCTGGGCGAGGCCGTGGCCCTCCAGAACGCCACCGCCTTCGGCCTGACGGGGGGCCTGCACGCCCTCGACGACGGCGAGATCGCCGAGTGGCTCGCCACCGTCGAGGTCGGCAACGCCTACGTGAACCGCCACATCACCGGCGCCATCGTCCAGCGCCAGCCGTTCGGCGGGTGGAAGGACTCGGTCGTCGGGCCCGGGGCCAAGGCCGGCGGTCCGAACTACGTCGCCCAGCTGGGCACGTGGCGCGACGCCGGCCGGCCGGGCGCGACCGCCGAGCTCGCCGACCGTGTCCGCACCGCCCTCGACGACCTGTTCGGGCTCGTCCCCGACGCGACGGAGCGCGCGTGGCTGTGGGCGGCCGCGGGGTCCGACGCCGCGGCGCTGGCGGCCGACCTGGGCCACGAGGTCGACCGCACGGGGCTGACCGTCGAGCAGAACGTGCTGCGCTACCGCCCGGTGCCGCACCTCACCGTCCGGGCGGGTCCGGGCACCCGGCCCGTCGAGCTCGCCCGGGTGCTGCTCGCCGCCCTCGCCGCCGATGCCCCGGTGCGGCTCAGCCTCGACCCGGCGGTCGCCGCGGACCTGGCGACGATCAGCCCGGCGCCGACCGGTGGTTCGCCGGCCCCCGAGGTCGCCGCCGCGGAGCGGGCCCGGCGCCGCCTCGACGCCGTCATGGACGCCACCGAGGGTGTCGACGCGTTCGTGGGGCGCGTGCGGGAGGGCGGGGTCGGCGGGCGCGTGCGGGTGCTCGGCGACGAACGGTCGACGCTGCCGTCGATCCTTGCGGCCGACGGCGCGACCGTGCTGGCGGGCCCGGTGCTCGCCACGGGCCGGCGCGAGCTGCTCACGGTCCTGCGCGAGCAGGCGGTGTCGCGGACCCTGCACCGCTTCGGCCACCTTCCGCCGGCCTGACGGCGTCGCCGTCCGGGGCCGATCGCGGGACCGCGCGGGTGCGGCCCGATCTGCCCGACCGTGAGCCGCTCCCGGGCGGACGCCGGATCAGAGCGGTTCTTCGTGACGTTGTGGTGGGTGGGCCACCGGATCGTCACGGAGATGGTGGGGCCGGGGGTCGGGGGGTGTGGGTGGGGGCGGGCCTCGTCGTGGGGGCGGCGGGGTCTGGCGGGTGGTTCTGTGTGACGTTGTGGTTGGTCGGGCACCGGATCGTCACCGAGATGGCGGGGCGCGGGCGTCGGGCGGTGCGGACGGGGGCCCGTCGTCCGGGCGCCGCACCCCACACGCGGGGATCTGGCGCCCGGCACCCCCGGTCGGCCACCGGATCAGAGCGCTTGCCCGAGCCCGATGAGGTTGCCCTCGCTGTCGTGGAACCACACGGCGCGCTCGCCGACGCCGCCGTCGGACGGGTAGGCGCCCGGGATCTCGGTGATGCCGTCGACCGTCGTCAGGCCGGGGAACTCGTACTGCTCGAACGTGACGCCGCGCCCGCGCAGCTCGGCGACCGCGGCCTCGATGTCGTCGACCTTCCAGCCCATCTGCGTGTGGGTGCCCGACGGCCGCCCGGCCGAGGCGAAGAGCGAGAACACGGTCGAGCCGCAGTGGTAGCGCAGCCCGCCCTCGCGCTCCTCGACCGGCTCGAGGCCGAGCTTCTCGGCGTAGAACCGGCGGGCGCGCTCGAGGTCCTGGCACGGCAGGCGCACCTGGGCGTCGCCGTGGGCGAGGGCGCCCTCACCCGACAGCGGGAGATCGTCGTAATCGGCCATCGTCATCCCTTCCGGGGGTCGTCGTCGCGTGTTCAGACCGGCCGGGCGGCGTCGGTTCATCGCGCTCGCAGGACGCGCGGGCCCTCGCACCGCCGGCCGTCCGCTCGGCGGGACCCCGTCAACCGGCGTCGGCGAGGGCGGCGGCGACCGCGGCCGAGATGACCCGGGCCGACACCTGCGCCACCTCGTCGGGGGCGCGGCCGAAATCGCCGGCCAGCGACTGCAGGGTGAAGCCCGAGAAGTGCACGGCGACGGCGTCGGTGAGCCAGGGCGGCGGCTCGCCCGCACCGCCGCCGGCGCGCCACAGCGCGCGCGTCGTGCGCACCGCGAACTGCCGGCGGGCCTCGCGCCGCTCGGCGGCGGCGGCGGCCAGGTCGCCCTCGAGGTCGGGGTCGAGCACCGACAGGTCCCAGTAGATGCGCCCGTTGCGGGCGTTGATGCGGTGGTAGGCGACCAACGTGTCGAGCAGCCACCCGTCGCCCGCGGTCGCCGGTGCGGTGGCGGCGGAGGGATCGGGCACCGCGGGCACGTGCTCGGCGTAGGTGCGCAGGCCGGCGCGGATCGCCGCCGCGAACAGGCGCTCACGCGTGGCGAAGTGGCGGAAGACCGTGCGGCGACTCACCCCGGCGGCGTCGGCCACCTCGTCGACCGTCGTGGCCAGGCCCCGGGCGGCGAGCGCCCGCTGGGCGGCCTTGACGATGCGGGCGCGCGCCAGGTCGCGCTGCTCGTCGAGCAGCGACGTGGTGGTCTCGGCCGGCGCGGGGCTCGCGGTCGGGCTGCTGGCCATGGCGGGATCGTACTGTAACGATGTCGCGCTGGCACTCATGGGTGACATGTCGTACCGTGAGCGTGTCAGCGGCTCGCCGCGAGGGGGACGAAACGCCGTGCAGCACCGTGCCGTCGAGATGTGGACCACCCGCACGCCCGAGGCCGGCACCGCGGAGCACCAGGCGCAGCGGGCCGAGCAGGCGGGGTGGGACGGCGTCACGTTCACCGACTCGCAGAACCTCGTCGGCGACCCGTTCGTGGCCGTGGCCCTCGCCGCCCGCGCCACCGACCGGCTGCGGTTCGCCACCGGCGTGGCCAACCTGTTCACCCGCCACCCCGCGCAGCTGGCGTCCGTGGCGGCCACCGTCAACGAGGAGGCGGGCGGCCGCTTCGTGCTCGGGGTGGGCCGGGGCGACACCGCGCTGTTCCACCTCGGCCGCAAGCCCATGCCGGTGGCGCCGTTCGGCCGGCGGCTGGCCGAGGTGCAGGCCTACCTCGCCGGCGAGTCGGTCGACCAGAGGGGCCACGCCAGCCGGATCCAGTGGCTCGACCGGGCGCGGCACCCCAAGGTGCCGCTCGACGTCGCCGCGTCGGGACCGAAGGTCATCGCCCTCGCCGCCCGCACCGCCGAGCGCGTGACGTTCGCCGTCGGCGCCGACCCCGAGCGCCTCGCCTGGGCGCTGGGGCTCGCCCGCACCGAGGCAGAGGCCGCCGGGCGCGACCCGGAGGCGATCTCCTTCGGCGCCTACGTCAACGTGGGGTGCCACCCCGACCTCGCCACCGCCCGGTCGCTCATCGCCGGGGGCGTCGCCGCCTTCGCCCACTTCTCCGCCATGCCGGGCTCGACCGGTGCCGGCCTGGGTGCCGCCGACCGCGCCGTGGTCGCCGAGGTCGGCCGGCGCTACGACAGCACCGTCCACCTCCGCAACGCCGCCCCGCACACCGGTGCGCTCGACGACGCCTTCGTCGACCGCTTCGCCGTCGTGGGCCCGCCCGAGAGGTGCGTCGCCCGCCTGCAGGCGCTGGCGGCGCTCGGCCTCGACCGGTTCGTCGTGACCGGTCCGACCTTCGGCGCCGACCGCGCCGCCGCCCGCACGGCCGGCCGCCTCGTCGTCACCGAGGTCGTGCCCGCCCTGCACGACCACGATCCCACCTCCGCCCGTCCCGAGGGAGCACCCGTATGAGCACGCACGACCTCGTCATCCGCGGCGGGACGGTCGTCGACGGCACCGGCGCGCCGGCCCGCACCGCCGACGTCGCCGTCAGCGGCGACACGATCACCGCCGTCGGCCGCGTCGGCGGCGCGGCCCACCGCACGATCGACGCCGACGGCCTCCTCGTCACGCCCGGGTTCGTCGACATCCACGCCCACTACGACGGCCAGGCGTCGTGGGGCGAGCGGATGACCCCGTCGTCCTGGCACGGCGTCACCACCGTGGTGGTCGGCAACTGCGGCGTGGGGTTCGCCCCGGTGCGGCCGGCCGACCACGACCGGTTGATCGAGCTGATGGAGGGGGTCGAGGACATCCCCGGTGTCGTGCTGTCCGAAGGCCTGTCGTGGGACTGGCGGTCGTTCCCCGAGTTCATGGACGCCCTCGACGGGCGGGCCTTCGACGTCGACGTCGCCGTGCAGGTGCCCCACGGGGCGCTGCGGCTGCACGTCATGGGCGAGCGCGGGGCGGCCCGCGAGCCGGCGACGCCCGACGACATCGAGGCGATGGCGGCACTCGCGGCCGAGGGCATCGAGGCGGGCGCCCTGGGCTTCACGACGTCGCGGACCCTCAACCACCGCACGAGCCGGGGCGAGCCGACCCCGACCCTCACCGCCGGCGCCGACGAGCTGGTGGGCATCGCCCGCGCCATCGGCTCCACCGGCCGGGGGGTGCTGCAGGTCGTGTCCGACTTCGGCGACGTCGACGGCGAGTTCGGACTGTTCCGGCGGATGGCCGAGGAGTCGGGGCGGCCCCTGTCGTTCTCGCTGGTCCAGGTGCCCGGCGACGCGTGGCGCCGGCAGCTCGAGCTGCTCACCGCGGCCAACGCCGAGGGCGTCGTCATGCGGGCCCAGGTGGCGCCCCGGGCGGTGGGCCTGCTGCTCGGCCTCGAGTGCACGCTCCACCCGTTCCTGGCCAACCCGGTCATGCGGTCGATCGCCGACCGCCCGCTGTCCGAGCGGGTGGCGCTCATGTCGGAGCCCGCGTTCCGGGACAGCGTCCTCGACGCCGAGCGCACCGGAGGCCGCACGCCCCGGCTGCTCGGCGACCTCGACAAGCTGTACGAGCTCGGCGACCCGCCCGACTACGAGCCCGACCCGGCGACCAGCCTGGCCCAGCGGGCCGCCCGGGCCGGCACCGATCCGCTCGAGCTGGCCTACGACCTGCTGCTGGGCGACGAGGGGCGGGCCTTCCTGTACCTGCCGCTGCTCAACTACGCCGACGGCAACCTCGACGCCGTGGGCGAGATGCTGGCGCACCCGCACACCGTGGTCGGGCTCGCCGACGGCGGCGCCCACCTCGGCACGATCTGCGACGCCAGCTTCCCCACGACCCTGCTGGCCCACTGGGGGCGCGACCGGCCGCACGGTCGCCTCGACCTGCCGTTCCTCGTGCACCGCCAGACCCAGGCCACCGCCCGGGCCGTCGGCCTCGACGACCGCGGCGTGCTGGCACCGGGCCTGCGGGCCGACGTCAACGTCATCGACGGCGACGCCCTCCGGGCGCGCCGGCCGGTGATGACCCACGACCTGCCCGCCGGCGGCAAGCGCCTGGTGCAGGGGGCAGACGGTTACGTGGCGACGGTCGCCCGGGGCCAGGTCACCTACGAGGGCGGCGAGCCGACCGGCCCGCTGCCCGGCCGCCTGGTGCGCGGGCCGCAGGCCCGCCCCGCCGCCCACGACACCGGAGGTGCCCGATGACCGCCACCGACCGCCCCGAGCTGTCGGGCCCCGTCGACCCGGCCACGCTGGCACCGCTCGAGACGCAGTGCGAGTGGCGCGGCGACGAGATCGGCGACGCCTACGTCGTCCACCTGGGCGACGACCACCTCGCCGAGCTCGATGCCGCCCTCGTGGCCGCGGAGCGGCGGGCCGACGACGTGCTCGACATCACCCGCGCCATGTTCCCCCTGCCGACCCTCGGCCCGGTGCTCGCCGACGTCACCCGCGACCTCGTCGACGGGCGGGGCGTCGTGGTGCTGCGCGGGTTCGATCCCGCGCCGTACGGCAAGGACCGGGCGTCGGCCGTCTACTGGGGCGTCGGCGCCCACCTCGGCCACCCGTGGCCCCAGAACGCCAAGGGCCACCTGCTCGGAGACGTGACCGACCAGGGCCGGAGGCCCGAGGACCCGACGTCGCGCGGCAACGAGATCGGGGGCGTCGCCTTCCCGTTCCACTCCGACGGCTCCGACCTCGTCGGCCTGTTCTGCCTCGACGCCGGGGCGTCGGGCGGGTCGTCCGTCGTCGCCAACGCCGTCGCCATCCACAACGAGCTCGTGCGCACCGAGCCCGCGGTGGCGGCCGAGCTCTACGGCGAGCTCCCCTACGACCTGCGCGGCGAGCAGGCGCCGGGCGCCCGCAGCTGGTACCCGATGCCGGTGTTCACGCAGCGGCGCGACCGGTTGTTCGTGCGCTACATCCGGCCCTACATCGCGTCGGCGGCGCGCCACCCCGACGCGCCCCGCCCGTCCGACACCGCCCGCGAGGCGATGGACCACCTCGACGCGCTCTGCGCCGACCCCCGGTTCCACGTGGCCATGGACCTGCAGCCCGGCGACATGCAGTTCGTGAACAACTACCACGTGCTCCACGCCCGCACGGCCTACGAGGACGACCGGCCGGCGGGGAAGATCCGCCACCTCAAGCGGCTGTGGCTCGAGACCGACCTGCTGGCGAACGACGACAAGCCCGACCGGTTCCGGCTCGGGCGCACCGACTCGTACTGGGCCCGGCACGGGCGGACGAAGAGCGAGGTGCAGGTGTGAGCGAGGCCGTCGAGACGCCGGCTCCCGCCCGCGACGCGCCCGCGGCCGCCGCGCCGGCCGCCCGCGCGGTGGGGGCGCGGCTGGGCGCGTTCGGCATCCCCGTCGCCGACCTCGGGCGGTCGGTCGACTTCTACACCCGGGTCGTCGGCATGCGGAGCATCTTCACGCTGGCGCTGCCCGACATGGACGAGGTCATCCTCGGCTTCCCCGGCAGCCGCGCCGCCCTCGTCCTCATGTGTCACACCGACGGCTCGACCCCGACCCCCGGCGACCGCCTGCTGAAGGTGGTGCTCTACGTGCCCGACCCGACGGCCTTCGCGGCGGCGATCCGCGCCGAGGACCTCGAGATCGTGCGCGAGCCCGAGGCCGTCCCCGAGCTCGGCGACGCCGTCGTCGGCTTCGCCCGCGACCCGGACGGCCACCTGCTCGAGATCCTGCAGGCCTGACGGGCCGCCGGACGGTGCCGTCGGGCCCGGCCGCCCGCCGGCGCCCCGGCCTACGGCCCGTTCAGTCGCTCGACGATGGTGCGCGTGACCCGGTCGACCACCGGATCGTCCAACCCGTACGCCCACTCGGTGCAGCCGGTCGTCACCACGGTGCCCCCGCCGGGCGCCGTCCACGTGCCGAGCACCGCGTGACCGTGGCGCAGCCGGTCGCGGGCGCCGGGCGAGTCGTCGCCCAGCAGCCGCCGGGCGTGGAAGACCAGCTCGTACTCGCCGCCCGGGGCTACCGGCAGCGGCGTGGTGTCCTCGTCGAACGGCGTGGCGGGGGCGGTGGCGACGACGGCGAACCCGGGCGGGCACCCGTCGGCGCCGGTGGGCTCGGGCCGGCCGTCGACCAGCGTGAGCTCACAGCCGTCGCACTCGTAGCCCACGACCCGGGCGGCGGCGCCGAGCTGGTCGCCTCGCTCGAGCCCCGTGCCGGCGAGCAGCCAGTGGTCGGGGCGGTGGACCTCGTAGCCTCCCGTGCCCCGCGGGACGCTGCGATGGATGCCGTGGTAGCCGCCGCGCGTGAAAGACACCCCGGTGAGCGCCGCCTCGGGTCGTCCGAGCAGCGGGTCGGCCCACATGGTCGTGGTCAGGTGCGCGTCCTCGGTGCCGGTGACGGGATCCTCGGCGAACCGGTGCTTCCACGCCACCATCCGGCGGCCCCGGTCCTCGATGCGCACCTGCCAGTAGACGGCGTTGCCGGCGAGGAACGCGACGTTGCCGCCGGCGGCGACGAACCCCTCGACGGCGTCGCGCATGCCCCACGTCCAGTACTCGTCGTGGCCGACGCCCAGCAGCAGGCGGTACCCGTCGAGCAGGGCCGCGCCGCCGCCCGCGGCCTCGACGTCCGCGTCGGTGGCGTAGTCGAGCGGGATGCCGGCCGCCTCGGCCCAACGGGCGAACCGCCGCTCCTGGCCCGCCCAGCCCGCCATGCCGTGCCACATCGAGAGCTCGTGCCGCCCGGTGTAGGCGACGAAGTCGCCGATGTCGTCGACGACCCGCTCCCCGGCACCGGAGGGCTTGGCCAGGAAACCCGCGGCCAGCGGACGGGCGAACGACGCCGCCACGGCGCCCGTGTAGAGGTTGCGGCCGCCGACGTCGTTGTACGCGTTCCACGTGTTGGTGGCCAGCTTCAGCAGCGCCGCCCCGGGGGTGGGGCGCGGCGCGCGCACGACGAACCACGCCACCGGCTCGTCGTCGACGGTCACCAGGTGCAGCCCGCTGCGCCACGCCGGGCCGGACGGTACGGTCACCGCGACCGGCCAGTCGCAGCCGTCCTCGGGGCTCGACGGCGGCAGGTCGCGGGGGGCGACGGGCACGGCGCCCGACCGCCACACGACCTCGGGGGCGAGCCCGTCGCGGACGATCGCCACCCGCACGTCGCCGGCGGGCCCCGCCAGGCGCAGGTCGACAGGCGCCCCTGCGACCACGCTCTGGGGCCAGCAGTAGCCGAGGACGGGCATCCGCTCACCGTAGCGACGCCCTCCGGTCCCGGCCGCCGCCTCTCGCACTGAGGGGGTTCGTCCGGGCACTCCTGGTGGTGGCGGGTCCGGCCCGTTACGGTGTGGCGACCCGGGAGGGGCGGATGTGGCGCGATTCCTGCACGGGCTGGGCAGGCGAGCCGCACGGCGGCACTGGCTGGTACTGGCCGCGTGGGCGGTCGTCGTCGCCGGGTTCGTCGTGTGGTCGTCGACGTCGGGGGGACGGACCGTCGACGTCTTCTCGATCCCGGGGTCGCAGTCGCAGGCCTCCGAGAACCTGCTCGAGGACGAGTTCCCGTCCCAGGCCGGCGACTCGGCCAACGTCGTGTTCCAGGCCACGTCGGGCACGCTGTCCGACCCCGACACCGCGGCGGCGGTCGAGGCCACCCAGACGGTCCTCGGCGGGCTGGACCACGTCACCGCGGCCACGGGGCCGGCCACGCCCGACGTGGGCAGCGCCTTCGAGTCGAGCGACGGGACGATCGGGTACATCCAGGTCCACTACGACGAGAGCGCCCAGGCCCTGGGCGACGACACGTTCACGACGCTCGAGGCCGCGTCCCAGCCGCTCGTCGGCGCCGGGCTGCGCGTCGAGTACGGCGGACCGGTCGTCGACTACGCCAACCGGGTCGACCCGGGCGACAGCGACCGCATCGGGGTGGCGGTGGCCGTCGTGGTGCTGCTGCTGGCGTTCGGTTCGGTGGTGGCGATGCTGCTGCCGCTCGTCACCTCGTTCGTCGGCCTGGCGGTGGCGTTGTCGGTCATCACGCTCGTCGCCGCGACCACCGACATCGGCACGGTCGCCCCCACGCTCGCCACGATGCTCGGCCTCGGCGTCGGCATCGACTACTCGCTGTTCATCGTCACCCGTCACCGGCAGAACCTGGGGGAGGGGATGGAGGTCGACGAGTCGATCGGCGTCGCCCTCGCCACCGCCGGACAGGCGGTGCTGTTCGCCGGTTCGACGGTGGTGATCGCCATCCTCGGCCTCGGGATCGCCGGCATCCCGTACGTCACCCGCCTCGGCGTCACCGCGGCGGTGACCGTGGCCATCATGATCCTGGCGGCGCTCACCGCCCTGCCCGCGCTGCTGGGCCTGGTCGGTCGCCACATCGACAGCCTGCGGGTGCCGCACCTGCGCCGGCGTCGTCGTGCGGCCGGCGCCGCGGCTGCCGGCCGCGGCGCCGGTGCCGGGGGCGAGGCGGCACCCGCGCCGGTGCGCGGCGGCGCCGCAGGCGAGGGTGCCGGCTGGGAGCGCTGGGCCCGGTTCATCTCGCGCCACCGCTGGCCGGCGGTGATCCTGAGCCTGGTCGTGCTGCTCGTGCTGGCGGCACCCGTCCTGGGCATGCGGCTCGGCATGTCCGACGACGGCACCGACCCCACGAGCACCACGCAGCGCCAGGCCTACGACCTGCTGGCCAAGGGCTTCGGGCCGGGCACCAACGGGCCGCTGCTCGTGTCGCTGGCGCTCGAGGACGGCGACACGACGACGGCGACCGCGGTCCAACAGGCCATCGCCGGCACGTCGGGGGTCGCCGAGGCGGGCCCGCCCCAGACCAACCAGGACGGCGACGCCGCCGTGATCGTGGTCGTCCCGTCGTCGGCGCCCGATGCTCCCGCGACCGACGACCTCGTGACCGACCTCCGCGACGAGGTGCTGCCCGGCGCGATCGCCGGCACGGGCGCCCAGGCGTACGTGGGCGGGTCGACGGCCACGTTCATCGACCTCGGCGACCGCATCGCCTCGCGGCTGCTGCTCTTCATCGGCACCGTGATCGCGCTGTCGTTCGTGCTGCTGATGATCGTCTTCCGGTCGGTCCTCGTGCCCCTGAAGGCGGCGATCATGAACCTGCTGTCGATCGGCGCCTCGTACGGCGTCGTGGTGGCGATCTTCCAGTGGGGCTGGCAGAAGGGCCTGGTGGGCCTAGACGAGACCGTGCCGATCGTCGCCTTCGTGCCGATGATGATGTTCGCCATCCTCTTCGGGCTGTCGATGGACTACGAGGTCTTCCTGCTGTCGCGCATCCGCGAGTCGTACCAGCGCAGCGGCGACAACCTGGCGAGCGTCGTCCACGGCCTGGCCAGCACCGGCCGCGTCATCTCCAGCGCGGCGCTGATCATGATCAGCGTCTTCCTCGCCTTCGTGCCCAACCCCGACCCGACGGTGAAGATGCTGGGGCTCGGGCTGGCCGTCGCCGTGTTCGTCGACGCCACGATCGTGCGCCTCGTGCTGGTGCCGGCGACGATGGAGCTGCTCGGCCCGGCGAACTGGTGGCTGCCCCGGTGGCTCGACCGCATCCTGCCCCGCATCGAGATCGAGTGAGTCGCGAGCGGCCGCCGCGCCGGGCGTCAGCCCGGGGAGACCGGTGCGGTGGCGGCCCCGCCCGAGCGGCGGCCCAGCACCTCGCGGGCCGCGTCGCCGAGGAACAGGGCCATGCCCTCGTCGGACAGCGGCAGCCGGCGCGCGGCGGCGAGCGCCTTGCCGACGGGCAGCACCGGGTGGTCGGAGGAGAACCACACCCGGCCGCGGCCGCGGGACGAGTCCATGAAGCGCACGAGCCCGGCGTCCATGTAGGTGGCGAGGTAGGCCGAGGTCATCAGGTGCAGCTGCGGCCACTTGAGCATGTACTGGATCAGCAGCGCCTCGTAGGGGTGCCCCATGTGGGCCCCGACGACGGTCAGGTCGGGGAAGTCGATGAGCAGGTCCTCGAGCAGCACCGGATCCTGGCAGCGCGAGCGGACCTGCGGTCCGGGGACGCCGACGTTCACCGACACGGGCAACCCGAGCTCGGCGCACGTCGCGTACACCGGGTAGTAGAGCCGGTGGTTGAGCTCGAACTGCTCGACCAGCGGCGTCACCCGGGCGAGCACCACCTCGTCGTGCCGGGCCAGCTCGCGGATGCGCCGGCAGTTGCGCACCGGCTCGGTGGCCCGGTCGACGGTGACCGACACGAGGAAGCGACCCGGATGCCGGTCGGCGATGGCGAGGAAGTCCTCGGCCGCGTAGGCGCCGCGCCGGTGGAGGCGGTCGGGCTCGCCCAGGCCGGCGGTCAGCACGCCCGTCTCGACGCCGGCGTCGTCCATGGCCGCCACGAGGTCGTCGACGGTGCGGCCGCGGGCGAGGTCCTCGCCGAACAGCTCGCCGACCCCGGCGTTCTCCCGCTGTGCCGTCCACGCCTCGGCGAAGCCTTCGGGGAACAGGTTGACCCAGGCGTCGAGCGTCATCGGCGGTCCCTCAGAACGGCGGGGGTGCGGGCCCGGTGCGGGGGCCCGGGGTGAACGTCGCCGGCATCCGCACCAGCCCGTTGAGCTCGGGGTTGCCGGCGTAGAACTGCGTGGCCTCGCGGTCGACGACGTAGTCGGGCAGCCGGGCGAGCACCCGCTCGACCAGCACCTGGAACATCGTGCGGGCCATGTGCAGCCCGATGCACCGGTGGGCGCCGACCCCGAACGCCAGGTGGGGGTTCACCGGCCGGTCGAGCACCACCTCGTTCGGACGCTCGAACACCGCCGGGTCGCGGTTGGCCGCCAGCCAGCTCAGCATGAGGTGGTCGCCGCGACCGAGGCGCTGGCCGCCGAGGTCGGCGTCGCGGGTGACGGTGCGGGTGAGGGTCTCGTTGACCGAGAAGTAGCGCAGGAACTCCTCTGTGGCCGGCGCGAGGAGGCCGGGCTCGCCGGCGAGGCGGTCGCGCTGGTCGGGGTGGGCGTCGAGGTGGTGGAGCGCCAGCGCGGTCAGGGACGTCGTCGTGTCGAGCCCGCCGCCGATCAGGTTCCACAGCACCGCCACCAGCTCGTCGTCGGTCAGGCGGCGGGTGCCGCCGGACCGGCCGCCGGGTCCGACCTCGTCGGCGTCGTCGACCGGCACGTCGAGCTCGACGAGCGCGGTCAGCAGGTCGTCGCGCGGCTCCGCCCGCCGGTCGGCGACCTCGGCGGCCAGCTCGGCCAGCATCGCCGGGATGTTGGCGATCGCCGCGGCGAACTCGGGGCTGCGGGGCGCGTGCGAGATGGTGCCGTGGAAGAGGTCGGCGTAGCGGCGCCAGTTGCCGGCCGGCAGCCCGACCAGCTCCATCGTGAAGACGGCGGGCACGGGGTTGGCGTAGTCGAGCACGAGGTCGATGCGCCCCTCCTCGATGTGGCGGTCGAGGAACCAGTCGGCGGTGGCCGCCATCCGCGGCGCCAGCCGGGCCATCGCCGCCGGCACCAGGAACGGGTTGAGCACCCGGCGGAGGGCCCCGTGCAGCGGCCCCTCGACCTCGGCGATGCCGGCGGTGGGGATGCCCGGCTTGCGGGGGATGCCGGCGATGCCCAGGTAGTCGACGCCGTCGTCGGCGTCGCGGTCGTGCCGGCTCGAGTAGGTCTCGGCGTCGCGGGCCACCTCGGCGACCTCGGCGTACCCGCTGACGACCCAGAACCCGCCGAAGCGGGGGTTGTGGGCGACGGGGCAGGCGCGCATCTCGGCCCAGCGGGCGTGCCGCTCGGCGTGGAACTCGGCGCTGTGGTGGTTGAAGTCGACCGTCGGCCGCTCGACGGTCCCCCCGTCGGCCATGCCCGTTTGTTACCACGCCGGCGCCCGGGTTTCTGACGTCGGCGTCATTCCTGCGGTATGAATGGCGGACACGCCGCAGCCGCTGCGAGAGGAGCGTCGGCGATGGGGGCAGACGTGCTGCCGGACACCGCGCTGGGCCGCCTCCTGGCGGGCCGGCGGCTGCCCGCCACCCCCGTGGACGCCGCCCGGATGCGGGCCGAGCGCCACGCGCGCCTGCAGGCCGAGATGGCCCGCCAGGAGGTGTCGGCGGCGGTGCTGCTCCACGCCCCCCACGTCGGCTACGCCACGGGCCAGCCGGCGCGCGGCGTCGACGTGACGGTGGCGGCGTTCGAGCGGCCGGTGGCGGTCGTGGTGGCGGGCGAGCCCCGGCCCCACTTGTTCGGCGGCTCGCCGGACGGCCTCGACGTCGTGGCGCACCCGGCCCTGTGGCCCGAGCTCGACGAGGGGGCTGCGGCCGTGTCGGCCGCGCTGGCCGACGTGGTCGGACCGCGGGCCGGGCGCCGCCTCGCCGTCGACGAGCAGACCGGCGCCATGGTGCGCGCCGGCGTCGTCGGCGGGGCCGACGTGGTCGACGCCGGCCCCGTCGTCGGCGCGGCCAAGCTCACCAAGACGGCCGACGAGCTCGCCTGCATCGCCGAGGCCCAGCGCCGCAACGAGCGGGCGATGGAGGCCGTGCGGCGCAGGTTGCGGCCCGGCGTGACCCGGTCGGAGCTGGCGGGGACGTTCCTCGCCGAGCTGGCGGGGCCGGGTGCGGGCGACGGTGCGGGCGAGGGTGCGCCCGGTGGGGCGTCCGGCGGCCCGTCCGGCGGCCCGTCCGGCAGAGCGGCCGCCAACATGATCGACCCGATCTTCGAGCGCATGCCCCGACGCGTGGCCGACGGGCCGCGGACGACCACGGGCGGCGTGGCCTTCCCCACCGGGACCGCCGACGTCACGTTCGCCGAGGGCGACCTGGTGTGGGTCGACGCGGGGGTCGACCACCTCGGCTACGCCTCCGACTTCGGGCGCACGTGGGTGGTCGGCCGCGACCCGACGACCGACGAGCAGGAGCTGTTCGCCGCCTGGTGCGCGGTGGTCGACGCCGCGCTCGCTGCCCTGCGCCCCGGCGCCACGGCCGGCGACCTGTGCCGGGCGGCGGTGGCGGTCGGTGCCGACGCCGGACCGGGGTCGGGTGGGCGGCCGTGGCTGGCGCACTTCTACCTGGCCCACGGCGTGGGCATCGAGAGCGCGGAGATGCCGCTCGTCGGCACCGACCTCGGCCCGGAGTTCGACGACGCCCTCGTGCTGGCGCCCGGGATGGTGCTGGTGCTCGAGCCCGTCGTGTGGCGCGACGGCGTGGGCGGCTACCGGTCGGAGGAGATCGTGGCCGTGACCGCCGACGGCTGGTGCCACCTCGGCGGCGGGCACCCGTACGCCCCGTTCGGCGGATCCGGCGGGTGAGGGGTGGCGGTGACGGGCGCCCCGGCCGGGCCGGCGTCGCGGGGCCCCGGGGCGCGGTCCGCCCGGGGTGCGCCCGTGGGTGAGGCTGCGCCCGCGGGTGGCGCGGCGGGCGACGACGCCGACCTGCGCGCCGCTCGCCGGGCCCGGGTGTTCGAGGCCATGGGCGACGCCGGCCTCGACGTGCTCGTGCTCGGCCGGCGGGACGACGTGGCGTACGCCACCGGGGCCCGCAGCCTGTGGACCGCCGGCACCCGGCCCTTCGGCGCCGCCTGCGTGCTCGTGGGCGGGGGCGAGGCGACGCACCTGCTGTCGACGTGGGACGCGGGCGTGCCGCCCGAGATCCCGTTCGAGCACCTCTACGGCGTGACGTGGAACCCGGTCGTGATGGCCCGGGCGCTCGGGGCGATCCCGGGCCTGGCCGGCGCCCGGCGGGTCGGGGTCGACGCCTGGTCGCCGGGGTTCGCCCGCGCCCTCGGGCGGCTGGCGCCGGATGCCGACCTGGTCCCCGCGGACGACCTCGTCCGCTCGGTGCGCACCGTGAAGCTGCCGGTCGAGGTCGAGCGCATCGCGGCGGCCTGCGCCGTGGCCCGGGCCGCCGTGGCGGCGGCGGTGGCGGCGCTCGGCGACGGCGCTGGCCCGGGCGCCGACCGCCCCGACGTCGGCGCGGCCCGGGCGGCGGCGCTGCGGGCGCTGGCCGGGGGTGGGGGCCTCGTCCCGACCACGGGCCTGGTGGTCGACGCCGCCGACGGCCCTCGCGGCCCCGGACCGATCCACGTGGACGCCGGGGTGCTGGTCGACGGGTACGAGGGCGGGGCCGGCCGCACGGTGGAGGTCGGGTCGGCGGCCCCCGCGTCGGGCGACGACGGACCGGCCGCCGACGCCCAGCGGCGGGTCCGCGAGGCGTGCGTCGCGGGCGCCGCCGGCGCCGACTTGGCAAGCGCGGCGGCGGGGGTCGACGCCTGGCACGTGCGGGGGAGCGGGATGGGGTACGAGCCGCCCGTCGTGGCCCCCGGGCTGGGGGCCGCCGCTGTGCTGGCTCCGGGCACGGTGCTGTCGGTGGCGGTCGAGGTGGCCGGTGATCGCCGGCGCCAGCTCGTCCTGGTCGGCGCCGCGGGCCCGGCTCGGCCTCTGTGAGCGTTTCTGACACCCACGTCAGGTCGGGTGCCTATCATCCCGGCATGGCCGCGCTGGGCTTCCGGGCGTTCGACGCCGACAACCACTACTACGAGGCCACCGACGCCTTCACCCGCCACATCGACCCGGCGATGCGCAAGCGGTGCATGCAGTGGGCCGACGTCGACGGCAAGCGGCGGCTGCTGGTCGGGGGGAGGGTCGACAGGTTCATCCCCAACCCGACCTTCGACCCCATCGCCCGGCCGGGCAGCCTCGAGGACTACTTCCGCGGCCGCAACGCCGAGGGCCTCGACCTGAAGACCATGTTCGGCGAGCTCGACCCGCTCTCCGACCACCCCGCCTACCAGGACCGGGCCGCACGCGTGCGCCTGCTCGACGAACAGGGCCTCGAGGGCGCCCTGCTGTTCCCCACGCTCGGCGTCGGCATGCAGGAGGCGCTCAGGCGCGACGTCCCGGCCCTCCATGCCGCGTTCGAGGCGTTCAACCGCTGGCTCGACGACGACTGGGGCTTCGACCGCGGCGACGGCCGCCTGTACGCGGCGCCGATGATCACGTTCGCGGATCCGGACCTGGCCGAGGCCGAGGTGGCCCGCGTGCTCGCCGCCGGGGCCCGCATCGTGGTCGCCGTGCCCGGGCCGGTCCCCGACGTGCACGGCGACGGCTACGTGTCTCCCGGCCACCCGCGCTTCGACCCGGTCTGGTGCCTGCTCGACGAGGCGGGCGTGCCGCTGGCCCTCCACGCCGGGCTGAGCGGCGTGCAGCGCTACGGCGCGCTGTGGCGCACCGGCGGCGGGGGCGGCGGCGGGTTCGAGGGGTTCAGGCACGCCGTGTTCCCGCTGGTGGCGTTCCAGGACCGGGGCATCTCCGACACCCTCGCCGCCCTGATCTGCCACGGGGTGCTCGAGCGCTTCCCGAACCTGCGGCTGGCGTCGATCGAGAACGGCGCGATGTGGGTGCCCGACCTCCTGCGCAACCTGCGCGACGGCCACGGCAAGATGCCGTTCTCGTTCGCCGAGCACCCGGTCGACCAGCTCCGGCGGGCGGTGTGGGTGGCGCCGTACTACGAGGACGACATGGCCGCGCTGCGCGACCTGCTGGGCGTCGAGCGGCTGCTGTTCGGGTCGGACTTCCCGCACGCCGAGGGGCTGCCGGAGCCCACCGACTTCGTGAAGGACATCCCCACCTTCACCGACGACGAGGTGCGCACCGTGATGCGCGACAACGTCCTCGAGCTGATCACGCCCCGGCCGCGGTAGGAAGGCGGGATGGAACACGAGGGGATCCGCCACGCCCTGGCGGCGTACTGCCAGCTGCTCGACGACGGGCGCTTCGACGAGTGGGTCGACATGTTCACCGACGACGTCGCCTTCGCGGTGATGGGCCGCACGTTCCGTGGCCGGGACGCGGTCCGCGGGTTCGTCGAGCCCACCCAGGGGCCCGACGCCCGGGGTCGGCACGTGCTCAGCGAGCCCCTCATCGACGTCGACCCCGCCGGCGGTCGGGCCACGGCGTCGACCGACTACTGCTTCGTCTCCCGCGACCTCGCGGTCCTGTCGGCGGGCCGGTACCACGACGTGCTCGTCCTCGGCGCCGACGGCCGGTGGCGGATCGAGGCGCGCGAGATCGTGTTCGTCGGCGACCAGCCCCGGGGCATCGCGCCGGCCCCCGCCAGCGAGGAGGGCCCGAGGTGACGGCCGGCACCGCGCCCGGGCTGCCCGACGACGTCGCCGACGACCTCGTCGCCACCGTGCGCCGGTGGGTCGACGCCGAGGTGATCCCCCACGCGTCCGAGCTCGAGCACGCCGACGAGTTCCCGCAGGCGATGTTCGAGCAGATGGACGCGTTCGGGCTGTTCGGCGCCACGATCCCCCCCGAGTACGGCGGGCTGGGCCTGTCGGCCACCGTGTACGCCCGCATCATCGAGCAGCTGGCGCGGGGGTGGATGACCCTGTCGGGCATCCTCAACACCCACAAGGTCGTCGCCACCATGATCGCCCGGTTCGGCACCGACGAGCAGCGGCAGCGGTTCCTGCCGCGGATGGTCGAGGGGACCTTCCGGGGCGCCTTCAGCCTGTCCGAACCCGACAGCGGCAGCGACGCCGCCGCGCTGCGCAGCCGCGCCGCCCGCGACGGCGACGAGTGGATCGTCAACGGCACGAAGATGTGGGTGACCAACGGGGTGCGGGCGTCGGTGGTGATGCTGCTGGCCCGCACGCCCGACGACCGCATCACCGCGTTCATCGTCGAGAAGGACCCGGGCCCGGTGTTCGAGGGCATCACCGCCTCGCGCACGATCCCGAAGCTCGGCTACAAGGGCATCGAGACCGTCGAGATGTCGTACGTCGACCACCGGGTGCCCCACGCCAACGTGCTGGGCGGCGACGACGGCATCGGCCACGGGCTGCGGTACGCGCTGTCGGCCCTCGAGCTCGGGCGCATCAACATCGCCGCCCGCGCCGTCGGCGTCGGCCAGGCCGCCCTCGAGCGGGCCATGCGCTACAGCCTCGAGCGCGAGACGTTCGGCAAGCCGATCTTCGAGCACCAGGCGATCCAGTTCCAGCTGGCCGAGATGGCGACCAAGCTGCAGGCGGCCCGGCTGCTCACCTACGACGCCGCCCGCCGCTACGACGCCGGCGAGCGCATCGACCTCGAGGCCGGCATGGCCAAGCTGTTCGCCTCCGAGGCCGCGTTCGAGATCGCGACGGCCGCCCTGCGCATCCACGGGGGGAACGGGTACACGCAGGAGTACGACGTCGAGCGCTACTTCCGCGACACGCCGCTGATGATCATCGGCGAGGGCACGAGCGAGATCCAGAAGCTGGTGATCGCGCGCCGGCTGCGCGACCGCTTCGCCGACGAGGGGTGAGGCGTTCGGGCGGCCCGGGCCCGGACCGCCGGGTCCCCGGGCGCCCGGCCCCCCGGGTTCAGCGGGCCAGCCAGCCGACCGCGACCAGCACGAGGACCGCGGCGCCCAGGATGCGGCGCCACGGGTTCACGCCCCGCACGACCTCGTCGACCGCCCACCACGTCAGCGCCAGGGCCGCGACCACGTCGAGTGCCGTGCGCGCCGCGCCCGAGGGGTCGGCGACCGCCCGCACCGCGGCGGCCGCCAGGAAGATCCAGAGCGGGACGTTCGGGAGCTGGGCGACGGTCACCCCGCCGGTCGCCCGATCGCGCAGGAGCCACTCGAACGGCTGCGGCAGCGGGCGCCCCGGCGGCGTCGGTGACCGGGGTTCGCCGTCGTCCACGGCGGTCATCTTGCCCGCTCGCCGCGGCGCCGACCGCACCGGCGGCCCGCTCGCCGCCGTCGCCCGGTCGCAGGGCGTCGCACCGCGGACTCGGTAGCCTCGCGCCGTGGTCGACGGGATCGAGGCAGCGCGCCGGTCGCCGTTCGGCGACAACCCCGTGGTGGGCGTCCGCGGGGCCCGCACGCAGCGCCGCATCCTGGTCGCGGCGCTCGACGTCTTCGCCGAGCGTGGCTACCACGACAGCCGCATCGAGCAGATCACCGCGGCCGCCGGCTGCTCGCGCCCGACCTTCTACCAGTACTTCTCCAGCAAGGAGGACGTGTTCCGGGCGCTGGCGTCGCACGTGGGCCGCGAGGTCGTGCGCATGACCGAGCAGCTCGGGCCCATCACCGCCGACGCCGCCGGTCGGGCCGCGGTGGTGGCGTGGATGCGCGAGTTCTCCGACTTCTACGACGGCTTCGCCCCGGTGTTCACGGGGTTCTCGATGGCGGTGCGATCCGACCGGGCGCTGGCGGGGGCGTCGGCTCCGGTGAGCGCCGGCTTCGGCCGGGCGCTGCGGCCCCACCTCGTGCTCGAGAACGGTGCCGTGCGGCCCGAGGTCATGGCCAGCACGGTGGTCACGATGATCGTGCGGGCGAACCTGCTGCGCATCGGCAGCGCCGGGCTGGTGGCCCGCAAGCGGTTCGTCGAGGCGCTGGGCGCCACGGTCCACCGCGCGCTGGTGGGTCCCGTTCCCGGGCTCGACGCGCCGTCGGGCACGCCGCCGGCGCGACCCGCACGCCTGCGGCGCGCCATCCCCGACCTCTCGCCCCCCGCCGGCGACCGGGCGCTCAGCCCGCAGGGCGAGCGCATGCGCGCCCGCATCGTCGAGGCGGGGGTGGCGACGTTCCCCGTGCTCGGGTTCCACGAGACGCGCGTCGACGACGTCGTCGCCGCGGCCGGGGCGTCGCACGGCAGCTTCTACCGCTACTTCGAGTCGAAGGACGACCTGTTCCGGGTCATCGCCACCGAGGCCGCCGAGCGGCTGATCGCGTGCATCGACGCCCTCCCCGGCGGTGACGACCCCCTGGCGCTGCACGCCTGGCTCGACACGTGGTTCGGCCTCTACGCCGAGCACGGCGGCATCATCGCCCTCTGGCGCGAGACGCAGTTCCCCCACCCCGCGCTCGAGGACCTGACCCAGCGGGTGGCCGACGTGGCCCTCGGGCGGCTGCTGCAGGCGCTCGGCGAGCGGGCGGTCGGCGATCCCCTGGTCGACGCCATGGCGTTCCTCGGCCTCGTCGAGACCGTGCCGCACCACGTCCACGCCTTCGGCTACTTCACGCAGGCCGAGGCCGTCGACGCCCTGGTGGCGATCATCCGCAGGGGCTTCCTGGGGCTCGACGCCGCCTGACGCCGAGGGCGGACGGGCATGACGCGACTGTTAGATATTCGCCCCGATCTGCGCTAGACACGGGACATGCGGATCGCGCTCGACCGGACGCGGTGCACGGGCCACGGGCGGTGCTACACCGTGGCGCCGGCCGTGTTCGACGCCGACGACGACGGCTACGGCGTGGTCCGCGACGCCGACGTCCCGCCCGGCGACGAGCCGGCGGCCCGGCGGGGGGCGGCGAACTGTCCCGAGGACGCCATCTCGCTCGAGGAGTGAGCGTGGCGGCCGACGACGCACGTGGGGGGAGCGCGGTGGACGGCAGCGCGGTGGACGG
>Ga0111539_10000666_pt1 | contig 44339 bp, 58 predicted proteins | sample RhiMethybrSRZTD1_FD_79667 | JGI IMG/M metagenome (GOLD analysis project Ga0111539, IMG submission 79667) | Populus rhizosphere microbial communities from Tennessee, USA - Rhizosphere MetaG P. TD hybrid SRZTD1 (version 2) (version 2) | ecosystem: Host-associated > Plants > Roots > Rhizosphere >... | reverse complement strand
ATTCCCATAACTCGTAACTTTCTTGAGGATGTTCTAATGGACCCCGAAGGGGGGAAGAAGATTCTCAACTACATTCATGCCCCTACTGCTAGAGCTAAAGCAAACAATCTTCGTGACCTCATTGAATTTACAATTAGAAATGGTGCTAAAGTTGTACTTCGAGCACCTGACGGTCAAGAGGTAGAGAAGAATTAACTTTCTTGCTTGTTAAATATCTCAAGACACTTAGGAGTCATCTGATAAAATATTCGTGGAGCATTACTTATAACTGCTATCATACCAGCTTGGGTTAGGGTTTCTACTAACTTGTCCAGTTCTTCACTTGTGATTTGATGCCAATGATCCAAAAGTACTTGCTTTCGTTCCATCTTATAATCTGGAGCATCAAATAGAGCATTCAAAAGTATTGCTCCCGCCGCGGCCTGTGTTCCTTTTCCACTACTCATTGCGTATGCCTCATAATTCGCCCTTAACGATGTCGTTTGAACAATCGCCTCCTCTACATCTTCATAAGTTATGGTTAAACTTCCACGCGATGCGGCTAGAACCATAGCTATTTTCAACACTCCAGCATGAATTCTGTGAGTTACTCCAGTTCGATCTTTGATCTTTGAGTAAGAAGTGTATAGCTTCTTATACCACTTCTCATAAAAAGCTATCGCATTCTCTTCGAGAATAAACGGGCCGCTCAAGCTCCCGATCTTTTTGAGATCCTCAAGTATCCCCTGCTTATCACACTTCTCTTTTGCGATTCTAAGTAATGAATTCCCTTCCCTCCTCTCGTCTGGTTTAATCATGAACGTGCGGCCCAACAATCCTCCATATACCGCTCTATTATCATAAACTTCTTTAAGAAACGTTTCGTTGGACGCGGCCAGCATCGTGATGCACAAGTTCTTGATAGTTACGGTTTCACTTTTCAACCCATATTCATAGTTCTCCCTGAAATCATAAATATCAGTTAAGATCGGAACGCATTGCGGATCTTCTACGAAGAAAGATGCTAGTTCTTCTGCGATTAATATCGCTCCGCCTCCCTTAACTGTGATCCCATTTGAATAAGCTGATGGCTTATCTTGTGATAAGTTTTGCAAGATCTTTTGAATAGAGTTTCGTCCAGAAAAGATCTTGGTCTTTCCAGCTTCGTTCAAGAGTGATGTTGCCATGACCGGCCCGCCAGACTTACGATATTCCGCGCTATCCGCTAAGAGTACTACATAAATGTTAGGGTAGTATCTCTTCAAACCAGCTTGGATATATGCGTTATTCCGCAGCGTGGCGGCCACTACTGCGTATGCTGACCATCTCCAAAATGATGTAGGAGATTCATATTCACTTGTGAGAGTAATGAAATCATTTATAAAATTCATCTAAACTCCCCCGTAAGGATCTTCTTTTTTCATCTCCATTGCATCAAATTCCTTTCCCTCGAATGAATTCAATGTTTCTTTGGTAAACTCCATAATCTTCATGTCTGGGCTATTAGTGACCACAGCTCTAAAGGTAAATTCCTTATCCTCTATCACCGTGGCCCATAAGTTATTTCTTAAACGATAAGTGTCGCCGATTCCCATCTTCAGATTCCCTTCTTACAATTTAACTTCACGCAGGTCCATCCAATTCTCACCTACGCTTACTTCAGCAGGTACACTCAAATCAAAATCTCTTGATAATGAACATTCGTAATAGTTAAGGGGCCGCTCCAGGACTTTACGCACAACCCTGAGCGCGGCCATCTCTTCACCTTTCTTTACTTCCATAAGTAAGCCATCGTGCATCTCAGCTAGAAAATAAATGTCTGGCCGCTCCTCGAGAATTAGTGGAATAGAGAACTTAGTGTGATCGCTAACTGCACTTTGAGGAATATACGCGATGGCCTCTTTCTCGAGATCTGGAGTCATGGCCGCGAAGAAAGTTCTAGACCTTCCTAGTGGAGTTTTTAGCTTACGATCTCTTCTTACTTTGTCCACAACCTCATGATGATAGATTTCACGGATTCGCGGGTTCGCAGCGTGGAATTTAACTAGCGCGTCATCACAGAACTTAATTGGGAGATGCGTCATAGATGAAAGCATTGCGCCTTGCATTCTATAATGGCCGCCGTGCCTGATACGCTTCCCGAGATCATAATACATGATTCCGATTCCTGGAACTGAGGGGCCGCTCTTAGTGATAAGAGAAGGGTCCATATCAAAGATAGCACCTGCGGTCTTTGAGTGTACAGAAGGCTTTTTATCGAATGATGCGAGTAAGTCCCAATCTTGTGCAAGAACTGCGACATGACGAGCTTCGGCTTGTGAACCATCTGCCTCTATGAAGATGCATCCGAAGGATGGAACGAACATAGATCTGAGGTCATGCGCTATGGACTTGTCTTCAAAGTCCTCAAACACGTCTTCATCTATTTTAAATCCATGTTTGGATATGGTTTGTAGAGAGCGACCAACTCGCTTAAGCTTACCTTCGATAAATAACTCATCAAGAGATTTAGAATAGCTTGATCGTCCTGTTTCGGTTCCGCAAAGATTACTTGTACTTCTAAAGCGCCCGTCAAGTGAGATAGGCGTGTGTAGATATTCGAGGATCTTAGCGAGTTTACGGCAGACAATAATTCTTGCAACGATTGATTTTCCGAGTGGTCCAGCTTTGTCGATATGATTGATAAGAAGATCATCGAGTGTTCCTTTATCAGTTCGATAGTTCTTTTCACCAGACTCTAATATCTTAATTCGCTTTGGGAAATTTAACTCTTCATACACGACGCGGCCAACCTGGGGGTTGGAAGTAGGTAAAAACTTATCATTATTTACTAGTGCACGTAGTGTAAAAAGATTTGACTCGTAGAGTGATTTGTACTTGTTAATTAACTCAGTTCTTCTTTCATCATCAATTCTAATTCCGACTTCATCCATTCGTTTATAAATTGGAAGGAGAGTTGCGAGTTTGCTGCTGAACTGTAGAAGAGAAATGTCTTCTTTAAGCTCCTTGTCTTGCTCTTGTGAAACAACGTGAGTTGCAATTCCATCATAGGCGTTATACAGGTAGAGCTTATCTTTAGTTTGTCGTTTCGGGTCAAAATCTTTTCCTTCATCTTTATAATAATTCACTTTCGTATATATTGAGGTTAGGAAATCTAACCCCTTCGGTAACTCAGGATACAATACTGATGTTTTGAGCATTGTATCGCCCACGACATTGTTTACCTTAAATCCGAATCGCTCAAGTATGATCCAATCGTACTTGATGTTCTGATTTATCTTTGGAATTGGGTGCCTGAGTAACTTATCAACATATTGAAACATGGCCGCGCGCTCATACTTCGAGATGCTCTCCTCAAGTAATGGAACGCAACACCCTTCGACTCCGTCGAAACTAAAACCTATACACGTAATTATTCCACCATAAGTTTCAATGTCGAATACTAGAAACTCTGGATTCGCGGCCAGCGATCGGGTGATGTAGTTATATAACGCTTCAGCAGATTTGGCTACCCATCTTGTGCCGTATTCTTGTAACGGGAGTTGAGTATATCTATTCGCAACTATCTTTCCGTAATCAATCCCTGCGTAGGCCGCTGCTGCGGGATCTCCGAGTAAGATCTGAGGAGAGATTGCAGGAATGACTCGAATTGGCTTCTCGAGTTGCATTTGCCAGTCAAGTCTGAGCGGTAATACGGAACCTCTGTAACAATAGATCCAGTGCTTACGGTTCCTTGGCTTAGTAATTCCGTTAATGTGCGGGAATACAGTGCCTAATGCTATATCATCTAGCGGAACTATGACGTTTGGCTTTACCTCTTTGATCTCATCTAAGAGCATCTGCTCATAAAATGGAAGATTTACTTTAGCGATAGCTTTACGGAGTTTAGGGAGAGAGGTTCCCATAAATTCAATTCTCTCCCTAACCACCACGGAACGGTAGCACTCATTGATGTGCATTCCATGCTCTTCGAGCATTTTATTGAGCTTGCTCTCGAAGAATCCAGAGAGGGCCATCCCCTTATTTAAATCTGCATTTAGTGGATAGCCCCCGAGAAATAATATTTGCGCTGAACCATACCCGTGAGAGGCCACACATGGCGTTGGAGGAATATCATGCGCGGCCAACCCTTCTGGTTTTGATTTAACTCGTTTAGCTTTTAGGATCATTCCTACGCCTTAATACACCTTCAGCTTTATTTGCTGCTTTACTTAATGCATTTGGTGTATAGTCTAAATCAACTTCAATGCTTTTAAGCACTGCATAAAGAACATTCTCTAACTCAACGATTCGTTCATTTGCTAGCTTTAAATTTTCTTCCATAGTTATGCCCACGAAATAGTGTATCGTGCTTTAATCACTTCATTCTCTAGTGCTGGTTCGCATGAGTATGCAGTTAAATATCCAGCGGCTTTAAACGATTCCTGGAGCTTCTTCAATACATTTCTATGTACTTGAGTGTTGGCGAGTTGATGTGAGTATTGAGCTATAGTATTTCCACGCCCTGCCTCGTTATCTATGGCCGCCGTGATCTCATTTCTGAGTCTGGTATATAAGCGTTCGTTGAACGTATCTTTAGAGATGGCCGCTTTCTCTTTCATGAGCGCGGCCAGCGGGATATCTGAGTCATGCTCTTCAAATTCGGGTGAGGTTAGTTCAAATTGTTCTTCCATGCTATTTTCCACTTTTAGTTGCTCCTTCAATAAGTTTAGTTGCTGATGCACCGATTTGCTTCATTAGTTCTTTAAAATCGCTTAAATCTTTAAGCTGAACTCGTGCTACTTCTTGCCCTGCTGGAGTTTGGAGAAACTTAGTATATTCTTGTCCTAAAGCACAAGCTGCTATGATTGCATTTGCTACTGCTGTTATTGGGTCCATTACTCTTCTATTTCCTTTGCAGTTCTAACGTATAAAACACGTAACTCTTTTGCAAATTGAGATGCTTTTGAAATTTCAATTTTAACATCTTGGCCGCGCCGCAACTTACAGATTCGTTTTGCGTCTTCTTCAGTGTATTTTCCTGCGTCTAATAGATTAGTTGTGTAGCCTTCACTGTTCTCGCGCCAGAATAAGGCAAAATCATTATTGTAATTAGATTTATTCCAGATATAATAGTATTTCATAGATTTAAAGCGGTGGCCGCCCGAGCCAGAGAGACCCAGCGCGGCCACCAAAATAACTGAGGAGGAATCTCCGTTTCCATTTTTATGTGATAGTTTGGTGCTGTTTTTGACGCGGCCAATACCGTTACCAAAAGACACCCTCAGTTAAATTAATTAGAACGCGGGCGCTGCGTTGTAAGGCGCAAAGCCATCAATTTTAGCAACCATCCGGCCTTCAAACTGCTCGTTAATTACTTTAACTTGCAGCTTCTTTCCAACTACCGTGTCAGTGTCGAGCTGAAAATTAGCTCCCGAGGTCTCTTCTACGATTTCTTTGAGAGACTTTTCGGTCACGGCGGCCACAAACGGAGCGATTCGACCGATCGCCTGAGAATTAAAATACACGTTCAATTCTCTTTCATGTCCCGGAGTGCCCTTCTCTGCGAGAAGTTTAATTTTAGGGACATAATTCAGTGAATTTCCACCATTTTTGGGGGGCTTCACATCAAAGGAGAGCACTTCCCCTTTATACCAGCCAGCAGGAATCAAATCCTGCATCATATCGGACTTTGGAATGTTGATGATAGGCATCGAATTTACTTTCTTCTTTCGTATTTCTATTTCTGAGTTGGTGTTTTAGTGATTAGAGATGTTAGGTAGCTGTGAAAGTTCTGGTTTGTTATGTCATGTGCTCCTGGTCCAATGCCAAAGGCATTTTTAGCTAAATCAGTTGCAAACTCTACGCGATAGTAGAGCTTATTATTTCCCCGGTCACGGGAAAACCTAAAGACGTTATCGAAATATGCTTGTACGGACTCGCCGAGTTGATCTCGCACGGTTAGCTTTTCCCCTTTAACTTCATTTGGGGAGTAGGGATCTGCCGGATCTACCTTTCCGTACTTATCAATGGTATGTGCTGAACAAATCACATTGCAAGGTAGCATACGCAAAAAGTCGAATACTTGATGAGTTGCAGAGACTTCAAAACCATAATCACCTGGGCCGCTCATGCGCAACGTGCCGATGTGCTTGCCCTTCAAGAAACCGTGCGCGGCGGCCAAGAATACACGGCTCATACTGAACATGGAATCTATAACTACAGTCTTGTATGGGAATGATCCGCTTTGCCGCATAGTGTCCCAAGATACAAGCAAGTTATCGAACTTCTCATATCCGGACTTCGCCCTGGCATTAAACTGCTCATATTCTATCCCGGAAGTGTTCTCAATACACTTAGATGAGACTCCTCCTTCTATGCCTGAGATTCTAAAATCAAAATCTAGGATCATCATTGGGCGTGGGAAAGAGGCCGCGGCGACACTTTTTCCGTCCCCGGAGCGGCCCACGAATAGACCCAAGAACTTTTGCTCTGATTTAGGTTTTGCTAAATATGAATCTAGTGATGGCATATGTTTAATTTTACACTTCCCTCAAATCTATATCCTTAGCTTCAGCTAAAATCCGTCTCTTCTCTTCCTCATATCTCACTCTAGCTCGCTCTGCGCATTTAAGATGCCACAAGCCGAGCTTGAGATGGATATTCACTAGCCCTTCATAATGAAGAGCCGCTGATAATAGAAGCGTAAATGTAAAGAACGCAATTAATGTTACTTCCATACGTTATTGTACCATTCAATAGCTTGATCTATATCTGCTGTAAATCGCGGCGCGGCCCCATCATACTCCACTTTAAAATCTGTGTAATAAGATCCACCTACACCAATGTTAGTTTCTACAGATAATATCTTTCTAACAGGATCAACATCAAAAGCAATTTGAGTTGACCATGTTTTAGTTATTTCGGATAAATTAATTTTAGATTTAGATAGCGCCATCATTTTTAACCTACTCTTTATCCCAATCTAGTCTTTTAATTTCTTGCTTCTCAGTTAGAATTAGATCCATCACAGATTTAAACTTACGAGCGTGCTCTCCAACTCTAGCTCTTGTGCAATTTAAACACACTGGGATCTTATTTTTTAGCTGCGTCTTCGTAAGAAGAAATGGCTCTCTACATTTACCGCAGAGTGCTCTCTTGTTAACCAGAAACTCTCTATTGTGATAGTGCTGACAATCTGGATCTATGCACTTATAAACATCTTTACGCGAAGCGGAGCGTTCATAAGTATGAATATGCTTTTCCTGCTTCGCAGGCTTCGCAGGGATTGGTAATGTAGGCTTTTCTTCTTTAGCTGGATTTAGAATCATCACGCCTCCTTTCAAGATATTCTTGAACTAATTTAAATTCCTTAATACCTGCTTTATTTCCGTTAACATACATAGCGGTGTCGTACATTTCAACATACCCAATTCCATCAGCATAGAAACAGATAATGTCTGGTAGGCCGCTAGTGCTGTTCGCGATGCGGCTAAAGTCTTCTGAGAGTTTATTTAAGTTCATTTTAAAATATACCTATATTTTTGCATTTACAAATGTTTTAACATACTCAAAATTATATGTATCTAAAACAATTCTATTCGTTATATTAATTCCATCTGATGTCATCAATTCAAACTCTATAGAACTTATCCATTTAGCATATATACCATCTCCAATGTATATTGCGCCATTTAAATCAGGTATCACCACGGCCTCCATTTGGCTTCGCCAACTAGATAGTTGGATTTAATTATAGATTTCTTCATATCAGGAGACTCCGTTTCACAGAGCTTTGTGAATTGACATGGATTTGATCCAAAAGCACCCGCACAACTCCCTAAATTCTCACGTATGTCACCTGATAAGATTTGATAAAATACTCGTTCTACTTGCTTTTCCCATCTGTGGATCATAAATGGCGTAATGTTAATAACCTGGCGTCTGAACCACTTATTCACATCTTTATCAGCCTGAAACCCAATGTAGTTGATGACCGCATAGCGGGCGCGCGCGGCCCACGCATAAGTTAGAAATTGAATCGAGTACTCATAGAGATTATTAAATCTACTCTGCGTCTTGTGATCCACAACACACAAAGAGTTATTGAGCATCTCTAACTCAGCGAGTAAATCTATACGCCCCTCGATGATAAATACGTACTTCGTTCCACTTGCTGTTCTTCCTGATTTAAACTCTTTGCTGAACCCAAGCTCAACTCCAGCTTTTCCATCTGGAGATGCTACTACTTTAAAATCTCGTCCCGTAGCGGCGTAATGAAACACGTACATCATGAAACGCTCTACCACAAAAGCAACATCTTCTTCTTTGAGCGCCGGGATCTTCTTCCAACCCTCCGGGTTGTTTTCCAAACCAAGCATAAAATTCCTTGCAGCATGTTCTGCCGCATCTTTAAAGTCGATTCCACCAGCCCGTAAATTATAAAATCTATCAAGTAGGTCATGCATCACCGTGCCCATATTGAGAGCTTTCTCTGATGCACCAACAATTGATAGCAAATCTACGTATTGGAGCTTCCACGAGAGCGGGCATTTTAAGTATTGATTTATTTGCGAAGAATCTAATGTTATGATCTTCATTTTATTTCTATTTTAGTGTTAGGTAAGAGTCCCATCTCTTCATACTTGCTAAGAATATTTAAGTTGGCCGCGCAGTGACCTAGATGATCCTCTGAATCGAATCTCTCCGTGGACCCATCCCGCAGGGCGGCCAACACATGAGCGTTATACATGAGGAGATGTTTAATTGCATTTCCAATTCTACCAAGAGCGAACTTTAGATCCGCTTTCATGTAGTTCTTCTCTTCAGGATTCAACTCAGTTTCGTACTTTTGATAACCCTCGGTCATGGCGAGCGCGGCCCTCTCCAAGAAACAGTAATTTAGATCTTGGAATCTGGTAGGGTTCGCAATGTCTTGAACCGCTTCTGATTTATTATCTTGAAGTTTAATTCTCATGCTACATTCGCAAACTGTTTTGTCATTTACGAAGACATGAGTCTCATCTGTGCATTTACTCATAAGATTATTTGATTCCAGTTATGCTTCTGATGTTGTGGTACGGAATGAACTGATCTATGTACCAGAATCCGCCATCCGTTTTAACTTTAGTTACTACTTCTTGAAGTGTTGGGGGCCGCTCGCCCGGAACACTTACTAGATGAATGTCTTCAACTTTTAAAATTGAGCATTCTTGACCTTCACCTGAGTACGCTACTTTAAATTCCATTTTCTTTCTCAACTTTCTTAAACGTAAACGTCTTTGTATACTGACTTCCCCAATCACAGGTTTCGCAACCAGGCTCATTCCACTGATCTATGTTAAACTCCTCAGTTCCGAATACTTTAGCTAGTGCATTCATTTCTTTTAAATTAAAAGTTAAATATTCATACATGCGAGTGACTTCAACAGTTACGTTATCGTGCTTATCCACTGAAACTTTAACTTTTTGATGGTCATAAGTTTCAGATTTAAATACTTCATTTACTTGTTCTATTAATTCTTGTTCGTATGTCATATATTTAATTTTAGAGTTTATTCATCACCACTAATTCGCTCAACTCTTTGATGCTATCGAGATCTGAGCTAAAATTCCATTCCTTCGTAATGGTTTCGCCAACGATCTGGCGTTTCTTAGATATTAGTTCATGAAAGAACATATCAACTGTGCCGCGAGCGATAAAGTACGTGATAGTTACCGCGTTAACTTGGCCGTTCCGGTGAAAGCGGCCTTCAAACTGTTCCTCATCTGCTGCGTTCCATGCTCTTTCAAGAATTAGTGCGTTTGCACAGTTCTGGAGATTTAAACCCTCACCACCGGACTTCATATTAATAATTAAAAGCCTGATTTGATCGGCCATGAACTTCTGAACTATACGATCTTTACGCATCGCATTATCTTCCCCACTCAATGATTCGCACTCATAACCCGAACCCTGGAAAATACCCTTTAGAGTATCACGGACCATCGTGTGATGAATCCCGATGCATAAGTTCTCGTCCGTTGAATCGAGATGCTCTTGAGCAAATTCTATTGCATTCGGACACTTGGCTTCACCAGTGATGGCCCTGAGCTTTGCGAGCCATCCTAGCATAGTTGTGGCGTTCTTTGCTTCGCTCTTATCATTGAGATAGTTGCTGAACATATCAAGAGTCTTATTATAATTACCCTTGATCGTGGGATCTTCGATCTCAACATACACGAAGTGACGAGATAAAGCAGGGAGATTAGTTAAAACTTCATGCTTCTCTCTGCGTAAAATGTATTTCGCTGTGAGATCTTTAAAGCTCTGAAGATAATATGGATTTAAGCGAGTCCACTGATACTTTTCGTTTTGAACTAACCACCGCTTCCTAAACCTATCAAGCGAGTAAAACGAGCTTGGGTCTAAAAGATTTAGAATCGTAAAGTACTCATCAGCCTTATTTTTAATTGGAGTTGCTGAGAGCGCCAAGATGTGTTCGATCTCGAGATTCTGAATATAAGTAATTAAATTGATGGTCCTCTTCGAGGACGGATTTTTGTAATTATGTACCTCATCTAAAATCAGACACTTAATATTTAAAACTCCTAATAGTCCCGTAGGGGCTAGCTCTTCTTTCTTGAGTCGCGTAAAGAGATCCATACTCATAACATATGCTTGGAAGCCAGGAATTAAATTAACGCGAGAAGTTACCGGCATCACACGCATCGGTAAAGAATCGCACCAGCGCCGAAACTCTTCACTCCACTGATAAATCAGTGATCCCTTAACTAAAATTAAAACTGGAAATGCCTTTTCTCTGTTCTCCCGAAGGGCTATGAGAGCCTGAATGGTTTTTCCAAGTCCGGTAGCATCTGCGATCAAGCATCTAAGATTTGAACGTTCGATAAATTTAACCCCTTCGGTTTGAAAATCGTAACTCTTCATGCTAGCGTCACAGCTTTTAAAGTTTTCATCTGATGGGGTTAAATTTAAAGTATCAACCTGAGTTGATGGGGCCGCGTCGGGCCAGGGAGTGTAGCCCATGACGGCGGCGTCGGTTCCAAGCTCCATATTTGGCGCTGGCGTGACCGCTGGCGCGGCCACCACGGGGGGATGGGTCGAGACATCCTCTTGAGGGGCCGATCCCGTAGGGGGGATTTCAGAAACGTGACTTCCGTTCAACGGAATATCTTCAAGGAAGTGTTGATTCACGTGCCCACACTTAAAAACCACGTAGAGAGTTTTCCCCACTGGAATTTTAGTTTGGACTTCTTTGCGACCGCAATTACTACATGATTCTGCTAACTTCATTTTAATTATCCAATTAGTTTTTGTTTATCGTGTCGTGCTGAGTAAAGACTTGTGTATCCAATTTTACGCTTCTCGTCTTTAATTTTAATTAGTGAGAGTTTAGCTCTGGCGTTCTCATAACTATGAGTGACACCACCTTCACTCTTATACCCAAGCTCATTTTTAATTTCAGTGTAAGTTAGGCCGCTCTCGCGAAGCTCCCAAATTTGCAATTCCCGAAGGGTTAATTTTGGGGCTTTACGTTCGAGGAGTCTCATTAATATCTTTAATTTCCTGCCGCATGGCTTCTAATAACTCTTCTCTATTTGTTCCGCACTTGAACATTAAATAATCCAAGTAAAAGGAATCTCCGGCGTAAAATAATTTGTACTCGAATTGGTTTTTTGTTAGTCCTTTAATTGGGCTTTCCATAAATTAAATCTCCAAAAACTCCATCCCTCTTCGGAGGGGGAGTTTTGTGAAGGCTTATTTCTTTTCTTTTAAATGTTCGTCCGTGATCTCATCATCTTTAAATAGCGTTACGGATTCATGAGCCGCGCGGCCAATACCTTGAATACTGTACCAGGTATAGGAATTAAATATCTGATACGCGATGTGCTTTTCTTTGCCACGATAAACAATTCCAATGTTACCAACTAGAACTGTATATTCCATTTTAAATTTCCTATTTCTTTAATCCCATCACCATATCACGCGCCGTCGCAAAGTCACACTTGAGAGCGGCCTGGATCTTTTTGATCCCTTTGAACATCACTTTATCTATGGGATCTATGCCTGCTGTGACTGGATTTTTAATTTCGTCGCCATCTTTATCTACATGGATCTTTCCGTTACTCTTAGCTACCTTCTTAGCCCGATAGTTTTGAGTCTCGACTGTTGCAGATGCGACTTCATTTTCAATATCAAGCTCAATTTTAGATTTGGAGAGCTTACGTGCAAGCATTGAGTAGGCCGCGACTTGAGCTTGGCACGCATCAATCCAAGCTATCGCTTCATCGAGTGTACAATTATCCATACGAGCTTGGCGCTGATCTTCTAAGAAGTTCTTGATCTCAATTCCACCATTTGGCGGGATCGTTTGTGATGGTGTCGTAAGTACCATCACAAAGCATGTTCGGAATTGATTCGAGATCTGCGCGAGTTTATCCAAGTCCTCGCGCGCGGCCATCAAAGAATCTCTTGACGAGTTTAATTTATTAATTAGTTCGCTCATTTATTTAAACATCCGTTCCAATTCAGAGATGGAGGTTTGTTCGCGCTCGTATCCGCGTCCCGCTTCAAACATGAAGAGTATCAGGCAAGCGACCCAATCAACATTAAATTTGAACGCCACCATTTCAGTGATGCTTGCGATAGTTGAGATCATCGCGCACATTTTGGCCGCTTCCTCTGGTGTGGGATTTGGAGATGAGCCACCATAAAGAGTGTGATCGTCTAGAGCATTGGCGCATCTGGCGGGATCGGCGAGTAAGTTCGTGACGGCGGCCATAAACGGAGAGCCGAAAGCGTTGAGAGCTTTATCTAATTCCTGGCGTGCTTCCTGTTTCATTTTAGAATCCTTTGATCAGTAGTTCGATCCAGATTGGTGATGTGAATACAATTAATAGTGTTGTGAATCCAACGAGATGCTGACGTTTAGTGTTGTTTTCAGCCAATGTTATATCCTCGTTTTTCAGGCCGCTTTGGGGTCTCCGTGGGTTCGTGACCACGTTTTGGGGGCGGTTCTTAGGTAGTATAGGGGGTGGTTTGAGGGTAGTCAAGAGGAAAGTTAAAAAAGTTAATTCGAGCAGGCTCAATGAGTTAACCGCGAAGCGGAGTTAAACCCCCCCTATACCCTGGCCGTAGTGCCTTCAACCCCCTTACTAAGTTTAGCTTATAGTGTCTGTAAGTTGTTGATTCTAAAGGACTTGCGGTCAGGTTAACTTTCGCACTTTACTCGACTCGGTTTACAATTATATATATTTTTTAATAATATTGAACTTAGGAACTGAAGCCCTTGAAAACAAAGGACTTAAGCACCCTTTTCCCACATTAAGGTTTATTCTTTTGAAACACCCTCTGGACACCCCCCCTTTTCTATAGGGGTACTTTGTCAGCTTTTGGCCGCATCCCATTGATTTTAAAGTTAGTTCGGTGTTGATGGGTATACCAGATTCGCCCCTCGTTTCGCCCCAGATTCGCCATCAGATTCGCCCTTCATTATTTGCGACGTATCATGTGGGATTCCAATATGAGTGTGTGATCTGCGGAGCATATATAGGATGGCCGCTGGTGGCGCTTGTGAGGCCCCTGGAGCGGCCCGAGCTATGGGAGGATACCTGGGGAGGGGGCCGGAAAAAGTACCAAATTTCAGCCCCCGAAGGGGGGCGCTAAGTGCTATTCTCTTCAATGAGTTAGCGGGATGTCCTTTAGAATCAATGGTGTGCTACTTTCCCAGCACTAGGGTCCGGAAAATAATCAAAGGTCGGACGCGGGTTTAACTTTGGGTAGCTGCGAGCGGAGCGAGCATTTAACTATTTTTAAAATTGTGTAGATTTCGCTTGCATGTTGGTAGAATCCAGCGTAAGCTGGTCATGTAAGCAAATTGACCGCCCGATAGGGCAGAAGAGGATACGATGGCCGCAAATGCACAAGCAAACCCCGTAGGGGTTGAGAAGCTCACGAAGACGTACAAGTACTTTGACTTGTCGAATCTTACTCAGAAGACTAAAGAGGTCGAAGCGGATTTTACTCCTGCTGGAACGGTTGAGGAAGGCTCAGCACGAATCGCTGATGAGAAGATTCTCTTGGGTGCTATCAATGATAAGCTCCGGAAGTTGACTCTGGCTCAGAAGCGCAAAGAAGTCGTTGCAGAAGGCGCGAGCAAGACGGCGGTTCTGAAGTTGGCCGCTGGATTTCGCCAAGTGTTGCCGTTCAGCGCGATGCTCGTAAATGGTGATAACGGAAAGCCCACGCGAGAGTCGAAGCAGAAGCAGACTCGCGCGATTCTTGATGCGTTCCTCACTATGCCTTTCATCCTGGAATCCCTCAAAGCCACGTCTGCGGTTGATGACGATGATGATGAGGAAGGGGACGACGAATAGTTAAATCCCCAAAAGGGGTCACGAAGGGGAGAGCAAACTAAAACTCCCCTTTGAATTTAAATTTAATTCATAAATCAGATTCATAAATAATAACTAACCCTCTGGAGCTAACCCGCTTCGGAGGGTTTTTTAGTTTTAACTTTGCGTTTTCTTGTAGTTTAAAAACTAAACGGATAGTTTCGCGCGTGGCGCGTCGGAAAGTTTGGACGTATGGGAGTACCCGAAGAGAGATTTAATTGCGTGGCTGTCAAGTGTGAGCGATTGCGTGGCATTTTAAAGTTAGTTCCCGAAGTTCTTTCCCAGAAGGGGAAACGAAACGTAGTGTATTTTAATTGCCCAAAAGAAAACCCCCGAATGGGTTTAGATGTTGTATAGGTCAATGAAATGAAATGCACAACAGGTCATTTTACGCTCGGCCACTAGCTGGCACGATTCACAGTATGGATTCTGTTTAGCAAGTGCTTGGCGAGCCATTTCACGCGCATCGTCACACGTCAGAGAATCACTGGCGAGTTTAGTACAGGACTCGCAAAGGTGTTCTGTAGCTGGCATTCCGCAAAGAGAGCAAGTGTAGTTCAGATTCATGTTGAGTTCCATTGTTATAAGATTCCCTTTCCTGTGGCTAGGTCTTGTTTCATTTGTTCGATCCATTTCAAGCATGATTCTTCAGAACTGAAGTGTGACATGCTTTTGTACGAGCCATCTAGAACAATGTCTCCTTTGAGTGTAATTCCGTAATTGCGTCCAACTCCTGTTGTGCGGAGGAAATGAGCAATTAGGTTGAACTCACACGTCCGAAGAAAGTCCTCATCACAGAATGGCGCAGCGAGAGAAACAATGTTGAGACGTTGACCTTGTTTTTTAATCAGGATACGTGACTCGTATTTTTCACCGGAGACCGTATTGTCCCATCCGACCCAACATTCAACGCGATGTCCCTTTTGTTCAAGGCTTTGTACCAGGGATAAGATGGCCGCGCCACGCATCGCGCACTGTGTAGTATCGACATGGACTTCAGGCGAGAATACCAGTTTGACGGCTTTTCCGTAGTGATGTCGGATGATTTGGAAATGCTCAGGAATCCCGGCGAGAGCTGTAGGGATATCTAGAGCGCCCCCTGAGATATCCCAATCTATTTTACGAGTCTTAACGAACTTTGACTGTGAGAATTTTGTACGGAAGTTCTGAAGTTTTTCCAGGATAGATTCATCAGGCGTGCGCATCTTGGCCGTCTCGGGTTTGCCGTGCTTGAGAGTTGCTGGTAGGGCCGCGTAAGCGGTGTCGCAGTCCAGCAAGTAAGCATCGAGACTATTCCATGAGACGATGCAAGAGAGATTAGAGTAGGGCTTTTGCGGGTGCTTTTCTTTTAAGATGTAGTTCATGCTGTTATCTCAATTCTCGAATAGCAAACGCCATCGCTTCGGATAATCCTTTAAAGTTCAGTGTTAGGTTTCTATGGATGCCCGTCATTACGCGTGCACGATATGTTTTTCCCATGCAAACTATTTGAACATGGTTAAATGTGTCTGACGTGGCTAGCCAAGTGTAGCCTAGATTTGTGAAAGTTACAGGTCTCATTTTTTGCTCCCTTAGAAGTTGATCGGGCAAGCGGAGAGGAGAGTAGTGACTCGGCCTGAATCGTAGCCTTTGAAAACGCACATATGCACTGCTTCCAATTTGTCGAAACCTGCTTTTATGCAATCGCACAGGTGGAACATTTCACGCTGAGAGATCACAAGTTCATCGTGTTTCACGTTACCGGACTTTCCTGGGGCAGTTAAGGCGCGGAGTGCTTGCGCCCATTTGATTACTGGTACAAATGTCGGGCCGTAGGATGTCATGCAACGAGCTAATTCACCTTCGGTGTCGTATTCCCACTTCAACATTACGAAGCGGGCTACAGCAGCAGCGTCTTGCTGTTCACGACCGGGGAACATATCGGTTGGGCCTTTTAGATCTGTGTTTCCATTGCCTACGCAAATGAAGTCCGGATGGCGCGGGATACGCTGCATTGGCTCATCTTTTGTACGTCCCAGGAAGAAACACTCGCCATTCTCCAGGGCATTGTTCAAGAGCGTGAAAAGGTTGTTGGAGCAATTGTCCAATTCAGCGATATCGAGAGTTCCCCCATTCTTGTAAAAGTCGTAGAACAATGTTTCAACGAAGTTACCAGCCAAATCTTGGTACCCGAAGATGTACGAAGGCATGGTAGTGGTTGAGAGAGCTAAGAATGCGTAACGGAGACCTGTTTCGCCGATTGAAGAAACGATCTGTTTTGATGCTTCTTTGATGTTGTAGCTTTTGCCCGATCCTGGATCGCCACCCAAGTAGACGTTCTTGCGAAGTTCCATTAAGCGCTTCAATTTCTGGAATTGCTTATGCTCATTTGCCTTCGGAGATGGGAGGGGGTTAATTTTGATGGAAGTTCCACCGAAGGTGGGTTTAGGCGTTTCTGGCTTGAATGTTTCCGAGTCCTCAAATGGTTTCGGTTGTTCGATGGGGGGTTGTGAAATGGGTTCTGTTGGCGCTGTAGTGGGTTGTGCGGGGTTTTCCGGCGAAGCAGGGGGGTTCGTTGATGGCGTGTTCTTTGATGTGAAGTTCGAGCAATCGTAGTGTCGCCAGACGTGGGGGACCATTGGAACATACGATCCCGTGTATTTTCCAAGCCGTTCTTTAGTTGGGCTGAAAGTCCAGTTGAGTGATCCACGTTCGATTGCATTTCCGCATAGGGGGCACAAGGGAATTGCCGTGATGGGAACATACTTATTTGGATTGAAGGTTGTTGTCGGTTTAATGTTTGGCATTTGGTTTTCCTGATTTGGTTTGGATAGTGCTTTGTTGCGCCCTGCTTGGCTATACAGGGCGCTGAAAGAACTATTCCGAGTCTTCTGTACCTTCGTATCTCGCGTCGATATCGTCTTGCATGTCTTCAATTGTGCAAGGGAGTTTAATTGAAGCAAATGCGTCTTGAATCAGTTTGGTGCTCAGGCATTTCTTGCAGTAGTCCATTGAAAGTTCGTCTGAAGCCTGAGTATCGGTTGATCGAATGATGAGTGTTACTACGGCGGGTTCTTTGCAGATATCGCATGAGATATCGTCAGAGTGTTCAAAGTCTAGTTGTTTCATGATCGTTTTGTCTCGTTTCTTGGAATTAGTTTTTGCGGACGTCCCATCATGACATGGTATGGAGTTGTCAAGAGATTTATTTAGTTTCTTTAATCTTAAAAGTATTTAATTTTATATGTTAAAGCTCTTTGTCATGCAAAGTGGATTCTATCCTCTTATATGCATCTGGTGTGAAAATCTCGGATGTGGTTTTTAGAAACATGGGTCTGGTTGCTCTCAGCTTGTCTTCTGCACGTCTGATTTTCAGATGGTACGGCAGTGCGGAAAAATTGACTTGCGAGCACCTGCGCCAAATTCAATTTTGCTAATATAACCATTTTACTTATATCCTCAACGTGTGGATATCAGCGTTACTTCTATTGATGTACGCGCTTACACTTATATTTATGGCATTGCGTTATCCAATGTTCTAATGTTGACCGCGTTAACATCACGTGGCGCGGCCTGAACTTTGTATGATGTAGTGCTTTGCTATGATTTTAGTTTATGTTTATAGTATAGTGCTTTGTGATGATATTTATTTATGTGAATCACATGTTTAATTTGTTAAGTTAACTGTTAATTAACTGTTAGTTCGGCCCCACCCGATCCCCCAACCCGCGCCCCGCGCGTACTTTATATTTATGTACTAGAGCGCCGAATGAGAAATAAACCCACGAGCTAAAAAGTCTGGCGAGCTAAGAAAATAAATTATGTACGTGCGTAAAAATAAAAATAAACGAACATGAAAATAAAAAATAAAAATGGCGCTCAGGGTGTTCGACCCTACCTCGTATCCTTATGTATACGTGCTACACACGGCGCTACACACGAGAGAGCACCCACGGGCCGTGGAAAGGTAACAGAAAGTCTGCAACTAGCTGATAACACGGCACATCTAGGCTTGACACTTCGTGGAAACGCTGATACAATCGCTTCAACGCCTACGCGGAGTCTCTAAACGGGCTTGCGAGACACGCCATATCCGCGTAGCGTGGGCCGCGCACGGCTCCGACCACCGACGCGGCCAACATTTCTCAAATGCAAATCTCACAACAGCTCGAAGAATTTCTAAAAGATGAAACTCTAACTCCAGATGAAGTGCGAGAACTATCAAGAGTTAAAAACAATCCTTTAGAGGACTTCTTCTCACAAAATCCTCCACAAAAGGAGTGAAATGATACTTAAGCCTCCGTCAGGCGATAACACCCCGCTTGCTAAACACAAGCAAGAGCTAATTAAAATTGAACGTGAAGTTCCAAAGATAGCAATTCCTCGTCCAAAAGATGATCCCGCAACGAAAGTTATGCGGGAATCTAACATCCTTCCACGAAGGGAGATCATCTTAATTGATAGGAATGATGGAGATGAAATCACACCCGCGGAAGCGGCCCGTCGAGCTTTTGAGGATCAAGGACTAAGTTTCGCTTTCATAGCTAATGAAGTCACTCAGATAATTCAATCTGGTGATCCATTAATTAGAATGAGAGCTATCGAGTTCGCAACTAAGATCCTCGCCAATAACGTGAGCGGGAAGGAAGATTACCAGATCCCGAATCCTATCGTGAACATCAATATCACGGCCCACCCCTCCGGGGGGAATCGTGAAAAGAATGCGTTCGACATCTTAATTCCAAGTTAAACTTATGGGAACACAAATTAATTCGCCTATGGAAGATCGTTTATTTACTCTACATTATCGCCAAGGGGCGGTGATGAAAGCAAAAAACTTCCCTTATAAGGGGAATCTGAAGCAAGCAATGGATAGAGCCAGGGAACACTGTAAAGTGATGGGCATTCGATTCGTCCTCGTAAATCCTCTAATCGTTGATCTTGAATATCAAGAGAAGATCAAGAAAGAAAAGGGATTTTACGAAGAGAACGAGCATGGGGAAGCCGAATGAATTTAACCCGCTTTGCATTCTTCACTGCGCTGGCCGCTCTCGGGAATAGGATGTTTGGTCAAACTCGTGTAGATCCAGAGCAAACTAAATTCTCGCCTGGGCCAGCACTTCAAGGAATTACAGCGGCGGGAAATGCGACCAATGTTGGACTCGGCTCCACGTTAGTTTTCACAAATCAATCTGGTGTAACAATTCTTGACGTATCCCCATCTGTAGTTTCAACTCGTCCTGATACCCAGCAACTCACCATTGAACCAGATAACGCATCTTGGAAAGTCCCAGTTCCAATCGTTAAACCTCAGATTTTCAGGAATGGTTTGAGAATGCTACTCACTAAAGATTACACTCTCGAAGAAACCAGTGGTAAGCAGGTCGTGCGGCCCAGCGCGGCCCAGAAAATGAAACCCACTGATGATTGGTATGCTTGCTAATGAGTTAATGTGCTAATGTGTTATGCAATGTTTAGCTCCAGAATGCTTTACACGTATTGATGGTGAACAAATAGGATCAGATGAAGAATGTACGAGATTAGATCCTTCACAAGTATATACTCCTTGGGCATTAAGAGTTGACGGGCATGAAATTCCAACCGCACAATGCGTTCAAATTGAACCTAGAGCAGTTGAGAAACTTACTTTAACTGTAAAAACAGTAGCAGAGATACTGGAAGATCCTTTAGTAGTTATTCCACTTCTTGAAAAAGATAGAACAGTGGTGATTTTACCTGCGGAACAGGAAGAGTCTGAGGGAACCCGGATACAGTTAGATCAAGTAATGTCAATCATGTATCCGCTTAAGGATAATAAGTTGAATTGCAGATAAAGAGTCTAAAGAGTTTGCTCCCTTCGGGAAATGAGTTTGCTAACTGGGCGGGGGCCTCTGAGTTAGCAGAAAGGGCCGCGCGGCGCTCCAAATTTAATCTCCTGGTGGCGTTCGCGGCCCCCTAATGAAAGTCCGGCGCGAAGCGCGGCCAACTATTAGTAGAGTCTAGTTAACGAAGTTTATGACCATACGTGAATTGGTCTTAATTAAGCACTCGATGCAAGATCTGGCGCTTAAAGTTGAACAGGCAATCGAACTAAATGAATTAGGTACAAAAGGAGACGAAATGGTTCACCCCGAAGTAGCTAAGATCATCCTAGCTTTTAAGGAAGCTACGGATAAGATCGCCGCCCGAATCCAGAAACTTATTGATGCTGGACTCAACGCAGAAACCCTTGACGCTCTCAAAGCAGAAGTTGCAACCCTTAACGCTCTCGGTACAGATCCAGAAAATCCGATTCCCCCCAACGTTTAATTTAATTCATGGACCTAAATTTCGAGTTCAAGACCAAAGAACAAGAACAGTTCTTTTATTCTAAAGCTCGAAATAACTGTTTCTCAGGTGGATTCGGTAATGGTAAGAGTTGGATAGGATGTGCGCGTCAATTTATGATGCTAGCTTCCTATCCAAACTACCGAACCCTCATTGCTAGGGAAAAGTTCACGGATCTCCGCGAAACAACAATGCGAACATTCTTCAAGATATGCCCTGAAGAGTTTGTAGAAGCCCACAATGTGGAAAAGGGCATCTCAACTCTTAAAAATGGTTCGATGATTCTTTGGAAACATTTAGATGCATTTAACGAACAATCGCTTCGCGGTCTTGAAATTAACTCTGGCCTCATCGACCAAGCCGAAGAGTGTAAAGAAGCTACTTATTATGTCTTGGATTCACGAATTGGCCGCTGGGACCAAGCTATGGTTCCCGACTATATTAAAGCCGGCTCTGGCTTGGGACATAATTGGCCCAAAGAGCAGCGCGGGAATGACAAGGTACCGAATTTCCTTGATATTCTCTGCAATCCTGACACTAAGTTTCATTGGATATATAGAAAGTTTCATCCAGATTCACCGATGAGAGATGCGGATTATCACTGGACGCACGCTAAAACAGTGGCCGCTCTCAATGATCCAAAAACCATCGAGAATATGCTCAAGCGCGATCCTGAGTGGGTCGCAAAGTACTTTGAGGGTCAGTGGGGAGCTTCCAGTGCTCAAATTCATTACATAGATAATTCTTCAATCATAGATCTTGATGGAGAAGAGATGTATGAATTCATGAAGATGGTGATGCGCGAAGGAATTTTGTATCGTGCTTTCGATCATGGTGAAGCATCTCCTTCATGTTGCTTGTGGATTGCTCACTTTCGTGGCGTATATATATTTTACCGTGAGTATTATGCTCCTAATACTCTTATCGGCGATCATAGACGTAATATCGCTGATCTATCTAAGAACGAGATATATGCTGGGAATTACGCCGATCCCTCAATTTTTAAGAAAAACTCCCAGAAGAATGGGGCGTTTTGGACTGTAGCAGACGAGTATTTGACAACAGATATCAAAGCCCCACCAATTTATTGGGAAGCGGCCGATAATAACGAGTTCGCTACACGAAATCGAATCAATGAGTTGCTAAATAAAAGTGATGAATTTTGTCATCCACTCACGGGATTGCGTCATGCTCCAGGAATGTATTTCATAAAGAAGAGGAGCGGCCACAGTTATGGGTGTTATAACGCCATCGAACAACTCATGGCCGCTCGACGTGAAGAAATCGGATCTGATAATGGAAGGGTTATTTATTCAGATGATCGTGATCCAGGGGTCACCGACCACGCGTATGATCCGATTCGATATTTTGTCGCAATGCACTCGCGCGGCCTTAAATCAAGTAGGCGTGAAATTCCCCAAAGAAGTCTCATAGCGTTTGATAAGATGGAAAAGATGCGTAACCTACAGCGGCCCCTATCAAAGATCACCACGCCACACCATAAAGATTGGATAAGCTAGATTTAATTAGCATGGAAACCAATTACTGGTTAAAGAGATTTCGCGAAGCAGATCAAGCCTATGACACATGGGCTAATACATATCTGTGCAATATTCTAGAGGAGTATTATCGTGGAAAACAATGGAATCTCCAACTTTCTCTTGGGCCTGACAATCGTCCCTATACGCTTAATCTGGTATACTCAACTATCAAGATTAAGCTCGCGAATTATCTCGTCAATACGCCGTACATCATTGCGATCCCCAAAGCAATAGACGCATCTTACGATTTAGAGAGATCTTTAGCCTCAGCGCAGCGTAAAGAGGCTTACGTCAACACCATAATCCAGAATCCGCATAACAAGTTCTCGTTCAATTTAAAGAAGTGTATTCGTGATGGATTCTTCAGATTTGGAATCATGGAAGTCGCGTACTCAGGTTCATTTATTGAAAATCCAAAAGCCTCAAGACCTGAGTGGACCTCAGATCAAGATCGTGAGAACTTTAAAGATCGAATCATCACGAAGCCTGAAGTGCTTACCGAGTCCGAGCACCTCTTCTTTAAACGAATCTCTCCGAAGAATTTTCGAGTGTCTGAGCGATCCGAAGATTCTCTTGAGCTTTGTGACTGGTATGGATATTACGACTATGCAGGCCGTTCAGATTTTGAAAAAGCAACAGGTACAAAGATCGGGTCTATTTCTAGTGCGGAAGTAAGTGGCGAAGGTAAGTACGATCACGAGGAGAACGTAAAGAATGTCCCTAACGCTGTAAAGTATTGGAAAGTTTGGGATAACAAATCACGTAAGAAGTATATCGTTTTAGATAGTGACGGGGAAATCTATCATGAAGAACCGTTTAGCTACTCTCCTATCGTGGATTTTCGTTGGGATTTGGACTTTGATGGCTTTTACCCTATTCCTCCAGTTTACCACTGGCTCTCACAGCAAGACGAAATTAACGAAGCTCGCGAGCAAGCCAGAAATCATAGAAAGCGGTTTGTCCGCAAATTCCAGGTAGGCAAGGGTGTATTCTCTCACGAAGAACTCTCTAAATTTAACCACGGCCCCGATGGCACAGTCATCGAGATGGAGAGAGTAGATAATCCAGGAATTGTTCCAATAGCAAATGCAGATCTTGGCGCACAAGCATTACAATCATTGAGTGTAACCCGTGAAGACTTTAACATCATTTCAGGTACTAGCAGTGAAGCAAGAGGAGTTGCGGATCGACAAACTGCAACACAGGCTCAGATTATTGAAAACCGATCAAACGTTAGAGAAACTGCGGATACAGAGGAAGTTAATACTTTTATCACAGAGGTTGCAAGACTTGCTATCATCACCGCTGGAGATCGGCTCACGTTACCCGTCATGGTTGAATCCACAGATAAATCAACCCAATTGTATCAAGAGTTCAAGCCAGAAACCGAATACAAAATGTTGAATCCGGCTGATCTTAATGACGGGTACGAATTTAAACTTTTGGTTGATGTTAGCTCGACTTCGCCGGCACAAAATGAGGTTGAAAAGACCAAGTTCATCGAATTCATTTCGATTCTTAAGAATTTCCCAGAACTTGCAATGTCTCCATTACTTATCCGCGAAGCGGCCTACAAGGTAGGTTATCGGAACGAAAGAGTTATAAGAGAGATGCAAAACGCGGCACTTCTTCAAATGATGGCCGCGCAGGGCGGGGGCGGCCCACAACAGGGTGGGGGTCAAGAAAGTGCCGGAGGCACTGGAGAAATGCAGCGCGTAAGCGAGCAAAATACTCCTCCAACTCAAGATGATATTAATAATCAGCTGAATAATCAGCTAGTCCAATAAGGAGAAAATCATATGGCTGTCATAATTCCCCCGATTCCTGAAGGAATCGAGAATCCAGAGAATCTTTATAATGATGCATATCAGGATCTAGCGCCACTTAGGTGGGATGATGTGGTATTTCAAGATTCTATTATGTGGCTTATTGAAGAAGAGCCCTTTACCATTACTCAATGGTATGCCACGTATAATAGTTCTCCAGAAACTAGCGCGTTAGGCCAAACCAATTTCACAGCTAAACTTCCAAATGGCGAAACTTATGAAGTAGATGTACGCAACGTTAAAGTGTATCCGTCATCTGTTCTATACACTTTGTCATGCGTAGCAGGTAATCCTCTTAATACTGTTCCGCAATATCCTGGGTATGATGCACGCCATCCTAAAAAAGGATATCCAATCGGCTCGCCACTCAAGAAGCAGCCGTGGAAAGATAGAGTACTTTACGAAGATATTCTTCCAGGTCAATATGAAGTTGGTGAGGTTTATGTAGAGGCAGATAGTGATCGCTATACAAAAGTAAGCTATCAAGTTGCTCAAAATGTCTACGGTACAGCGTGGGAACAGACTTACGATTCTTAGAGTTTAAAATGAAAAAGAGTACAGTAAAGATCCTAGCAGCAAAGTTAGCCGCGCGGCCCCCTCAAGGGAAGCGTAAACCTGCGAAGCAGGGTGGCTATTAATATATTTTAAGTTAGCAAATTTCAGGAAATCAACTAATGGTAGAAGAAATCAATGGACAACAAACGGGCGAAGGAGAAATTCCCTCAGAAGGGCAGCTTCTTCCGGACTCGGATAAAGGGAGTGAAGCTGGGTCAGAGAAACTGGCAGGGAATGATGCCACTACATCTGAGGTCAGTTTGTCGGATGATGATAAGCAAGAGCAAACCTCAGCACTATCGCTTTATCGAGCTTTAAAAGATCCTCGTACTGCTAAATCTATTCTAACTGTTCTAGCTCAAGAACATAACATTTCCTTCGGAAAGAGCGATACTCCTGCTGAGAAACAGGAGAAGGTCAGTTCTCTTCGGGATGTCATTAAAGAAGAACTTGGTGATGAGTATCAGTTCTTAGCTGGAAAGCTAGGAAATGTGATGGAGAAAGTTCTTGCAAATGAGCGTAAACTCAGTGCTGCTCAGTTAGCGGAAATCTCTAATCGTCAAGCCGAGAGAGAAGCTGATGAGGCTTTTACTTGGCTAAACGCCACTTATGATGATGCAGCGTCATACGAATCAGAAATTGCAGCTCTCATAGAGCGTACTCCGATGCCGAAGAACATCTCGGCAAAGGAACATTTGGAAGAGTTGTACGCGATAGCGAAGCATCGCGGAGCTAAAGTTAAAAATGCGAAAGCATTGGCGGGTAAAATCACCCGCAATTCATCCGATCCAGATACTAAACTAAACGGAAAACGCCCGGTTGATTCTGGAGTCAAACCGCGGCCTGCCGAGTCTCTTGATGACGCCATTGCTCGCGCAATGGAATCTATTAAGTAGATTTTAACTTTAAAGGGAATCTTAGATGGCTATCACTTTTGGCGATACCTCAAATCCCTCTGTCATCACTACTTATCTTGACACGCTTTTTAGCCAGACTCTTGCAAATTACAGCAAGAAGATGATCGATAATATTGGTAAATCCAATGCACTTTTCCATAAACTAATTGCTGGTAGTATGTATGAGGATGGCGGATCTGGAACTTACATCCAAATCCCTCTGATGACGGCTCTAAATCCTATCGACACATACGAAGGATACGACGAGCTTAGTGTTACACCGATTGAAGGCGTAACTTCTGCGGTGTATCAATGGTCTTCCATTGTTACTCCTATCGTATATGCGATGCTTGACGTACTCAAGAATCGTGAACGAATTACTGATCTTGTGAAAACGAAGATCATGCAAGCTGAGATGGGAATTCAAGAAGGCTTCATGACTCACTTCCTCCAGGGAAGTGGAAACGGAGCTTTGACGACTCCCAAAGTTAGCGGAACCAATGGATCTACTTCTGTAGACCCAATCGCTAAACTCATTGAGTATAGCACTACGTCGGAAACAGTTGGAAATATCTCAGGTAATACTGAGAGCTGGTGGAGAAATCAAACTGCCACTTCAGCAGCTACTACTTATGTTGGCTTTCTTAAAGAGATGGTCAACATGTATAACTCTTGTTCTAAATCCGCAGGGGGGCCGCCCGACCTGATTCTCATGGATCAGGGTTCTTACGAACTCTTCCACTTTGCGTTTTTCAATCAGTATCGCCAGATCACGGAAGATCAGAAATTCCCCTTTACGAATTTCAAGTTCATGGGTGCTACGGTAGCGTGGGACGAGAAAATTCCCAACGTGTTCGCTGGAACAACTGACACCACCACCACAACGGGCGGAACTGCGTATTTCATCAATACCAAGTTCTTCCGCATGAAGTATATGAGCGGCCGAGATTTCGTTATGCTCAAAGATGAGAATGGCAAGTCTTTTGCTAAACCCATCAATGGAGATTCTCGCGTTGGTCACTTGGTGTGGACTGGTAATATCTGTGTCAACAATCGCCGCAAGCATGGTGTTCTTGGCAAAATCGCCAGGACGCTTACTTAAAGAGAAAGGAGATATAAAGAAATGGTAGTTGGCGCTCCTCGCGGTGGTGATCTTTTAAAAACCCAGATTCTTAATGATTCTGGTGCAGTTATTCCTCGTGGCACTCCAGTTTCAATGGGTTTGGATGGGACGGATGACGGTCTTGCCGTTAAACTTCCTTCTGGTCTCACAACGGATTTGGCTACGACTTTCTTTTTGGGAATTGCTACCGACACAATTCCTGTTGGCGGTTACGGTTCTGTTATTTCTTTTGGTATTCATAAGAATGCAATTCTTTTGCGTGCCACGAGAGCTTCTGACACTTCAAACTGGGCCGGCTCTACCTCTATGGCTAAAGGTCAAATTCTCAGCTTGGATACAGTTAATAACTGTTTTTCCACTGCTGCTGGTTCTGCGGCCTTTGCTTCCACTGACGCTACGACGTTCTACGGAAATCGTCTAGCGTTTGCATTTTTGGCAAATGATGTTGCTTCGTTCAACTCAACATTGAGCACGGCAACAACAAATGGAACGGCTCTAACGATTGCGACTAAGGTTTTTGTCAAAGCTCTATAGTTGTTAATCGTTAGAAGACTTTAGGTTTATTCTCCGGTAAACCTAACACGGGCCGCTCCCGATCTCCTCCCGGTGGGCGGCCCACTTTTTAGCTAGAATTGATATTTCATGAACTCGAATAAAATTAATACTTTAATTGGCATAAATAATCTAGCCCATGTCGATCAGCTTGCATACTCTAATCATATGCAATTCTTTTATCGCTTGGGAGTTTATAAGGGATCTGAGGATAAGAAGAAGATAAGCGACGTTAATTTCGCTTTATGTAATCCGCGTAGGATGAGTATAGATCGGATGCGTAATGAAGCTGCTAAGGTTGCTCTTGAAGGTAATTTTGATTACCTTATGTTCATTGATGACGACGTACTCCTTCCTGTTGACGCTTGGCATAGATTGGTGGAAGCGGATAAAGATATCATTTGCGGAGTCACGCACATCAGAGGATATCCGTATCATCCGATGATCTTTAACTTTACGGATGAAGCGTATAAAAAGAACTCCTTTGTAGATGACTATGAAGAGAAAGCTGATAAGACCACAGGTTTGTTGGAATGTGACGCCGTTGGATTTTCGTGCTGCCTTATCAAAGTCGATCTACTCAAGAAAGTTATTCCACCGTTCTTTGTTACTGGTACACATCAAACAGAGGATGTCTTTTTCTGCAAGAGAGCGAAAGAGCAAGTGGATGGTGTTAGTATCTTTGCTCATACTTGGGTGAAAACTGGACATCTTTTGGGGACTGAACTTATTCATCCTGAGAGTGTTAAACTTCAGAAAGAATTTGATGAGAAGCGGTATCCTGGAATTGAAAAAACTGTTAATCCAGAGCGTCAGGATCGTGATCCTGAGTCATTAATGGCTGTACTTGCAGAGAAATAACATGAAGCTTAATTTAGCTTGTGGTCTAACCAAGTTAGAGGGGTACGTAAATGTTGATGTCAACCCTGAAGTCAATCCTGATGTCGTATTGGATGTTGCCGGCATCTTACCTTGGAAAGATGGTGAAGTGGATGAAGTGGTTTTCTTTCATGCTATTGAGCACATTGAGAAAAGATTCCATCTCTCGCTCCTCTCAGAGTTCCATCGCATACTCGGAGAAAAGGGCCGGTTGGTTTTAGGTTATCCAGAGTTTAGTATTTGCCTCAAGTTCTGGCTTGATAACTTTATGGGTAAGCGAGCATTTTGGGAGAATTGTATCTTTGGCCGCCAGCTCGATCCCAAGGATTTTCACGTATGCGCGATGCACACGCCAGAACTTAAGGATTTCCTCTTAACAGTAGGTTTTGAAGATATTGAAACTCGAACTGAAGAAAATAATGGGAACCCTCAGTACACTATCTTGCGCGCCCGTAAGGGCGTGGCGCGGCCTACTTATGAGGATGTGCTAACTCAACGGATCTTTGGAGAAGTTAAGCATCTTGAGTTAGCTGTCGCAGATAAAAATAAGATGGTTGGGAATTAAATGACCCGAGACGAACTATCCTCTTTAGTCCAAACCAATCTCAACGATTCTGGTGTCTTCACAACTTCTGAAGAAGTTCAAGATGCTATTCAGGATGGTTATGAGGATTTGACGGTCACTCACGGTCTACTTCCTAAAGCTATTGCAATTAACGAAACAGCGGATTTAGTATTTTATGACCTTGTCACTCTCATCCCCGACTTTGTGGCCCTCCGTGGAATATATCGAGCTTCTAATAAACTCTGGCTTGCTTCCAGAGACATTAGATGGATGCAATATCAAAGAGATGATTGGGAACTCCAAACTGGAAATCCAAGCGACTTCTGGGTCGCAAACTACAGACGAGTCGGACTCTTCCCACACGCAACCGTAACTACAGCGGATAATCTTTGGGTCTTCTATTATGCAAACGCTCCAACATTACTTGGGTCTTCTGATCTTAATATCCCCGTGGATTCTGGGTTTCGTGCTTTGGAAAATTACGCAACTTCAGTCCTTCTAACTAAGGCTGAAGAATGGACGAAGGCTGAACTTTACGAGAATCAGTTCCGCGAAGATGCTGAAGAATGCAAGACTTTTAGAAACCGTTTGATCTTGCCTGACTATGTAAATGGTTTGAGAGGATCTTGGTAATGATAGTTCAATTCGTTGTGATATGTCTTTTATGTGCGTTAGCTCTTTTGGCCTTGCGCCAATTCCCTACTCTTGATGGAACTATTGTAAGATTTATCTCAATTGCCATCTATATCCTACTCTCGATTCTCCTCATCAATTTGATTCTTGCTCTCCTCTTTGGAACTTCTCTTGGAGTGGTGTTACGGAGATACTGATGCAACTCTCGGTTAATTTCACTTCTGAAGAGTTCGCGTGTAACTGTGGATGCGGATTTGATGATATCCAGCAAGCTATAGTTGATAAACTTCAGAATATGAGATATGAATTGAAAGTCCCGATCCGTATCAACTCTGGGTGTAGATGTGCTAAACACAATAAAGACGTCGGTGGAGCACCAAGCTCATTTCACGTTTTGGGCCGCGCGGCCGATATTTCCTCTCCAGGTGTGAGTCTCGCTACTATTTATGAAGTTGCAAAATCAGTAGGGTTTCACGGTCTTGGACTTGGGAACAATTTCTTGCACGTTGATAATCGTGATGATTTCCTGACCTGGCACTATGATGCTAATAACCGTCCGGTGTATGTTTAAATGCCAATAATCTGGGAAGACGCTTACTTATCGAATCTGCTCTCCGAAGCTGAGAAGCGTATAGCTTCAGATCTTGATATACATTTCACAAAGTATGCTCTTACGATAGTGGCAGATCAGAGCACTTACGGCCTAAACCCAAACATTAAGAAAGTAATGTATATCACTTGGGAAGGTAAGAAGCTCGAACCGATGGATTTCAATGAGGCTAATAATTTAGCGTATAATAAAGCGGTAGTCAGTGAGGTTACCAAGAATGAGTATTCTTCAGGTATTCCGAGATATTATACTGTCCATCCTACTAATCTTAGTGTTATTAGACTTATTCCTACACCTAACTCAGCCAAATCCCCCACAGGGCTGGAAGATCTTTGGGACGCAACGGAAATAAGACAGCAATGCATAGTAACGTGCTATAGAACTAGTGATCCCGCTGACGCGGAATTTGCTTTACCTCCCCATTTGGGTAGAAGGTATAAGAAGCATTACGCACTTTATCGAGCATTCTTGAAAGAAGGTAAGGGCCAGAACTTACTAGCATCAGATTATCATAAGAAGAAGTTTCGCGCACAATTTGAAACTCTTAAGTTGATTAACGCAAATTCGTATGTCTCTAAACGCCATAATTTAGAGCCGAGTGATTTAAGGAGTCGCGGAGGATCATATCCAATGCCTCAACTTCCGTCAAATTATCCAGGGAGAAAAGTCTAAATGAATGATCTAATTAACCTCCGCGGCTACGTAGAGATCGCGCTCTATGACGCGGCCCAGAAAGAAGTGGATCGGATCAAAGCTCCGATTCAATGGGAAGCCAATAAAAATACGATTGTGACTGCGGGGAGACGATTTGTTCTTCAACAAATTATCTCAAGCGATATGATAACCTCGCAGAGTATTGGATATATGGCCGTTGGAACCGGAACAAATGCACCTGCAACATCTGATTCCGCGCTCCAAAGTGAAACCACTCGTTTAGCGATTGGTACTTTCACAACGACCAATCTTACTTCTAACCCGCCTTCGTGGATGGCACAAATGTCTCTTGCAACTAATCAAGGGAATACCACGCTAGGGGAAGTTGGTCTCTTCAATTCATCCTCCGGTGGAACATTGTTGGGAAGAGCTACTTTCTCAACCATTAATAAGACGACTAGCAATACGTTAGGGTTGAGTTACACCGTCTCTAACTAGTTGTTGTCGAAGACAAGAGGGAAGTGATGGATGGAGCAAACCTTACAGGAGCTTTTGAGGCAAAGTCCTACGGTTGCTGTATTGCTCATTGTTTTGCGTCAACTCTTTTCGCTTTACACCTCAGAGAGAGCTAACTATCAATTAATAGTTAGTGAGTTGAAAGCAGTGATCCGAGAGAATACGATCGCTATGAATGAGTTAAAAAACGCGAAACGTAAATGTGAGTACGAGTTTAATCACATAAACTCGAGTAATGAGTTAGAGTAATTTAAAATTAATAAATTTATGGGGACAAATTGAAAAAGATAACTGGTACTGGACACGGCCTAATGATCGGGATTCCGACACTCGGTAGGCCGCTTACACTGGATTGGGCAATGGCGTTTAAAGGTCTTTGCCCTCCAATAAATTATAACTACAATCATATGGTAGTTAAGAATCAACCTGTGGATGTGGCGAGGGAAGCCATAGCAGAAACTGCGGTAGAACAAGGTAATAAATATCTATTTTTCTTGGGTGACGATGTAGTAGTACCAAATCCCACACTTCGTCAACTTATATTTAGGATGGAACAAAACCCAAAGATTGGTGTTGTTGGGGGAGTGTATTGTTCCAAAAGCGATCCGCCAGCTCCTCTTGTTTTTAGAGAGAACGGTTTGGGATCATACTGGGATTGGAAAGCGGGTGAGTTCTTTGAAGTAAGTGGCTTAGGGATGGACTGTACGCTCATCAGAACTGAAGTTCTATCAAAGATGAGTAAGCCGTGGTTTAAAACCGTTGACACAGATCAGTTTAAAGATGGTGTAAACCAAGCTGATATGTGGACTGAAGATCTCTTTTTCCTAAATAAATTAAAGAAAGAAACGGATTATGAGGTCTGGTGCGATGGATCTCTAATCTGTGGTCACGAAGATGTGTACACGGGTAAAACGTATTCCCTCTCATCCAATTCTTTGCCTATGCGAAGAATGCCATCAAACGGACTTAAAAAAGCAATCGACATCGGGTGCGGGCCGCTTGATAGATCCCCTGATTTTCCTGATTACACTCTTGTACGGGTGGATATTCGGGAAGAGTGCAATCCAGATTATCGGTGCGATGTTACCGAACTTCCATTTGGTTCCAGTGAATTTGATCTTATTTTCTCATCACATGTTCTAGAACACTTCTCAAGAGAAAAGTGGAAGATCATCTTAACTGAGTGGTTACGCGTACTTAAACCAGGTGGTGATCTGTTCTTTGTGCTTCCAAATATCAAGTGGGCCGTTGATAACTTCAACGATTCGAAACAACATATCAACGTGATGAATGTCCTGTACGGCGGCCAATCTAATGATTATGATTTCCACTATAACGGATGGTGGCCTGAAAAGGTAGTTCAAGTTCTACGAGAATTTGGATGCACAACTCCAACTATTGAACACAACGGATATAATATGCTCATCAAAGCCAAAAAATCAGGTCCGTCGTTAGATGTGGCTTTCGTAACAAATGATTTCACTCCTCCGCCAACGGCGGCCAAAGTTATCGAAGCTAAAGTAGCTGTAGCGAACGGTAAGAGTCACAAACACAAAAAGAAGAGGTGAGCTAGTGGCTGATATTAAACAGAAATTTGGAACATCAACAGCAGTAACTATTACACTAGCTAGCCTTGCTTCAAGTGCTACTGGTGGCAGAGAATCAACTGCTATTGATAATACAACGAATCTATACTTAGATGCGTTGGTATATTGCCAGATCAAACTCCAAGCCGGCTCTCCGGGGAGTGATCTTTCAATATACGTTTATGGTTATTCTTCTGAAGATGGAACGAATTATCAAGATCCTGTAACTGGGTCTGACGCGGCCATAACGCTTAAAGACCCAACAAATCTAAGAATTATTGGTGTAATTCCCACTCCTGACTCTGGCGGTTTAACATATAAAGCAGTGTTCCAGGTTGCTCATGCGTTCGGCGGCCAGATGCCTAGAAAGTGGGGAATAGTAGTTAGAAACTACACTAACGTCACATTATCCGCCACTGGTGGAGATCACGTAATTAGTTACACAGGAATTCATCTCCAGTCTGTTTAGGAATTAAGTAGATGGTCCTAAGATATAACGCACTAGATCGTGGAATGACTCCAGAGATAAACTGGAGTCACCCCCTTGCGCGTGGACTAGAAATTTGTGTGGAGTTTCTTGAAGTTGGAGGATATAAGCCTCTTGAATTAGTTCGTAGAATTCAGGGGGTTAAATCAGACAATCCTGTAGTGGGGCCGCGCGGCCTAGAATTCAGAACTGGGAGTTCTTCATATACTGAGTTCTCTAACATTCCTGATGCTAAATTACTTTTGGGTTTGACTCTCCAGTGGCGTGGTGTGGTTACCTCTGGAAATTTAAGGCATTTCGCAGGTAAACACACAGGTGGTGGTGGAACCAATAATCCTTTTGATTTCAGGCTTGATGGTGGCACAAATCTTGTTTGTGTAAGAGCAGATGCTTCCACGCCACAAAGTGACACTGGCGCGGCCATCACTGTTCTAAAACCCCAGTCTTATACTTATGTTGATCCGAGACCAAACACTTCTAGAACTAGAGAATTCTGGATTAATGGAATTCGTAAAACAGTTTTAGGGGCCGCGTCTAACCTTCCTGTAACTGGATCATCAACAACTCTAAGAATTGGCCGCCGCGCTGATGGCGTGGCTCAAATGAACGGCGTATGCCAATATTTTCGGGCTTGGTCGCGTGGACTTACAGGCCCAGAAATAAAGTGGCTCGAAGAAGAACCTTATACTTTATTTAACTTTCCAGTTAAAAGGTCATATTTCATTGGCGCGGCCAATCCTGCATTAACTCAAGCCGCTGCGGATGATTTAGCACAGCCTTGGACTGATGCGCTAGCTACTGGGTATGGCGTAACTGGAATGGCATTTACTGATTCCCTGACGCTAACTGAAGCTCAAGGAATTCGTTATGGTTTAAATTTAGCTGGTGAGTCTGCAAATAATTGGACCGATAATCTAGCTTTTAATTATCTTGCACCATCGACTCCATTAAGCGTTACGATTGAAGATAAGATTATTAGAAGTGGTTCGATAAATGGAAATAACTTTGCACTTCGTGACGCGCTAGGATTTGCAGTAGGCCCTTCAGGGCCAGTTTATGTTGCTGTATCTGATCTTGGAACTTACTTGGACGACTCGAATTTAGCTCTTGGATATGGACTTGCAGTAGCGGATTAGTTATGGCAGGACTAAATAATTGGCTAGACTCGGTTGAAGCGGCTCCAGGCTATGTTGTTGAAGCCTTCGATTCGATGTTCTTCAACAACTTTGATTCTTTTGTATTAAGTCTTGGAGTTTTTGGTGGTGGCGGCGGGGCAGATCAACTCGTCCTTACTGACGGAATTTCAATTCAATTATCCATTGCTCTATCTTTTGGCGATTCTCTTTCGTTTGCTGATTCATTTGGAGGTACTTTCCTCTCTGTAAACTCATTTGGCGATACACTCTCCATGAGTGACTTGCTTGGTTTGCAGATGAATTTGGGTCTCATCTTCACAGATTCGATGAATCTAAATGACGGCTTCTTAGCCGGTACTAACGATCAACTATTGATTAGCGTTAGCGATACTCTAAATTTCTGGTTAGATGGATTTGCCTCTTTGAGCAGCACTAGCGAAACTACATATTTAAGGCAATATTTAAATGACGTCATCAATTAATGAACCTCCAGCTAAGATGAATCCTGAAAGGCTAGCTAGGTGCCTAGCAAATACCTATCACTTATACCTTAGACCTACGCCAGATAGTTATTTGCAATTTGAAGAGTTATCTGCGAAAGAGCAAGAAGTCTGGATAAATCTAAGTAATTATCTAATTAAAAGTATCTTAGGTGAGCATTTTCATTGGACATTGGAATACTTGGGATATCCAAGTGAGAAAAAGCCGGAGGCTTAGATGGCCGCGATAGCACGACAGAATTGGGCGCGTGGGTGGGTTCCTTCGGGCGATTTTATTAACGGCCCTAAAGATGGACTCGCGCGCATGGACAATCTTCAACTCGATGAAGATGGAGCACTAACTCTTGTTCCAGGGATTACTGATATCTATGATTTTAGCTCTTGGCCGCACACCATCTTTTCTAAGTTCATTGGAAATACCAAGTATAGATACACTATTAACGCTAACGGGGATATCACTCGTAATGGTGTTACTTTTCATAATGGTGCTGACTCGCTTCGTGGTTCCTTTGCTGTTCATCGTGGCTACATACTCATCTGCTCCGGGAATGTTCGAATTAAAGACGATACCGTTAATACGTACAATCTTGGCATTGTACGACCCGATGGAACGCCCTCGATTGAGGTAGCATCACAACCAAGAAAAGATCTTACAGGTCTTGGTGTAGATACTACTTTTGATACAGACGGATCTTTCATAGCAACAGCAGAACCAACTCTTTTAACTCCAGATACAACTGTTCTAGCCTCAAATGCTCCTCAAGGGGATGATGGATTTGTACTAAACATTCGTGTCGGAGATACGTCAAAACTCACTAAAGCTAGGCTTCAATTTAATCTTGATGCGTCTAGCGGCGAATCAGACTATTTCTATTTCGAGTGGGCGAATGACCTGGGCGGCCAATTCAAGGGTGGGATAAATGCCTGGTCTACTCTTAGCGCCAACAGGAGTGACTTCATAAAAGTTGGTGATTCCACGAAGGGTTGGACCGAAATCAACTCTATTAAATTCCAACTTTTTTGTACGGACACGGTAACTTCAAATATACTTAATGAGATTCGAGTCATTGGTGGCGAGAGCGGCCCACTCACTGATGCTTATGATTATGTTCAGGTCTATGTAACCAATGATGGAAAATATATCGGTAAATCTCCCGAAGGCCCTACTAGTGGTGCGGTTTGGGTATCTCATGGATATGTATCAATAACTCCCCACACTTCTAATATTACTCCAGACGTAAATGAAATCTGGATCTACAGACGCTCAACCCGCGAAGTAGGGGCGCACAGACCTTTTGATGCATTTCCGCGACTTCCAGTCTTTCAAAGAGTTGCAGTAGTTCCATCTCCGTTTGGAACGATCGAAGATCGGATGGGGGACGAGGAAGCTCTTAGGCAGGAAAGTTTAAAACCAGGTTTAATTAGTGTTCAAGATATCACTGAACCACTTGTTGGTATTGTTGGTGAGTATAATTCTAGGGTATTATATCTTACTGATAATTCTCTCTATCTTAGCGAAATAGATAACCCGGATCTTGTTGATCCGGTTAATTCATTTAGCTTCTCAGGTGCTACCGTTTCACGTAACCTGTGGATTAAAGCCACCGATAGCGGGAGGCTACTCGTTGGCACTACGCAAGACATCTTTGAAATTACAGGTACTTTGGTTGATTTTCCAGATGGGAGTGTGGATATTATTATCCGGCGCCTCGGCGTCTCACATCCTCCTATTACGCGGGAGACTTCAACATATCAAGGAGCAATATTTTATCTAAGCTCCGCTGGAATTGTGCAACTCTTAGGGTCTAACTCCATAGTTATATCTGAGCAGATTCAGCAACTCTTTGATGGTAATGAACGTTATGGCATTGCACCAGTAAGACTGGTTGGTAACGATCTTCAAACATCACCGCTTTGCGTTGCAAAGAACAAACTCTTTACGGCATTAGAACTCACAGATGGAACTCGATGGTGCTTTATCTTTGATCTGGTAAAGAAGTATTGGATTCCGTATTACACCGATCCTAATTCATTCTTCTGCGAAGAAGACGGGAGATTACTTGCAGGATATAACGCTCCAGCGCCCGCACTTAGAGAAATTTATACTTACGACGATACTTCATTTGCCCGTGATGTGGTCTTCCAAACCTTTCACGACGACGACAACTTGCCACGTAATCGTAAGGATATCTTTACACTAAAAGTCACTGCTGATACAAACGGCGCTCCAGTTGATGTGAGCGTTGCTAAGAATGGATCTTTCCAATACTTCACGGTGATGAATGATGTTACATTCACAGGTAGGGAAGAGAAGTTTATTACTATTGCTGAAACCATTGGGTTGGGTAAATCCTTCTCAGTTAAGATTCAAGGTCAAGCACTAAGCACGTTCAAGCTCTATAACTTTAGCATTGAATATCTTCCAAGACCTGAGCAACTCACATATATCAGGCTGAATTATCATAACTTAGGTACAGCTTCGCGTAAGCGTTTTGTTAACTTCCCTGTAGAGATCGACACTCTTGGAATAGATTGCGAATTTATTCCTCTCATTGATGGTACGCTATATCCGTCCAGTATCATCAATTTTGCACGTAAGGGCACTCATATCCACTATTTTGATACGGAGGCCGTAGGCACAGATATTTCTGCGATCATATGTGGGTTCTTTGAGTTTTACACTCCCAGATATGATGAGATGATTTCGGAGAAGATGCCTAATCCGGTGACGTATTTGAGGATACCTCAAACGGATTATGGAACACCGAACCGAAAACGTCATAGTTCATATAAATTTAGGATCAATACTCGTGGGAGTACCGTTAGACTCACACCTCGACTTGACGGGGTTAATCAAGGGAGTTACGATTTCTCCACATCAGAACCCTCAGTTGTTGAATATTTCTTTACCGATTCAGATAATCCAGACCCTATTGCAATCAATATCGGAGGAGTCCTCGAATCAACCACCACACCTAGAACTCCATTTGAGTTTTATGATGTCATCAAGCCGCAAATCATTGAGGAGTTACCGCCGCGCCTCAAAGAGTTGAGGATGCCTGAAACTAATTATGGTGTAGCTTCAAAGAAGCGTATTAGAGTAATTCCATATGAAATCAATACCAACGGATCGGATGTTACGTTTACCCCTATCATTGATAATATTGCTGGTACCCCATCCACTGTTAATACCTCTACTCGTAATACTGTGTACCACTATTTTGATACGGATGTGTTTTGCACTGATATTTGCGGACGTCTCGATGGTGATGAACCGTTTGAATTTTATGGATTAATGAAGCCAGAGGTTGTGGAAACACTTCCTGTCCCTACAAGGTTTACGCAGATAGGGCCGCTCCGCTTCGATAAACTTGCGAAATTCCAGGCCCTACGGGTGCGTGCTATTACGACCAATGGTCCTATTCCGTATAAAATCATTATCGAGAATGAAGCAACTCTTCCGTCCTCGGCGGCCTCTTTAGGCGAACACGTAGGAATGATTCCAGCCATTACTAATAAAGATGATGTATATGAGATCATTCTTCCCAAGACTGTTAACGGTACTATCTTTAGGTTTGAGTTTGGTCCTAATGCACTTCCATTTTATCTCTACGATGTGCAAATCAAGCATGTGTTAAGCGGAATGCAAGCTGATCCTAAGTGGCTAAAAGCCTTCTCGTGGAAACCCAATGCTTAGAGATATCACAACTCTTAACGATGCTCAAAAGGCACTACGTGATTTAGATGACAGGGTTACACTACTCTTCACTAAGAACATAGATATGAAAGGGAGGAGAGTCATAAATGCTGGAGCATCATTTGATAAAGGTGATTATGTAACGAGAGCTGAAATGGAGGCCGCTTTCGGGGACGTGAATGCGCGCATCGAGAACATAAAGAGTGAAATAGAGAGAATCAAGACTCGTTTGACTGCTGGTGGACTTTAGTGTCTTTTATTAACCAAATCACTGCCATCACCGCGCAGTTCTCGATGGGCGGCCAAGACTGCCTTCAACTGATAAATGGAGTTTTCTATTTATTTGGAGTTACTTGGGTTGCTGATGATCCAACTGCACCAATAATTCAAGTACTTAAATCTTCTAATGATGGAGTTACTTGGACTAGTGTTACGTTTGGGCCGCTCGTGCGGAACTTCACTGCGCCAAACACAACTCATAACTGGATAGCCTGTGTACCAGAAGGAACTACAGTTAGGGTATTCTATTGTTCAGATGTCGGAACTTCATCTGAGACAGGTCTAGCGGGTTTGTTATCCGTAGCTAATTTTAGCACTCTAACCGACACATTTAGCGGTGGGGCCACTTCAGACTTCAATCCGTTCTTTTACACGTATGATAACGTTAGCGTATACGCTCTTTCTAGCAACACTTCACTACTTCATATAACTGCACGTAAGTTTAGTGATAATACTTATCAGATAATCTTTCCGAGTGAGTTCAATACTGTTACACAGGTAAGTACTAGAGCCACAACTACATTTAATGGGTCTGTATTTTCAGCAACTAAATTTCCTCTCACCGAAGGCGGATCGTATCCAGGTGTATTTATTGCTGGACTCGTAGACCCCACTACAGATACGTTTACGGTCTTGTTTAGAGACTTGAGTTCAATCCCATATCAAGGAGTTTTGAATTCAGATGGCACAATTGATCGAGTTCAAGATTTTAGCTTTAATGATGTTTCGCTAGCTAAGTTCGCATATATTGACTCAGGCAAAATGTCCGTGAATTGGGCCGAGCGGCCTACTTCACTCGACATTGCGAGCCTTCTCTCTGGAACATCTAATTCTGATCCTATTTCATTAGTTCAAGAGAATGTAGATTCTGCATATCCGGTTGGGAATAACTATATACAGAACCCTCAAACTGCTGTATTCAATAATGCAGATACGTGCTATTGTGCATTTCTATTCGCTAAGAAGGTCGGTGCAACTGAGATGCACCTTCTTAAGTCATTTAAGGTTGGATCATTTTGGTTCGATTACTCGATTGAAGTTTCATTCTCAGATGCTACTGTTAATGTAGATACCAATGCGCTAGCATATAACTATTCAGGGTTATTTCATGATTCTAATAAATTTAGTATGGTAGCTGGAGGCAACTCTTTAAGAGCGCCATTTGGAACTCCCGCTGCGTTTCCAGTATACTTTGCGCGTGGAGATATATCATTTCATGCTTCATGCATAACAGTTGTTCACCTGCTGGTGCAGGTTAGCGACTCAATGACGATGACTGATAGTGTTTCGACATTAGTCGGAACCGTAGGTGGCGGAACACCAGTTCATACGTGCCCAGAAGTAATAGTTTCTAGCTCGTTCTGCGCTAATATAAAAACCGCATCCGACGATGAAACTCCAGTTCACGATTGTGAAGAGGTAGTATTTTCTGAGACTACCCAACCATGCTTGGAAGTGCTCTAACGAGCAAGAAAGATTAGAGGAATTAAAAATGGCCGCTTTTGCTCTGCCACTAGCTTTGATGGGAATCTCAGGACTCTCTGGACTTTTGGGAAATCGTAAGAAAACTAATACTCAGACTCAGACCAGCACTTCAAATCAATCTGGCACTGACTCTTATGATAATAGCTCTAATCCCATTTTAACTCCTGAAGCACAACACGCTCTTGATCTTTTAATGCCGATGCTTCAGAATAGATTTTCCCAAGACCCAGATCTGCGTGGATATAAAGCTGAGGGTTTGCGTAATATCGGCCAAGAAGGTGTTGGCGCTAGAGCTAAACTTGCTCAGATGATTGCTTCGCGAGGCTTAGGTAATTCTCCAGCGGCAGCAGGACTTTATGCACGCCAGGGCGATCAAGAAGCTACTCAAGCAGCATCTTTCCAAAGTTCTATTCCTTTGATGGCACGTCAATTCATGGGTGAAGACCTTGATAGACTTGCTAAAGTTACTTCTATGCTTCCAACTGGAATGCGAAATACCGGAACACGAAACTTCTCTAGTACTGGAACTACTAATTCAAGCGGCACAATGACCGATCCTGGAAATCCGTGGGGCGGCCTAGTAAGTGGATTGGGTCAAGGACTTGCTTCTACTTATGGATATAATTGGGCGCTGGATCAACAAAAGAAGCGTGGAATGCTTGGAGGATATCAGAATCCAAGATCTAATTCTGGGATGGGGGATGTTTAATTTATGGCGCTTAATCCCATCATAGAGGCTTTTATCACTGCGCGTGAGCAGGCCGCGCGAGACTTCAACAACAGCGAGAATCGTAAATTTGCGTCTGAGCAAGCACAAGAACGATTTAAGCAAGAACTTGAGATTCAAAAGAATAATCTTCAGCAGCAGAAGTTAATTCAAGATGCTGAACATAAGTTACGTGAAACAGAGTTGGCGCAGCGTAAAATCTTTGGCGAGCGCGGCCAAAGTGCTGACGCGGCCAAACTAGCAACTGAACTCATAACTAAAGGTTTGATGAAGCAAACCATTCCTGGATTAATTGGGAATGAGAATGCTCCAGTAGGACAAATTGGGGATATGGAAGCAATGCTTCAACAGATTCCTGGCGTTGCTCCGCAGGTTGGTGCAATTCCTAATACTGCTCCAGTTAAAGGTTTCTTTCCTGGTGGTGAGGAAGAAGCTAGAGCTTTTGTTGGTTCAGTAACTCCATACGAGCAAGTGATGGAACAAGAACTTCAACAGAAGGCAATGCTTCAGGATCTTAAAGATGCTGAGTTTATGTTTCAGCAGAGATTTAAAGATCAAGGTGCGGAGAATAGAATTAAACTTCAAGGTGCAAATCAGTTAGGAGTTGCTAAAGAGCGTGGAAAAACTCAATTAGAAGTTGGGGCCGCGCACGATGCCGCAATGCTTGAAGCGGCTCGAATTAGAGCTGCGGCGGCCAGAGATTCTGCGGCTGTTAGAGCATCTGCAAAGGCTAAAACTTTTGATGGATCTGATGTTCATCCGTCAACACTTGCACCATTTATTGATGCAACGCGTAGTTATGAAGATATGGCACTTCTTCCAATTAAAGAACGGTCTGCAATTAATAGTGCCATGAATGGAAGTGGGTATAAATTTCTCTCTAAGTTAGAGCAAGCTGGTTTAACTCGTGTTGGAGTTATGAATCAAACTCTAAAGAACGCACAGCGGCTCTCTGATCTTTATAAAGATGGAGTGACTAAGAATATTGCTGAGATCAGAACTTTAAGTGAGTCCATAAATGCAGTTCTGGGAACAGTATCTCGTGGAGTTGCGGGTGAAAAAGGTGTTCTAACTCAACCTGACATTAATCGCATTAAAGCAATTATTCCTTCTTGGGGCGATCATATTCTTTCCATTGCGGCTGCGGCGGCCACTGGGCAAGACTATAAAATAAATGATGCTAAAGTTAAAGAACTCCGTGAGTATATTAAGAACACATATGGATCGGTCTTTAATAAGATGCCAGAAGACCAAGCTAATATTTTAGTTAATAAATATAACGCAAATGGTCTTGGAGTATACTCTCCTAAGTTACGCGCCACTCCCCCTGAGTAGAGGTTAAAATGCCAGAAAAGACAGCGAATTACATAGGGCAAGAGCACATCTCTAAAAGTGGAGATAAGTGGTATTACAGAGAATTGCCGGATGGACAAAAGGGGTGGAGTCCAGAGCGGCCAACTGAAGAGGAAATTATTGCGGGATCTCGCGGGAGAGGCAATTTAGGTGGAACTTCTTCTGATAAAGAGCGAGCCAAAATAGTTTCTGAAGCTAGAGAATCAGGGCTTTCTAATCTTGCGCTTGATACTGCGATTTCCGTTGGTGGGGATATTGCGACTCTTGGAACGCACAGACTCATTCCCAAGGGCGTTGAACGTGAGGGGGTCAAGAAAGGGGCCGCGTTCTTAGCACAGAAGCTCTCAGGGCTTACGGGTGGCTATTTAGGTGGTGAGGCCGCAGCCGCAGCGATGGGCCGCGATGACTCGGACGTGATGCTCAGGACCGGCCTAGATAGGGCGCTAGGATATGGAATAAATTATGGAATGGGAAAAGTAGGAAATGCAGCGTCAGTATTTAAAGACGAGTGGAATGCCCCAACTGGTAGTCCATATCAAAGTACAAAGAATATAGCATCAGAATTACTTCCACATCCAGCTAAAGTTTTACACGAAAAGCTATTAAAGCGCGCATTGCGTAATGCTCCTCCAACTCCTTCACAAGTAAAAGATCTTGGTGATGTAGTAGAATTTGCTGATAACTTTAATCTACCTGCGGTTACGGCAGGTGGATTGTTTAATGCTGATCCAAGAATGGCAGGGGATATAAAGCGATCTGGGCTTGGTAAATCTATTCAAGAAGGTCAAGATTCGGTAGTTAGGGATCTGCTTGGAACCAAGAGTGCAGAGATTCTAAATACTGGATCGAATTATGAGAGAGCTAAACTAGTTCAAGACACGCATAGAACTTATCGTAAGGAACGCAAGGCAGAATTAAGCCGTAAGTTCGATGACTTTGATAAGATGATGGATCAGACTGCTATAACTGTTCCAATTGCATATACCGCAGTTAATCCTGTAACTGGGAATCCTTATCAATCACATAAGACTGTCACTATCACTGGGCCTGTAGATATTACTCCATCAATTCAAGAGATGGAGCCTCTTTCACAGGCTATTGCAGTTTTAGAATCACAGGGAAATTTGATAGGTGAGTCGGGCCGCCACGCCTCAAAACTGAAATCCCTTTTTGATAATCTCTCAAATACACCTAAGATTAATGATAGGAGTATCGCTGACTACAACACGGTTAAAGAAATTAGAGCCGAGTTGAGTGATTTCGTAAATAGCATTCCCTCAGCTAACACACATAAGGCTCAGATTAGTGGAGTTGCGGCTAAACTCAGAGCGAGTCTTTCTAAAGACACTGATACTTCACTCATGGATCAAAGTATTTACGATCCACAAACTCAAGCCAAGTATGCTGAAGTGAAGGCATTCACAAAAGAGAATGCAGGTATACTCAAATCCAAGCTCGCTTTAGGCGCGGCGGCCAACGAAGACTCACCGAATCAAGTAACTGGAAAACAATTCGATAAGAATCCCGAAACTCTTGTGATGAATGCGATAAAGAGTGGACGGAACGGACTTGATAACCTAGCAGTTATGCTTCCACCGGGAGATCGTGATCTAGCTGGTGCTATTTACATGAAGCATGGGTTAGATCAAGCACTGGACCCTAAAACTGGCCTCTATGATTCAACACGCTTGAATAACTTCTTCTTCGGTTCAAATGGTGTTGGTGCTGGAGCTTTAGAGAGTAACGTATTCACTTCTCATCAACGAAAAACAGTTAGGCAATTCGTGAAGTATATGCAAACCCATGAAGCTCTTGCTAATCCTTCAAGTGGCGGGTCTGCACTTGAGAATACAGCAATTAAAGGAATGGTTTATGCTGGAACTGCTGGAGTTGGAAAGTTGATGGGGCACACTTTTGGCGCAGGGGGTGCGGTAGGCGGTGCTCTGGCGGCTGGAATTCCCATAACTCGTAACTTTCTTGAGGATGTTCTAATGGACCCCGAAGGGGGGAAGAAGATTCTCAACTACATTCATGCCCCTACTGCTAGAGCTAAAGCAAACAATCTTCGTGACCTCATT